>Ga0310691_10000099_pt1 | contig 169273 bp, 142 predicted proteins | sample 176DNAGHGlowgp2_FD_203887 | JGI IMG/M metagenome (GOLD analysis project Ga0310691, IMG submission 203887) | Sheep rumen microbial communities from Palmerston North, Manawatu-Wanganui, New Zealand - 1766 DNA GHGlow gp2 (v2) (version 2) | ecosystem: Host-associated > Mammals > Digestive system...
TTGCAAAATGGATTATCGGCATCATTTCACCTCCTTTAGCATCATGCCCAGCCGACCGTAGATATCAAACAGCGTGCGGCTGCACTCTTTCAGCTCGGCAACTTTCACCCTGCCCTCGTTGCAAAGCCTGGTCAGCTGATTGAGATTGTTGCCCACAGCTTTGAGCTGTTTGCTCAACTCGTGGAAGCCGTCAAGCACAATTATCTTCTTTCCAAGCGCCGACCGCAGAACGAAATCGGACAGCTTCAGCCCTCGGCTTGCGGCTCGCTCTCTGATCTTTCTCCGCTCGTCCTCGGTACATCTGACGGTGATAGTTACATCTCTTGTTCTCATTTTCATCACTCCTTTCTTTTCGCTATGAGGGGGTCCGGGGTCCGCCCCGAGCCAGTGAAGCGGGCGGTGGCGGACTGCCGCCTGCGATGCTGGCATTCCCGGAAAAGTAGGGTTTTCGGACTGCCGTTTGCACCCCTCAAATTGACCTTTCTTTCTTCGCTATCATTGGCAGAAGAGAGATAATATCATCGGCACTCTCTCACTCCTGCGGCTTAGTTTTACATCGGACTCACTCCTTCGTTATTCATTTTTCAAGATGCTGTGAAACATAGCCCTCTAATATAGAGGCAGTGAGAAAGAATATTTGCACACCCAAAATTGAAATTCACAAATATATTTGCACCACTACACAACAAACAAAACTTTGATTTGTCAAGCTGCTGTGAGATTTTGCCCTCTATAATAAAGAGACAGAGAACATGATTTTGCACACCCAAAAATAATATTTGCAATTCGTTTTGTAGACCTGCACAGAAAACCGAACTTTCATTTAGTTAAAAGCACGATGAGATTTCAATATGTTCCTTTATATATAGGTCTCTAATATAAAGAGACAGGGAGCATTGTTTTGAGACGGGTAAAACTAAAAGCTGTAACAATTCTTGTAGGCTTGCACAACGATTCGCACTTTGAGTTGTAGAAAAACACAACAGCGTTAGTATAATCGCTGTGCGCGTCGATCACAAGGATCTAGTGCGGCGCTTTGATGAAAAACAAAAAGAGCACCCTTTCGAGTGCTCCTATATATATTATGGGAAGTAAAACGCCAAGTGTATAGTTTTTGACCACATTTAAAAACTCCTCCGACCACATTTTTGATTGATTTTGCAGGCCAGGGGGTATTTCATTTTTTCGCCGAACAGAACGAACAAGCACAGTATTCAGCGTATTTGCAAGCTTTCAAAACGATTTCTAAAACGAACACAGAACGAACATTGCCGAACAAGAACGAACAGAAAACGAACAACGCAAACAGCATATCCACGGCGTTTGAAGCACTTTGTTCGGTTGTTCGGCGAGGATTGTGATACACCCCTGTACTTATGCTCACACCTGCGCCACGCTGCCCTGTGCGGCGTTTTCGGGCAGAAGCTCGGGTAACTTGTCGGCGCAAACTAAGCGGGCACAAATCGGCTCACTGCGCGAGAGTTACCGTCACCCGTCACAGTTACCGTCACCCTGAAAACCACGCAGGCAAAGGATTTTCATAGCGTGGGTGACGGTAGTGACGGTAAAACTCCATAGGTACACTGGTGCAGGTTGCTGTCACTCATGGCGAAAAAGAAAAAAACTTGCGAGTACTCTTTGATTTAACCCTCTACTTATATTATGGGGTGAAAAATGCCTGATGCAGAAAATCAGCGGACAATTAAAAACCGTTCAGAAGACAATTTTTCAAACTGTATTTTGCAAAAAACATACCCCCTACCTTTTCTCGCCGAGCAAAACGAACAACTACATTTCAGCGCTGATACGAACTTTTCGAGCCATTTGCAAAACAAACGGAAAACGAGCAAAACGAACAACAGCGAGCAATTTTTTTGAAAAGTATTTTTCATATAAAAATTTTTTATTCGGTTTGTTCGGCGACATAGTACTTCATCTTGCAAAAAAACGCCAGTGATGCTATAATGGTCTTAATATGATTCAAGAGGTGTGGTATGGCTGATATCAGATGTCCTCACTGCGGTGGTGAGATCCCCGAAGGTATGCGGTTCTGCCCGCACTGTATGACAGCGCTCGTGCAGACCGAAAAAGTCGATATAAAGCAGACGGCAGGCAAAAAGAAATACTTTGCCCTGCTTATAGCTTTGTGCGCCTGTGCGGCCATCGGACTGTGTGCATATTTTATCATTGCGCACACCGGGAACGAAAGCTCCTCGCAAAGCAAAAACACCGACACTTCCGTGAGTACCGATGTTTCGCAAACGCAGAGTTCTAACGAAAGCCTGCAAAGCAAGCAAACAACAAGCACAACGACTTCCGCAGTGCCCGCTGAAACTACGACTTCGCAGCAAATCACATCTGAAACACAGACTACTTCGGTCAGTCCGCAGAACAAGCAAACGTTTAAAAGCACGTTAGATCCCCAAACTCTTGCAGCCGAGATAAACAACTGGTGCTCAGCTCACAGTCCTAAGTATTTCGGGATCAACGCAGCTCAAGACATTAAAACCGAGCATGAAGCAGACGTTACAACTCTGTACTTTACCGACAAAAGCGGTGCTTCAATAAGTATCGAGACCGATAAAAACGGGAACATCGGTATCTATATCCGCATCAGTCACGTTTCCTTCAATGCAAACGATCCTCACACCAAAGAGATACTTTCCGCACTGGGAGAGATGCTTTTCGGCTGTGATCTCAACGGAAGAAGTGACACATTTAACGAGAACGGCTATTCCTTTGAGATAATGAGCAGAAATATGCCCGAGCTTGGTTTCAGCGAATACAGTATCAACGCAAAAAAGTCATAGTGTTGCTTCGCCGTGAGAATAAAGTTCATTGTTTGTTTCAATAACAGTTTTGCGGTTTTGTATGCAGAAAATGATAATGCTGTCACGCTTGTTTTTGGCGTAAAGGAAAGGATACCCCGACAGCTTCAGAAAGCTCTGCACCTCGTCAAGCGATGATCTCATGGCTATCAGCAGAGAGAGGATCTTGTCACGGTTGGGAGCTTCCTTGACACCCGAAAAGATCTGATATGCATACACCTGGCTGATCTCCGATGCCGCTATCACCTCGGATTTTACAAGGCTTTTTTCTTTCAGCATCGTTTCGAGCATCTCGGATACCTTTTTGCTTGAAATGCTCTCGGCATTTTTGTCAAGATAACTGTCGATGGTCTCGGCACAGCTTATCTCACCGAGCAGCTCATCTGTGGATTTTTTCATATACAATTACTCCTTTTCAGGTATTTGCATCACATCTGGATTATAACACGCTTGGTTCGATTTTACAAGGGGGCGGTAGTATAAACTTTTCGGAAATACTCAGAACCGAATATACGCTTGTGTCTGTGCTTGGAAGCAAGCAGGGCAGCGAGCTGATACGTTATCGCAACAATAAGCTCGGCAGGGATATGGTCGTGCGAAAACTGAAAAGCGGAACTAACACCGAGGTCTACCGCAGGCTCTCGGGCATCAGTCACGAAAACCTCGTGCAGATATTTGACGTTGTGCAGGAGCACGAGTTCACATATATCCTTGAAGAATACATCGGCGGCATCTGCCTCAGCGATCTTGTCCCCATGAAGCAGCAGGGTGCGCAGCGGGTAATTGTACAGCTTGCAAAGGCGCTTTGCGTGCTGCACTCGCTCGGGATAGTCCACCGTGATGTCAAGGAGGATAACGTTATCCTGACCGAAAACGGGATCGTGAAGCTGACTGACTTTGATATATCTAAAATTTACACACAAGGCAAAAGTCGTGATACCGTGCTCTTGGGTACAGCGACCTATGCTCCGCCCGAACAGTTCGGTCTTGCACAGACCGATAGCAGAAGCGACATCTACGCACTCGGCATACTTGCAAACAAACTGGTCACAGGCGAGCACCCATCGGTCAAACTTTACACAAAGGGCAGGCTCGGCAGGTTCATCGTTAAAGCCACCAATATCAGCCCTGAAAAACGCTTTGATTCCGCCGAAGATGTGCTTTCACACTTTGGTTAGAAATAATAATTATGCTGACAGCATAAGACAAAAAGATCCTCCTATGGTATAATCACCGTAGGAGGATTTTTTACATTTTGTCGATATTCTCCGCTAAAATTTTGATCGTGCTGAGGAATTTGCCCACTTGTTCGGGTGAATGGTTTTTTAGCTCTGCCGAAATGCTTTGCAGAACATTTGCATCACTGTTCTGATCTTTAACATCAAGCAGAAGATAATCAAGGCTTATTTCCAGCACGGTCGAAATGCTTATGGCAGTGTTCAGCGAAAGCTGCCGTGAGCCACGCTCGATATGTCCAATATAAGAGGGGGATATTCCGCACAGGTCAGCAAGCTGCTCCTGACTAATTCCCAGCTTAGCCCTGCGGCTGCGTATCTTGTCGCCAATGGAGTTATAATCGGGGGTTATCCTGCCGTCGTTCATTTGCATCACCGCTTTTATTATACATTGTGCACAAATATTTTGTAAATATACTGTATGTCATAATATTGACAAATAGTATAAGTTATAATATAATAAATTTGTTGAAAAAAGACATTAACTGTCGAGAGGGAGGTTTATTTTATGTTAGGAGTAGGCATGGTATTGATAGCTTTCGGTTTGTGTTCCTTTGGATTTGCAGTTTATACTGCAATAGGTTCGGGAATGTATGAGGGCGCAAAAGATTTACATATGATTCTGAGTAACAGGGGAAATATTCTTGTAGGTATTTTTGTTGTAATAGGCATTATATTGGTTATTTCAGGTATTGTTATGGTCAAAAAATCCAAAAACCAAAACAATAACGGCAATGAAGCCGTTTCTGATAGTAACTGCTCTTCGATAATTCTTGGTGCTGCGATAATAGGTCATTACCAAACAAGAGTTCAAGACGGAAAGGTGACAAAGGTTTTTGTTAATACCCCGGATAGTGTAGGAGGGGTAGATGTAAAAATCAGATTCCGTAATAATTCAGGAAAAGTAATAAAGTATGCGTATTTCACTCTTAGTGCTATAAACAGGGTTGGCGATGTAGTATTAAGTGATATTGAGGGACAGAATGATTGTATAATGCAGTCAACAGGACCCTATCATCAAGGAGAAATCTGTGATAGTCACTGGGAAAATGTATGGTACAATAATTCCATATCTGATATGCGTATTGATAAGGTAAAACTGGAGTACATGGACGGCACGGAGGAAGAGATAGACGGTAATATGCTCTCAAGAAAAAATATGTCCACAGGAGCAGAAAAACTGGCGATGTTTTTCGGTGCAATAGTGGCATTGGGGACAATTGCTTTCCTGGGATGGATTGTTTATAGGTTTATGAATAGATAATTTACTATAAAATTTGAAAAATTCTAAAAACTGATAGGAGGAATTTACATGAAAAAACTATTAACCTTGACATTGGCGGCGGCGCTTGCGCTCGGAACGCTGACAGCCTGCGGTGATTCATCGTCAACAAGCGGCGATTCAAAAGCAGACTGCAGTACTTCGAGCCAAGAAAGCGGCGGAAGTCAGGCAGAGCTTTCACAAGATGAGCTGAACGAACTTGCCAAAACAGTCAATCATTCTGCACATAACTACACTGCGGATGTTATTTCCGATGCCGGTGAAGCTCCGACAAACGATGTAGTTTTTGAAATCGGAAAAACTGATTCCAGTGACGAGTATATCAAAAGAATGCAAGAAGAGTTAGTAAAAGAAATATCAGACAAGCATAAGGGATATTGGGCGAAAATTTCATTTACATGGTCTGCGAACTACAGCGTCGTGGATATTTGTGTAAATATCTCAAAAAGCCAGAATTCTGATTCTCTCGTGAAGTATAATAGAACTTATGATGATCGCTCATAACACAAAGCCGATACCTACTGGTTTCAGTAAGTATCGGCTTTCTTCATTCGTGCGTTTGTTTCCCTTCCGAAAGGAATCGCCCTCGTCCTAGGGCGCTATGCCTTATGTTTCATATTTTCAATCGTCATCCCGGATCCGACCGTATCACTCAGGGCACTAAAAGGGCACTATTATTTCAAAAGCTGCATAAAATCAGCGTAGATTGCAATAAGGCCGATTTCAGAAATTGCCGAAAACTTGCGATTACTCGAAATCACCAGAGTTTAAAATAATTGCACACGGTCACTACGAACCAGTAGGTCGGGGGTTCGAGTCCCTTCCGGCGCACTGAACAAAGCGCCTTAATACGGCAAATGTCGTTCCTGATGAAAGTCAGGGACGATATTTTTATGCCCTTTTGCCCTCAGAGGCAAGCTCAGGCTTGCCTTGTCTGACAGCACCTGCCGCCTCCGGGGCTTTTGTTGACAATCCTCAGCTGTTATGATAAAATAAACCATGACCATAGGGAAAAAGCGGCGAAAAATATGACAAAACCGGAAAAATGTGTTATAATGAAAAAGAAGGAACAAACTGAAATAAAGAGGAAAGTGTATGGATAGAATAAAAGAATCCCCAAGCCTTATAAGGCTCATACCCAAAAGAAAACAAGGACTGAAAAAACTCCTGTTCAGCCGTGTTGGCTTTTTCATCCTGCTTATATTTATACAGGTGGGACTGGTGCTGGGTATCTCCGAGTACGCCACAAGGTTCCCGATCTTTGCGCTTTTTATGACTGTGTTTCTGATCGTGATGTTTGTATATCTGTTCAACACCAATATGGATTCAAGCGCAAAGCTCACCTGGAGCGGACTGTTTTTGTTCTTTCCCGTTCCTGCCGCACTTTTTTTGCTTTTTACACAGCTTGATGTGGGACACCGAAAGGAAAAGCGCAGACTCAACGAGCTGATAAAAGGCTCACGAAAACTCATAAGCCAGAACTCCTACACCATAATCAAACAGGAGCTTATCGACTCCGGCACAGCCGACCTGTGCTTTTATCTTAACCGCTCCGGACGATTTCCCATTTACGAAAATACCGAAGTTACCTTCTTCCCCCTGGGAGAGGATAAGTATAACGCCCTGCTGCCACAGCTGAAAGCTGCGGAAAAATTTATCTTTCTTGAATACTTTATAATCGACGAAGGCCTTATGTGGGGCAATATCCTTAATATCCTCATCGACAAAGCTGCCCATGGGGTAGACGTAAGAGTAATGTATGACGGTATGTGCGAGATATCCACCCTTACGCATAATTATCCCAAGCTTATGCAGCAGCACGGGATAAAGTGTAAAGCCTTTTCAAGGATAAGACCCTTTGTGTCCACCTCCTATAACTACCGTGATCACCGCAAGATACTTGTTATCGACGGAAAAGTTGCCTTTAACGGGGGAGTGAACCTGGCGGACGAGTATATCAACCGTGTAGAGCGCTTTGGCCATTGGAAAGATACAGCCATAATGCTCAAAGGCGAGGCGGTGCAAAGTTTCACCCTTATGTTTTTGCAAATGTGGAATATGACCGAAACGCAGCCCCGCTGGGATGAGTGCCGGATATCCATCCCCTCAAAAAAGACCGACGGCTTTGTTATGCCCTATTGTGATAACCCCCTTGATGAGGAAAAAGTGGGTGAAAGCGTCTATCTGGATATCATCAACCGCTCTATAAGCTATATCCATATAATGACCCCATACCTGATCCTTGATAACGAGCTTGAAAATGCCCTGACCTATGCCGCAAAGCGTGGGGTAGAGGTAAAGATAATCCTTCCCGGCATACCGGATAAAAAATCCGCCTATGCCCTTGCAAAGACCCATTACAGATCCCTGACCAAAGCAGGGGTGAAGATATATGAATATACCCCCGGATTTGTCCATGCAAAGGTCTTTGTAAGCGATAATACAAAAGCTGTGGTGGGGACCATAAACCTTGACTACCGCAGCCTTTACCACCATTTTGAGTGCGCCACCTACCTGTACCGCACACAGTGCATAAAACAGATCGAGGAGGATTTCCAGCAGACCCTGCTCAAATGCCGTGCCGTGACCTTAAAGACAATAAGAAAAGAAAAGCTGGGTACAAAGATACGTGGAAGGATACTGAAGATCTTTGCGCCCCTGATGTAAAATATCTGTGAAAAAAAGATCGCCTGTGCCGCAAAAGCACAGACGGTCTTTTCTTATTTTTTAAGATATGAGGACGATACGGGAAACTCAAAGTAGGTGTCCGGATACGGCTCATCTGCCAGCATAAAATGCCACCATTCACAATCTATCGGCTCAAAGCCTCCCCGGATCATTGCCGAGCGCAGGATCATACGGTTTTCGTACTGCTCCTGTGTGATGTCCTTGCAGTCCGGGTGTGACACAGGGCTGAAAAGATCAAACGGACTTCCCATGTCCACCTCTTTGCCGGTCTGCATGTTAAAAAGGGTGAGGTCTATGGCGCTTCCCCTGCTGTGGCTCGATCTTGCGGCAATGTATCCTTTTATAAAAAGCTCCTGCTTTTCAAGCTGAGGGTAAAAATAGGGCTTCATGCGTATGTCCTGATCCTCAAGCCCCCATAGTACAAACTGCTTTACCGCACAAACAGGGCGGTATGCGTCAAATACCTTCAAACGGTATCCCTGTACAAAAAGCTCGCTGCTCACCGCCTTTAATGCCCTTGCCGCCTCGATGGTCATAAGGGCGCAAGGCTCCTCGTAGCCGTCGATGCGCTCTCCTATAAAGTTATATGTGCTGTAATAGCGTATCTCCTGCACTATCCCGGGAACGTGATCTCCCAGCACCACAAACCCCGATGGGTCCATAGCTGTATCTCTTATGTTTTTCATAACACACCTCCCCATTGTTATAAAACAGCACGACCCACCGCCTGCTGAAAAGCAGCTGACGGTGGTCATGATAAATATTCTTTATGCGTTTCTATCCGTCCTTTTGGTTGGGATCGTTTTTCTTGACGAGGCAGTGGATAGAGGTGATAAGAAGAATGAAAAGTATCAGCAGCGGGAAGAAATACCCACCGAAAAGATCGCTTCCCTGCTCCTTTGAGGTGAGGATCCCTGCGGTCTGTGCTGCGTTTCCGCTGAATCCTGCGGAGCTGAGAGCCTGTGCAACAGCGTCCTTGCTCGTGCTTGTTACCGAAAGAGAGGGAAGACCTTTGCATGAACGCAGAGCCGAAATGTATTCAAATCCGCTTACCATAGCAATAACGGAAATACCAAGCCCAATGATCTTGAAAATATATGAGACCGTCTTTGTCTTGTATTTTGATACCACCGCAAGAACCAGACAAGCGATAAGCATACCGAACGTTACATAGTAAAGTGTTGTCTTGTCACCGAAATCACCGACGATCCTCACCAGTCTTACACCCACATTGTCCTTGTCCAGACCGTCTGTCTGAATGTTTTTAAGTCACGTCATCAAAACAAATACGCTTATACAGCTCATCACCCATGTTGCAATAAGACATATACGCAATGCCAGTCCCAGAGTTTTGTTTTCCTTGTTCGCAATAATTCCCATTTCAATTATCTCCATATCAGGTCCTCAGACCCCTTGATCCATATATTTATATTTTAACACCCTTTGCCTCCCCTTGTCAATCATTCCCCTTAAAGACAGGTGAAAAGGTGTTTTGTTTTTTCTTTTTTACTATCGCAAGCTTATAATAGCATATTATTTAACTAATTGCAATAAACAATTTTCCCGAAAAATGCAGCTAAAACAACATCTGCCGGGGAAAACGCAGCCCAAGGGGCAAGTTTTTTTCACCCAACTTTTGTTTGTGAGCGTAACTTTTGTGCTTGCAAAAAATAGCTGTTTGTGGTACAATCTATTCTGTAATATGATGATATTTGGGAATGAAAGGGGAAAATGCCTTGAAAAAAGAAGTTGATGCTGCCTCGGTAAAAAGAATTGAGGCCGACGAAAATGTCGGCTTGACCGCCGAGCAGGTCCGTGAAAGAATACAAGGAGGGCTTGCCAATACCCCGGTAAAGCCTCCGTCAAAATCCGTTGGTGCCATAATCGCCAGCAACGTATTTACCTACTTTAACTTTATCTTTACCGTCATAGCGGTGCTGCTGGTGATCGCAGGCTCAATAAGGGATCTTACCTTTCTCCCGGTCATAATCGTCAATACCCTTATCGGTATCGTCCAGGAGATACGCTCAAAGCGGCTGCTTGATAAAATGACCATGCTTAACTCTCCCACCGCCAAAGTTATCCGTGACGGACAGCAGCAAAGCATACCCTCTGAAAAACTTGTGGCTGACGATATAGTGATCTTCAAAGCCGGAGATCAGATACCTGCCGACGCAGTTGTTATAAGCGGCAAAGCCTCCGCCAACGAAGCCCTGCTTACCGGCGAGGCGGATGAGATCGTCAAGGAAAAGGGCGCCCAGCTCATGAGCGGAAGCTTTATCGTGTCCGGCTCCTGCAAAGCAAGGCTCACCAAGGTGGGGGCAGAGTCTTATATCTCTCAGCTCACCCTTCAGGCAAAGAAGGTGAAAAAGGGCGAGCAGTCTGAAATGATACGGTCGCTGAATAAGATCGTAAAGATCGCAGGCTTTATAATCCTTCCTCTCGGAAGCCTGCAGTTTTACCATATGTATGTGACAAAGTCCATGGATTATACCCAGAGCGTGCGCTCCACAATGGCGTCTGTTATCGGAATGATACCCGAAGGGCTCTTCCTGCTTGCCAGCGTTACCCTTGCCATAAGCGCAATGCGCCTTGCAAGACAAAAGGTGCTGGTGCATAATATGAAATGTATCGAGACCCTTGCCCGTACAGATGTGCTTTGCGTGGATAAAACAGGAACCATAACCGAAAACACCATGCAGGTCACAGGTGTTGAGTGTATAGGCTCCCTGGAGGAGAAACAGCTCTTTTCTCTGCTCAGCGATTTTGCAGCCCGTCAGTCTGCCGATAATATAACAATGGCTGCCATGAAACAGTATTTCACCGAACCCACAGGAGCGCAGATAGTTTCCCATACCGACTTCTCCTCCGAGTTCAAATATTCCTCCGTGACCTTTGAGAAAAAAGCCTATGTCCTTGGCGCCCCCGAATGGGTGCTGCGTGAGGAATATGATAAATACCGTGAAAAAATAGAGCTTGACAGCCGTAAAGGCTACCGTGTCCTTGCCTTTGCCGAGTATGACGGCAAGCCCGACGGAAAAGCCCTTAAAGAAAGATCTACCCCCCTTGCCCTTGTGCTTATAACCAACCCCGTGCGTAAGACCGCACCTGCAACCTTTAAGTTCTTTGCCGACGAAGGGGTAAATGTAAAAGTTATATCGGGAGATAACCCTATAACCGTCTCCGAGGTGGCAAAACAAGCGGGCATAGAAAATGCGGATAAATATGTTGATGCCTCCACTCTTACCACCGACGAGGCTATATATGAGGCAATGAAAAACTATACCGTCTTTGGCAGAGTCACTCCCGACCAGAAGCGCAAGTTCGTCAAAGCCCTTCAGGCGCAGGGCAGGGTAGTGGCAATGACCGGTGACGGAGTCAACGATATCCTTGCCCTTAAAGATGCTGACTGTTCCATCGCCATGGCATCGGGAAGCGATGCCGCCGTGCAGGCAGCCCAGCTGGTGCTGCTTGATTCCGACTTTGCCCATATGACCGACGTGGTCATGGAGGGCAGACAGGTGGTAAATAATATGGAGCGTTCGGGAAGCCTTTTCCTTGTGAAAAATATCTTCTCCATACTCCTTTCCGTAATAACCCTTATCTTTGGCGTAGTCTACCCCCTCACCCCGTCCCAGGTGACACTTATAAGTATGTTCACCATAGGTATCCCGGCGTTCCTTTTGTCCCAGGTGCCCGACCATTACCTTATCCAGGGACACTTTATGCGTAACGTGATCGTCAAAGCCCTGCCCGGTGCCGTCACCGACGTGGTCATGGTACTTGCCATGGTATACTTCGGCAAGATCTTCAACGTGACCACAGGGGAGATAACCACCGCCTCCACCATACTTATGTCCGTGGTGGGAATAATGGTGCTTCGCAACGTAAGCAAGCCTTTGTCTGTGTATAAATGGGCAGTCATAATCCTTTGTGTGTCAGGACTGACCTTGTCTTTCCGGGCCCTTGGGTGGGTGTTCGGCACCACGACCCTTTCCACAAAGACTCTGCTGATGTGCATAAACTTCGGTATAATGGCAGATACATTTATCCGCTTTGTAACGTTCCTGTTAAAGGGCGGAGAAAAAATGATATTCCATCTTTCCCATAAAAACGAAAAAGAGCCGGAAAAAACATAATAACAAAAAAAGAAGGTACTGTCTTTTGACGTACCTTCTTTTAGTTTGCTGTAAAACCCGATTTCCCACCTATGACCCCTTGGGGTGCAAAAATAATAAAGAGAATTGCTTATCGCTGTTTTTCAAAATTCAGCCTCTATCCTCTCGCCTACAAAGGCTTAAAAAACCCCCAGCCCTTCAAGAAGGATCTTTCCCCCAAGGAGAATAAGTATCGCTCCGCCGGTTATCTGTGCTCCCTTGTTGTATTTTGCACCCACACGGCTCCCTGCCGCTACGCCAAAAACCGAAAGAGCGAAGGTGACTGCGCCGATGATAAGCACCGATGGCAGCACCGGGGTGCCCTCAAATGCAAATACTACCCCCACCGCCAAAGCGTCAATGCTTGTGGCGACGGCAAGAATAAAAAGCTCCTTGTAGTCCATGTCCGCCCGCAGCTCTTCCTGCGGCTCTTTAAAGGCTTCGATAAGCATTTTTGCCCCGATAAAGAATAAAAGACCAAACGCCACCCAGTGGCTTGTCCGGGTCATGAAATGTGTAAACTGCCGCCCCACAGCCCAGCCGATAAGGGGCATAATTGCCTGGAATATCCCGAAAAAGCCCCCGATGATAAAAGCGTGGCGCCGGTTTATTTTTTTCATTCCCAGCCCCTTGCATACCGAAACCGCAAAAGCGTCCATTGAAAGGCTCAGAGCAATAAAAAGTGTATTTATAATAAACATAATTTCATTCCTTTGTCATAGTAGACTCCATATCCGCCCGGTCAGAAGCTCCATGGGAGAAAAGCCGCACCCAGTGCAAATATAAGCGATGGAAGCAATAATAATGCGATATCATTCTTGTCAATTGTTTATTATGGGAAACTATATAAAAGTAGAATCTTCTTTTCCGTTTTTGATTGTCGTTTGAATTATTTCGCAAAGATCGTGTAGTGTCCACTCTTTTCTATTCAATGAATAATCAGGAATGTCGGTGAAGTCACGGGTCTTTCTATTGACTATTGATGAAAACAGTGAAGATAATCCGCCATCGCATCTGTTAGCAATAAACTCTTTTGAGAAAGCCGATTGTATGAGGTCGTACTCATATTCTTTCAACGCCTGGTCATCAATAGAGTTGATCGGAAGAACAAGAATTCGTGTTGTATCTAAATGTCTAAAACTATCTATACTAAGAATTGAATTGTTTACGTCGCCAAAAATCAATCTATCTAATGGCTTTGAACTTTGCCAATGCTGTTTAATCCTAACGGGGAAGGGCTTTGTTGTTATACCTATGTAGATTTGATGATATTTTTCGAGTATCATAATATAAATTCCAGATAAATCTTTAACTTCTTCAAAGTCTTTTATTTCTATAAAGTTTGGGTTGTTTATTTTAAAAGCCTGAATTTCTTTTTGATATTTTTCGGCATCAAGAGATTGGTAGTAAGCCATGTTTAAATCATAATTATACAATGCCGCATTTATTTGAATATCTTTTTTAACAGGTGAAATATATGGATAGCGTTCATCGTCGAAAATTGAACATGAGACAAGATAATCCCGAATAGAGTATGTTTTTTCTCTGAATTCGTCGTTTACAAATCTCTGCATAAGGATAACACTTCTTGGTGCTTTATACCTTAGAAGATTTGTTACATCTCTGGAATCTATTTCTTTACATTCTTCCATGCAATTGTTCCACAATGTTTTGATTGTTTCGTCCGTTTTGGATAGTTCAACGATTTTTTCAGTAAGGTTGACACTAAGACCTGATTCTACATATTCGTTTATTATTTCATACAGCTGAGGATATTCTTCCAGATTCTTTTGATAATATTTTTCTAATTCAAATTCAAAAAAGAAATCAAGGCGACGCATTATAAGTTTTGCCTTATAGTCGTTAAGCTGTTCCGATGCATAATTAGAATTAGTCATCACCTTGTTTTCATATGCCATATAGTTGTTTATCTCTTCTAATATAGGCTTCAAATCAGTTCTTTTTGTCTTTTTGTCAAAAGCCTCTTTTTCTGAAAAATCTAAATATTCCCACTGACCACTTCGTCTGTGAAATGATTCTTTTGTACTCGCAAATGATATATAGTTTTCTCGTGTAAGGCAAGGATTTTTTGTTCTTATTTCCATTCCAAAATGTTTCATTATTATCTCCCCTTAGTGATTATTTAAACATCATCATTCCCAGATTGACCGCCAGCGCCGCACCGCTTGCAGATATAGCCACCGTCAGAAGGCTCTTTTCAAAAAATGCCAGCACGCCGCCCACCGCAAGTCCTGCAATGGCTGAGGGGAAATTTCCCGTTGAGTATATTATCTCCGGGAAGGTCATGGCACCAAGTACCGCCATAGGTACATAGTATAGAAAATCTCTTATGTATTTGCTTTTTATCCTGCCCCTGCAAAGTACGAAAGGCACAGCCCTTATAAGATAAGTCACCCCTGCCATCAGGGCAAGGTATGTGAAAAATACACCGCTGCTCATGCCTGCGCCTCCCTTTGTTCACCCTCGTCAACAGGGAATAGTAACGCACCCAGCCCCGCAGCTGCAACGGTGGAGATGATTATGGCAAAGCCGCCGGATATTTTGTTCATCCCCGGAATGTACCTGAAACAGCAGCTCAGAGCCGCCGCCGTGAGTATGACCCTTAGCACCGCACTGCTCTTTTTCGCAGGTGGTATGATTATAGCAAGGAACATTCCGTAGATAGCAATGCAAAGTGCGCTGCGTACCACCTCCGGCAGAACAGACCCTGCCGCCGCACCAAGGACCGTTCCCCCCGACCAGCCTATCACAGGCAGGATAATAAGCCCGTAAAGATACCTGCTTGATACCTTGTCTGTGCTGCCCATGGCAACGGCGAATATCTCGTCGGTTATGCCAAAGCCTGTGAACCAGCGGTGTATCCCCTTTACGGACCCGTCCACCTTCTGTGAAAGGGAAAGCCCCATAAGTGCGTATCTGAGGTTTATAATGAACTGTGTGCTCACCATCTCTATGTATGCCCCTGCCCCCGAGGTCATTATCCCAAGTCCTGCGAATTGACCTGCCGAGGTGAGGTTGCACAGAGATATCAAAAATGCCTGCCACCAGCTAAGACCGACTGCAACGCATTGTATGCCGAAAGTGAAGGACACCGACAGATAACCCAGAGCAATGGGTATGCCGTCACGAAGTCCCTTTGTGAAATTGCTCATGCCTGAAAAAACCAGCCTTTCATTATTAACGTCCCGAAACCTTATTATACTATCCCGGCGGCGAAAAGTCAACTGCGGGCGAAGGCGTAAAAATCTTGCAAAATCATTCCGATTGTGCTATACTTTAACTGAGCTTTTTTTATTAACTTATCAACGGGAGGGAAATGTCTTATGGACAATATTATCACCATAACCGCCAATATGTCAGCAAAGCTGAACTATGCCTTTGTGCAGAACTATATCCCCGTGCTTCGCAGCGTGCGCCTTAAAAACAATACCGGCGAAACAATAAGCGATATAACGCTGAAAATAAACTTTGAACCTGCCTTTGCAAAGCCCTATGAGCAGCATATCTCCGCCCTGGAGCCTGAACGGACCGCAGAGATAAGCCCTGTGGATATAACCGTCAGCGGCGAGTTTCTCTATGCCGTTACCGAGCCCCTTAACGCAAACGTGAGTATACGTATAGAAAAGGACGGACAAACCATATCCGAGGCAAACGGCACCATCGAGCTGATGCCTCTTAACCAGTGGACAGGCGTAAACTATGTCCCCGAGATGATCTCTGCCTTTGTCTGCCCCAACCACCCTATGGTCACACAGATCGTAGGCAAAGCAGCAGGCTTTTTGCAAAAATGGACAGGCAGCCCCGACTTTGACGGCTACCAGAGCAAAAACCCCAACGTGGTGCAAAAACAGGCTGCCGCCATCTATGCCGCCTTGCAAGCGGAAAATATCGCTTATAGTATGCCTGTCGCAGGCTTTGAAAAATACGGCCAGCGTGTGCGCCTGCCCTGGGACGTGCTTACCTCAAAAACAGGCACCTGCCTTGATCTCTCGGTGCTTTATGCCTCCTGCCTTGAAGCCGCAGGACTCAACTCCCTTATAATCTTCACACAAGGCCATGCCTTTGCCGGGTTGTGGCTTGAGGATCAGAGCTTTTCCGGCTGTACCGAGGAGGATCCGAGCCTTATCTCAAAGCGAATGGCACAGGGCATCGACCAGATCTGCCTTGTTGAGTGTACCGCCTTCACCGCAGGACGAACAATGGATTTTGAAGATGCAAAATCCGCTGCCCGCTCCAATATGAATAAGCCCGGTGAGTTTGAAATGGCGGTGGATATCGCACGCTGCCGTGGCAACTGCCTGCGCCCGATCCCGGTAATGGCACAGGGTGCAGCTGCAAACGACTTTGGAAAGCGCAAAAGTAAAGATCTGACCGCCGCCCCCAAGGATATCGACCTGACCCTTTCGGGGAAAGTTACCGACCAGAGCGAAAAGATCACCCGCCAGAGTATGTGGGAAAGAAAGCTCCTTGACCTGAGCCTTCGCAATTCCCTTTTGAACTTCCGTCCAGGCGCATCTGTGGTAAAGTTTATCACCGCCGACCTGCCCACCCTTGAAGATGCCGTAAGCGCAGGCAGCGAAATGAGGATCCTTCCCCTGCCGGAGGATATGTCCCTTGAAGCCGCCGATGCAAAGACCTTTGAAATGCAAAACCCGGATACCGACCGATTCGGAGTAATTGCCAAAACCGAGCTTGAAAAGAACCGCCTTCGCTCCTTCCTGAAAGAGGGCGAGCTTGAAAAGACCGTGAAAAAGCTACACCGCCAGGCGAAAGTAAGCCTTGAGGAAAACGGAGCAAATACCCTTTATCTTGCCCTTGGCTTCCTCAAATGGTACGAGACCGATAAAAGCGAACAGCCACGCTATGCGCCAATAGTCCTGATCCCGGTGGATCTTGTAAAGAAGATACAGGAAAAATGCTATGTGCTGCGTGTAAGGGACGAAGAGCCCCAGATGAATATAACCCTGCTTGAATTTTTGCGCCAGGATTTCGGCATAACCATCGGCGGGCTGGATCCCCTGCCCCGTGACGAAAGCGGAGTGGACCTGCCTCTTGTGTTCAATACCATGAGGCAGGGTGTAATGTCCCTCAAACGCTGGGACATCTCTGAACAAGCCTTTTTAGGACAGTTTTCCTTTAACCGCTTTATTATGTGGAACGATATCCGCAGCCGCAGCGATGAGCTGAGTAAAAATAAAGTGGTCTCCAGCCTTATAAACGGCAAACTCAGCTGGCAGCCCATGTCTGAACAGGTATCCCCCCCGGAGCTTGACCAAAAGATCAGACCCTCCGATATGGCAGTGCCCATGAGTGCCGATTCCTCCCAGCTTGCAGCCATATACCTTGCATCCCAAGGGGAGAGTTTTGTCCTTCACGGACCCCCGGGAACAGGTAAATCCCAGACCATAACCAACCTTATCGCAAACGCCCTGTATAACGGCAGATCGGTGCTCTTTGTGGCTGAGAAGATGGCGGCTTTGTCCGTGGTACAAAAGCGCCTTGCAAAAATAGGGCTTGACCCCTTCTGCCTTGAGATCCATTCAAATAAAGCCACAAAGCGTGAGGTGCTTTCCCAGCTCGAAAAAACCTTTGAAGTCGGCCACGTAAAAGCCCCCGGGGAGTATGAGGCGCAGGCAAAAAGGGTGGGAGAGCTCCGTGATTCCCTTAACGAGATAATAACCCAGCTGCATATGCCCCGTACCTGCGGTATGAGCGTGTACCAAAGCGTGGTCAATTATGAAAATAATATACAGTTCAAAGGTGCAGTCGCTGTGGATGGGGACTTTGCCGAAAATTGCACACCCCAGAAGCTGGAGAAAATACGTGACAGCATAAACAGCCTTTCTGTCTGCGGAAAGGAGATAGGCGGACTGGAAAACTCCGGGCTGAAATACTATAAAAACCCCGACTATTCTGTGGATATACGCACCGCCTTTGAAACCGCCCTTAAATATGCCCGTGAAAGAGCAGAGGAAGCCGGCGCAGCCTTTGATGACCTTTGTGCTCTGACCGGCACGGGGTTTGAGGGAACCAAGAGAAATATCTCCGACCTTGGGGAGTTTGCAAAGACCCTTTGTGCCTCCGGGGCGTTTCTTCCTGCCCTGCTGGAAAAGACCTCCGGCGAAGCTGATGCACAGTGCAGAATGCTTATTGACGAGCTTAACAGCTATAAGACCGCCATGGCTCAGATGAGAGGGCTTTTTGAAGACTCTGTCCTCTCCTTTGACAGCGACAATGCCCAGCTGGAGTGGAACCGTGCCGGGCAAAAATGGGCGCTGGGCAGATCCCTTGCACAAAATAAACTTGTGAAAGAATTAAGGGTATATTCCAAAGCCCCCGATAGTATAACCAAGGAAAATTATCCTGAAATGATCCGCAGCCTGAGCGACCTTAAAAAGCTCTATGCTCATATTGAAAGCCTCACAGATGCCAAAAACGTCTTTGCCGGGCTTTATAACGGGGAAAATTCAGATACCGCCCGTATGGCACAGCTGTTTGAAAACTCTGTAAAGCTCCGTGAAAAAACAGCCGACCTTAGCCGTGGGGATATGAACGTATATAATTCCCTTGTCCTTTTTGCCTCCTCCCACGGAGCAAACGGAGCTGATAACGGCAAGCTTGAAACAGCTTCACAAGCTATCTCTAAAATGAACCAGAGCACCGCCTCCCTCATGGGCGATTTCAGCCTTGACCTTTCCTTCCTTGAAGGAAGCACCGATTATGTCCCCGACCTTATCGATGCCCTGGGCGAAATGCAAAACGACCTGGGAAGCCTCCGTGACCGCACCATGCTCACCCGTGCCCGCATGGCGCTTACCGAGCTTGGGCTTGATGAGCTTGACAACGCCTATGAAAACGGCGATGTGAACGAGGAAACTATCCTTCCTGCTTTTGAATGTGCCTTTGCACAAAGCCTTATCGTCAGCGCAATGAATACATCTCCTGCCCTTGCCTCCTTCCAGGGGGTAAAGCTTGAGGAGACCATAAAAAAATATGCCCAGGCGGACGAAAAGTTCAAAGAGCTTACTATCGCCGAGCTGGTGGCAAAGCTTTCTGCCAATATCCCCGATTCCTCCAGCGCCTCAAAAGGCAGCTCCGAGCTTTCCATACTTCTTAAAGCGATCAAAAGCGGCGGCAGGAATATGCCTATCCGTAAACTGTTTGACAGCATACCGACTCTGCTGCGTCGGATATGTCCCTGTATGCTCATGTCCCCCATCTCCGTGGCACAGTATATAGACCCTGCCTTCCCAAAGTTTGACCTTGTGGTGTTTGACGAGGCATCGCAGATGTCTACCAGCGAAGCGGTGGGCGCCATTGCCCGGGGCGATAATGTCGTGATCGTGGGCGACCCCAAACAGCTGCCCCCCACCACCTTCTTTGACGTGAACCACTTTGACGAGGAAAACGAAGAAGCCGAGGATCTTGAAAGCGTCCTTGATGACTGCCTTGCCCTTTCAATGCCCTCAAAGCACCTGCTTTGGCATTACCGCTCACGCCATGAAAGTCTTATTGCGTACAGCAACGCAAAGTATTATGATAATAAGCTTCTTACCTTCCCCTCACCCGACGACAGAGTCTCAAAAGTCAGCTGGGTGCACCTTGAAGGATTTTACGATAAAGGCTCCACCAAACAGAATAAAGCCGAAGCGGAAGCTATCGTTGATGAGATCGTTCGCCGGTTGAAAGATGAAAAGCTGCGGGGCGAAAGTATCGGCGTGGTGACCTTCTCTGTGGTCCAGCAGGTGCTTATCGACGATATGCTCTCTGATAAGCTGCGTGAAGAGCCAAAGCTTGAAGAATATGCAGACAGTATGTATGAGCCTATACTTATCAAGAACCTTGAAAACGTACAGGGAGATGAACGTGACGTGATCCTTTTCTCCGTGGGCTACGGTCCCGATAAGGAGGGAAAGGTCTCCATGAACTTTGGACCCGTAAACCGTGACGGCGGCTGGCGAAGACTTAACGTGGCGATCTCAAGGGCAAGAAAACAGATGATAGTTTATTCTGTTATCCGACCCGAACAGATCGACCTTTCAAGGACCCGCTCCGAGGGCGTTGAGGGGCTTAAAGGCTTTATAGAATTTGCCGCAAGGGGACAGTCCGCCCTGCCTGTGCGCCTTGAACAGCAAGCTGTGAGCGAAAACGGATTTGCAAAGCTTGTTGCCGGCGAGATAGAAAAAATGGGCTATAAAACAAAGACCGCTATCGGCTGCTCCGAGTATAAGATCGACATCGGCGTTGTAAGCCCCGATAACGAAGACGAGTACTTTATGGGCATAAACTGTATGGGCGATGCAAACCTTGAAAAGACCACCGCCCGTGACCGGAGCATCCTGCAGCCCTCCGTGCTTCAAGGTCTTGGCTGGAGAATGTATAATGTGAATATCCTTGACTGGTACGATAATAAGGATAAGGTCCTTGAAAAGCTGAAAGCGCAGATAGAAAGCTGCCTTGCCCTGTACCGTGAACCGCCTGCGGACGAGCCTGAAAAGCCCTTGAATTTGAAAAGGAAGAAACCGTAAGTGTCCGTGATAAATGCCTGCCCTACGAGCCGATAACCCTTAAAAAAGAGGGCAGACCCTCAGAGTTCATAAAGCCCGAGGCTCAGGAAAAAGCGCTTCGGCAGATTTCTCAGGTCATAAACGCCATGGCGCCTGTGAGCAGCGATCATACCATGAAAACAGTCCTTGCCGCATGGGGTATAGCCAACCCCAAGCCGGAGGTGCAAAAAGCCTTCTTTGGCTATGTTAACCGTTGCGGAGCAAAGGTCACCAGCAGAAAGAACGAGGACGGTACCTTTGATACCTACTACTGGCGTGCCGACCAGGATCCCGACAGCTATGAGCTGTGCCGTATCCCCAAGGACGGAAAAGGCAAGCGCAGCTTTGCCGATGTCTGTCCCCAGGAGCTTACCAACGCAATGCTGCTTATCCTTAACGACCAGGTGAGCATGACTCAGGAGGATCTGGTCAAAGAGTGTTCTGCACTTTTCGGCTTTGCCCGTACCGCAGACAATATCCAGAACCAGATGGCAAAAGCCATAGAATATGCTGTCCAAAGCGGGAAAATGCGTATTGAAAACGACAGGCTCTTTGCAAATGCTTAACGGCAGGGCAATGCCCGTTATCTGACAAAAAACACCGAAAAAAGTACCCGTGGAAATTTGTTTTCTTCGGGTACTTATTTATTTTTTACCGAATCTTTCCCGTCAAACCTTACAGTTTCACCCTGCCGTATCTGTGCAAACAAATGATAAAACAAATAATTAACGTATTTTTCTGTAATTGTTGCACGTTTCAATGCAACATATCCCACCTTTTCGCCTATTAGTGAAAGGATCCTTTCCTGCCTGCCGCAAGGCTTGACCGGTGCGGCAAGTAAGGTTTTAATTCTAAGGGCATCTCCTTAGACATAAAAAATAACACCTCCCTGAAATGGAAGGTGTCACCGCATACTGCGGTCTTTTCTGCGGGCAGATCGTGAAGGGTCTGTCCGCCCGGAGAGGATGATCTGTGCCTTGAGGGAAAGCTACTGCGCCGCTGCCATAAGGTCTATGACCTCCAGCATAAGCTGAGCAGGCAGCTGCTTTTTGTCAAGGGCAACAGCAAAATGCCTTTTCCCTGTGTCCACGAACCTTATGCGGTTTTTGTACCTTTTTGAAAGTGCCTGAATGTGGCAGACCTGCGGCTGGTCAATGAAAAACAGCATCTTTGACCCACGCTGGGTTATCTCTTTTATGTGCATCCTTGCCGCCCTGTTTCTGGTAAGTGCAACGTTTACAAGCCCCATCACAGCCTTTGGCGGCTCGCCGTAGCGGTCGATAAGTTCGTCCACAACGTCCTGTGAGTCCTCTGTGCTGGTGATAGAGGCGATCTTGCGGTAAGCGTCTATCCTCTGTGAGGGGTTTTCGATGTAGCTGTCCGGGATAAAAGCGTCTATGGAAATATCCACCGGACAATCTTCCGGTGACGCCGGGGGAGCCTCTCCCTTTTGCTCTGAAATAGCCTCGTTGAGCAGCCGGATATACATATCGTATCCCACCGCCTCCATGTGACCGTGCTGTTTTCCGCTGAGGATAGAACCTGCGCCCCTTATCTCCAGATCACGCATGGCGATGTGAAAGCCCGAGCCGAACTGGGTAAATTCCCTTATGGCGTCAAGCCGCTTTGAAGCCACCTCCGAAAGCACCTTGCCCCTCCTGAATGTGAAATAGGCAAACGCCCTGCGGTTTGAACGCCCCACACGTCCCCTTAGCTGGTAAAGCTGAGAAAGCCCCATTCTGTCAGCGTCCTCGATGATAAGGGTGTTAACGTTGGGAACGTCAACGCCTGTTTCTATAAGAGTCGTGCACACAAGCACATCTATCTCTCTGTCCACAAGCTGGCGCCAGATCTCCGAAAGCTCGTCCTCGTCTATCCGTCCGTGGGCAATAGCTATCCTTGCATCGGGCAAAAGCTCTCTGAGTTTTGCCACAGTCATTTCTATCGAGTTTATCCTGTTGTGTATATAATATACCTGACCGCCTCTGCGAAGCTCCTTGCTTATGGCTTGAGCGACAACTCCCAGATTATACTCCATAACGTAAGTCTGCACAGGGTATCTGTCCATGGGAGCCTCGTTTATAACCGACATATCTCTTATGCCGCTAAGGGCCATGTTAAGGGTCCTTGGTATAGGTGTAGCAGATAAGGTGAGCATATCAACTCCGTGGAAAAGCTCTTTGAACTTCTCCTTTGCAGCCACTCCGAAACGCTGCTCCTCGTCGATTATGGCAAGCCCGAGATCTTTGAACACAACGTCCTTCTGAACAAGTCTGTGTGTGCCGATAATAAGATCCACCGTGCCCATGCCAAGCTCTCTGATCACCGCCTTTTGCTCCTTTGGCTTGCGGAAACGTGAAAGGAGCTCCACCTTGATAGGGAAGTGCTCAAAACGCTTCACCGCCGTCTGATAATGCTGCCAGGCAAGTACCGTTGTGGGAACAAGAACAGCCACCTGTTTGCCGTCAAGCATAGCTTTGAAAGCTGCACGCAAAGCTACCTCTGTTTTGCCAAATCCAACATCGCCGCATAACAGGCGATCCATAGGACAGGGCTTTTGCATATCATCTTTTATCTCCTGTGCCGAGCGAAGCTGATCCTCGGTCTCGTCGTAATCGAAGCGCTCTTCAAATTCCGCCTGCCATTCGTTATCCGGGGAAAAGGCATAGCCCTTTGCGGTTTGCCGCTGGGCGTAAAGCTTTGTAAGCTGCTGAGCCATATCCTTGACCGCAGCTTTCGCCTTGCTTCTGGTCTTAGCCCATTCGGTGGAATTGAGCTTGTTGAGCTTTATGTTTTCCTCGTCCCTTGGGCCGATATATCTTGACACAAGGTCAAGCTGGGTCACGGGCACATAAAGCACATCTGTGCCGGCGTATTTTATGGTTATATAGTCCTTTGTAACGCCGTTTGTTTCAATGTTCTTTATCCCGTCAAATCTTCCTATTCCGTACATGGAATGTACAACGATATCTCCGGCTTTAATGTCCGAAAGACTTTTGATCTCATCGCCGGCTTTCTTTGATCTGCGCCTGCGCTTTGCGACCATCGTCTTCATCTGTGTTATCGCTGCACAGCCTGCCTGGGGGTATTCAAATCCGCCTGAAAGGCTCCCTGTACGAACATAGACCTTGCCGGGCAGTATCTTGCTTTCGTCGGTAAGTTTTTGTGCGCTTATACCTGCCTGGATAAGGTCGTTGACGATTATGGGTACCGTCTTTTCCGAGCCTGCGAGCACAACGGTACAAAAGCCGTTTTGACAAAGAGATGTAAGTTCCTGTTCCAGGTGAAGGATATTTCCTCCCCAGGGGGAATTCTGGCGGCAGTCGGCATTTATCAGCTTTTTATACTTTATTCCGTTGTTTGAGCGCATAAAGGTATCAAGAAAAACGCATTTTGCCGAAAGGATACTGCTTTGGGCAGAGGGAAGGTCCGTAACAAAGCCCTCAAGCTTTTTAAAGAGTATCCCGTCCTCGTAAAGAAGCTTTATGTCCTCGTTAAGGCGGGAAAGTGATGCCTTTCCCTTTTCAAGACAGTTTGCATATTCGCAAACGATCACCGCACCGCTTTCAAAGTAATCAAAAACGGTAGCGGTCTTTTCATACGCCAGACAGTAATACTTATCAAGGTTGGTAAGGGTTATCCCTGCCTCAACGGTCTGGATATCACGGCTTATATTTTTTCTTATAGCCTCGATCTTTTTGCCTCTTGCGCTTTTTGAAAGCTCTTCAAGCTTTTGCAAAAGGCATGCGCTGTTTTCAAAGATTATTTCAAGGGCGGGAAAAACGCTGACAGAGTCGATGGGGTCGGTGCGGCGCTGGGTATCGGTATCAAAATATGAAAGGGTGTCCACCTCATCTCCCCACAGCTCCAGCCGCACAGGATGGGACTCCTGGACCGGAAAGATATCCACGATGGAACCGCGCACAGAAAACTGGGCGTGACCCTCGATCTGGTCGGTACGGGTATAGCCCCCGGCTAAAAGCTTTTTTACCAGCTCTTCAAGCTGCACCTCTGAATTTATTTTCAGCTCAAAAGAATTATCCCTCAGCACCTTTGGTGGGATAGTTCCCTGAAGGCAAGCCTCCATGCTTGCACAAAGGACCTTGCATTTGCCTTGTAAAAGTAAAGACAGGGCTTCAAGCCGCTTATGTTCGTATTCTCTTGAAATGCCCTCCATATAGGCAAAGTTCAGATCCTTTGCGGGGAAAACACAGGCGATCGTCTGTTGTGCCATTGAGTTTATGTCCTCCGTCATACGGGTGCAGGCAGCTTCGTCCTCACAGATAACAAGGCATGGCGAAAGGGTGCTTACCCCAAGGGAGAGCTGGGCTTTGTGGATATGTGAAACGCCTGTGACACAGCAGGGGGTATAGCCCCCAAGGAGGCATTTTTTTATGTCCTTATAAGTGTCCAGACGGGAACAGATGTCGTAAAAAATGTTCATAAGAGCGTTCTATCCTTTTTGTTTAAGCTTTAAAAAGCAAAGTGAAGATTTCCCGCCAAGCAGGTATTTTTGGCGGCTCAGTTATAGTCGTTCATTGCCTGGTTTATGTTTCCACGGAGTATAAGCTCCACCGCCCTTGCGGTGTGGTCAAAGACCTCACCCAGCAGTTTAAGCTCATTGTCGCTGTAAGAGGAAAGGACCCAGTCTGCAAGGTCATAATCCGGGTGGGGCTTGCCGCCGACGCCTATTTTTATCCTTGGAAAGTCCTGAGAGCCGCAGTTGTGGATAATACTTTTTATGCCGTTGTGACCACCGGAGGAGCCTTTTCTCCTAAGGCGCATTTTGCCCACGTCAAGGGAGATATCGTCAAAGATAACGATAATATTCTCAGGGGGGATATTATAAAAATCCATAGCGTCGGAGATCGCCTCGCCGCTTTTATTCATATAGGTCAGAGGCTTCATCACAAGGCAGCGTTTATCCGATATGACCGTATCGGCGATAAGGGCGTTGAATTTATGGGTGTTGACGCTGAAACCAAAGCGCTGTGAAAGGGCATCTACCGCCATAAAACCGGTATTGTGGCGTGTTTTTTCGTACTCCACACCGGGATTTCCCAGCCCTGCGATAATAAACTCGGGTCTGCCCTGGGGTCTTTTAGGGGAAAGGGCTTTTAGCTTTTCAAAAATATCCATAGTTTTCTCTCCTTTTTGGAAATAACGCCAATAACCCCGTTTTTATGCCAAAACGGGGTGGGTATTTATTGATAACAATATAGCACAAAAACAAGGCTTTGTCAACAAAAAAGCCTTTAGAAGCAAGATCATTAGAGGCAAGAGGCAAGAAAAAAGCAGCCCTACTGATGGGCTGCTTTTGAAAAGTTATTTTCTGGACTCGAAGGGTCCTACCGAGGTGTGGGGAGGTATGTCGGTTTTGCAGATATATGAGGACAGGATAACGCTGCCGTCGCCGATAGCTGCGCTTTCTATAACGCTTCCCTGACCGATGCGGCAGTCCTTTCCGATGACTGTATCGCCTGAAATGGTCACGTTGTGGCAGATGGTGGTGCCTATGCCGATGGTGACTTTTCTGCCGATGCTCACCCCGTCGGTACAGGTGAACTCGATGCCCTGGTCAAGCCACTTGCCGATAATGGCTTTTCTTGCAATATCGTTAAGCTCCAGCAGACCTTTGCGGTCGTTGGCTCCCAGTGAAACGCTGGGGTTGAGTGAGGTATAGGCATCTGCACGTTTGCCCTTTGCGATAATAAGCTCCACGCAGTCGGTAAGGTAGTATTCCCCTTGGGCGTTGTTCGGCTTGATTTCACCCAGGATTTCAAGGAGCGAGGCGGTATCGAACCAATAGCAGCCGGAGTTTATCTCGTTTATTTCAAGCTGCTCTGGGGTACAGTCCTTATGTTCAACTATCCCGGAGATACCGCTGCCGGTACGAATGACCCTTCCGTAGCCTGTTGGGTCGTCTATTTTTGAGGTAACTACCGTAACGCCGCAGGAGTTTGCCTTATGCAGCTCCAAGGCTGCGGTTATGGTCTTTTCGTCGATAAAGGGAGCATCGCCGCAGAGGATAAGGGTATTTCCCCCGTTTCTCTCTTTAAGATAACCGGCTGCCTGCATCACGGCATGGCCTGTGCCCAGGCGTTCTTTCTGCTCTACGGTGGTGATGCGGGCTTTGCCGTGACGGGCACAAAGATATTCGTCTATGTACTGTCCCTGATAGCCCTTGACGACGCATATGTCGTTTATTCCCGAATCTTCGCAGGCGCTTATTACCCATTCAAGCATAGGCTCCCCAAGGACGCTGCACAGGACTTTGGGCTTTTCGCTTTTCATACGCTTGCCTTGTCCGCCGGCAAGTATTATAACATTATCTGCCATTTTATGACCTCCCGATGGTTAGTTTGAATAATTATTTTTCCTTATGCCATATATTATAGCCCTAATCTCCGGTCAAGTCAATAAGCAGGGGCGCAGGAAGATCCTTTGCCCGAAGGGGATATGTGGAAAATATACATAAATGGCACGGAAACATTGTGCAAAAATTATAGTTTAAAATTCTGTGAAAAGTATGGTAATTTGGTTCAATATCTGTTATAATATAAGGGCAACCGTAGTATTAGCGTCCGAAAGGCTCGCTTTTGGCGGAGCTATTGCCGCCTTTACGGGAATTCAAAATAAACGGAGGTATAATCAATGGCTAAAAAGTATTGTTACCTTTTCTCAGAAGGTAATGCCAGCATGAGAGAACTTCTCGGCGGTAAGGGTGCAAACCTTGCTGAAATGACAAACATCGGTCTTCCTGTTCCTCAGGGATTCACCATCACAACCGAGGCTTGTACTCAGTATTATGAGGACGGCGGTATCAGTGAGGAGATCCAGGCTGAGATCAGAGAGTACATCGTTAAAATGGAGGAGATCACCGGCAAGAAATTCGGTGACAAGGAAAATCCTCTTTTGGTTTCTGTTCGTTCCGGAGCAAGAGCTTCTATGCCGGGTATGATGGATACTATCCTCAATCTTGGTCTGAACGAGGACGTTGTTGAGACTATCGCTGCAAAGTCCGGCAATCCAAGATGGGCTTGGGACTGCTACAGAAGATTTATCCAGATGTATTCCGACGTTGTTATGGAAGTGGGCAAGAAGTACTTTGAGCAGCTCATCGACAAGATGAAGGATGCAAGAGGAGTTAAGCAGGACGTTGAGCTTACAGCTGACGACCTCAAGGAGCTTGCTGGTCAGTTCAAGGCTGAATACAAGGCTAAGATCGGTACAGACTTCCCAAGCGATCCTAAGGAACAGCTCATGGGCGCTATCAAGGCTGTATTCAGAAGCTGGGATAACCCAAGAGCAAACGTATACAGAAGAGACAACGATATCCCATTCAGCTGGGGTACTGCTGTTAACGTACAGTCTATGGCATTCGGTAACATGGGCGACAACTGCGGAACAGGTGTTGCATTTACCCGTGACCCTGCAACAGGTGAGAACAAGCTTATGGGTGAGTTCCTTACCAACGCACAGGGCGAGGACGTTGTTGCAGGTGTTCGTACACCAATGCCTATCGAGGAGATGGCTCAGAAGTTCCCACAGGCTTACGAGGACTTCGTAAAGGTTTGTGAGACTCTTGAAAACAGATATCATGATATGCAGGATATGGAGTTCACCGTTGAGGACGGCAAGCTTTATATGCTGCAGTGCAGAAACGGTAAGAGAACTGCACAGGCTGCTCTGAAGATCGCTTGCGATCTGGTTGCTGAGGGTCACAAGACCGAGGCTGAGGCTGTGGCAATGATCGATCCGAGAAACCTTGACACTCTGCTTCACCCACAGTTCGACGCAAAGGCACTCAAGGCTGCTACTCCTATGGGCAAGGGCCTTGGCGCTTCTCCCGGAGCTGCTTGCGGTAAGATCGTATTTACTGCTGACGACGCTGTTGCCTGGGCTGAAAAGGGCGAGAAGGTAATTCTTGTCAGACTTGAGACTTCACCTGAGGACATCACAGGTATGAAGGCTGCTCAGGGTATCCTTACAGTTCGTGGCGGTATGACATCTCACGCTGCCGTTGTTGCAAGAGGAATGGGCGAGTGCTGCGTTTCCGGCTGCGGCGACATCAAGATGGACGAGGAGAACAAGAAGTTCGAGCTTGGCGGAAAGACTTTCGTTGAGGGCGACTACATTTCTATCGACGGTACAACAGGTAACATCTACGACGGAGTTATCCCGACAGTTGACGCTACTATCGCAGGTGAGTTCGGCAAGATCATGGCTTGGGCTGACAAGTACAGAAAGCTCAAGGTAAGAACAAACGCTGATACTCCTGCTGATGCTAAGAAGGCAAGAGAGCTGGGCGCTGAGGGTATCGGTCTTTGCCGTACAGAGCATATGTTCTTTGAGGCTGACAGAATCGCAGCATTCAGAGAGATGATCTGCGCTGATACAGTTGAGGAGAGAGAGGCTGCACTTGCTAAGATCGAGCCAATGCAGCAGGCTGACTTCGAGGCTCTCTATGAGGCTCTTGAAGGAAATCCTGTTACTATCAGATTCCTCGATCCTCCGCTCCATGAGTTCGTTCCTACCGAGGAAGAGGACATCAAGGCTCTCGCAGACGCACAGGGCAAGTCCGTTGAGGACATCAAGGCTATCATCGCTTCACTGCACGAGTTCAACCCGATGATGGGTCACCGCGGATGCCGTCTTGCTGTAACATATCCTGAGATCGCTGCTATGCAGACAAAGGCTGTTATCAAGGCTGCTATCAACGTTAAGAAGGCTCACGCTGACTGGAACGTTGTTCCTGAGATCATGATTCCGCTGGTTGGCGACGTTAAGGAGCTCAAGTTCGTTAAGAAGGTCGTTGTTGAGACCGCTGACGCAATTATCGCAGAGGCTGGTTCCGATCTCAAGTACGAGGTTGGTACAATGATCGAGATCCCAAGAGCTGCACTTACAGCTGACGAGATCGCTAAGAATGCTGACTTCTTCTGCTTCGGTACAAACGACCTGACTCAGATGACATACGGCTTCTCAAGAGACGACGCAGGCAAGTTCCTCGGCGCTTACTACGACAAGAAGATCTTCGAGAGCGATCCGTTCGCTAAGCTCGATCAGGAGGGCGTAGGCAAGCTGATGAAGATGGCACTTGAGCTGGGCAGACCTGTAAATCCGAAGCTCCACTGCGGAATCTGCGGCGAGCACGGCGGAGATCCTTCTTCTGTTGAGTTCTGCCACAAGATCGGTCTGGATTATGTTTCATGCTCACCGTTCCGTGTGCCGATCGCAAGACTGGCTGCTGCTCAGGCTGCAATTGCAGAGGGAAAGTAAGCAAGTAAAATGGCATAGTTTTGCCGGTTGAATAATTACAAACCTCCGCTTGGTCAGGTGACCGGCGGAGGTTTTTTGTTGACAAACAAGAAGGGATATGATATCCTATTTATAACTATAACAAGGGGGGATCACATATGCAGATGGTAAGCGAAAAAACTTTTTACAGTCAGATGTCGGGTAATTCCGCCGGACCTATTGTTGCAACGGTACTGAGCGGGATCGTACTTGGAGGCTGCGGGGTATTCTGCGGGACGCAGCTGGGTTGGAAACATATCCTTTCTCTGGTTTTTCTTGCAGCGGGGGGATTATGCTGTCTTTTGCTCATCTTCTTTATAATAAAAGGATTTCGCAAAAAAAGTCACCCGGTTTTTAAGCGCTACGGGAATGCTGCGTATTTGTCCATGAAGATAAATCAGGGCATGGCTAACGCCTGGTATTACGCAGAGCCTTTCGGGGGGAATTTTCCTTTTGCCACACTTATGACAGACAGCTTTATCGTTTCGGGGTCGGAGCTTACAAACTACATGGAGTTCAAGGACCTGCGGACCGTTCACGTTGATGTATCTGTGACCGTTCACAGGATAGCTATAGGAGATCCTTTTGCCACGGCGGCATCTTTAGCGGCTAACCGTGTGGGGGACAGGATCCTGGAGTCAAAGGGCATAAACGGTGATAACCGGTTCGATATTATGGTCTTTGAGGACGAGCGTGGAAAGAAATACAGATACAATATACATCACTGCGATGTGCAGCAGGTCCTGGGCATGGTGGCGCAGGTTGCGCCCCACATCAGATATGTCTGATGTATGATACGAGGCTGGCTGCGAATGGGTTTTGTCAGCAGGCGAAGGAATAAAAAATAAAGAGCATCCAAGGGTGGGTGCTCTTTTTTATGCATTGTATAGCTGTGGGGAAGAGTGCATGGGGTGTACTATGTATAGCTTTCGATGAGCTTTTTTGTCAGCTCAAATCTGTCCAGATCCGTATTACAGCCCATTGCAAGGCAGATATAGGTCTTTGAGTTGCGCTTGAAGGCGGAGATAAGGCAATAACCGGCTTTTTCGGTGGTGCCTGTTTTCATGCCAAGGGCATTGGGATCATAATAGTTGCTTTGGGGGATAACAAAATAGTTATTGTTTGTCCACGTTGCATAGCCGCCTGCGGAAAAGTTCACGGTCTTATAGGCGGTGGTCATTGTTTCACATATTTCCGGAACGGTGAGTGCATACTCTGCAAGCTTTACCATATCCGCTGCGGTGGAGTAGTGCTGTGGATCATCCCAGCCGTCGGGGTTTACAAAGTGGCTGTCGGTCATGCCAAGCTCCAAAGCAAAGTCGTTCATCAGTTTACAGAAATAGTCCACAGCTTGTTTATCGGTAAGCTGCTTGCCGCTTTGCTGGGCTCTTGCCACGTTGACGGCGATAACGTATGCGGCATCGTTCCCCGAAGGAATAAGAAGTCCGCCAAGGAGATCCGAAAGGGTCATTTCGCAGCCGTAGTAAACATAGCAGGTGGTGGACTGGGGGTCGATAAGTCCCAGCTCGCTGCCTGCGGTAAGGACGTCGTCGGGTTTCATATATTTAAGTGCCACAGAGGCGGTCAGCAGCTTTGTGGTGCTGGCGATGGAAAGCCTTGTTTCAAGGTTCTTGCCGAAGCTGTATGTTTTGCTTTCAACGCAATATACTGCGCTTGCGGTGCTGAAAGGATCGGTATCACCTTGTATGGTATTAAAAACAACAGGCTTTGGTTTTTCCGGCTGGGAGCTTTCCTGCACTGCTCTGGATACGGGATCCGGAGTGGAGCTGTTTTCCTCGGCGGAGGTATCACCCTTGGCGCAGGAAGACAAAAACACCACGGCACAGCAGAGCATTGCAGCCAGCTTCAGGAACGTATATCTCATTGGTATTCCTCGTTTCAAATTTGTTACCTGATAATTATATCCCCAAGTTGGCATTTTGTCAACCTTTTGCTGTGAGTGGTGTTTATATATTTACTTGTATTTTTTATTGGTATACATAATGTTAAAATCCGTATCTCCGCTTATGCCGGGGATCCTGCCGTAGCACTGCTGCCAGATACCGTAGCTGCCGGAGTAGTTGGTGTTATCCACATAGTGGGCGAGCCAGATGGGGCTGGTGGACTTGTTTGAGGCGCTCCACAGATTATTAAGGGTCATGGGGTTTCCGTAGATCATGGCAGAATAACCTGACTTTGCAAGCTCAGATCTGAAGGCGGCGTAGGCATTATTTATATCGTTAAGGCTTGCTCCGAAGCGCTGGAAGTTGGAAAGCTCTTCCCAGTCAAACGCCACGGGAAGGTCAAGCTTTGTGCCGCCAAGCTGGTTTATGACCCATTTTGCGCTGTCACGGGCAGCAGCCTGGGAATGGTCGGTGGTATAAAGGTAGACGCCCACCTCAAGCCCTGCGGCTTTGGCATTTCTCAGATTAGTTTTAAAATATGGGTCAAGGGTATAGCTGCTGTATTTAGTGCCCACACGGATAAACACAAAGCTGCAGCCTGCATTTTTCACGGCGTTAAAGTCGATATTGCCCTGCCATTGTGAAACATCTATGCCGTAGCGGCGGTTTGCGCCGGCATATTTTTTACGGAAATTCTCAAAGGATATTCTTGGTGAAGCGGGAGATGATGGGTATGAGGGGTAGCTGTTCACCACGTTTACGGTTATGCCCCAGGAGGTAGAGTTTCCGGAGGCATCGGTGACTTTGGCGGTGATATTATACCTGCCGGGTGAGTTAGGGTTTACATAGCCCGAATATGTAAGCTTTGGGTTTCGGTCGGTATCGTCGCCGTAGCTCACATAGCTGTTAAGGTCAAAGGAATTTCCGGCAAGGTGGGTTATGGTGTAGGCTCCGTAAAAGACAACAGGCTTGGTCTTATCGGGACCTGAGGGAGCGGGTGCAGAAGCCGGGGCTGCTGTGGCAGCGGGCTTTGGTCTTGCAGTTGTTGCAGGTGCCGGGGCGGTAGTCGCCGTGGTAGTTTTCGCCGGGGCAGCAGAGGACGCAGAGGTGGTAGTAGTTGTGGTGGTTTTTGCGGCAGTTGTACGGCTTGTTGCGGTATACGCCAGAGAGGGCGCCCAGGTGGTAGTTGTGGACGCAGAGGTCACGCTCTGAGAGGATGTCACGGTTTCACTTTCCGAGTGGCTGACAAGCTGTGAACTGTCGTTTGTTATTTCATTTCCGCACCCTGTGAGGGCAGCAGCCGCAGCAAGGACGGCGAGAAAAGGTTTCAATTTCATTTGGGAAAACACCTGCCTTTATTGTTACAAAAAGTATAACACGATTTCAAAAAGTTGTAAAGGGGGAAATAAAGGAAAAGAAAAAAGCATGGCGTGTGCCATGCTTACAAGGGGGCAAATAAAACTATCTGTTATCCACCTTTTCGGGATACAGGTCGTGGTGAGAAAGGCGCTCCCAGGCTACCTGTTCCCACTTTGTTCCGGGTCTGCCGTAATTACAGTAGGGGTCGATGGAGATACCGCCTCTGGGGAGAAATTTGCCCCAGACCTCAATATAGGAGGGCTCCATCAGCTTTATCAGGTCGTTCATTATTATATTCACGCAGTCCTCATGGAAATCCCCGTGGTTGCGGAAGCTGAAAAGATAGAGCTTCAGAGATTTGCTCTCCACCATTTTTACACGGGGGACATAGGAGATATAGATCGTGGCAAAGTCAGGCTGTCCGGTGATGGGGCACAGACTGGTGAACTCGGGACAGTTGAACTTTACAAAGTAGTCACGATCTGGGTGCTTGTTTTCAAAGGTCTCAAGCACCGACGGGTCGTAGCTTGCGGGGTAATTCGTATTGCGCTCGCCCAGAAGGGTGATGTTCTCATTTTGTTTATCTCTGCTCATTTTAAACCTCCGGTTAGATCAGGATAGGGCAGGGTCCTTTACCCCGTTTGCGGCAAAGGCTTTTGCTCTGTCGATACAGGTGCCGCAGCAGCCGCAGGGCTTATCGTTTCCCTCATAGCAGCTCCAGGTGAGCTCATATGGGACCCCAAGCCGCAGGCCTTGTGCAACGACCTCTGCTTTTGTACAATCCACAAAGGGAGCCACCACTTTAAGCTGCTGTGCGCTGCCTATGGATATGGCTTTGCTCATATGGTCATTAAAATCGCTGCTGCAGTCGGGATATGCACTGCCGGCGGCATCGTCTGAGTGGACGCCGTAATAGATAACACCGCAGCCTCTTGAAAGGGCGACGCTTGCTGCGCAGGACAAAAACAGTCCGTTTCGGAAGGGAACGTAGGTGGAGACAGGTTTTCCGTCGGAAGATAAAAGCTGGTTTGCATAGTCGCCTTTGGGGATAGCCTGGTCAGAGCCTTCAAGAAGGGCACAGTCGGAGCCTTCAAAGATAGGGGCAAGATCCAAAGAGACAAGCTCTGTACCATAATACTCCGCCACGGCTCTGGCAGCATTTATCTCTTTACTGTGTTTCTGACCGTAGGATATACTAAGGGCAATAACATTTTCCTTGCCGTATTTTTCTATTGCAAGGGCGAGACAGGTACTGCTGTCCAGTCCGCCGCTGAACAAAACGAGTGCTTTCATTATTTAACGCCCTCCGTCAGCATTTTTTGCAGATCTGCGTTTGTGCGGAACGCACCGCAGAAGGTCTGGGTGATGGTCCTTGCTGAGGCGTTTTTGATACCTCTTGCGGTAAGGCAGCTATGGGTGCCGGCTATAACTACTCCCACGTCGGGAGAGCCTGTTGCCTCGGCCATTATCTCGGCGATATCCGAGCCGAGCTTTTCCTGGAGCTGCAGGCGCTTTGCAGCCATATCGCAGATACGGGCTATTTTACTCAGACCGATCACCCTGTCTTTTGGTATATACGCCACGTTTACAGACATATCGTACATAAGCGCCATATGGTGCTCACAGTAAGAGAATACTTGGATATCTCTCACGATAACAGGGCCTGCATTGGCGGGTGCTTCAAAGGTTTTTCCAAACATTTTTGCTATATCGCTGTTTGAATATGCTATACCCTGAAAGACCTCTTCGTACATTCTTGCCACACGGGCAGGGGTCTCTATCAGTCCTTCACGTTCAGGGTCCTCTCCCAGAGCTACAAGGATCCCCTTTATGTGTTCTTCAATGGCTTTTGTATCTATCATTTCATTAAACTCCTCTCTTGTCGGGGTCCCATATGAATTTATGCAGCTGAAGCTGCAGGCGGACTCCGTTAAGACCGTTTTTAACCATATATTCAACAATATCCTTGGGGTCTATGCTGCCGAAAACGGGGCTGAAATATACTTTGCATACATCGGTAAGGGAATATTGCTTTATGATCTGTGAAGCACATTCAAGGTCGCTGTGATCGGCACAGACGAATTTGACCGTATCTTTTTCCCTGAGCCTTGAAAAGTTTTCAAGACACATTTTATCCTGCATTGCGCTGGAGGGAAGCTTATAGTCCATGGTAAAGGAAACATCGCAGTCAAGATCCAAGGGAAGCAGGATGCTGCCGTTGGTCTCGATCTCAAGGCTGTGCCCCTGAGCGGCAAGAGCCTTTATAAGGCCGGTTATGTTTTCCTGTAAAAGGGGCTCGCCCCCTGTAAGGGTAATATTTTTCACGGCGCTTTGCTGTGCGGCACGGCAAAGCTGTGGGATGTCCATAAGTGTAACAGGTGTGCCGGGGGTATTTGCCCACTTTGTATCGCACCAGGCACAGTTAAGGTTACACCCGGCAAAGCGGATAAAAAAAGCAAGCTCCCCTGCTTTGCGTCCCTCGCCGTTGATGCTTACGAAATGTTCCGCAACTTTAAAATTTCCCATTTTCACACCTCATAGCTTGCACAGTTGTCGGGGGTCTCGTAGACAACAACTTTGGACACCGCCAGACCTTCACGGGAAAGGCTGTCAAAGAAAGCTTTTGCAAAATTCTCCGCTGTTGGTCTGAAATCAAGGGGCACAAGGCGGAAACCCTCATCAAGCAGGGCATCCTCGGTGGTTTTTTTCAAAGAGCCTTTTTCGTACAAAAGGCAATGGTCAAGCCTATCCGCAAGGGCATTCACCATTTTTTTCAGCCGGGAAAAGTCTATTACCATTCCACGCTGCTGACCTTCACTTTGCAGCGATTCGGAAAAGGCGTGGACCTCAATGATCCAGCGGTGGCCGTGTATATTTGCACATTTGCCGTTGTAGCCTGCAAGAAAATGTGCGCTGTCAAAGGATGCGGAAGTTTTTAAGGTATACATTTTATCACTCCGAAAAAAATAAAAGTCCCGTCTGTAAAAAAGCAGACGGGAGCACATAGTTATCCCATACTCTGCCCTAGTTTTGTTTAACGACAGGATGGTGCGAACGAACTGTCGGGTCAGGTGAAACAAAAACCAACCATTATAATAACACGTTTTACCCACTATGTCAAGGGGAGGTCACAATAAAACAGCCCCCCGAAAGATCGGGAGGCTGTTAAACTTATGTATTATCGTGATCGGGAAATATCATTCCTCTTTATTCTCAAGCTTCTCAGCTGCCTCGGCAGTCTTGCCGTTTGCAAGCAGATCTCTGATCTCGGTGAGAAGTACCAGCTGTGGATCCGGAGCTTCAGGCTCTTCTTCCTTCTTCTTGCGGAACCTGTTGATAGCCTTTATCATAATGAATACACACAACGCTGTGAGCAGGAATGTTACGATAGCTTCAATAAACAGACCGTACATGATCGTAGGCTTGTTGCCCCACGGGATAGTAACGCTCAGGCTCTTGAAGTTAACGCCTGCAAGGATCATTCCAAGGAATGGAGTGAAGATATCCTCTACCAGTGATTTTACGATAGCTGTAAAGGCACCGCCGATGATGATACCGACAGCCATATCAAGCACACTGCCACGAGAGATAAATTCCTTAAATTCTTTTATAAATCCCTTTTTTTCTTTGTCTGCCATATTTTTCGACCCCCAATAAAATAATGTACCTATATTATACAGTTTTTCGACAGTTTTGTAAATAGGCTGTTAATAGTGTTCACATAAATTTTACATTAACTTACTGGTATTTTGCGATGTTTTTGTGCAATATGCTAAAATTGGCAGGCGAACCCCGGGGGACGGGACTTGACAAGAGGGCGGAAAAGTGATATAATATACAAAGTTAAATAATATAACAATAAGTAAGCGTGATAAAAAACGGAGGAAGGTTCAATGAGGATAGATCAGAGCGGACAGCAAAAGCTTATCAAGGTGCTGCTCACGATATTTTTATCTTTAGCAGTTGCGGTAGGCGTTTTTACGGTGGTCGCTTTTTCCATAATAAACGGTGCAAAGGAGATCGAGACAGATCAGACCCTGGTAATACGCACTCAGGAGCGGCAAAACAGTGAGGACACATCTTCGGACTACGACAGCAGCCGCACCGACGGCTCAGAAAGCGGAGGGGAAAGCTCGTCTTTGGAAAGTCAGAGCAGCTCCACGGATAGCTCCGCAGGCAACTCCACGGAAAGTACCGCAGATAGCTCCGAAGCGCAGTACGCTGTGGTGGAGCAGGACAGACCGCAGCTTGTGGAAAACTCCCGGGGGAACACCGGGGTAGTCACCGCAGCCAAGGAAAACACAAGCTCTGCCGGCACGCAGCAAAACAGCACGCAGCAGAATAGCAGCAGGCAAAACGGCACGGGGAACAGCTCATCGGCATCCGGGTCAGGGGGAAAAAACAGCTCCGGTTCAGCTTCAAAGGCTGACTCCAAGCCGGACACCAAGCCCCAAAACCCACAAAGCAGCAAGCTCATAAACGTTACCAATATCCGTCAGAACCCGGAGCTGCCCACAGGGTGCGAGACGACCTCTTTGGCAATGCTTCTCAACCATCTGGGGTACAATGTGAGCAAGACAACGCTGGCGGACAATTATCTTTCAAAACAGAAGTTTTATTATCAAAACGGAGTTCTCCACGGGGCGGATTTCACCACCACATTTGCAGGAGACCCAAGGGACAGCAGTTCATACGGGTGTTATGCCCCGTGTATAGTCAACGCAGCAAACAAATACCTTTCAAGCGTTGGGGGCACAGTAAGAGCTTACAACATAAGCGGAAGCGATCTGGACACGCTGCTTAAAAACTACATAGACAAGAATAAACCTGTGCTCATATGGATAACATACAGCGGCGGCAGCTACAACACTCTGCCCGCCAGCTATCTGACCACAGTATGGATAACTCCCCAGGGCAAGCAGGTGCAGTGGAGATGCAACGAGCACTGCGTGGTGCTTACGGGATATGAAAGCAGCGGAGGAAGCATCACAAAGATCAAGGTATCAGACCCCTTGTACGGCAACGTTGCTTACGATTACGCTAAGCTGAAAACAAGATTCAACGAAATGGGACGCCAAAGTGTGTGCATACAGTAAAAGCAGTCAGCAAGGTGCTTGACCTTTAAGGGTCAGGCACCTTTTTTAAGTTTTGCCCCAAAGCATTTCAAAGCGCTTTGGGGCGTTGTGTTATATTGAATGATAAGACAAATGGGAATTTAAACCATTATAAAATAATTAGCTTTGCACTTTTCAAAGGGTACTGCGGTAAATCTGATCTATATAGGCAGACAAAAAGACCCGGGGGATTGATCCCGGGTCTAAGGCTGTTGTATCCTTTTTTAAACTATTCACATGAGTATTTTTGTTTATCAGTAAAGGGGAAAGTTTCCGAAAATGTCGTAGTCGTCAATGCTGCCTGAGCTGTTCTTGCTGCGCTCTTGTGTGCTCTGGTCGCTTTGGGAGGCGGATTCTTTTTCGTCAACGGTTATTGTCACCTCAAGGGTGGTTCCGTCACGATCCACCTTGCAGACCATTTTATCGCCTTTTGAGGTGGTCTTTACATAAGAGGTGAGCTCGCTGCCGTTTTTGATCTTCTTTCCGTTTACCTCGGTGATTATATCCCCCTCTTTAATGCCTGCCTGCTGTGCAGGGGAGTCGTCATAGACCTTTTTTATGACTGCGCCGGAAACTTCGCTTTCGGACTGTGCAGAGGAAACTGCTACACCTACGCCGATATAGGGCGAGGCTGCATATCCGTTTTTGATAAGGCTGTTTATAATGGACTTGACATTGTCGATAGGGATAGCAAAGCCTATATTATCAATGGAGGCTGTGCCCATTCCGGAGCTTGAATATTTTGCGTTGGTCACGCCTACTACCTCGCCTTTCATGTTGAAAAGGGCGCCGCCTGAGTTTCCTGCGTTGATCGCAGCATCTGTCTGGATCAGGCTCATGGTGGTATTTTCAGCGGTGATGGTCCTGTCAAGGGCACTTACAACGCCTTTGGTAAGGGAGAAGGTAAGCTCTCCAAGGGGGTTGCCTATGGCTGCGACTTCATCGCCCACATTCAGCTCGCCCGAGGAGCCCAGCTTAACGGGGGTAAGTCCCTGTGCGTCGATCTTCACAACGGCGATATCGTTGCTTTCATTGCTGCCAACAAGCTCGCCTTTATATTTCTTTCCGTCGTAAAGGGTAACGGTTATTTTATTTGCATCGTCTATAACATGATGGTTGGTAACTATGTAGCCGTCGCTTGAGATTATAAATCCCGAGCCGGAGGCTGCGGCTGTGGTTTTATATCCAAAGTAATTTGTATTTATGGAGGTGGTGATGCCTACGGTGGAGTTAACATTTGCCTTATATACCTCCGCAGCAGTCATTTTGCCCTCGTCGGAGGCTGTATCGGCAGCGCTTACGGTGCTGTTGTCCGCAGATTTGGGAGTGCTCAGAAGCACGGGCTCGTTTTTGGCATCGCTTTGAGTCTGCTGCTCGGAGACAGAGGACGGGCTGGCAGCAGAGTTATCTTTAAGGGCAAAGTAGGTCCCGCCTGTGCCTATGGCACCGCCCAGAAGAGAAAAGCAAAGGGCAAGAGCCACTATTTTAGAGCTGCCGTTTTTCTTACTTTTTTGCACCGGTGCAGGCTGAAAGCTGCCGGTGAGGTTTTCGTGGCGGTAATTGTTATTATTATAAGTCTGATACATAGTACATGGTCCTTTCCTGTTTTGGTTGCCTTTAATGATAAGACCTGTACTTAAAAGGAACTTTATAGTTTTGTGAAAAAAACAGGAAAGATTTTTCACATAGTTTTGACAATGTGATAACTTCCGGCAGACTTTTACCGGGGCAGGGGGTCAAAATTGTGTGTTATATAGCTGTGTACTGTTTCATATAGCCCGTTGGGATCCCGGGGGCAGTCGGAAAGATAGGCGGCAACTATACCCAGTTCCGGGTAGATCATGCAGCGCTGTCCCCATTTGCCCACAATGGAGAAATGGTCAGGGGCGATGCGGAAAAAGTAGCCGTAATAGTCGCTGCCGGTGAAAACATGGGGTGAGGTCGCTTGGGTTACAGCCTCACGGGAGATAAGCTGTTTACCCTTCCAATTCCCTTTTTGCAGGCAGAGCTGTCCCAGCAGGGCAAGCTGATGAACGGTCATTTTCATGCCCGTTGCTCCGTAAAAGTGCCCTTGAGGGCACAGGGTATACTCGGGTGCAGCCATACCCAGGGGATCAAAGATACGCTTTTCAAGATAGCTCATAAGGTTTTGTCCCAGGGCGTTTTCACAAGCGGCACCTACAAGGTAGGCGGGTATATTTGAATAGTGGAAGGCTGTGTCGGAAAAGTCCACGTCAAGGGAAAAAATATATTTCATCCAGTCTTCACCCCGGGGTCTGAAGGGATAGCTGCCCGAGGTCATGGTCAAAAAACGCTCAAAGGGGAGCTTGTCAAAGCCTTTTGGGAAAAAGGGCTTGTATTTGTTTTCAATAAAGTCCCCAAGGATCGCCCCGGGAGAAAGTATACCATCGTCCCAGCACAGGGAGAAGCCCATTGAGGTGACCGACTTTGCGGCGGAATACACAGGGTAGGGGATATCTTCGTCAAAGGCTTTGTGCAGCAGGATCTCTCCGTTTCTGATGATCTCTATGGAGTGCACGCACAAAGGGGAGTCTTTCAGGAGCCGGCATGGCTTTTCGGTCATTTTATCACCGCCTTAATAACACTAATAAAAATATAAAGCCAAATCGGGATAAAGTCAAGGGGCACAAGGGAGGGAAAAGGCAATTTTCCGAGGTGAGGGGACGGGACTTTGAGGATAGATTTCCTTATTTTGGATAAATCGCCCCTTCCGGGCGAGGGAAATAACAGTTTTTCTTTGACGGACAAATGATATTATTGACATATTGGCGCAGTTATGGTATCATTTAATAGATAGTGATGATAAAAGATAACGGTGGGTGGTATAATGGACAAGCGCAGGGTGATATATTATTCCGATGAGCTTAACGACGAATTTTCCACGGCTCAGATCACACCCAGGAAGATCGACGAGAACTATGTTTATATCCACACATCGCCGTTTAAAAGATTTACCCATTTTTTTTGGTACAGGATCGTTGCCACCCCTATCGCTTTTGCATATGTAAAGCTGGTTTTCGCTCACAAGGCAAGGGGAAGGCACAAGCTGAAAAAGCATTTGCATGACGGGTACTTTATGTACGGCAACCACACACAGGACATTGCAGATCCGTTTATACCCAATGTTATCAGCTTCCCAAAGACAGACTATGTTATCGTTCACCCAAATAACGTTTCTATGCCGTTCCTGGGCAGGATAACCCCTTCGCTGGGGGCTTTGCCAATACCTGAGGGCTTGCAGGCGTACAGAAACTTTATCGATGCGGTGGAAACAAGGATAGCTCAGGGGCACTGTGTCGTCATTTACCCGGAGGCTCATATCTGGCCTTACTACACAAAAATAAGGGATTTTCCCGATACATCGTTTGCATACCCTGCAAAGCTGGGTGCGCCGGTATACTGTTTTACCAACACCTATCACAAGCCACATTTTTTTTCTCAGCCAAGGATAGTTACATACATAGACGGTCCGTTCTATCCGGATATGGATAAACCCTTAAAGGCACGCAGGAGAGAACTTCGTGATAAGGTATACCGCACAATGTGCAAACGGGCGGAAAGGTCCGATCACATACAGATAAGATATATAAAACGGGAGAATAACAGCAAATGATAGATATTCTGTTCTGCGGAAATGACGGTGTGTTTGACGGGGTGCTGACCTGCACACTTTCCATACTTATGCGAACACAGACAAAAGAACCTTTCCGGTTTCATATATTCACCATGGACGTTTCTCACCTTGATGAGAAATATACCTGTATCTCACAGCAGCACATAAGTATACTGGAAAAGACGGTAAAGAGATATAACAGTCAAAACTCGGTGGTGCTCCACGATGTTACAAGGCATTATATGAAAGCCTTTTCGGGCTGTCCCAACGAGGGGGCATACTGTTCGCCGTATACGCTTATAAGGCTGTTTGCGGACGTGGTAAAGGGTATCCCGGGCAAGCTTTTGTACCTTGATGCGGACATAATGTTCAATAGGGACATAAGGCTTTTGTGGGACACGGATCTTACAGGAGCAGAGTATGCAGCGGCGAGGGATCACTACGGCAAGTACCTTATAAATCCAAATTATATCAATGCAGGTGTGGTGCTTTTTAATATGGAGCTTGCCCGGCAGACGGGACTTTTCAAAAAAGCACGATGGTGGATCAGGCACAAAAAGCTCACCTTTGCCGATCAGAGTGCTTTGATACGCTCCACGAAATGCAAAAAGATGCTGCCCCAGAGGTTCAACGACCAGAAGTTTTTGCACAGACATACCGTTGTGCGGCACTTTTCAAAGCGGCTTTTCTGGCTGCCTTATCCCCATACGGACAACATAAAACAGTGGAATATCTCCAAGGTCCATTCGGTCTTTGGTTACAGACAGTTTGATGATATTTACCGTGAATATCAGAAAATAATAAATCCATCCCCAAAGGAGTAAAAATGAAGGACACAATAATACCTATCTTTTATGCCTGCGATGATGCTTTTGTAAAGTACACGGTGGTCTCCATGTACTCTATGATAAGCAACGCATCAAAAGAATACAAGTATGTGCTGCATATCCTGCATACGGAGATCTCCGACAAGATGAAACAGACCGTAAACAGGCTTGCCAACGATAACTTTGAGATAAGCTTTGTTAACGTTGACCAGTATTTGCAGTCCATCTCCGACAAGCTGCCTTTGCGTGACTATTACTCAAAGACTACGTATTACAGGCTTTTCATCGCAGAGATGTTCCCTCAGTACAGCAAGGCGCTGTATATCGACAGCGATACGGTGGTACTGGGAGATGTGAGCAGGCTTTATCTTACAGATATAAAAGACGCATATCTGGGTGCCTGCCACGAGCAGGCAATGGTGCAGACAGATATATACGGCACCTATGTGGAAAAGGTCGTGGGAGTTTCACGCTACAACTTTTTCAACGCAGGTCTTATGCTTATAAACTGTGAACAGTTCCGGCTGCATTTTGTGCTGGATAAGTTTATAGACTATCTGCATTATTATAACTTTGTGGTGACCCAGGACGAGGACTATCTCAACCTTATCTGCAAGGACCATGTATACTGGCTGGATCAGCGCTGGAACACGGAGACTTTCGGTCAGATAGATTATCCCATCGAGCAGGCAGAGATGATACATTACATTATGACCAACAAGCCCTGGCACTATGAGGATTGTCTTTACGGGGAGTTTTTCTGGAAGTATGCCCGTCAGACAGAGGTTTACGATGAGGTGCTGGCGGTACAGCGTTCATACAGCGACGAGGAAAAGGCCCGTGACGCAGCGGCAGGAGAAAGACTTTTGGAGCTTGCGGTAAGGGAGACCAACCGTGAGGACAACTTTCTTAACCGCATAAACCGTGACAAGCGTGACAAGGACCGGGTGGAGATACTTTACAAGATAGAGCAGTATGAGCGTGAGGGACGCTTTGACGAGGACGTTGAAAAGGACCCTCCCGGAAGGGTGCTCATGCCGGACGAGATAGAGTATGTGAGAAAGACCAAGTCGGAAAAGTTAAAGACAAAATTCGCTTTTAAGATGGCACATAAGTTTGTGGACGGGCTTATCGAGGAAAAAAAGCTTATTATAAAAGAGATTAGGGGAATTGAGAATTTCAATGGCCTTGACAGGGGTGCGATCATAACCTGTAACCACTTCAACGCCTTTGACAGCTTTGCGATACAGCTTGCATATGAAGCTGCAAAGCAGCCAAACCGCAGTTTCTGGCGTGTGATAAGAGAGGGGAATTACACATCGTTCCCGGGATTTTACGGCTTTTTGATGCGCCACTGCAACACTTTGCCTTTGTCGTCAAACGTAGATACGATGAAAAAGTTTTTTAAAGCCATAGACGAGCTGATCGAAAACGGGGACTACGTACTGTTTTACCCTGAGCAGAGTATGTGGTGGAATTACCGCAAGCCAAAGCCTTTGAAAAGGGGCGCATACCTTTGCGCCGCAAGGAGTCAGGCTCCGGTGCTGCCATGCTTTATAACAATGAAGGATTCTGACGTTATGGGCGAGGACGGGTTCTATGTACAGGAATACACCATACATATTTCTCCCCCTATTTATCCCCAGCAGGGTCTTGCTCACCGCAAGCAGGCGGAGCTCATGATGAAAAAGAACTACGAGCTGTGGAAGGAGATATACGAAAGAGAGTATCATATTCCTCTTTCTTACAGCACAAGCGGCGATATGTCACAGCTTAAAGGGTTTGTCCCGCTGACAGACTAAAACAAAACGACCCGGACGAAATAAATTCGTCCGGGTTTTGTGTTTTTATTTATTTGGGTTGAAGATGGTGTCGTAAAACGCCAGCAGGTCGTTCAGCAGGGGCTTCATTGCGCTTATCTCACTTTCTTTTGCTGTGTCTATGTTCAGCCTTTTTCCGCTTTCATATTCTGCGTGGAGGCTTACGATCAGATCCTCTGAGTCCTCCTCGTCAAGGGGGGCGCTGCCAAAACCGAAATATCCACGGTCATGGTTGCCGTAATTTCCTGCGTGGCGGTCATAAATACTCTGGTCGTATTTTACGTCGGTGCTGTGGCTGAAAAGTATTTTTGTGACGCCGGGGAAATAATCACCGGGGAAGGGCACAAGCTTTTCCAAAAGGATCTTTCGGGCATTATCGTCGTAGATATTCTTTTCAAGCAGGTAGGTCTGTCCGTTTACGGCATCGGAATCATCCACATTAACGCCGCCGTACTCGGTAAAGATACCGTGATCTACATATTTCAGGCGGAGCCTTTTCACTTGTGAGGTCTCACGGGGAGGCATAAGGGAATCAATGCCCCTGTCATTAAACCAGCCGCAAAACAGGGTGTACAGATCCTCTGCCCATTTTGCAAAGGGATCGTTGTTTGTTGTAAAGCTAAGCTTTTCTCCCGAGGCATACTCAGCAGAAAAGGTGCATGGCTGGTACTCGGGAGGGAGCCCTGCGGTAACTTTGTAAATTCCGTTGCGCTTTGCAAGGTCATTAAGTTCAATGATCTTTTGAAGCTCCGAAAGAAGCTTATCATCCGCCTCAGATCGGCAGCCGGAGATCTCATCCCAAGCCGTCAGAGCGCCGTCTGTTTGTTTTATGCTGAAACAGAAGTTATGCCTTTGGTCCCGGGTACATCTGGTGGAAAGGAAAAAGCTTGCGTAAAAGCCGGTGAGATCTTTTGAGAGTATCTTATCGGGCGCATTTTTGTCTGTGCGGTCGGTAACTCCTCCGCATAAGATATCCGAGTCTCTTTTCATAGTTATGATATGCCTCCTTCATCTGTATTTATGATAAAGGTACCATAAATCCCCTTTGAAGTCAAGGCATGGGGATCATGAAGCGGAGCTTATCTGCATACCGGGGGTTATCTCCTCTATGGAAGTTATCTGGCCGTCAACGAGCTTTACAAGCTTGGTGCCGTACATTGCGGCGCTTTCCGAGTGTGTTACCTGCACGATGGTCTTGTTGTATTTTTGGTTGATCTCTCTGAAAAGCTCCATAAGCTTTATTCCGGTCTTTGTGTCAAGGTTTCCGATAGGCTCGTCAAGAAAGATTATTTTCGGATCGAACACCAGCGCTCTTGCAATAGCCACCCTTTGCTGCTGGCCGCCGGAAAGCTCTCTTGGGGTGAGCTTTCTTTTGTCTTCCATGCCTATGACCTGCAGGCACCAGTCAAGCCTTTCCTTATAATTGCTTCTTTTCTTGCCGGCGATCATCAGGGGAAGGGCGATATTATCCTCTACCGTAAGATTGGGGACAAGGTTATAAAACTGGAACACGAAGCCTACCTGTTCGTTTCTCATGGCACACAGCTTTTTATCTTTGAGCTTGCTAAGGTCGGTGCCGTTGATGCTTACACTTCCCTGCGTGGGCATATCAAGTCCGCCGAGCAGGTAAAGCAGGGTGGATTTTCCGCTGCCGGAGGGTCCCATTATGGAGATAAATTCCCCTTCTTTTACCGTAAGGTCAATGTCTTTAAGTACGTGTGCGGTCTCTTTGCCGTTTACAAAAGATCTGTTTACTTTTACTGCTTCAATTACGTTGTTCATATTCTTGTACCCCTTTTTTTATTCGTATTTAAGTTCTGCTACTATGTTGAGTTTTTTGCTGTTTCTGATTGTGGAAAGTGTTGCGATAAGGACCACCCCGAGGGCAACCAAAGAGTATACGGGAAGTGCTTTCCAGTCAAAGGATATTGGCATTGGCAGGTCGATCGAGGAAAACAGCTTTTCCAATATCCCGCTGACCATTACCGTGAAGGGAACGGATAGGGCGATGCCCCAGATAACGCTTGTGATGCTTTCGGTGAGCACAAGGTTTGTGCGTTTTGATCTGTTCATGCCCACAGATGCCATTACGGCAAACTCTTTTCTTCTTTGCTGGAACGAAATTGAGATATTATTGAGTATGCCTATGGCGGTGATAACAAGGGCAAGGTAGGAAAAGACAGACAGAATGTTGATTATCATCTGGTTGCTTTGCACGTTTTGTTCCATCATATCATCTCTTGAGATGTATGTGGCACCAAGCTCGCTGACGGCGGATTTGAAGCTTTTTTCAACAGCTGCCGGATCGGCGCCCTTTGTGAGTCTGAAATCTATGCTGTATGCTTCTTTGATACCAAAGGATCTGAACATATCCTCCGGCTTTATCAGGGCAACTCTGCCGTTATTGTAGACTTTGGAGTCGAATGTACCGATGACGTTAAAGGTATCTTTCTTTCCGCCGATCTCTATCTCGATGCTGTCGCCGGGCTTTTTGTTTATATGCTTTGCAACAACGTCACCTATGAGGATACCTTTGTTTGTGTCATTTTTATACTTTTCGTAGGTGTCCTTATTCTTTGCAGAGTCAAACCGGAAATACTGCATATACTGTGCGTACTTATCAGGGTCCGCAGCAAAGACATAGTAGAAGTAGCCGTCTTTTTCAGTATCACCCACATACTGGGGAGTTATGGAATCCTTGTCGATGCCGTCTGTATCTGAAAGTCTGTCGATAAGGATCTGTGTGGTTGTTGTATCGGTGGTGCTGGGGATTATGTTTGAAACGGTGAAATCCGTGTTAAGCTCCTCATAGGCGGAAACCACCATATCCTTCATTGAGTTTCCTACTGAAACTATGGCAAACACCGCAGAGAGCGATACGATAAGAAGCGTGATATTTCCTCTGAGCAGCTTTGAGGATTTTATATTATTCATGGCAAGAAAGGCTGTGGTGTTTGATCTGAATATCCTGCTCACCACACCGGAAAGGAATTTCAGCAGCTTTCTCGAAACCATTACCGCTCCAAGGAAGGAGCACATGAAAAGTACCGGGCTGAGGTCTTTTGTCCACTGTGCATCTGAGGCAAAACCGGCTATGGAAAACGCAAGCAGCACACAGCCTGCGATAAATCTTGCCGCACCTTTTTTGTGGGAGGTTTCCACCCTATTAAGGATAACGTCTTTGACCTGGAGCTTATTGATGCTTCTTGCAGGAAGCCATGCAGAGCCTACCGAAAGGAGGATGGCAAAGGCGATGCCTATAAGAATATGCACGGGGTTTATTTTCAAAGGCGGATAGATCCCGTACTCTTTAAGGGGTGCAAAGCTTCTTGTTATCAGCGCAAGTCCCACCTCGCCCAGGACTGTGCCAAACAGCGAAGCGATGAGTGCATACAGTGCAGCCTCCATAAGCAGGATGTGCTGCATTTTCTTTCTTGTTGCCCCCTGGCTCATAAAGGTACCGATCGTGGGCAGCCTTTCTGTGATTATCAGCTTGAATGCGCCGCAGATGATTATTACGCAGACAATGCACACAAGTGCCAGCATTCCGTAAAGTCCTATCGTTATAGACTCTGTACCGACGGTGGTTTCGTCAACAAGGACAGTTGCCTTAACGGTATCGTTGGCGTTGTTGAAATCCGTTACCGCATCTTTTACAGCTGTATCGCTGTCAGAGAGCTTTGCGGTCATGTAGTTGTACTTGCCGTTTGCGCCGAGCATTTCGTTCATTTGATCGTAGGGAACTACTGCGTAAAATCCCTTTTTCTTGTCCGAATAGAAAAGCCCGTCATTTGAAGCTATGCCGGTAACGGTGAAGTCTGTCTTTTTACCGTTTATTGCAATGGTGAGCTTGTCGCCTGTTTTAAGGGAATACTCACCGGCGATCCTGTCAGAGATGGTGATGTTGTTTTTGCTGACGTTTTCAAAACTGCCGCTGACCATTTTTATGTCAAGGCTTTTTTTGCCTACCAGCGAAACATACTTTACCTCGTCGTTGTCATTGATAACGCCTGTTGCATCAAGGGTGCCCACAAGGTTCTCGATGCCTGTTTTTTTCACGTCCTCCTCGCTGAAAAAGGGATCGTCTGTGTTTGAGGCAATGGCGATGTCCTGCCCTTCCGCAGTGATCTTATAGGGCTGCACGAAGCTGTCCATGACAGCGTCGATCATACCAAGGCTTGCAATAAGAAGCGCTGTGCTTATCATTATTGAAAAGATAAGCAAAAACAGTCTTCCCTTTCTCTCCAGCATGTTTTTGGAGATATACTTTAAAAATACTCCCATAATTTTTCCCCCATTCTTTGTTCTTCTTTATATATAGTATTTTTAATTTCTTATCAAAGCATCCGGCACATTTTTTCATACAGATCGCTGCTTGATGATGTGGCAAGAATAGTTATTCCCGTTGCAAGGTCGAGTATTGCGTGCGCCGCAATTATAGGCACGGGATCTTTCTTTTTGCGGTAGTATATGCAAAACAGCACCGTAAGCGGCAAAAAGGAGATAAATCTGTATGCCATATACTTTGCATCCGTCAGCATTGGTATAAAGCAGTGCTGAAGGGCATAGAAAAAAGCAGGGATCATAACAGCGGCGTATTTATTTTTTATGCTGTTTACTCCAAGTCCCAGATATAGTCCGTCCTCTGCAAAGCCCACCGTTGCAGGCAGCACTATAAGATTAACTATGGCAAGAGCAAGGGGTATGGGCGAGGCTATATCCGCCGTTACCCGGGGCATCACCTTGCCGTAGCACACAAGCCCGGAAAGATACATTCCCCCCATTCCCACAGCAATGAATATGAATATCAGACCTATCGTCTTTTTTACGCTGAGTCCGCCCCTATGCAGACCTATCATTTCGCCGAAGGTCATTTTTGCACTTTTTGCTGCTGCAATAAGCACAAGAATGGTCACGACGTTCACGCAGCTGGCTGTGAGCGACCACCGGTTTGCTGTTCCGCTGAGGGTTTTGCCGGCTGCCGCTGCACCAAGTGTGAAAACTGCTATGAACATAACACAGCGCATGGGAAGCAGCAACGCAAAGCTGCTTTTGTATCCGCTCCTGTCAGCACCCCTCATAGTTTTTCTCCTCCTACGACATTTTGTTCTTTTTGTTTTTTTGTCTGTCAGCTTTTGAAATTATATCATGGATAATATTAAGGAATCCTTAAATCTAATTTTGTTTTGCGTAATATCATATCGTTGTGTATATTATACGGCGTATAATACTATTTGTCAATACAATATTATTCTTTTGCAAAAAATATGGAGCCGTGCACAAAACCCGGGGACAAATCGTGGGGCTGCTTGTTAAATTTGCATATCTTGCCAAAAGATAAAACTCTATTCTCTGTTTATAGCTATAAATAAGAATTTGTGCACAGCGTGCACCACCCTTGTCCGTCACATATCAGTTTGAAATGACAACTGCCTTTGTGTCCCCGGACCTTTTTAATATACACAGTTTGGCGCACTATCCTTATGCAGCAGCCGTATAAAAACACAATGCCACGAAGCACTTTGAAATGCTTTGGGGCAAAAAATCCGTATTAAGGGCTATTGCTGATATTCCGGGGTGTGCATATCTCACCTTCACAGATCCTTGATCTCCAGCCGGTCAAGTATGCCGTTTATACTTACGCCGGGGTGGGTAACATATATCTGTAAAACGTCTTTTACAAGCTTTTGGGGAGCGTTGGTGCGTAGGCTTATTCTTTCAGGCGTTTGTCCTTTTTCACAAAGCTTTATTATCCTTTTTACAAGCGCATAAAGATCATCGTCACAAGGGGCAGCCGGCAGGCTGCTGTCAAGCTCAGCTGTTTTTGCGTGGCCGTAATACACCCTTTTGGGACGGAGCTTTAACAGCCTTTCCCAGCTTTCGCCTGTGGGTGTGTTTTTGTGCATCTCAAGCTCATAAAGGGGGGCAAGGTCCCCTACCAGCAGGGATCTGTCATCATCCAGCCACACGCAGATGCTGTCGGGGCTATGACCGGGGGTATGGATAAGCTCGCCGCTGATACCCAGGCTTTTTAAAAATTTCCTGCTTTGGCGAATGGAAACGATCTTTGCTTTATTTTCGTCAAGGGGTACAAAAAAGCGATTGTTTTCTTTGCGGAAGATATGGTCTGAGGCGTGCACATATTCCAGCTGGACATCTGCGATAACCGGTTCTATACCATGTTCGGCAAGCTCTCCGGCAAGTCCCATGTGATCGGGGTGAAAGTGGGAGATGATAAGACAGCTGATCTGCTGAAGGGTGATATTTTTCTCTCCCAGGGCTTTGCAAAGCAGTCCGAAGGTGCCTGCCCAGCCGGTATCAAACAGGACGCAGCCTTTTTTGCCGCTGATAAGATAGGTATTGGTGTTTGAATATTTGAGCTGTGTGACCATTTTTTCACCTGCCTTGAATTTTAGCTTTGCAGTTTTAATTTTACCACAAAGGGGAAATGTTTTCAAGTGAAAAAATATCCATGGGAGCCATGATGCCTCTTGACAGGGGCGGTGCTGTTCTGTTACAATATAGGTGCGTTTTATAAGTGATGTATCCCAAAACATAGTTCGGGGAGGGCAAATTCTTTTTTATATCTGGAATTTGTCCGTCACATTAAGTATAAATAGGGGGGAGATGCACAAAGATGAAAAAGATACTTGTGGCGGTGGATCTGCAAAAGGATTTTGTTGACGGCGCACTGGGGACAAAGGAAGCTGTGGCTATAAGGGAAAACGCAGCGGAAAAGATCAGGAATTTCAATGGAGAGATATTTGTGACCTTTGACACCCACGGGGAAAATTATCTCAGCACAGCCGAGGGTAAAAAACTTCCTGTGCCACACTGTATAAAGGGCACGCCCGGGTGGGAGCTTGACGGGATGATAAAAAGCGCACTTGAGGGAAAGAAATATACAGCTGTTGAAAAGGGTACTTTCGGCTCGGTGGAGCTTGCAGGGCTGATAAAAAAGGCAGCCGGAGATGAGCCGCTGTGCGTTGAGTTCATAGGTCTTTGCACGGATATTTGCGTGGTCTCCAATGCTTTGCTGGTAAAGGCAGCTTTTCCGGAGGCGGACATATCCGTGGACAGTTCCTGCTGTGCGGGGGTGACTCCACACAAGCACCAGGCAGCTCTTGAAACTATGCGAAGCTGTCAGATAGATGTGATCTAAGGCGGAGGGAGCGATGATATGAGATTTGAACCGATTGTGGTATCTTTGCTTGATACGGATCTGTACAAATTCAATATGGATCAGGTGATCTTTCACAAGCACACGGATCTTTGCGGTCAGTACTATTTTAAATGCCGCAACGAGGGGGTGGTTTTCACCCAAGAGATGGTGAAGGAGATAAACGAGCAGATAGACCATTTATGCACTCTGAGGTTTAACAGGCAGGAGCTTGACTACCTGCGCTCTATACGTTTTATAAAGGACGACTATGTGGAATTTCTCCGGCTATGGCACCCTATCCGTGATTATGTGAGCGTAAGTCTTTCCGATAATGGGGAGCTTTCGGTGATAGTTGACGGGCCGCTGTTTTCGGCAATGCAGTTTGAGATATACCTGCTTGAAATAATCAACGAGGTGTATTTCAGGTCACGTTATGATTATCAAAAGCTGAGAAGGTCCGCAGAGGAAAAGCTGGACGGCAAGATAAAGGCGATGAACGACGGGACATATACTTTTAAATTTGCCGAGTTCGGCTGCCGCAGGAGGCTTTCAAGAGAGTGGGAGGACGAAGCTGTCCGCAGGCTGGTCACTCAGACAAAAAACTGCATAGGTACATCAAACGTGTTCCTTGCAATGAAGTATAACGTGACCCCCATAGGCACCTATGCCCACGAGTTTGTTCAGATGTACCAGGGTATCGACTCGATACCCCTTGCATTCACCAATTATTACGCCATGAAGGACTGGTACAACGAGTACGACGGAGACAACGGAACGGCGCTGACAGATACTGTGACAACAGATCTGTTCCTTCTGGATTTCAACCGCTCCATGGTGAACAACTACACAGGTGTACGCCACGACAGCGGCGATCCATACGCCTGGGGAGAAAAAATAATACAGCACTATAAAAAATACGGGGTCGATCCAAAGACCAAGCTGCTGCTTTTCAGCGACAGTCTTGATTTTGACAGGGCGCAGGAGCTTTACGATTATTTCAAAGACCGCACAAAGGTTTCTTTCGGCATAGGGACATTTATTTCAAACGATACCTGTGAACAGGCGCTGAATATCGTTATCAAGCTTCAGTATGTCAACGGCAGACCTGTGGCAAAGCTTTCGGATGTGCCCGGAAAGTCAATGTGCCGTGACGAAAATTATCTTGAATATCTTAAACGCTCGGTTGAGTTCAGGCTCAACAGAGGAAAAAAATAAAAAAGGTGAGAATAAATGAAAAAAATAATAACTATGATAATTGCGTCGGCGCTTATTTTGTCCATGGCAGGCTGTGAGAACAGCTCATCTGCGGCGGAAACATCATCTCAGGGGGACAGCTCGTCGTCGCTGAGCGATTCCTCCAAAACCGGAGGGGACAGCAGCCAAGAAAAGACCACGACCACCACAACTGCTGCCACCACCACTTCCGCAACATCACAGACCACCAAGAGCACTGCTGCAACAACAGCTCCCCAGCCGCTGCCTGCAACGGCAAAGGATCTGGTGAAGATAACAAAGGAGCTTTACGGCACACAGGAGATCGTGGCTGAGTCAAAGGATATGGACGATGCTTTTGAGAGATATTTTACCTCTAATGAGGGCAAACATTCCGCATCGGGCAGGTTAAAGACCATAGACATATTTTCCCCGTTTGACGACCAGCTTTCCCACATAGACTATATTTCCATTGCAAAGGACACGGCAAGCATCTTTATGATCGGCAACTCGGTCAGGTTCAAAGACGACGATCCGGATGACAAAAACGAGACTGACATCGACATGGACGGAGCTGTTATGGCGATAGTGTTCAACTGTGCCGACGCTGCCGAGGCGAAAAAGGTTTACGGCTGTGTGATGAACGAGGACCTTGAAAAGGACCTTGAGGGAGCGAAAAAAGAGGGTATGCTCGTTGAAAAAACGGCAGACCACGTTATGGCAGCCACACCGGGCAGAGAGATGTATATGTGTTATTATCTTTCGGGCAGCGATGTTATCGTGCTTGCCATGTACGATATGGGTCTTCAGGGACAGACTCCTGTTGGACCTTACACAAAGCAGTACGATTACAAGGCAGAGGCAGACAAGCTTGCAAAGGCTCTTGGTGTAAAGCTGCCTTCTACACTGAAGTAAGAGGATAATAAATAATAAAAAGAATGACCGCCCCTGCATTTTCATGCAGAGGCGGGTTTTTGTTTCTTATCTGTCTTTATAGATCTTTTTGTTTTCGTACATTGCGTTGTCGGCACGTTCAAAGACCGTTGCGACGGAGGTATCCATATTCCGGTCATATGCAGCTATTCCTATCGCAAGGGTGGCAAGCTCACGCTGGGCATTGCTTTGCATAATGCTTTTAAAGCTGTCGGAAAGGATCTGTCTGTTTTCATAATCCTCACCGGTGAGGATTACGGCAAACTCGTCCCCTCCTATACGGAACACAGGACTGTGCTTGAAGGTGGTGCAGATTATACGGCAGCAGCTTTTTATATATTCATCTCCAACTCTGTGTCCACGGGTATCGTTTATATTCTTCAGCCCGTTTATATCAAGCACGGCAATAGCAAATTCCTTGCTGCGGCGGCCGGTGATATCCTCGTCCATTTCCGCTACGGCATGGGAATATGCGTGCTTATTCTTTACCTTTGTAAGGGCGTCTTTATTTGCCATGTCCATAGCGTTGCCAAGAGCTGCACGGAAATCCATCTCTCTTTGTTTTGCAGCATCGATATTTGACACGGCGATAATAACGTGCCGTGGATTTTCCTCGGGACGAATGGCGATAAGGTTCACATACTGGGGTCTGTTGTCCAGCATGAGCCGGTAGGTGATGGAGGTGGTACCCGTTTCGTTCAGATCGTTTATGAACTGCTGCCTGTCCATGGCTTTTTCCATCATGGGTAAGTCCTCGGGGTAGATCTGATTGTTCATATTGCGCTTTGTATCGCCGAAGAAATCCAAACCGGACTCGCCCATTCTCAGCTGGGCATATTTTTCGCTGGAGCTGTACTCTTTATAATGGTCGGTCTCCAGGTCTATATAGTAGATGACCTCGTATTGCTTGGCAAGGGCGTTTACGATCTGGCTGTAGGTTTCGTTCTGTGCTATGGCAGCCTGTTCACGCCGCACCTGCTTATCAATGTTCAACACCCCTATAACGATACAGTTGTTGTCGTTTCTGGGGCGCACAATGTGCATGGTCACATACTGTGAGCGTCCGTCAAGAAGCTGTCTGTATGTGCAGGTGAAGGACCCGGTCTGGTCAAGGGTGTCAAGAAGATTGTTTTTATCCATCAACTTGAGCATCCTGTCACAATCCGCAGGGTCGATGTATTTCACTATGTCCTCTCTTGCGGTAATGAAAAAGTCACGCCCCATTTTGCTTACGCCCAAAAGAGAATACTCGTGGCTGGAGCTGTATTCGGTATACTTGTTGGTGTTGGCGTCAATGTAGTAGATGACCTCGTATCTGCTGGAAAGAGCCATTGAGATCTCCCCGTATATCCTGCTTTCCGCAGCAGCTATCTGTTCACGCCTTACCTGTTCGTCAACGTTGCGAACGCCGACGATCATAAAGTCTTTGTCTGCACCGGTCCCTCTTATGACCTTCAGCTGATAGTATAAAAATCCGTCGTCCTTGATAAGGCGGTAGCTATGTGTGTATGCCTTGCCGTCCTCAATGTGGGCAAGGATATCCTTTTTCTTAAAGAATGTCAGAAACTCCTCTCTGTCCGGCTCGTAGACCACCCTTGGTACATTATAGGTCACATCAAGGAAAAAATCGTCGCCTGAAGAAGCCACAGAAAGATCCTTATTCTCTCCGGCAGCTCGGTATTCTACATAATGGTCGTTTCTTATGTCGATATAATATATGCTCTCATAGTCATTGGCAAGAGCGAGGGCGAGCCTTGAAAAGGTAACAAGCTCGCTGTTTTTTATGGCCTGATCGTTATTCATCTGCATAATATCACCGCCTGTGGATGGTTTATCAAGTGGTACAATATATTTAATCACTACCATTATACACCAATCGGATACAAATTGCAAGAGTATTAAACGATTAAAATTTATTTTATTCAAAATGCTGTTATAATTTATAAAATTTATTGCTCTTTGCACATAAACGCCTGTACACCCCATGAACCTACCGGGTCAATACTGTTTGCCGACGGACAAGCGGACCGCCGCTGCGGAACAAAAATGTTGACAGGTGAGTAAAATGGTGATATAATATAATTGTTGCAAATCAAGAATAATAGTGAGGTGATCGAAGTGACCAACAGTGATAGTTGCGGGCGATGGCGGCAGAATATGCATTTAAAAGGGGTTTGCACCTGCGGCGGAGCTGTTGTTCGTTTCGTGTGACCCACGGTTTAATATGCATTTTTCCCGTTATGCCCACAAAGCAGACGGGATATTTTTGTGCTTTTGCCAATGACCGTTACTCCGAAAAATGCAGCAAAAATCTAAAGACGGAGGGATAAGATGGCTTTGGAAGAAGAAAGACTCGACAGGGACGGCGAGTCTGAAGAGATAACTGAAAAGATCGAGCCTGCGGAAATGCCCGATTACGAGGGAGACATCATCTCCATAATCAGAAGCGGCATTTCCCCGAAGGCTATGAAAAACAGGCTTGAGGATTACCACGAGAACGATATTGCGGAAGTTTTGCCTGTGCTCACCCAGGATGAGAGGGTAAAGCTGTGGAGGATCCTTGATGCGGAAATGATCGCAGAGATATTCGAGCACACCTCTGAGGAGGACGCCAGCACGTTTATGAACGAGATAAATGTGAAAAAATCTGCGGACATAGTCTCACAGCTGGAAACGGATACGGCGGCGAACATATTAAGGCTTATGTCCAAGGAAAAGCGTGAGCTTCTGGTGGATATGACCGCCCCGGACGTACAAAAGGAGATAAGGCTTATTTCGTCATTTGATGAGGACGAGATAGGAAGCCGTATGACGGCAAATTATATCTGTATAAGAGAAAATATCACCGTTCCTCAGGCAATGCAGGAGCTTGTTAAGCAGGCGGCGGACAACGATAACATCTCAACCATATTCGTGGTGGACGAAAACGATCTTTTTTACGGAGCGATCGACCTTAAAGAGCTTATTATAGCCCGCAAGGACACAAGGCTTGAGGATCTTATCGTTACATCGTTCCCGTATGTTTACGGAAGCGAAAACGTTGAGGACTGTATCGAAAGACTTAAAGACTACTCGGAAAACTCCATACCGGTGCTTGATAACTCAAACAGGCTGCTGGGCGTTATCACATCTCAGAACATCATTGAAGCGGTGGATGACGAGATGGGTGACGATTACGCAAAGCTTGCCGGTCTTACCGCAGAGGAAGATCTGAAGGAGCCGCTTATCCAGAGCATGAAAAAGCGTGTGCCGTGGCTGCTCATTCTTTTGTGTCTGGGTATGCTGGTGTCGGGCGTTGTGGGGACATTCGAAAAGGTCATTTCACAGCTCACCATTATCATGGCGTTCCAGTCGCTTATACTTGACATGGCAGGTAACGTGGGCACCCAGTCGCTGGCTGTGACTATCCGTGTGCTTATGGATGAAAACCTTACAGGAAAACAAAAGGTCCACCTTGTGGGCAAAGAGATGAGAGTGGGCTTTTGCAACGGACTTTTGCTGGGTGTTTTGTCCTTTATTTTCGTGGGACTATATATTTTCTTTTTCAAGCACAGGACACTGGCGTTTTCATACCTTGTGTCGGGTTGTATAGGCATTTCACTTTTGGTGGCGATGCTTATTTCAAGCGCAGTGGGCACACTTATACCCCTTTTCTTCAACAAGATAAAGATAGACCCGGCGGTGGCATCGGGTCCCCTTATCACCACTATAAACGACCTTGTTGCTGTGGTGACCTACTATTCGCTGAGCTGGCTGCTGCTGATACAGGTGTTCAACTTAGCATCATAACAACAAAAAAGCAGGCTTTCGTCTTATCGAAAGACCTGCTTTTGTTATGCCTCACAATAACTTCAAAAATTTCTTGTCGTTCATCTGTTCGTTGGTGAGGTATTTGCCGTCACGGAACAGGGCGTATGTTGTTACGGGGCTAGGGGCGTTTTGCGCCTGCTCTTTGGTCTGAATGTGTATGGAGGTGAATTTTACTCCGTTTTCTTTTGCAGTCTGCTCAAGGATAGGAACATACTTTGCGTTGAAGGGGCACTGGCTTGTGTAGTACAGCACAAACCCCTCCAGGTCGGTATGAGGGTGCTTTGCACACTCTTTGAAGGCGGGTTTTACGGCGCTTTCATCAAAGGGCAGATGCCACAGAAGTATACCGTTGTCAGCCTTATCGCAGACCTCAAAGCCTTTATATTTCAGATATTTCGGGTCTGCAAGAAAAGGCTTTTTCTTTTCTGCGGATAATATACAAAGCCCGTTTTTGCCCTTTGCCTTACTGTCTTTGATACACCGCTGCAAAAGGTCGTTTGAATAGCCGTGACCCTTGAATGAGCCGGACACCCAAAGGCAGTCGATATACATATATCCGGGGGCAGTTATGGGGTTCCATGCGTTTTCGGCAGGTATATACTCGATAAAGCATTTTCCCCTTTCGGTGCTTTTCAAAAAGACCAGACCCTCGTCAAACTGCTGTACAAGCCATGCTTTTTTGGACGCTACCTGTACGTCTTTATTATTGGAAATAGCGCAGCAGATATGTTCGCTTTCAATATTATCCTTTGTGATTTCAATATAGTCCATAAAAAACAGTCCTTTCACGGTTTTTTAAACGTAAAGATTTCCCTTTACAAGATATTCCCCCACGGTTTCCCCTTCGGGAGTGTTTATAAGGGTATTGTAAAAATCCCTGTTGTGGTTGTTGGTCAGGAAAAAGGAAAAGCGGTGGTTACAGCTGTCTTTCATGCCGCCTGCAAACACAGGGTCGTTTGGCATCTGGCTCCAGTACTGTTTTGACTGGGTGAAGCCGAAATTATCGGCTACTTCTATAAAATTCGCTATTTTGTCCGGGGTCCACCACTGTTTATCGTTTGAGGGCCCTTGGACCTTTTCGTTGGCAAGAGCATGGAGCTTATTGTCAATATCATACAGGTCGATATAGTATAAGGTATCTCTTCCGCTGGCGTAAAAGCTCTTTTGGGTGAAACAGCCAAGCATGAGCCTGCCTTCGTGGAGCCGGGTGAAGATATGACCGTAAAGCTTGTCGCAGCTGAAAAGGCTCGGGTCTATCTCTGCCTCGCCCCAGGGGAGCACCTGACCTTTGTCGGTTATCTTGAAGTTCTTGCAGGAAAGCACCCAGTTATCCTCGTTATCGTTAAGGCATATAACCAGCATATATTCCGCTTCGCCGCTTTGTGCGTAGACAGGGTAATATGCTGCGCCCCCGGTACAGCGGCACTTGCCAAGGCAGAACCTATTGCCGCCTTTTGAAATGTAGGGGTAGCTCACCTGTTGTTTTTCAAGGGCGGGGGTGTCTTTGAGTATGACCTGGCGGTAGTATTTTTCCATTACTTTAAGCCGGTTGGGGCGGATCTGTTCATAGGGAGGGATAAAAAGATCGTTAAAGGCTGCAAGGGCTTCACGGTAATTTCCGGGATACTTCATATATCCCCCTGCGCTTATGGTTTCGCCTTGTTCAAAAGCGGCGCTGAAACTGAAGGAGTCCCCGTCGAGAACGTTTTGGTTACTGCCGTTAAAGCCGTCCCACTTTTTCAGCTTGAAGCGCTCAAACAGCTCCTGGATGCGCCGAGTGAAATCCTCATCCACCTCTATTGTCAGGGCGTCTTCGTCACTTACTCCGTCAAGGCGCACGGTTATTTCGGCTTTTTCGCCGTGGTTTTCGTAGCTATAATCAAACCCCGAGTACATATAGGAACCATGACTGCCAAGATGCATATTTTTCAGTTTCCACATTCGCTTTTCTCTCCTTTTTTTCATTATAACATCACCCCAATAGCTTGTCAACATTCTTCTATGGTCAGGCTTTGGGCAGAGGTATCCGGTATATTTTTACATCGCTTTGGCAGGCTATGGCAAATTAGTTGTGCATGATATACAAAAGACCGGTAGCTTTATGGTCAGATTTAGAAAAGTTGAAAAAATCTATTGAAAATATGGCTCTAAAATGGTATAATAATACGAAACACATAATGTACATATACTCGGTGAGATGTGCTCTTATGCACATAAGGCACACCGGAGGATGAAAGGAGGCGGGCAATGAGATTGATCCACTATGATGTATGTTCTTTTCTGATACTTACTTTGATGCTCATTTCAATTTTTATCAGAAAGCTCAACAACGGTCATGCACAAAGGCTTTTTGTGGCGTTTACCGTGCTTATTTATGTAAATACTCTTGCGGATATCTTATGTGCCGCTCCATACACCCTGGACGAGAGCACCGATCTGGTCATACGTCAGGTGAGCACATATGTATATTTCCTGCTCCACGCAAGCCTTATGCCTTTGTATATTATCTTTATGGGCTCGGTGGCAGGTACCTGGGTGGCTTTCCTTGGCAAGAGCAAGCTTAAAAAGTTTATCTTTACCGCCCCTTACCTTTTAAATCTGGCGGCGGTGGTCACAAATCCCTGGACGGACTGGGTGTTCTATTTTGACAACGGCGTTTACGTCAGAGGAAAGCTGGTTCTTCTTACCTACGCTATTGCGGCTTTCTATGTTGCGTTCACCATTTTTTATCTTATCAATTACAAGGGAACTCTGGACAGGGGACAGAGGATAGCGTTTTTCAGCCTTTACCCTTACACCATGCTTGCCATAACCATACAGTATCTGTATCCCGACCAGCTGGTGGAGATGTTTGCATACACCGTGGCGGCGCTGACGGTGCTGATGTTTGTTATCAGACCCGAGGAGGTCATAAACCCTGCGGTGGGTGCCAAGACAAGCAGCGCCTTTAAGACGGAGATGAGCCGTGACTACCTTTCTTCCAGAGAGTATGCGGTCATCATCATAAAGATAAACAGCGACAGCTCCCTTATCAAGCTTTACGGCATAACCAAGCACGAGCTGTTCATAAAAAACCTTGTGGGCAGGATTCACAGCTGCATGAAAAAGACCATGAACCGGCTCAGCGATTATGATGTGTTCTATCTTAATTACGGTCTTATCGCATTGAAGATGGAAAGCAAATACAGCGACGAGCAGATGGCTCAGCGGCTTTACGAGACCTTGTCTGAAAGGCTGTGCAGCGACAATTTCGATATTGTTCCGGAATGTGTTGTGTGCGCCTTGGATGTGCCCAAGGATTTTGCAACGGCAGACGAACTTCTGAGGTTTACGGACACATTTGAAAAGAGTGATATCCAGCCGGGTGCGTTTATTTACTCAAAGCTCACAAGGCAGGAAAGACTGAAAATGAATTTTGACATTGACAGATATATCCACAAGGCCATAGCAAACAAAAACTTCCAGATGTACTATCAGCCCATTTATTCCGTTAAGGAAAACAAGTTTGCCACCGCCGAGGCGCTTATAAGGCTAAACGACGACGAGGTGGGATTTATTTCTCCTGCGCTGTTTATACCTGCTGCGGAAAAAAGCGGCGCCATTTACGAGATCGGCGATTTTGTTATCGAGAGCGTTTTTAGTTTTATCGGTAAGGTAAGACCCTATGGGGTCAAGTATATCGAGATAAATATATCCGCCATGCAGTGCATGAGCAGCAGCTTTGTCAAGGAGGTAATGGAAAAGCTGTCACGTCATAAACTGTCAAACAAGTGGGTGAACTTTGAGATAACCGAGTCGGCATCTGACATTTTCGATGATGTGCTAAGCGAGACTGTGTCAGATCTTCACGACCAGGGGATAGAGTTCTCCATTGACGATTACGGCACGGGATATTCAAATCTGCGAAGGATAATGAGCGAGCCTATCAAGATAATCAAGATCGACCGCAGTCTTATCTGCGAGATCAACGATCACAAGTCAAGGACTTTACTGGCGGACACCATAAGAATGATAAAGTCCATTGGAATGGAGATAGTGGCAGAGGGTGTGGAGGATGAACAAACCGCACACTGGCTCATCGAGCAGGGCTGCGATTATATACAAGGGTTCTTTTATGCAAAGCCCATGCCGGAAAATCAGTATATAGAGTTCCTTAAAAGCAACGCATAAAAAAGAAAAAGGCACGGATGTCATGGACTGCACTTATACAGAAGCATTATAAACTCTTTTTGGGGAAAACCCTTTTGCAAAATGGGTTCCGCTAACGGCTTTGCCGTTAGCTACGGAGAATTGACCTTTTGGTCAATTCTCTGCCCAAACCGAGAATATCCTATGGATATTCTCGTGCGCCGGCTACGCCGGTGCGCCCTTCTCCTAAAACTCTTAATGATTTTTAAACCCCGATGGTTTTATCCATCGGGGTTTAAAAATAGTTATGGTCAAGAAACGCAGTTAGGAAACAGTCCTTCGCAATAAAAAGATATTCCTCAAAACAATTCATAAGGCTTCTATATAAGCACTGCCCTTATATCCGTGCCTTTATTATTTGCTTAAAGATCGGGCTTACAAGGCGCACAGCTTTTCAAACTGTGCCTTTGCTTCATTCAAAAGCGCAGAATAATCTGTGTCCGTTTTGCTTCGCAAAAGCTCCGTCATCCGGCTTACAGGCTCAGTAAGGGGCGTCAGGGACAGATTTGAATACATACCCTTCAGGGTGTGAGCGGTATCAAAAGCCCCGTCAAGGTCCTTGTGGGCAAGCTGCTTTTCAAGGATATCAAGCTTGCTGTCCTGTCTTACCTTTTCCACAAGCATTATATAAAAATCCTCTTTGTTCATACAGCGCATAAGACCCTCGTCAACGTTTGCACCGAATTGTCTCAGTTTGTCGGTTGTAAGCATTCTTCCCTCTCCTTTATATCCTTTTGGATCAGCCCGTCAAATTCATCGGGCGGCACGGGCTTTGAGAAATAGTAGCCCTGGATAATATGGCAGCCAAGCTCTTTGAGAAGCTCCATCTGCTCCTTTGTTTCGACTCCCTCGGCTATAACGGGCACCTCAAGAAGCTTTGCGATCTGGATCATTATTTCCACAAGTCTGCTGGCTTTAAGGTCGGTGCAGATGTTGCGGATAAAAGCCATATCCAGCTTCAAAGCGTCAATTGGCAGGGTGGTGAGCATATTAAGCGAGGAATAGCCGCTTCCGAAATCGTCCATTTCTATACGGAAGCCACGGCTGCGAAGGCTGCTCACCGTGTCGGCGATCTGCTTTGAATTGTCGGTGTATGCAGACTCGGTTATCTCAAGCAGCAGCTTATCGGGTTCAAGCCCGTTTTGCCTGGTGATGCTGCTAAGCTCCTCTCCAAGCTTCGGGTCAAAGATATCTACCCTTGAAACATTTACCGACACAGGCAGGGTCATACCGAATTTTTCCTTCCAGATCTTTATCTGCTGTGCTGCTTCGTTCCACACATATCTGTCAAGCTTATGTATAAGACCGTTATCCTCAAAAAGGGAGATAAACATTCCGGGGCTTATCATGCCGTACTGGGGGTGGAACCAGCGTATGAGCGCCTCGGCGCTTGAAAGCACGGGCTTGTCCCCGGTAATGCTGTATTTGGGCTGATAAAACACCTTGAACTGTTTTTCGCTAAGGGCTTTGTCCATATCGTTTATAAGGCGCTGCGAATAAAGCTCTTTGCTGTGAAGCTCGGAATTATAAAAATCAAAATCGGTGCTGTATGTATTTCTGAGTTTTGCACAGGCGGCGTTTGCACGGTCAAACATACGCTCCATATCAGGCTCGCTGCCGTCGTCTGAGCACACACCTATCCTTATGCTTATCTTATTGTCCCCGATGATCTCATTGAGCCGTCTTATATATTCATTGATCTTCGCTTTAAGATCCTCGTCATGGGGGATATAAAGGTAGAAGCAGTTGCTGTCGCTGCGGCAGGCAAGGCCTCCTGTTGTTTCGATGATCCCATGTATGCCGGCGCTGATCTTTTTAAGTATAAGGTCACCGTATGCTCTGCCGTAAAGCTCGTTTACCATACGGAACCTGTTTATATCTATCGTCACAGCGTCCATTGGCTTATAGTTGTTATGCTTGTCCAGCCTTTTGCCGTATTCAAAGAAGAATTGTCTGTTGAAAAGCCCGGTGAGCTCGTCCCACTGTGTTTCGTTGATTATTACGCTGTCCTCTGCAAGCTCGATGGAATGGCTTACCCTTGCCCTTACTACCTCCGGCGCCTCGTAAGGCTTTGTAATAAAGTCTGATGCGCCCATTTGCAGACATTCAACTTCCGAGCCTTTTTCCGAGGTCAGCACGATAACGGGTATGCGCCTCAGCTCGCTGTCCGAGCGGATGACCTTCAGCAGTTCGTAACCGTCCATCTGAGGCATACGAAGATCCGTAACGATCAGAGAAAGGGTATGTCTGTCCCGTTTTATGATATCCAGAGCCACAACTCCGTTTTCCGCATAAATGACCTGGTACAGATCGCTGAGCATTGCCCCCAGCATCTCACGTTCAATAAATTCGTCATCAACGATCAGGATTTTTCTGTCAAGTTCCGCTTCACGTTTCAGCAGCTGCATTAGTTTCCCTCCTATACAGTTTAGTATTTCTTAGCAATTACGATACACTCTGTTTACAGTATATCACAACAATATTTGATAGTCAAGCCGCAAGCCCTTTTGAGGAAAGGGCTTGACCCCAAATATTTTTAATATGCACAGTTTGGCGTATTATCCTTGCATAGCAGTTGGAGATATTCTCTTGGGAAAAGTTTTCCTCAAACTCTCTTTTCTGAACTTTTCAGTCATTTTTACATATCGGGCAATATGCCCGATGTGTAAAAATCATTAAGAGGTTTAGGAGAAGGGCGCACCGGCGTAGCCGGCGCACGAGAATATCCATAGGATATTCTCGGCTGGGGCAGAGAATTGACCAAAAGGTCAATTCTCCGTAGCTAACGGCAAAGCCGTTAGCGGAACCCATTCTCCAAAAGGGTTTCCCCCAGCTGCCACGCAGGGGTGGTGTGCACTTGCTTTTTGAAGATGGATGTGATAAAATGGGGATATAACAATAAAAAGGAGAGTATTAAAATGTCAGAGAAAAAGAAAGACCGATCTTTTGTCTGGAAGTGCGTTTGTATAGCTTTGGCTGCGGCGCTGCTTACGGTATCTTGTTTGTATATTTTCAAGTCCGGCAGCGGCAGTTCCGACAGCACCGGCAGCACGGCTTCGGAATCGGAGCAAAAGGGAAAAGATCCTTTGTCCTTGTGGACAGAAAATGCCCCGCTTAAAAAGCAGCTTACAGAGTACATAGGCAAGATAACAGATAAGGGTTCAAAAGACTTTATCCCTGTGGAAAAGCGTATTGCAGTATTTGATTTTGACGGCACGCTTTTTTGTGAAACAGACCCGGTCTACTTTGATTACAGAATGTTTTATTACCGTGTGACGGAGGATCCGGAGTACAAGGACAAGGCAAGTGCCGAGGAAAAGGAAACTGCGGCAAAGATCAAGACCATGATGGACACCGGAACGTCCGCAAAAGGGCTGGAGGTTGCCCACGGAAAAGGCGTAGCTTCCGCATTTGCAGGAATGACCATAGGACAGTTCAATTCGTATGTCAAGATGTTCAGAGAAAAACAGGCTCCAAGCTACAACAACATGAAAAACGGCGAGGCTTATTACAAGCCCATGCTTCAGGTGGTAAACTATCTGAAGGAGAATGATTTTACCGTATATGTTATAAGCGGTACGGACAGGTTTATCGTAAGGGGAATTATTGAGGACTCGGCTCTTGATATCCCACCCAGGCAGATAATCGGTTCAGATGAAACTATCGTTGCCGACCACCAGAAAGGTGAGGACGGAATGGTATACCAGTACAAGCTTGAGGATAAGGTCATTACCGGCGGAGATTTCATCATCAAGAATCTGAAAATGAACAAGGTAAGCGTTATCCAGCAGGAGATTGGTTTGCAGCCGGTGCTTTCCTTCGGAAATTCATCGGGCGATAACAGCATGGCCAACTTTGTTATTGACGACAATCCGTACCCAAGTGCGGCGTATATGCTTTGCTGTGATGACCTTGAGCGTGAGAACGGAAATCAGAAAAAGGCAGACGCAATGAGAAAAAGCTGCGAAGAAAACGGCTGGACCGCAATTTCCATGAAGGACGACTGGACGACCATTTACGGTGACGAGGTAACAAGAAAGAAATAATATATTAGGAAATATCAGATGCCCGGAAGCGGAAAATAAACTGCTCCCTCTTTTGTCGGACGATGAGGTATGATAGGTGTACCGATCAGAGATATTATAAAAAGAGGGGGCGTTTCAAACCCACCGGGCGTTTCTTTTTTTACAGTTTCACCTTTGGCGGTAGTGAAAGCTACATTTTTCACGCAGGGTGTTGTATAAGCTACAATTGCGGGGAAAACTATCTGTTGAAAAGTCCGGGGCAGTGGTGTATTATATATACAGAACGAAAAACGAATCAAGGAGGACACCACAATGATCTCAGCACTTATTTCTATCACAGCAGGATTGATCTTCGTTGCAAGCTGTATATATGTTACACGCACGATAGTTACAAACACTGCAAAGTAAAAAAATCACCGGCATACAGCCGTAACAACCGCCCTCATAAGGTAGGTACCTATATAGAAGATTTATAAAACGTTTTGCGGAACATCTTTTATTGCGAAGGACTGTTTCCTAACTGCATTTCTTGACCATAACTATTTTTACCCCCCGATGGTTTTATCCATCGGGGGGTAAAAATCATTAAGAGTTTTAGGAAAGGGGTTTGGGGAATAACCCTTTTGCAAAAGGGTTTTCCCCAAAAAGCGTTTATAATACTTCTGTATGAGTACCATACTTAAGCCTGGGGGCGGTTTTTTTATGTTTAGATGGTGTGGATCGGCGCCGGTCGGGAAGGAATAGGTTAAACAAAAAACAAATACAAAAAAATATCAGTTTTTATTGACAAAAAGAGCAAAAAGTGGTACAATAATAGTAAATAATTGAAGACTTTTGTCCGGAACTATTTACGGTTCCTTGCGAAAGGATGCCGCAAAAAACGGATAATGCGCTGTATAACAGCAAAACGCCTCGTGGGGGCATTGATTTTTTCACAGAGGGCAAACCGCATGGATCCCAATGAAATATCATAGGGAAAGAGCAATATACATTATAGGAGGGGTGATGCAGACAAGGCGGTGCAGAAAAGCTATAAAAAGTCTGCAAAGAGCAAAAGGCGTGAACGGTCAGGAGGTTTACGCAAAATGCCGTTCAGACTGCCGCATCACAGGGAACGGGTGTCAGGTTCCCTTACACAATTTCGGAAAACTGCGCTTTTTATATAACGACGATCCCGGGGCATACCGGACAGGCGAACAGAGCCTGCCTGACCGTCTGAGTTTTACAGTAGGGGTCAATCACAGCCAGGGCGCAGAGAATAAACAACAGAATTATCAGGAGGACTAACGATGAAAAAAATGAAACGAATCGCAGCGGGAGCAGCAACGCTGGCAATGATCGCTTCTATGGCTTTGGCAATGCCTATGACGGCAAGTGCAGAGGCTACAAAGTATAGCGGGATCATAACAGGATCATCTGCTAAGGATTCGGCACTTACCGGATCTGTCACCTATGAAGATAAAAGTGGCACAGATAAGACTATTACAAGCTATAACGCAGCCGAGCTAAAAAAGATCCTTGTGATCAAGGATGATGCAAATATCCCGAATGTCAGCTTCAATTATACCGCTGAACCAGGTATGGCTATTAATGCATCTGCATCTACTCATGAAGTCCTTGCAGGTCTTAACCCTGCAAGCATCAAGTGGATTGAGGAGCAGACAAAGACTAATCCCGGAGCCAACGATACATTTGACGTTGACAATGTCGGTAAGCATTCAGAAGGAACAGCCGGAGCTGCTTTTGAGCTGAATTATGCTGCACAAGATGTACACGACAGCACCGGCGGAAAGATAACAGGCGCTACGGATACATATACTATGGCTGCAGGCAGTGATAATGTTTTGCTCAACAATACAAGCACAGCTGTTGACGGCAATTCAACAGGCGTTTACTATGCCATCAAGACAATGCGTCTTGATTTCACGGATTGCGGATTTACCGAGCCCGGTATTTACAGATATGTTATAAACGAGGTCGCTACCGCTCAGGACGGTATTACTTACGATCCTACCCTTTACCGTACTATCGACGTTTATGTTGAAGATGCGACCTATACTCCATATACATCCGGAACAGCAGGAGCAACACAGAACAAGCTAAGAATAGCAGGCTATGTAATGTATAACGGCACTGTTACTACCGCTCCCGCTAAGCCGGGTACAGCAAACGCAGGCACAGCAAGCACACTGGAAGACGGACTTGCTAATACAGCTAAGGGCGATAACGGAGCGGGTTATGGTACTCCAAACGGCTATGAAGTAAGCGGCACCACAAAGTCCGAGGGCTTTAAGAACACCTATGTTACACACGAGCTTACTTTCAGCAAGGAAGTTACAGGCAATCAGGCTTCAAAAGACAAGTTCTTCAAGTTCAAGCTTGAGATCAAAAACGTTGTGAAAGACAGCTTATTCGATGTTGATATAACAAACGCTGAAAGCTCCGTTCCCACCGATGTAAATTCAGCAACACAGTCGGATTATGCAGGCAAGAAAAACCTTGCAAAGCTTGCTGCTGATACATCAAAGATTGTTGATACTGACGGCTATAAATTCGAGCTGAACGAAGGGTCGACAACAAAGGGTACAATTACCGCATATTATTATCTCCAGCACGGTGACAAGATCGTTGTAAAGGGTCTGCCTGACAAGACCAGCTATGCTATCACCGAGAGCCAGGAAGATTATACAGCTGCCCTTGTGCTTACAGGCGACACAAAGAATGGCGATGATTCCAACGGAGCAGATATCGACAATACTCTTACTGTTGTTGATAACACAGATGATGATGCAAACTGGACTGCGGGATATACAGATACAGCACTTCAAAAGGATACAAACGCCAAGTTTACCAACACCCGTGAGGGCACTATCCCCACAGGAGTTATTCTTTCAATAGCTGCTCCTGCGGCAGTGGGAGCTGCGGCTATCGGCGGTATAGCATTTATTCTTATCAGAAACAAGCGCAGAAAGTCCGAGGAAGAATAAAAGGCTGTGCTTAAATTCTGGAAAAGGATGAATATCCTCTACGAGCGGCTGATTTTGATCCTGCTGGTGCTTGTGCTGCTTGTGATGACGTGGTGTATGTACGACAGTTATTATGTATACAGCCACGCTCTGAACGATGATATATTAAAGTATAAGCCGGGTCAGAGCGACATCTCGCCGGAGGATCCACCCTTGAGCGATGATATGGTTGCATGGATCACACTTGACGGTACTAATATTGACTACCCCGTTATGCAGGGCAGGGACAATGTTAAGTACCTCAACACTGATCCTTTCGGGAAGTATTCTCTTTCGGGGAGCATTTTTCTTGATTTCAGAAACTCCCCGGATCTTTCCGACGATTATTCCTTGCTTTACGGACATCATATGGAATACGGAAAAATGTTCGGAGCACTGGACGATTATCTTGACCTGTCCTATCTGAAGGATCACAGCACAGGAACGCTGATGATCGGAAAGGATGGGGCGAAAAAATACAAACTAACGGTGTTTGCAAGCATGAGGGCAAGCAACAGGGAAGAGGTTGTTTTTGACCCGGGCAAAGGCGACATCAGAGATTTTATCAAACAGCATAATCAGGTATACACACAAGATCCCAAGGGACGTATACTTGCATTATCGACCTGTGCAGAGGGCGACTTTGTTTCAAGGACGATAGTGTTTTGCTATATCACATAACGAAAACATTGAAAGGAGAGTGAGCTTATGAAAAAATGCACAAGATTTATTTGCATTGTGTCACTATGCTTGCTCTCTGTTTTTGTTGTTCCTTTCAATTCTTTAACAGTCCATGCCTATGTAACGGCATCGGTTGAGATACCGGTCAGCTGTCTTGAAATATCGGACAGCAGGACCCATATTTACAAAGTTATGATAGAAGCTGAAAATGAGGTTTCTCCTGCGCCCAAAAACGACAGTATCAGTGTCGAGCAAAAGGGCACGGGAAAATTTGAGATAGATATAAACGAGCCGGGCACCTACGAATACAGGATATATGAAATACCCGGCAATGAAAAAGATATAAAGTACGATAAGAATATTTACATCGTCACGGTGTTTGTTGAAAACGCCGGGGAGAACGGTCTGAAGTACGCTGTTTCGGCAAGGATATCCGGCAGCGATCTGAAGCCGGAGCAGATCGTTTTTAAAAACGGTTCGTCCACAGACGGCAATTCGGATACAGCGTCAAAACCGGATAATAAACCCTCTTCGGAGGATAAGGAAAAAGTACCTTTCACAGGATATATCCAGGGGCTTTTGTCCGGGGATAGTTTCCGTGCACGTGCGCTCAGAATAACTATGATCTGTCTGGCGCTGATCGCAGTTTCTACACTCCTTTTCAGACGGGATAAGGACAGAAAGGGGGAGAAGAAATGAAAAGAAGATTCAGCAGCCTGATAAAGCGTGTCGTAAGCGGTCTGTCGGCTGCGGTAATGATGCTGGGCAGCCTTGCACCCGCCATTGCATACGCACAGGATACACAGGAGTATGCCCACAAAATAAATCTTTTTGATATACAGCTCACAGGCGGTGCAGACTATTCTGCGGCATTTAAAGATGACAATGCAAAAGATGATACCCAAGCAATAGACGGATATGTATGGACAGCCTCCAATTCCAATTCAGGACATAAGTTCATTTATACGGTGGATTTTTCCCTTTCGGGTCAGGGCATAGGAGATAATGATAACGATCTGATAAAAGAACGCTTTGTGGAGATACATATACCTGCACACATTTTAAGGCTCAAGGGTCAGGACAAGGCAGGGGGAAGCGGCGAGACAAAAAAATACGGTGACGTTATCGAGCTGTCGGTGCCTAAGGCATCGGACGTTTCAAAGGTGCCGCAGTATGATGCTTCGGGAAACCCCGTAACGGATGAACAGGGACAGACTGTGTATGTGTATGACACGGATTATGACTTTCTTTACGAGGAAGGGACCGACGAAAACGGCGAGCCGGAGATCGTAATTTATAATATCAAACCTATCTCCGCAGGACAGGTCTATGAGTTCCCTATGGCGTACAAAATGCTTTATAATACATGGGAATACCAGGATCTTGGTGCATCCGATGCAGCTAAGGCATCTGTTGTTGTGGACAGCTGGAAAAAGGACTCTCAGACGCAGTATTCATACGACAACAAGGACGAGATCAGAGCGCAGACAAAGGAGATACCCGTATATATCAATACCGGCGTACAGATACAGTCCACCTCCAAGTCGGTAAGGCAGAAGGATCAGACAGAACTGCTGACTGCGGAAAAGCTCCAGGCTCTGAGCTATATCAGCGGCAAGGGCCTTGATCTGGGTGCGGATAAGGACAACTATCTTTATATGGTGTGGCAGGTGGATTCCAAGGTATCGACCGTCACCCAGAAATACAGCTACACCGTATCTGACAAGCCGGGTGTGCTCAGCGGAACGGATGCTGAGGGAAATACACATTCTGTTCAGGGCGAATTTGTAGCGATGAATATCGATAACGGCAGCTTCCAAAAGCCCAAGGCAGACGGCAGCGGCAATTATTCTGTTACCGTAAGCAATCTGAGCGGTAATCCTCCGGTGGCATTGGTGATAACAAGGTATGCAAAGACCGGGACGGACGAGATAAACAACGCCCCGAGAAACGGCTCGTATAAGGCGGTAAATGACGCACAGGGAAAAGTGACTCCTGCTGACGGAAAAGACAAAGATACGGAAAAACCGGCTCAGGCAGAATTTATCTATGAAAGAAAAAAGCCCAGCATACCACCGGTGATAGAGGGGTATACTGCCTTCAAAAAGGGACTTACAACTAGCTATGAGCTGAATAATATCCTTGAGGACGACACGGCGGTAACAGGGCTGAAATACAGCACCGAAGCAAAGATGCACTCTTATGGAAACACGATCGCTGACCTTACCAAGAAGCTCAACGACAGTATAGTTGCCTCTGTGGAGGGAAATAAGGTCACGGTCAATACTCCTTTGGGTGTTTACACCGCTGACATAGGAGCAATGGGATATAAAAAGGACGGCAGCGCTGTTTCCACCAGCTATGAAATGACCGCAGAGGCTCTTTTGAAGATCGTTTCAAGCGAGCTGGCATCATCTTTCTACGGAAAGGAAGATGTAACATATTCGGTTACGGATAAAAAAATATCCCTTGTTCAGCCGGGCAACTCATCAAATACTCTGGAGCTTACCCCCCAGGACTATTATTTCAGCGGCGTGGAATTTACTTTCCAGGCAGATAAGGTAAGCTTTAACGCTGACACTATGGAGTTCAGCGGTGAGCCAATCGTGGACAGGTCGGAATATGAAGCAGGGGGAACAGTGGATCTGTACGCATTTATCAACGGCAGTGAAACTCCTGTTTTGGCAGCAAAATTCCACCCGGACACCAACACTTTCAGCGATATAGATACAAGTGTGATTTCTGCGGCATCTCCCGGAAATGTCAGATTCGCAGATAATTCAAAGGTCACAGGGTACCGTATAACTTCAAGCAACAAGTATTTTTGCGTTCAGCTGAATACCAAGCCTACTGTTGCGGTAAATCCCACAGACGCAGTCAAGAACTTTTTAAACGGATACGGAAAAGCAGGGGATCTGAAACAGGTGAATGTGCACAACACCGGAAGCTACGATGTTAAGGCACATGATGATTCGCTTTTGTTCCATAAGGATGTATCAAACGTTGACCTTGTTTCACAGGATAAAAGAACATCGTCTATCACCAAAACAGCAAGAAACGAGAATGCTGCTGCAATTACAGGCAAGGACGGGGAGTCATACAGGACTATCAACGACACCCTCAATCGTCAGTATATCGTAACTTGGGAAACAAAGGTCGGAGAGCTTTATTCAGGTTCTATTGACGGTGTTGCGGTGAACAATGTGCCTGTGGAGCAGCAATCAGGCGTATTTTACGATCTTTTGCCGCTTCACAGCGATATTATCGAGGGAAGCGTCAACGTTTACATCGACGATTCTTCCGCACCTCTTCCGGCATCTTCATTCAAGGTGCTGCCAAGAGAGGAAAACCACGCAGGCTCGGGACAGAAGCTGATGAAGGTGGAGATATACGCTCCCTGCCGGAAAAACTATCGTATGACCTATGCCACCGTTCATGCTCATGCGGATATACAGGACTACGGTTCTATGGCAAACAATACTGTGGCATACCAGACGGGAAATGAAAATATCGGCGGAGGGTATCCTGATAACGGAGGCAATCACGCTGTTTCCAAGTCTGCGTACATGATAGGTCTTGACCCGGAAAACGGCAAAGCCAAAAGGTTTATCTATGCAGAGGCAACAGAGAATATCGTTGCACTTATACAGACCTCATCGGGTATCTTCAAATATGTTTCGTCAAAATCCGACCCATCACAAAGGCAGAGCGCTGAGGTACACCCGGGTGAGGATTACACCTATCACTACCGTATGAAAAATTCTACGAGCACAAAGGCTCGTGACATTGCCATACTTGACTCGGTGGAAAATTACAGAACGGTGGGCGGAACACGATATAACTACGGTCTGAACAAGGACAGAGACTGGAACGGAACGATAAAGGCCTTTGATCTGTCGGCTGTTGAGGCACGTATGGGAGATCAGGCAAGTGACCTTCACTTGTTTGTTTACACAGGAAACGAGATAGTAGATTTTAACGACGATACGATCTATTCGGATTCAGTGAACCGTCAGAATCTGTTGAAATCCATATTAGGCGAGCTGACACCGGGCAGTGCAGGATATGTTGAGCACAGCAACTGGAAATCTGTAAACTGGAGAAATCCGGGCGATCTTAGCAACGTAACGGCATTCATCGTTTACACAGGCAAAAACTTCGTTCTGCCAAAGGGTGCGAGCATGAGCTTTAAGGTAACGATGACTGCACCGAAGTTCCTTCAGGACAGCAGAACGGTAGATGCTGCAAATGGACAGTTCCTTACACCACGTAAAACCTATAATAACGTGTACCGTTCATTTACAAATATGCCAATCGACCCCACAGACGAGAGCAAAACTCTTAAACAGTACTACTATACACACTTTGACTACACCGAGGTGTCTTACAAGGTCACAGGCGATCTTGAATTTGTCAAGACCGACAGCAAGACAGGCAGCAAGGTGGGGGGAGTCCAGTTCAGCCTTACGGGAATTTCCGATTACGGAAACACCTACGACGAAACACTTACCTCAGACAGACAGGGCAAAGTTCTTTTTGAGGATCTTGAAAAGGGAACATATACTTTAACGGAAACTGTTTCAGACGACGACCATGTTCTGGATAAGGAGCAGAAAAAGGTAACCGTCGAGCCGGACGGAATGGTCACTATCGTTAAGATAGACGGCACAGAGCTTAAAAAGGAAAATGGCGTTTATAAGCTTGATAACGACCCAAGGCCCCACACGGATATAGTATTTTCCAAGGTGGATTCTATTTCAAAGACAGGCATAAACGGCGCAAAGTTTACACTTAAAGGAACATCTGAGCTTAACTCTGCTGTTGATATGACAGCGTACAGCGAGGGCGGCACGGTGACTTTCCGTTCAGTCGAGCCGGGAAGCTATACCCTTACAGAGGAATATCCTGCATCGGGGTATGCTGCGCCTGTGACTAATTCATACACGGTGACAGTTACCAAAACGGGCAATTATTCCGCTTCGTTCCAGATCTCCGGCGTAACAGATGATACTATCAGCAACGATCCGCTGACAAATACAAAGCTCATCAAGGCTGACGGTATAAGCAAAAATGCCCTTGACGGTGCTGTGTTCAAGATCACTGCGCCGGCGGAGCTGAACAGCAGATTTGAAATGCTGAAACAGTCCTATGCAAACAGAGAGGAAAGTGCTGACTTTAAGTGGACTTTTGACGGCACGAACTGGACGCAGACTGCCACAGGAGGCAGCATCAAGGGCGAGATCCCGCTGGTGCAGCTTATACCCGGCAGCGGTTACAAGCTTTCAGAGACCACTGCGCCAAAGGGCTATGCACCCATAGCAGACAAAACTTTCACCGTGTCTGACGGCAGTATCGTGTTTGACAACAACAGCGGCCTGGAGTATCTTGTACTGAATAGAGATACTCATGAGTATGATGCATCTTCTCCCGAATATGCTGAATATATCCGTGTCAGCAATGATCCGACTTTTGATGACAAAAAGGAAATTGACAAATCATGGGTCGGTAATATAACACTTGATACAAATGACCCGAAATTCCCAACGGTGCATCTGAAAAATGAAAAGCCTGCGGAGAGTGTCAAGGTCGTTACGATCGGTGATGGACTAAAAACACTGATACAAACTAACAGAACAAACTTTACAGGATTAGAGCGTTCCTCAACAAAGCCTGACAATGCCACTGCGTGCAAATCAGATGTAGACGGCGAGGATGGAGAGTTCTACGCATGGTGGGATCCTACCGACAAAAAGGTCAAGTGGTGGAGCGATGCAAACATAATCTATCTGCCTGAAAGCTGTCAGGAAATGTTTAAAAACTGTAACAACAGCGGATTTACTTCAATTGACCTGAATGATTTCAACGGCGAAAAAGTGACTACCATGCAGAGTATGTTTGAGGGCTGTTCAAAACTGACTTCAATTGATCTGAGTTCGCTCGTCACTACAGATAAGCTGACAAATCTGAGCTATATGTTCAAGGGCTGTGAAAAGGTCACATCGCTTGATCTCAGCGGCTTCACGACCTCAAACGTCACTACTTTTGCAAGTATGTTTGAAAATATGAATGCTGTCACCGAGATAAAGCTCGACTATACCAAGTTCACTGCGGCGGATAAGGTTACGACAGTCATGAATATGTTCAAAAACTGTGAAAACTTAGGCGGCATAGACCTCAGAGGCTTTGGCGATTGCACTAATCTTAATTCTATTGAAAACTGGTTCAATAACTGTGGAAGATTGACTTACATTGATTTGAGTAATTTTTCTACATCTAATACATTAAGTAATATAAAAGGAGTTTTTCAAAACGATGGTCGCTATTTATCGGGCGGCACTGGCAGCGATACCGGAACCAGAGTTTTTGCAAAAACAGCTTGGACTATTGCCGATAATGCAGTGACAAATAATCAAGCTGTTGATTATTTCAGAATAAACTTATACGGTAAAATGTATAAGAATAAAGCAGAAGACGGAAATGGCAGAAATCCGAATTTTTCATATGAATTGGCAAGAGTTCATTTTAAGCCAGAGTATCAAAACCCACCACCAAGAGATGGCGAAAGATATACAGGCGGATACTTCAATCCCGCATACACAGAAGGTACGACCGTTTACACAAGCGAGTACTACTCAGATTACTACAAGTCATTCTTTACAGGAAAAGAGGGGTACAGCTTCGATTCCACAAACGCTCTGCACGCATCCCCTTTGCGCCGTATCGTTAAGGCGGCTCTGAGGGCTTCGGCTGTGCCGGACTATTCCGAAGCGCCGGAGGGCTTTACAGCTGCAACACCTGCAAGCGAGGTAAAGGAAGTTGATGCCGCTGCAGACCGCCAGACCGAATTTGTTTATGAATATATCACCGGTGAAAAAGGTACATTCGTAAGCACACGTGTTTACTCTGTGCCCCAGAAAGTAAACCTTACGATCCGTGTTCCCCTTGACGAGACTCATGTGACGGAATACTATTACACCAAGGACACCACTGCAACATGGAAAAACGTCAGCAGCGGAGATTCACCCGATTGGCAGCTTGAAATGAACGTCAATAACGCAGACGAGGAGTTCTACCTTTGGGAGGATAAGTTTGAAAGCTACAAGGCGGATACCTCCGAAAACAATGCAAAGGTCACAATGGGCGATGACGGCAAGGCGCTTTTGGTGAACACCGCAACAGATCAGGACACAGGCTCTCTTAATCTGAGAAAAACTATGGAGGGTAACATCGTTCTTGATCCACAGCAGGAATTCACATTCGTTGTCACCATGAAAAAATCAGATAACTCGCCTTACACCAAGGCTCCCTTTGACGCTCAGGGCAAGGCAGAATTCCAGCTTAAAGCCAACGAGGAGGTGACCTTGTCAGGTCTGCCTGTTGGTGCAATATACACAGTCAGCGAAACTATCGACAGCTCTGTTTCCGATCTTTACGAAACAGTTACCGCAGTACCGACTGCGGGAACGATCATGAAGGATACTGCCATAAGCGCAGTTATCCAAAACCGGATCAGGACAAAGGATCTGAAGCTGAGCAAGAGATCGCTGCTTTATGAAAACAACGGCTCGGGGACGGTCCAAACCCTTGAGCTGAATGCGGACACACAATGGAAAGATTCCGAGTTTTCTTTTGATGTTGTTTTTGCAGGGCTCGTTCCGGAAATGGAATATTCATACGGCTCTGCAAAATTCACCAGCGACAAAAACGGCGCTGCAAGCATCAAGGTAAAACTCAAACAGGCTGAGGACATCACATTTTCAGATCTGCCTGCAACGGCAAGCTACACCATAACCGAGGAAACTCTGACTAATACAAGTCTTGAGGAGTACACTCAGGCAAACGATGCTAACCCAGACGGCGGTGTTACAACAGCTCAGAAGGTGGTAAAGGACAAACCGGATGTAACTTTCACAAACACCAAGACGCTGATACACGATAAGTATGTTATCACAGTTAAAAAGATATGGCTGGATGAAAACGGAAACGAGATGAAGCCGGCAGCTGACGGAACGATCATGAAAGCTGACAACTCGGAAGCGGAGTCTACCATACCGTCATTCCTTAACACCTATCTTGGCAGAGCTTTAAGGTATACTGCTGACGGAAAGACATACTACATGAGTGTTGAGAGCAAGTTTATGACAGTCAAGCTGAATAAGGCAAATAACTGGCAACAGGAGATCTCCGGGCTTGAAAAGACAAAGACTGTCAGCACCGGCGGAAACAGTACGGAAACATATGAGTATGTGTACTTCCTCTGGGAGGACAGCCCAACAGCGTATAAGCCGTTTGAAACCGCTGTAAACAGCGTAACGGAAAATATCAACTCAAATGAGTATAAATTCTACCGTGAGGAAACTGTGGCAGGGGTAGCGTATACCTATTCTCTTCAGAACAAAAAAGTTCCCACACATTCCCTGGTGATAGACAAGACCGTTACGGGAAATTACGGCAGCAAAGGAGAGGACTTCAGCTTTGTTATCAGATTTACTGTTCCGCAAGGCACACCAATAACCGGAACAGGACTGCGTGCGACCTTCAACGGAGAACGAAACCGAACCATAACGCTGGAAAATGACGGCTCGTTTTCCTTTACACTTGCACACGGTGAAAAGATCATATTTGAAGGACTGCCTGAAAACACAAGCTATACTCTTACCGAAGAACAGGCACAGGACTACTCAACGACCATAGTAAGGACTGTGGAGGGCAGCCATGAACATCCTATTGAAGGAAAAAAGATTACCGGTACACTTGATAAGGACCATATTGTTTCCTACACCAACGACCGCACAGGGACACTTCCTACTGGGGTCGACCCGGGAACTACCGCAGCAGCTGCGGCGGCTCTTGCATCGGTAGTCGGTATAAGCTATATCAAGCTGCGTAAAAAGGAAGATGACGAATAGGAATTACTCCCGTATTTCTCGTAAATGCGGGAGATTCTTTTTGCCCGGAAATCATGGGATAAACCGGGAGATATAAAAGATGAAATGGTGCAAAAAGATTTATTGTGATTTTTTTAAAAAAGGGTATTGACAAATGTATATACATTGTGTATAATGTATATATCAAATATACACAATGTTGGTGATCACATGAACATTATTATTTCAAATTCATCGGGGGTGCCTATCTACGAACAGATAGTTGCCCAGATCAAAGAGCAGATCATGAGCGGCGAGCTGAAGGAGGGGGACGCTCTTCCTTCCATGCGTGCGCTGGCACAGTCTATCCGCATAAGCGTAATTACCACAAAGCGTGCCTATGAGGAGCTTGAAAAGGACGGGTTCATCGAGTCCTTTACCGGCAAGGGTAGCTTTGTTAAGGGGCAAAATACCGAGCTTATGCGTGAGGAATACCTCAAACAGGCTGAGGAGCTTTTGCAGCAGGCCTGCGACAGGGCACACAGGGCAGGCGCAGGTGCACAGGAGCTTCATGATATGCTTGACATTATCTATGGAGGCGAGTAATATGGCTGACTATGAAAACGCTATTGAGATAAAAAACCTCACAAAGCGATATGACGGTTTTACTCTTGACAATATCAGTTTCAGCGTTCCAAAGGGAAGCATTATGGGCTTTATCGGGCAAAACGGTGCAGGCAAGTCAACGACCATAAACACCATACTTAACATAATAAAGGCGGACAGCGGCGAGATAAGAGTTTTCGGAAAGGATACCCGTACTGCCGATGTGCAGATCAAGCAGGATATAGCTGCGGTATTTGACGAGCTGCCGTTCCACGAGCAGCTTAACGCAAAGGCGCTTGACAAAATACTCAGGCGGGTCTTCAAAAGGTGGAACAGCGAAGTGTTCTTCGGGTACCTTGAGCGCTTTCAGCTGCCTGTAAAAAAGAAATTCGGGCAGTTCTCAAAGGGTATGAAAATGAAGCTGCAAATTGCTGCGGCGCTTTCCCACGATGCAAAGCTGCTTATTATGGATGAGGCCACTACGGGGCTTGACCCTGTGGTAAGAAACGAGATACTGGATATTTTCCTTGAATTTTTGCAAAACGAGGATCATTCGATACTTATGTCCTCCCATATAACCTCAGACCTTGAAAAGATAGCCGACAGCGTTACCTTTATCGACAAAGGCAAGCTGCTTCTCACCGGTTATAAGGACGATATTCTTGAAAGCCACGGCGTCATAAAATGCTCAAAGGAGGATTACGAAAATATCGGGGAAGGGGATATAATTTCCGCAAGGATAAGCGACTTTGGCGTTGAAGCTATGGTCAGCGACAAAAAAGCGGTGTCACGCAAGTATTCGGGGCTTGTTATCGACCCCACGACCCTTGAAGAGATAATGCTTTTCTACGTCAACCGTGACAAAAAGGAGTGGTGCTGACATGAGAGGTATCATTTTCAAAGAGCTTTACATCTCACGAAAGAAAATATACATAAGCATTGCTACATATTTTTTCCTGATGCTTTTGTGCGTTTTGGTAAAGATGTCCGCCGAGTTTGGCAACATACGGCTTCTTGATAAGGAAGCGGTGGAAAACACCTTGAATATAACCTTTTATTTCTTTGTATTCGGGCTTTTGGTGGTATTTACCGGCTTTCTTGTGAACAACGTTCCGGCTGACCTTAAAAGCCGCTGGAGCATTTATCAGCGGACGCTGCCCTTTACCGAAAGGCAGCTGGTGGGTGCCGGGTACATCACAAATGCTGTGGTGCTGCTTGTTATGTGTGCCTTCCACACCCTAATGACAGGAATAATGTGCATGGCGTTCAGGATGAAGTTCCACGCTTATTATATTTATATTTTCCTTGTGGTTTCGCTGGTTTTGTTTTTGGCCAATGCCCTTATCATGTTTTCACACTACCGCTTCAGAGATGAAAAAAGAGCAGCGATGTTTTCCAGTATCATTTTGGCGGCTGTGTATTTAGCCATTTCATCTGTTTTATTTAGCAGATTGAATGAATATGGTGAGATGAGCAAAAAAGAGGCCGCAAGGATTGCAGCGCAGCAAGGTCTGTCTGCTGATACAATTGATCCCGGGGGGTTTATGACGGAATATATCAAAGAGGATATTCGTTGGTTTGCAAAGTTTTTTCAGAGCTACTGGTGGGTCATAGTTCTGATAACAGCAGCTGTCATCGCACTTTTGTTCTTTGCAAGCGTAAAGGCTCTTGCAAGACCTGCGGATGCGGTGAAGCCGCCGCAGAAAAAAGAGAAAACAAAGCAGAGCTTTTTCGGCTCGCTGGGTGGACAAAAAGCCGCCTCGGAAGGAGATGATGACTGATGCTGGGTTATTTGTACAAGGAACTGCGGATAAACAGGTCTATGCTCGGAATTATGCTGGGCTTAACGGCTTTTTTCAGCATCTTTCCGCTGCTTGCCACAAGCAGCTCGGACGGTTCGGGGGTCGTTGCCGAGGGATTGGTATTTTACGGTATCTACTTTCTGATAAACGGCACAGTTTTCCTTGTGGTGGGAATGATGTCATCGGGCCTTGTTCAGACCGACGAGCGGAAAAAGTGGGGATACTACAACGCCGCAGTACCAAACGGTATAAGATTTCAGGTGGGCAGCAGCTATATCATAGTGTTTTGTTCTATCGCTATTGCCCTTGGGGCGACCTGGGGGGCAAATTATCTTATAAGGACTTTTTCAAGCATCGACATCCCCAGCGCAGGGGGAATGATGACGGTGTTTGCACTGATCTGCCTGCTAATGCGTGGGATAGAGCTTCCCTTTTTCTATGCCTTCGGTTCAAAGATAGGCTCCCTTGTCAAGGGCTTGCTATTTGTGGTGGTAATACTTATCGCACTTATATATTTTATGTTTGCCGATATTTCTTGGCTTGGCAGCAGGGACGATTTTATGGAGAACTTTTTGAAATGGCTGTCAGGGCTGGACATTAAAAACCTTGTCACAGGGGGATTTATCGGAAAGCTGCTTTTAGGGGCTGTGCCGCTGTATGCCATTTCTTATTATATCAGCACAAAGGTATACCTCAAAGGCGTAGACAGACTTGAAAAGTAAGAAGTTACTATCCCTTTCATATTGAAAAATACGCCGCTTGAGATGTCTCAAACGGCGCAGAACTTAGAAACTCTATATCAAATGACGACCCCGAGCAAATACACATAAAAAAGCCCTCGCACATCTCTGTGCGAGGGTCAAGCGTGGTGCACGCTGTGCACTGGTTGCGGGAGCAGGATTTGAACCTACGACCTTCGGGTTATGAGGGCGAGTATCTGACTATATTAAACTGTGCTGATTTCGAGTAATCTCGAGTAATTGGCGTTTTGCAGAAAAACAATTATGCTAACTTGTGCTGATTTTATGCAGGTTTTGAGAAAATAGTGCCCTTTTAGTGCCCTGGGGTGAGAAATTTGGCAGGATAGCGCCTCCTAAAATATGAAACTTGGAAATGCTTTCCCCTAAGCCTTTTTCAAACAACCCGATGGTCGTAGCTTTTTAAGCACAGTAAAACGAGTGCTATTATATTCTGATTCCTTTAGGAATTAAGCTGAAATCATATTAGTCGTTTCCTTCCGTTATATTTTTGAATTGATGAAATAATAATCTTTCGCTGTGTATTTATATTGTAACTGCGCACCCAGACTAAATCTTCAGACCATTTTTGTACAGCTAAAATCATATTGTAATTATACTCGCTTCTCTTAATAAAGTACTGGAGATCTGCAGTGTTCCTTAACGAAAAATCAAACCGAATAGGAGAAAGCAGAGGCTGCTGCGATTGCAACAGACTCTTTTATTCTTTTATACCGAATCCGCCGAACGAGCAAACAGGAGTGTGCAAACCCAGCAAATGTGGTGAAAATTTTGTTTGCTGATCTTTTGCCGCATAGAAAGCGAGTGAGAGCCGTGTATCAGCTTTTGTGTCACGGTGACAGAATTTCAAGATGCTGTTGACTTTTTCGTAAAATTATGCTACAATATTTACAGCAAAATAAATGGAGGTGTTTTTATGCCGATCATTAAACCCGTTTCCGACCTGCGAAACTATAACGAGGTCTTGCGCACGATACAAGCAGACAATCCTGTTTTCCTAACAAAAAACGGCAGAGGAAAGTATGTTATTGTTGATTACGAAGATTATGAAAAAAAGCAGGCTGCAATGAAACTGCTTTCTGAACTTTTGTCTGCCGAAGAAGAAGCTGATAGGGAAGGTTGGCTTTCTTCCGAAGATGTCGAGAGAGAGTTGGGGTTGGTATGAAATTAGAGCTTGCTCCTGCTGCTAAAAGGGATCTAAAATCAATTAAGGACTATATCACTAACGAGCTTTGCAATCCATCTGCTGCCGTTAATACTGTCAATGGCATTGTTAAAGACTATAAGCTCTTGATCGACAACAAAAATCTCGGTGCATCGTTAGAAGCGAAAATTGGTATCAAAAATCCGTATCGTTATCTTATAAGCGGTAATTACTACATTTTTTATGTTGTAAAGAAAGACTGTATACGGATAAGCAGGGTGCTTAACACAAGACAAGACTATATTGCTATCATATTTGGTAGATAAGAGCTGCATTTGCAGCTCTTTTTTTCATATACCATTCATTCGCATTGTGCACCCATTCGTTCCCTTGACAGGCTATGCGTTAAACGGCCCCAAATCCCTTTTCACCGCATAATCTGCCCAGCGTGACTCGGCTTTTTCCTTGAAAGTCTTGCCGTTGGCTTCGTTGAAAAGCGTCTATAATAAATGTGCATCTCTGCTCATAAATCCGCCGAACAAGCAAACAGATGCGTGCAAACCACGTAGCTGCGGTGAAATCTCTGTTTGCCGGACAGAGAACTCGTAAAGACTTTGCCTGCGTGGATAGCTGTGCTTTGTTTGCTTGTTTGCTCAAATTGTCGATGTGTGCTATACCAAACAAAAATGTCCTGACAAACGATTTTTAAATGTCCTGCAAAACTATACACTTTGAAAATTTTTACCCATAATAGAATCAGAGAGCATCTGAAAGGGTGCTCTTTTTCGTTGGTGCACATTACTATCTGTATAGTAACTCAGGTCACGTACATTTTTGAAAGCGGCGAGTTTACAGGGTTTGTGTGGCACGGCTGCGGTTAAAAGCTGTTCAAAGTGACACGGGTGACGGTAACCTACTCTGTGCAGTTTTACCGTCACTACCGTCACCCACGCTATGAAAAACCTTTGCCTGCGTTGTTTTCAGGGTGACAGTAACTGTGACGGGTGACGGTAACTTTCGCACTGTGAGCCGATTTGTTAGCGCCTTGTTTTCGGCGACAAGTTACCCGAGCTTCTGCCCGAAAACGCCTCACATGGCAACGTGGCGCAAGTGTGAGCACAAGTGCAGGGGTGTATCACAATCCTCGCCGAACAACCGAACAAAGTAATTCAAACCACGTAGATGTGCTGTTTGCGTTGTTCGTTTTCTGTTCGTTTTTGTTCGGCGTTGTTCGTTGTGTGTTCGTTTTGGTAATCGTTTTGAAAGCTTGCAAATGCGCTGAATACTGTGCTTGTTCGTTCTGTTCGGCGAAAAAATGAAATACCCCCTGGCCTGCAAAATCAAGCAGAAAAATGTGGTCGGAGAGGTTTTTAAATGTGGTCAAAAACTATACACTTGGCATTTTACTTCCCATAATATATATAGGAGCATCCGAAAGGGTGCTCTTTTTCATTTTTCATCAGTGCGCCGCGCAAGATCCTTGTGATCGACGCACACGAGCGCTATCATCATCTGTTGTAAATCTCAACAAGTCAAAGTTCGGTTTATTGTGCAAGGCTACAAAAACAATTGCTGTTTTCAAATTGATCCCTCTCAAAACGTCTATCTCAAAGCCTTTATATATAGAGGGAAAAAATTCATAGCATCTTGACAAATCAAAGTTCGGTTTGTTGTGCAAGGCTACAAGAAATATTACAATTTTCAAATTTACCCCCCTCAAAACACCTTGCTCACTGCCTCTATATTAGAGACACAAATTAAAAACTCATCGTGCTTTTCACTAAATGATAGTTCAGTTTGTTGTACAAGCCTACAAAAAGAATTACAAATATAATTTTTGGGTGGTCAAAACCACATTCTCTGTCCCTTTATATTAGAGACCTATATATAAAGGAACATATTGAAATCTCATCGTGCTTTTCACTAAATGAAATTTCAGTTTTCCGTGCAAACCTACAAAAACAATTACAATTTACTATTTAAGTGATGTTAAATCCTTGATATCTTACCGATACAAGTGAGAAGAAAAAAGGAGTGATTCAAATGTAAAAGTCAACGAACAAAGCAGGAGAGCAGCAGCAACAATATCTCTTTCTGCCATGATAACAGAAAGAAAAAACAGTCAATTTGAGGGGTGCAAACGGCAGTCCGAAAACCGCAGGTATTCTGTCAATGCCAGCATCGCAGGCGGCAGTCCACAACCCAGCAAGCTGGCTCGAACTTGCCTCCCGCATTGCCGGCTCGGGGTGGACCCCGGACCCCCTCATAGCGAAAAGAAAGGAGTGATGAAATGAGAACAAGAGATGTAACTATCACCGTCCGCTGTACCGAAGACGAGCGGAGAAAGATCAGAGAGCGAGCCGCAAGCCGAGGTCTGAAGCTGTCCGATTTCGTTCTTCGGTCGGCGCTGGGCAAGAAGATAATTGTGCTTGACGGCTTCTGGGAGTTGAGCAAACAGCTCAAAGCTGTGGGCAACAATCTCAATCAGCTGACCAGGCTTTGCAACGAGGGCAGGGTGAAAGTTGCCGAGCTGAAAGAGTGCAGAGGTCTGCTTATGGACATCTACGGACAGCTGGGCGAGATGCTAAAGGAGGTGAAGCGATGCCGATAGTTCATTTCATAAACTGCAAGACTCACACAGCAGGCAAAATGAAAGCTGTGCTTGGGTATGTCTCAAAGGAAAAGAAAACAAAGTACGAGGATAGGAAATTTGTTTCAGGAGTCAACTGTTCGCCGCAGACTGCATACGAGGAGATGAAAAACACAAAGCAGCTGCACGGCAAGACAGGCGGCAGGCTTTACTATCATCTGGTGCAGAGCTTTCCCAAGGGTTATGAAATCAAGCCAGAGCTTGCTCACAAAATTGCAGTTGAACTTGCAGAGAAAGCCCTCAAAAACTTTGAATGTGTCGTGGCGACTCACATCGACAGGGAGCATATCCACTCACACATTGTGTTCAACTCGGTGAGCTTTGAGGACGGCAGGAAGTATCATTCGGACAACAACAGCCTGCACGAGCTGATGAAGCTGTCGGACGAGATTTGCCGGCAGTACGGTGTGGCTGTTCTGGACAAGCCAAAGTTCGGCAAGGAAAATCAGAATGATGTTCTCGGCGATAAGGAGTACCGCAGTGCTGTGCGTGGCGAGAGCTTCAAGTTCGCTTTGATGAATGCAATCACAGACTGTATGAAACAAGCGAAATCCAAAAAGCAGTTTGTCAAACTAATGAATCGCAAAGGCTACGATGTGCGGTGGGAGCAGCAGCGAAAGTACATCACCTACACCACGCCAAAAGGAAAGAAATGCAGGTGCAACAAGCTGCACGACAAGAAATTCTTAAAGGAGATGATGGAATATGAATTCGAAATACGATATGAAATCATTAATGGAACTGAACAAGGAACCGCTGAAAGAGGCAGCCGAGACATTACCTATGGTGGTAGTGCAGGAGCAAAACTGGACGGCGGTGCTGAAGATATTGAGTTCGATTTGTCAGTCGCAGGACGAGGTCAGAGAAGAATTAAAAGAGCTGCCGACAAGCAAACAGATGACGAGGTACGAGCAGAACCAGTCGATACTGCTGGGCAGATACCAGCAGGAGAGCGAGCAGAATCGTCAGCAGATACGGCAGGAGATGAAAGAGATGAGCAGCGACCTGCTGAAACAGGTTGGGAGCATGAGCGCAGAATACTCATCAAAGCTGAAAGAGCAAGAGAGCTGGCGGCAGAAAGTAAGCTCAAAGCTGTTCAAAATTCTGATAGCATCACAAGCGCTGCAATTGATACTGTGGGCGATATTGCTGCGCTGGCTACGCTGATAGAGGGCAGCGATGAGGACGAGGACAAGCACTACTCCGCAGTTGACCGCAAGCGGCTCAAGGAAGAATGGGAGAAGAAAGAGTCGCTGGGTATGCATATGGGATAGATTTATGGAATTATGAAAGGAAAAAGCAAATGACAGACATTACAATTACAAACAAACCAACAATGCTGACAATAAAGGAAGCCGCCAAGCTTGTGCAGGGTTTGACAGAATACAGAGTCAGAGAGCTGTGCAAATCGGGCGAGCTGCCCTGCATAATGGCCGGCAAAAAGTATCTGATAAACAAGGATACATTGTACAAATTCCTCAGCGGTGAGTTATGTGATAGGTAGAAAACTATGTTGCAGAGCTTAAAAAGAAAGCATATGGCTGGATTTACGGATACCCTTGTGGTATCCTGGTGTGTAAAACGGAGGTGATAAAATGGCATATATTGAACCGAGAAAGAACAAAAAGGGCGAAATAATCGCATACAGGATCAGAGTCAACAAGGGCTATGATGCAAACGGCAAAAAGCTCAATCCCTATCAGATGACATTCAAGCCTGACCCTGACAAGTCCGACAGACAAAACGCAAAGGCTCTCAACGAAACAGCTGTTGAGTTTGAGAAGAAGTGCAAGCAAGGCTATGTTGCCGACAGCAAACAGACCTTCAGAGCGTACTCGGAGTATGCGATGAGAATGAAAGAACGAGCAGGCGTCAAGCACTCAACGCTGGTAAGGTATGAGGCAATGCTCAAGGACATCAATACCGAGATAGGACACCTGCGACTGACTGAGATCAGACCGCAGACGCTCAATGTGTTCTACGAGAGCCTTGAAAAGACAGGTGTACGCAAAACAGCCGAGCGGGCAGCGGTAAGGGTAGATTTCAAGGAATTCCTCAAAACAAAGCAAATCACCCAGGAGGAACTGCATAAAAAGTCTGGCGTGGGCATGATGACAATACGCTCGGCGATAAACGGCGGCAATATACTTCTTGAAAAGGCACAACGGCTGTGCGATACTCTCGGCGTGCCGCTGACAAAGCTGTTCATAAAGGTAAGAGACAAGAGCGTGCTGTCCAATAAGACGATAAGGGAGTATCACAGACTCATATCAAGCATTCTTGCCCTTGCAGACAAGGAGATGATAATACCGTTCAATCCTGCGGCAAAGGCTACACCTCCCAAGACGAAAAGACCAAAGGTCAATTACTTTGAGTTTGAGGAGATAGAAAGGATACTCAAATGCCTTGAAAACGAACCGCTGAAATGGAAAACGCTGATAAACCTGCTCATAATCACGGGCGCACGGCGGGGAGAGATAATGGGGCTAAAATGGGACGCTGTTGACTGGGAGAAAAGCAGGATACACATACATCTCAATCTGCTTTACACATCAGACAGAGGCATATACGAGGACACCACCAAGACCGAGGAGTCGGAAAGGTACATTACCTTGCCGCAGGAAACAATGCAGCTTTTGAGAGAATACCGCAAATGGTACATCACCACAAGCACAGCATACGGATCACGCTGGCATAACACAGGCTTCCTGTTCTTCCAGGAGAGGTCGGGATACGAGGGAATGCCTATGAATCCCGATTCGGTGAATATCTGGCTGAGGTCATTTTCCAAAAGGCATGAGCTGGGGCATATAAACCCTCACGCATTCAGGCACACAATGGCGAGCCTGCTGCTGCACGGCAATATGGACATAGCTGCAATAAGCAAAAGGCTCGGTCACGCCAAGATAACCACAACGCTTGATATTTATTCACATATAATGAAAGAGTCCGACAACGAGTCGGCGGAAACGATAGCCGATATCGTACTAAGAAAGCAAATGGCATAGAAAAAACAAGCCGCATAGAAAAACTGTGCGGCTTGTTTGCATTGAAAAGTATGGTCGCCACCAATACTAATATAGTTTCTTTAATCATGCTACTATTTCTTTTTAGCTTTCCTAAATAATACAACCCCGGCAAGACCTAATGCACTTCCCGCAGCTCCGCTTATTTTTCTTATTGTACCATTTTTGTTCCTACGACAGTTTTCGCACAGCTTTTTCTTATTGGTATTCATTAGCTCACAACCACATTTTTTGCAGTAGCGAATTTCATTCATCGTTATCATCTCCTTTTTCTTCATCGGGGATCAATAATTCATGCACATTATATTCGATTTGCAATGATGTATCAAAAGCAGCAATGCGTCTTGATATATCACCAAATTTATCAACAACATCATTTTTCTTTTCTGCTGCACTTTCATTAATCATCAATAAAGTATCTCTATTATCAAGTTGATTTTCAACTATAAATGCCTTGAACTCTTCTAAGCACACTTTACAAGGCTCGTATTCTCCAAGGATAGCATATCCTTCACATTCGGTTTGAACAGCATTTGTAATAGCGACAAGTGCTTGCAATGCGTCAGTTGCTTTTACAGAGGAATCATTTCTTTTCATCATTTGTTTAATATTGCTTTCGTGGAAATGATCCCGAATGTACAACAAATTCTGAGAAAAATTACGCATTAAGGCTCTCTTGGCATCAGTTGCTGAACTGATCACAAATAATAACGCTTTTTCTCGCAACTTTGAATCTATTATTTTTCTCGCTTGTTTAAGCTTGTCTCTTGCACTATCAGCCATAGCCAATCTATCGTTCTGAAGCTCAATATGAAGTTCTCGAATAGCATCACCTATAAATTCAATCTCATCAAGTATTTGAGCCATTGTAGCGTGAACCGATAGATTATTCAGAGACTGAGTCAGGTTAGGAGCAAAAGACATATTTTCCAGTCTGACCTGCTTTACAATTTTACTACCATCCCGAATTGTTGGTAGTATTTCGCCGTTTTTATCTATGGTAAACCTATACACACCCTTAGCAATAAGGTCTTTTACATAGGTGTCCATTTTTGCTACCATGATATGTTCTTTTTGAGCCATTGATAAAATGATTTCTGCAATGGCAGGAAGTTTAGCCCGTATCTTTTCCCAGTTCCCAAATTGACCTATAAAACTCTTATTATCTTCGTAGGAGATAACGCTAAGGTCGCCACGATTTGCTTGCCAACCTTCAATGTCATATTCAAATGTTGGAGATATTTCAAATTTATCTTGTTCGCTAATTGGACGTGAAGAATCAGCACTTTGGAAACCACAATGAGGGCATTGTGTCGCTTTATCAGATATTTTTGTGCCACATTCAGGACATAGAATCAAACTCATGAGCCAACCTCCAATCGCACTCTTTCAGTTTCCTTTTTTGTGTAGGAATTTTAATGAAAAGCGGTCATAGCTAAGATAGTTTAATCAGTCAACACCTTACCGTAAAGCGTTCGTTCCCCGAGTGGCTGCAGGTGTACAGTGACATGTCGTAGTGGCTTTGGACCATATCAGTCACCTGAGCAGGCTTGAGCATTTCATCGTCCTCAACACGGTATTTGAAAGTCTCATAGTCCATATTGGTGAAAAGAACCGTGTCATCTGATCGCTGTGCGGCTGCTTTTTTTGTGTGAAAAGTTGAAACAGATACTGTAGCACCCTGACGGCTGATGCTCAAAAAAAGAGAGCCGGACGCATCCGACTCCCATAGTCTTTAGCTTTATTTCTACCCTATCGAGCATTTCCCTAAAAACTTTTAAAGAGAGATTTATTACTGTGGGGTTTTGTCATACTGTGAGATCAGCTGCTGCGCTGTCTCACGCTTGGTGATGCACTTGTCCATTGCGAGCTTTTCGATATAGCGGTGCGCATCGTTCTCGGACATTCCTTTTTCAGAGATAAGCAGCCATTTTGCCCTGTTAACAAGGCGTATCTCCTGCATTTTATCCTCAAGCGAGATGGACTTTTTCTCAAGTCTGCGCAGCCTTTCCCTTGCGCTTTCAAGCCAGTCAAAAGCCTGCGAGACCATTTGCTTTGGCGACGGCTTTGGCAGGGTATATACTCCGTGGGGACACACTCTGTCGAACACATCGTGGTAATACTCGCTTTTGACTAGCAGCAGCACAGCACTTGCCATACCTGCGCTGCGGTCGATAGCAAGGGTGATGCCGTCGTCATCTGGCAGAGGGACATTGATTATCAGCATATCAAAGCTGCGTTCGAGCAGTCTGCGTTTTGCACCGCTGACGCTTGTTTCAAGCTCGCATTCATAGTTTCGTCTGTCTGTTATAAGCTCGGTAAGAGCCTGATTGAATTTCGGCTGTGACGAAACTATCAGGACGCTGTATCTGCGTTCTTTGAGCTGCAAATGTATCCCTCCTTATGCATAGTTTTTAGGCATTAAAGCTCCTTTGCATAGCAAACCGCACCGACGAGCTTGTCATACGGCGGATAGTTTTCGATAAGTTTGTAACCACGTTTTGTGTACATACCGACAGCCTCAGTCATCTGCGGTCTGGTCTGAAGTATCACTCTTGCAAAACCCTGCTCTTTGGTTTTTTGCTCAACAAGCTGCATCATTTTGTCTGCGATATGCTGTCTTCTGTATTCGGGCTGCACCCATACACGCTTTATTTCGGTGCTTTTGTCATCATATCTTTTCAAGCCTGCACAGCCTACAGCTTTACCGTCATCATAAGCTATAAGAACGTCAGGTATCTGAGCCGAAGCATTATACGGAACAAAGCCTTTGCGTTTGCTCACGCCGCCGACAAGGCTGCTGTAATAGTCCTCGGTTATCTGATAGAACATCTGAAAGTCGCTGTTTGTAACGCTCGTCCACGTATATGTTATCTCACCCATTCAAAGCTCCTTATTTGCAGTAAATGTCGATAAGCCTCTGCGGCAGGAGGGCTTTGACAAAGCCGCTTTCGGCTGCCAGCTTTTTTGCTTGGGCAAGACTCTCGGGCAGGGTATCAAAGTCTTTTGTCACTGACTCGTCCGCACTGAACAGGTCAAAGTCCGCAACAGGCGGCAGATACAGATTATTATTTATGCCGTCAAGCCCTGCATAGATAAGCATAGTGTATGCGAGATACGGATTAGCCGACGGATCTGCACTTCGCAGCTCTGCACGTCTGTACTCGCCCTTTGCGGCAGGTATACGTACAAGCTGTGAACGGTTCTCACCCGACCACGAGATGAACTTCGGTGCTTTAAACTTGCCAAGCCTTTGGTATGACGCATCACACGGATCAAGAAACAGGTTTATATCCTTTATGTGTTTCATTATCCCTGCTATCACTGACGGCAGGATAGTATGATGCTTGTCGCTGCCGACGGAAATGTTGATGTGAAAAGCATTCCCCGGCTTGTCCTTCAAAGGCTTGGGAGAGAAATCCGCATACAGTCCGTTTGAGTGTGCAACTGTTTTTACCACAGTCTTGTAGGACATCACATCGTCCGCAGCAGTCAAAGGATCGGCGTAGCGGAAATCTATCTTATTCTGTCCCGGACCTTCCTCATGGTGCGAACTTTCGGGCATTATGCCCATCTGTTCAAGATGAAGGCATATCTGCCGCCTTATGTTCTCGCCTTTGTCCTCGGGAGCGATATCCATATAGCCTGCATTGTCGTAGGCGATAGTTGTAGGGTTGTCGTTTTCGTCAAGCTTGAACAGGTAAAACTCCAGCGCCGAGCCAAACGAGAATTCTATCCCCTGTTTCCGTGCGTCCTGTACCGCCCTTACAAGCAGGCTTCTCGTGTCGCACTCAAACGCCTGACCGTCGGGCTTTTTTATTGAGCAGAACATTCTTACAACTCTGCCGTGCTCAGGCCGCCACGGCAGGACCGACAGGGTGTCGGGGTCGGGGAAAAGCATAAGGTCGGAACGAGCCTCGTTTCCAAAGCCTCTTACGGCAGAGGCATCAAAGCCGATGCCCTGCTCAAAAGCTCGTCCAAGCTCCGACGGCATTATCGAGATGTTCTTTTGCTTGCCGTAAACATCACAGAAAGCAAGCCTGATGAATTTAACATCTTCCTCTGCGGTATACTGGATTATTTCCTGCGGTGTGTATTTCATAGTTATCCTCCTGGTTCGGATGTCAGAAATAAGTGTAAGAGGTAAGATAGATTTCCTGCCTCTTGCTTCTTGCATCTGAGATCTTGCTTCTAATTGGCAACGTACATCTGGCGGTATGGGTTTTTGCTGTCGGGCATAACGACTGTGAAAGGAGAATCGAGCAATTCTTTCATATCATAGCCAAAATATGTGCAGAAATGCCTTAAATAGTGGCCGATCTCCTCAAGCTCCTTTTTATCGGCAAAGTGAGTATGCACCTGGCTTGGAAACTTAATTCCCTTGCAGTCGCTTCGTAGGAACATCTTTCCGCCGTGCATGCCTGTCGAGGTAAAGTTGCTGACGATAGGCTTGTCGTTATCGACAAGTCCGAGCACGATGATAGTTCCGCCTGCCTGATATTCTCCAAGAAAGCTGCCGGCTTTTCCGCCGATAACGATAGCAGGCTGCTTTTCCTTATAGGCTTTCATATGAATGCCCGCACGGTAGCCTGCGTTTCCCTGAACATAGATGTGACCGCCACGCATCGCATAGCCGACTGCATCGCCGACGTTTCCGTGAATAACTATCGTTCCGTCGTTCATCGTATCGCCGACTGCGTCTTGTGCGTTGCCCATGACTTCTATCTTTGCGCCGTTGAGGTAAGCGCCGAGAGCGTTTCCTGGGATACCGCTGACGGTAACTGTCTTATCCGAGATGCCTGCCGCTAAAAATCGCTGACCGAGACAGTTCGTGATATTGCAGCTGCCACGGCTCTGACGAAGGGCTTCGTTGAGGTCGATAAAGTCAAGACCTGTTGCATTTATATTCATTATACCACACCTCCGAGCATTTTTCTACGGGTTTCGGGCAAAAAAATCGCAAGTGTTGCATCTTTTTTCAATTCGTCAACATTTACACCGCTTAAATCCGTCTTTTCACGTATGAGCCTCGTATAGATTCCTGCTCCCGTGACATCGCCGATGATGATATATCCCGTGAGCCTGTCGTCCTTGATATAAAGGCGCTTGATGCCGCCGCAGATCTTTTCTTCGTATATCTCGCCTTCACCCTTTGCAAAGTAGCTGCCTGCGCTTGTGCAGTGCAGACCGAAAAATCCGATCGAGTTCATAGGGATAGCGTTAGTTATGCTGCTTTCGCCTCCTGCCATATTTACGCCTGCGCAGTAACCCTGCATATAGGCGTTCGGAAGGATAGCGAGCACTCTGTTCGCACCGGCAGAGCTGTCAAAGCCCTCGGTGCAGTCGCCTGCGGCATAGACATTTTCAAGTGTGGTCTGCATTTTTGTGCCGATGATTATGCCTCTGTTTACCTCTGCGCCTGCGTCCTTTGCGAGCTGAACATTTGCTCTCACGCCGACTGCAAGCACGAGGATATCAAATTCGACAGTTTCGCCGCTTTTCATTTTTGCTTTGTTTTTTTCAAAGCTCTCGGCGCTGTCTGAAAGCAGGAACTTAATACCCTTGCTTTCAAGGTGCTTTTGCATAACATCGGCACATTCACTGTCAAGAATACTTGAAAGCACTCTGTCTGCAAGATCGCAAACTGTCACACTTCCGACTCTGCCAAGGATACCCTCTGCGCATTTGAGTCCGATAAGTCCTGCGCCTATGATAAGCACACGGCTGTCTTTTTTCAGAGCCTTTTCAAGCGCAAGGCTGTCGTCCATAGTCATAAAGGTGAATTTGCTTTTGACATTTTCAAGTCCATTCATTTTGGGAACGAAAGGTGACGAACCTGTTGCAAGACACAGCTTGTCAAACGTTGTTTTTTTGCCGTCAAAGGTGACCTCGCCTTTTTTTGCATCTATCTTTTCAGCCGTGGCATAAATAAGCTCGGTATTATTCTTATCGTAGAAATCAAGGCTGCGGTAGTTCATTTTTTCAAGCGTTGTTTTGCCCTCAAGATAGTAGGATATAAGAGGTCTTGAATAGACGGGGTGCTTCTCTGCGGAGATGACGGTTATCTCGCTTTCCTTGTCAGCGCTGCGGATACCCTCGATGCAGCCTGCTGCGGCAACGCCGTTTCCGATGATAACATACTTGCTCATTGTTACTCCCTACCTTTCCTCATATACTATAGCATTGTTCGGGCAGCCCTTTACACAGGCAGGCTCGCCGCAGCTGTTTTCAAGACAAAGCTCGCACTTTTGAGCCACTCCTGTCGGTCCCGGTCTTACTGCGCCGTAGGGACACACAAGCACGCAGGTCAGGCAGCCCACGCATTTGTTCTTATCTATCTTCACAACGCCGTCCTGCTTGCTGATAGCACCTGCAATGCAGCTTTTAACACAAAGAGGATCTTTGCAGTGACGACAGGACACAGCATAGGTGATGTCGCCCGACTGCTCGATGTGTACACGGGGGTATATCGGCTTATCTTTCAGTGCCTTGACCATATCGGTAAGTCCCGAATTGGCAAAAGCGCAGTTATACTCGCAAAGGTGACAGCCAAGGCACCATTGTTCGTTTACATATACTCGTTTCATTCTGATGTCCCTCCTATTCTCCTGCATGGGATATGCCGAGTATCTCAAGCTCTTTGGCGGTCAAGCCGACTCCACGCAGCATAAGTCTGTTTCCTCGCAGAGACTCAATAGAGTTGATGCCCATACCGCCCATAAGCTCCTTGATCTCGTGGCGCCATGCGTTCATAAGGTTTACAAGGCGCTGGCTGCCGATGTCGGGGTTGAGTCTTTTTACAAGGTCTGGTCTCTGGGTTGCTATTCCCCAGTTGCACTTGCCGCTGTGGCAGGTGCGGCAGAGGTGACAGCCAAGCGCAAGCAGTGCAGCCGTTGCAACATAAACTGCATCTGCACCGAGTGCGACTGCCTTGACTACGTCTGCTGCCGAGCGTACGCTTCCGCCGACAACAAGAGAAACATTGTTTCTGATGCCCTCGTCACGAAGACGCTGGTCGACCGATGCAAGTGCAAGCTCGATAGGTATGCCGACATTGTCTCTTATCCTTGTCGGAGCAGCACCCGTACCGCCGCGGAAACCGTCGATAGCGATGATGTCCGCACCGCTTCTTGCGATACCGCTTGCTATCGCAGCGATGTTATGCACTGCTGCGACCTTGACAATGACAGGTTTTTTGTAATCTGTCGCTTCTTTAAGCGAATAGACGAGCTGGCGCAGATCTTCGATCGAATAGATGTCATGGTGAGGAGCAGGTGAGATAGCATCTGTACCTTCGGGGATCATTCTTGTGCGTGACACATCGCCGACTATCTTTGCGCCCGGAAGATGTCCGCCGATTCCCGGCTTTGCACCCTGTCCCATTTTTATCTCGACTGCGGCAGCGGCTTCGAGATAATTCTTGTGAACGCCGAAACGTCCGGATGCGACCTGAACTATAGTGTTTTCACCATAGCAGTAAAAATCCTCGTGAAGTCCTCCCTCGCCTGTGTTATAGCAGATGCCAAGCTCTGTTGCGGCTCTTGCAAGTGATGCGTGAGCGTTGTAGCTTATTGATCCGTAACTCATTGCTGAAAACATCACAGGCATAGAGAGCTCTATCTGCGGTGGCAGCTGCGTGATAAGCTCACCATTTGCACGGCGCAGTATCTTGTCGGGCTTTTTGCCAAGAAACACTTTGGTCTCCATTGGCTCTCTCAGCGGATCGATAGGCGGGTTTGTAACCTGCGAGGCATTGATAAGTATCTTGTCCCAGTAAACAGGCAGAGGCTTTGGATTGCCCATTGACGACAGCAATACACCACCGCTGTTTGCCTGCTTGTATATCTCTTTGATAGTCTGGTCAGACCAGTTTGCATTTTCACGCAGACGGCAATCGCTTTTTACTATTTTAAGAGCGTGTGTCGGGCACAGCGAAACGCACCTCTGGCAGTTCACGCACTTTGACTCGTCCGAAAGCATTACGCCGAGGTCGGTATCGTAGCGGTGCACCTCGTTGGCACACTGACGCTCGCACACACGGCAGGAAATACAGCGGCTTTGGTTTCTCACCACTTCAAATTCGGGATATATATATTGATCTATCATCAGAATTTACCCTCCTTGACACGAACTATAACAGGCTCTCCGCCGCTCGGTGCATAGAAATTCTCAGCGTCAGGCTCCATGACTCTGACGGCAGCCTCCTCACTTGCGATAAACACCTTGTCGTTCTTTTCGGCGGTTATCATCGAACGCAGCTTCAGCCTGTCGTTGAGTGCCATAAGTCCGCCGTCCCAGCCGAAAACTATCGAGAACGGACCTGTGATGAGTAGGTTTGAAAAGACTGTTCGCAGATAAGTGAGCTTTTCTTTTTCTTTCTCGGGCTTGGAGTTTATCGTACTCCAGAACGGTGCAGCGATAACAGAAGCGACCTCTTCGAGAGTAAGTTTCTGCCGTCTGAGCAGGTAGTCTATTATATAGGTGATGACCTCTGTGTCGGTCTGTAAGTTGCATTTATAGCCAAACATCTCGATAAAGCGGCGATTGGCATCGTATGATGAGATCTCGCCGTTGTGTACTACCGAGTAATCAAGCAGCGAGAATGGGTGAGCGCCGCCCCACCAGCCCGGAGTGTTTGTCGGGTAGCGTCCGTGGGCAGTCCAGGAATAGCCCTCGTACTCTTCAAGTCTGTAAAATCTTCCTACGTCCTCGGGGAAGCCCACTGCCTTGAAACAGCCCATATTCTTTCCGCTTGAAAAAACGTATGCGCCTTTAAGTTCGGTATTTATCTTAACGACTGTCCTTGCAACAAACTCGTTTTCGTCGATCTGCTCTGCGGCAAGCATAGATTTAAGCGGTGCGACAAAGTATCTCCAGATAATAGGTTCATCGGTTATTTCGGGGATCTTTCTTGTGGGGATCACCTCACCTTTTACGATCTCAAACCTTTCTTTAAGCAGCGCCTCACATTCTTTTCTTGTGCTGCGGTGGTCAAAGAAAATGTGGAATGCAAAAAAGTCCCTGTGCTCCGGGTAAATACCGTATGCGGCAAATCCGCCGCCAAGTCCGTTGGATCGGTCGTGCATGGGCTTCATTGCCTCTGCGATAAGATCGCCCGTTATACCTTTGCCCTCTTTGGAAATGACTGCTGCTATGGCACAGCCGGAAGGAATACGGACCTCTCCCTCTCTTTTCAACATCATCATCGCTCCCTTTTAGAATATAATAGAACACTTCGCTTTTCAGAGGCATTAAAACAAAAATCACACTTTAGTATATTCTTACCTCTTACATCTAAAAAAGGCGCCACTCAGCCTGTAAGCTGAATGAACGCCTTTGCTCATTTGCAAGTATTATACCCCAGAAATTCATTTTTGTCAAGTTTTGATATATAAAATATTTGTAAACTGCAAGTTTTGCAAATGTAAATTGCAAATTTTCGCAAAAAAGGGGTTGACAAATCGAAAATGATGTTGTATAATGCAAAGCATAGAGGCAATGGTGTCTTGAAGTAATCTGGCTATCTTCAAGTATCTGTCTCTATTTTTTATGCCTTTGGCATTAGCGTTTTATATTAAGGCAACGGCGTCTTGACAGCAGGATTGTTCCTGTGTCAGGGCGCTTTCGCTTTGTACATTTTAAAGGAGGAAATAAAAATGAGCACGGTAACAGAGATTTTTGCAAGCAAGGTTTTTGACGACAGAGTGATGAAATCAAGGCTTTCATCCAAGGTCTACAAGTCGTTAAAGGACACTATCGATATTGGTGCAAAGCTTGACCTTACGGTTGCAAATGCAGTTGCAGATGCTATGAAAGAGTGGGCGGTGGAAAACGGAGCGACCCACTACACACACTGGTTTCAACCGCTTACAGGCATCACAGCCGAAAAGCACGACAGCTTTATCTCGCCCTCACCTGACGGCAGAGTTATTATGGATTTTTCAGGCAAGGAGCTTATTAAAGGTGAGCCCGATGCGTCAAGTTTCCCATCGGGCGGTCTGAGAGCCACCTTTGAGGCAAGGGGCTATACCGCATGGGATCCGACCTCATATGCTTTCATCAAGGGCAAAACCCTTTGTATCCCCACAGCCTTCTGCTCCTACGGCGGTGAGGCGCTTGATAAAAAAACTCCGCTGCTGCGCTCCATGCAGGCGCTCAACAAGCAGGCTATGCGTATCCTGAGACTGTTTGGAAACGATACGGTCAAACACGTTACCACATCCGTAGGTCCCGAGCAGGAATACTTCCTTATCCCAAAGGAGCTTTACGACAAGCGCAAGGATCTTATTTACACAGGCAGAACTCTTTTCGGTGCAAAGCCGCCAAAGGGACAGGAGCTTGACGACCATTATTTCGGTGTCATCAAGCCACGTGTTGAGGCATATATGTCCGATCTGAATGACGAACTGTGGAAACTGGGTATCCTCGCCAAGACACAGCATAACGAGGTGGCACCTGCACAGCATGAGCTTGCACCTATCTATGCGACCACCAACATCGCTACCGACCACAACCAGATCACGATGGAGATAATGAAAAAGGTGGCTCAAAAGCACGGACTTGTTTGTCTGCTGCACGAAAAGCCGTTTGCAAACGTCAACGGCTCGGGCAAGCACAACAACTGGTCTATCGCTACGGATACCGGCGTAAATCTGCTCACCCCGGGAGAAACTCCCTACGAGAACGCACAGTTCCTGCTATTTTTGTGTGCTGTTATCAAGGCTGTTGATGACTATCAGGATCTTTTACGTATCTCCGTAGCCACAGCAGGCAACGACCACCGCCTGGGCGCAAACGAAGCACCGCCGGCTGTTATCTCTATTTTCCTTGGTGAAGAGCTTGAGGGTATTCTCAAAGCTATCGAGACAGACACGCCGTATGAAGGCGTTGAAAAGAAGGTAATGAAGCTGGGCGTAAGCGTACTGCCGAAATTCACAAGGGACACTACCGACAGGAACAGAACTTCACCGTTTGCATTTACAGGCAACAAGTTCGAGTTCAGAATGCTCGGCTCGTCAAACTCCATCGCCTGCGCAAACATCATGCTCAATGCCGCAGTTGCCGAGAGCCTGAAGATCTACGCAGACAGACTTGAAAAAGCAGACAACTTTGAAGAAAAGCTGCACGAGATGATAAAAAAGACCATCACCGATCACAAGCGCATCATCTTTAACGGCAACGGCTACGATGATGCCTGGATCAAGGAAGCTACCGAAGTGCGTGGTCTGCTGAATTACCGCACCACTCCTGATGCTATCCCACATCTTATGGACGAAAAGAACGTTAAAATGCTCACCTCACACGGAGTTTTCTCCGAGGCTGAGCTGAGAAGCCGCACAGAGATAACTCTTGAAAACTACTGCAAGGCAGTTATCATCGAGGCAAACACAATGCAGATGCTCGCCCGCAGAGAGATACTGCCGGCGATTGAGGAATATGCAGCATTTGTGGCAAAAACGGCGAACGCAAAGAAATCTCTTGCAACCGATCTTGCCTGCACTTACGAGGCGGAGACCGTTAAAAAGCTTTCCCAGCTTGCAACTGATGCTTATCAGAGCCTTGATGAGCTTTCAAAGGCACTTGAAAAGGTAAGCGCAGCCAAGAATATTATCCAGCAGGGATATCTTATCAGAGATGAGCTGCTTGGTGTGATGGATAAACTGCGTAAGTCCTGCGACGAGGCGGAAACTATAACCGCAGCAAAATTCTGGCCGTTCCCGACCTACGACGAGCTGTTGTTCGGCGTAAGATAAATCAGTTCAAAGGCTCTGCTCTCCCGCTTTATTAACAAACAGCGTAAACCATAAACATCTTCCATCTTAGCGGGAGCTGCAGGGCACTTTAAAAAGTAAGGAAAGTAATTAAATAAGGAAGTGATCCTATGACAGTCGAATTCTGGTTTTTGATAGGTGCTGCACTTGTGTTCTGGATGCAGGCAGGCTTTGCAATGGTCGAAACGGGTTTTACCCGTGCAAAGAATGCCGGAAACATCATTATGAAAAACCTGATGGATTTTTGTATCGGTACCGTGGTGTTCTCTTTGCTCGGATATACTATTATGATGGGTGAGGATACCTTCTTCGGACTTATCGGAATACCGAACCTTGATATGTTCACCCATTTCAAGGAGTTCATTTCAAGCCCCGGTGACGGCAGCTTCACCGGTGCATCAACATTCGTATTCAACCTTGTTTTCTGCGCTACCACAGCCACCATCGTTTCAGGCGCAATGGCAGGCAGAACGAAGTTTTCAAGCTACTGCATATACTCAGCAGTTATCTCGCTTTTCATCTATCCCATCGAGGCGCATTGGATATGGGGCGGCGGCTGGCTTTCAAAGCTTGGTTTCCACGACTACGCCGGCTCTTGTGCCATCCATATGGTCGGCGGTATCGCTGCCCTTATCGGTGCGTCGATGCTGGGTGAAAGGATAGGAAAATACGAGCGTGACAAGGACGGCAAGGTAGTTAAGGTAAACGCTATCCCGGGTCATTCCATAACACTGGGCGCACTTGGAGTTTTCATTCTCTGGCTTGGCTGGTACGGCTTCAACGGAGCTGCTGCAACAAGCGTTTCAGAGCTTTCAAGCATTTTTATCACAACAACCATCGCTCCGTCTATTGCGACGGTAACAACAATGATCTATACATGGGTGAAAAATGGTAAGCCCGATGTTTCAATGTGCCTTAACGCATCTCTTGCGGGACTTGTTGGAGTTACCGCAGGAACAGATGCCTTTGATGCAATAGGTGCGGCAGTTGTGGGACTTGTTTCGGGACTGCTCGTAGTCTGGGTAGTTGAGCTGCTGGATCTTAAACTGCACATCGACGACCCTGTGGGTGCAGTGGGTGTTCACATGGCAAACGGTATCTGGGGAACTATCGCAGTTGGCTTGCTTGCAAATCCGGATGCTCCCGCAGGCTTGAAGGGACTTTTCTACACAGGCGAATTCAAGCAGCTGGGCTTGCAGCTTTTAGGCTTTGCATCAGTCGCAGCTTACGCAGCGGTGATGATGATCATCACATTCACCATTATCAAAAAGACCCACGGACTTCGTACCACTGCAGAGGAGGAGATCCTCGGACTTGACATCACCGAGCACGGTCTGCCAAGTGCATACCCCGACTTTATGCCGTCGGTACATAAGTACACCACCTATGACGATCAGGACGTAATCGCAGTTGAGGGTGACACCCCCGAGTCGGAAGCGATCCCTGTCAAGAAGGTACCCACATTTGATGACGGCACAAGTCCTAAGTTCACAAAGATCGAGATCGTCTGCAAGGAGGCAAAGTTTGACCGCTTGAAGAAAGCGATGAGTAAAATAGGCATCACGGGAATGACTGTATCCCACGTTATGGGCTATGGTACACAAAAGGGCAAGCCGGAATATTACAGAGGCGTTGCGGTTGAAACAAACCTTATGCCAAAGGTACAGGTTGACATTGTAGTCAGCAAGGTGCCTGTCAGAAGCGTTATAGAAACTGCCAAGAAGGCTCTTTATACAGGTCACATTGGTGACGGAAAGATCTTTGTTTACGATGTTGAGAACGTTGTAAAGGTCAGAACGGGGGAAGAAGGCTTTGACGCTTTACAGGACAGCGAGGAATAAATGACAAATAAAGCAGACAGGGAGCGGCAGAAGGCTGCTTCCTGTGCTGTGTTTAATCGGAGGGATAGATATGTGTTGTATAATGGGATACTGCTCCGCACAGGCGGATATGCAGCTGCTAAAAGAATGCTTCGGAAGGACAAAATCACGTGGTCCTGATGACACAAGATATGCCCGGCTTGAAAGGGGAGTGCTGGCGTTTCACAGGCTTTCCATAATGGGACTGACCGATTCGGGAATGCAGCCGTTTCACCTGGGGAAAAGCTATTGTGTATGCAACGGCGAGCTTTACGGCTTTGAAAAGCAGCGTATGAAGCTTGCCGCAAAGGGATATAAATTTGAAAGTGACTCAGACTGTGAGATAATCCTGCCAATGTATGAGCAGTACGGCACGGATATGTTTTCAATGCTGGATGCGGAATTTGCCTGTATCATCTATGACGGCGAAACAAAAAAGTTCATAGCTGCCCGTGACCCCATAGGCATTCGTCCCCTTTATTACGGCTATGATGAAAACGGTGTGATCGCCTTTGCCAGCGAGCCTCAGAATCTTATCGGCATCGCACTTGACATCAGACCGTTCCCTCCCGGGCATTTCTGGGTCGACGGTGAGTTCACCTGCTATTGTGATATTGCTGATGTTGCAAGGGTCTGCCTTGATGACCACGAAACGATCTACAAGAACATTCACGATAAACTTGTGGCAGGGGTTGAAAAGCGCCTTGTTGCCGATGCAAAGGTGGGCTTTCTGCTTTCCGGCGGACTTGACTCGTCCCTTGTGTGTGCCATCGCACAAAAGAAAATGGACAAGCCGATAAAGACCTTTGCAATAGGTATGAGCGAGGACGCTATCGACCTTAAATACGCAAAGCAGACCGCCGATTATATCGGCAGCGAACATACTGAGGTCATCATAGGCAAGGATGATGTTATCGCAGCACTTGAGCCTGTTGTAAAGCTGCTTGGCACATTTGATATAACCACCATACGTGCAAGCATAGGAATGTACCTTGTCTGCAAGGCTATCCATGAAAAGACGGACATTCGTGTTATCCTCACGGGTGAGATCTCCGACGAGCTTTTCGGCTACAAATACACTGATTTTGCACCTAACGCAAAAGAGTTCCAGCTTGAAGCACAAAAACGTGTCAGGGAACTTCATATGTACGATGTGCTTCGTGCAGACAGGTGCATCTCGGTAAACTCGCTTGAGGCAAGAGTGCCTTTTGGCGACCTCGACTTTGTAAAATACGTTATGGCAATAGATCCGGCCAAAAAGCTCAACACCTACGGCAAGGGCAAGTACCTTCTGCGCAAGGCTTTCGAGCAGGGCGACTATCTGCCGCACGATATTCTTTACCGTGAAAAAGCTGCGTTCTCCGATGCAGTCGGACACTCGCTGGTAAACTACCTCAAAGCCTATGCCGAGGATTATTATTCCGACGAAGATTTTTACCGCCTCAGCGAAAAGTACACACACGCTAAACCATTCACCAAGGAGTCGCTGCTTTACCGTGAGATATTTGAGCGCTACTATCCGGGACAGAGCAAGATGATAGTCGATTTCTGGATGCCGAACAAGAGCTGGGACGGCTGCAACGTAAACGATCCTTCAGCAAGAGTGCTCTCCAACTACGGCGCAAGTGCGTGTTAGTGCGTAAAGAACAATGCGCTGCTTCATAAACACTGTGATATTTTTCAGCCCTCTCCAAATGGAGAGGGCATAGGCGTTTCTGAAAATATTATTTTTTTTATAGATGAGGAGAAGAGAAAAATGAGAAAGTATATTTTTGTCACAGGCGGAGTTGTTTCGGGACTTGGCAAGGGAATAACAGCTGCCTCATTGGGACGGCTGCTAAAATCAAGAGGACTGACCGTTGCAGCACAGAAGCTCGACCCATATATCAATGTTGACCCCGGCACGATGAGCCCTTATCAGCACGGTGAGGTCTATGTTACTGAGGACGGTGCTGAGACTGACCTTGATCTCGGTCATTACGAGCGTTTCATCGACGAGGATCTTAACAAGTATTCTAACCTCACGACAGGTAAGGTTTACTGGAATGTACTCAACAAGGAAAGACGAGGAGAGTATCTTGGATCGACTGTTCAGGTGATACCTCACATAACCAACGAAATAAAGGAGTTCGTTTATTCTGTCGGCAAAAAGACGGACGCTGATGTCATTATAACAGAGATAGGCGGTACTATCGGAGACATAGAGTCCCAGCCGTTCATAGAAGCGGTAAGGCAGATATCCCTTGAGGTCGGGAAAGAAAACTCGCTGTTTATCCATGTTACACTCGTGCCGTTTCTCAGCGGCTCTGACGAACATAAATCAAAGCCGACACAGCATTCTGTCAAGGAGCTTCAGGGAATGGGCATCAACCCTGATATTATCGTGCTGCGCTGCGACAGACCGCTTGAAGCATCTATTTTTCAGAAGATAGCTCTGTTTTGTAATGTGCGCCCCGAATGTGTTATCGAGAACATCACGCTGCCCGACCTTTACGAAGCACCGCTTATGCTTGAAAAGTCAAACTTCTCCGAGGTTGTCTGCGAGCGCCTCGGCATCACAGCGCCTCGTCCTCATCTTGACGAGTGGCGTGAAATGGTTGAATGTATCAAGTCAGCAAAGACTACAACGACCATCGCACTGGTAGGCAAGTATACCGAGCTGCACGATGCTTACCTTTCGGTAGCCGAGGCACTGCGTCATGCAGGATATTCTATCGGTTCGCACGTTGACATACGCTGGGTAGATTCCGAAAAGCTCACGCCCGATACGATAGTGCAAATGCTTGAAGGTATTAGCGGTATCATAGTCCCCGGCGGCTTCGGCGGCAGAGGCATAGAGGGTATGATACTTGCCGTTAAATACGCAAGGGAAAACAATATCCCGTTCTTTGGAATATGTCTTGGTATGCAGATAGCAGTTATTGAATACGCAAGAAACGTCTGCGGCATTTCGGATGCTGATTCCGGAGAGTTCAATGAGGTGTGCAGGAATAAGGTCATAGACTTTATGCCGGGGCAGAGTGACAGTATCGACAAGGGCGGTACGCTGCGCCTTGGTGCATATCCCTGTGTTATCGCAGAGGGAACAACTATGCACAGATGCTACGGCAAGTCTGAGATAAGTGAACGTCACCGTCATCGCTACGAGTTCAACAATGACTATCGTAAAACTCTTTCGGGCGCAGGACTTATACTCAGCGGAATTTCCCCCGACGGCAAACTTGTTGAGACTGTTGAGCTGACTGACCGTGATTTCTATGTCGGAGTGCAGTTCCATCCCGAGTTCAAGAGCAGACCGAACAGACCACACCCGCTGTTCGTGGGATTCGTTTCAGCGGCTGCCGAAAGGAGTGCAAAATGAGCACGCTTCACGAGGAATGCGGAGTTTTCGGCATTTATTCTCCGGCGAAAACTCACCTTGCAGAGACTGTTTACTACGGGCTCTACGCTCTCCAGCACAGAGGGCAGGAGGGCTGCGGCATAGCAGTCTGCGAGGACGGCGTTATCAAAGCTCACAAAGACGTCGGACTGGTCGGCGAGGTGTTTTCGCCCCGTGTGCTGGGCGAACTGCCGATGGGGAATATGGCGGTGGGGCACGTCCGCTACTCCACCACAGGCGGCAACGAGCGCCGCAATTGTCAGCCGATAGTCGTCAATCACATGAAAGGGCGAATGGCTCTTGCGCACAACGGAAATCTTTCCAATGCAAGTGAGTTAAGGCGGGAGCTGGAGCTTTCCGGTGCGATCTTCCACACCACCTCCGACACCGAAACTATCGCCTACATCATCACCAAGAAACGTCTTGTCACAGGCTCTATCGAGGAGGCTGTGCTGTCGGCTATGGACATAATCGAGGGTGCGTATTCGCTGGTCGTTATGTCTCCGACAAAGCTTATTGCCTGCCGTGACCCCTTCGGGTTCAGACCGCTGTGTTTCGGCACGATGTCCGATGGCACCTATGCTGTTGCCTCGGAGAGTTGTGCGCTCAAAGCGGTCGGTGCGGAGTTTGTCCGTGATATCGAACCTGGAGAGCTGCTGATCTTTTCAAAGGACAGCGTGCGTTCCGACCGCTCGCACTGCGCAAAGGTGCCTAAGCGCATCTGCATATTCGAGTACATCTACTTTGCACGTCCCGACTCGGTAATTGACGGAGTGTCTGTTCATTCCGCAAGGCTTCGTGCTGGGCAGATACTTGCCAACAGCTGTCCTGCAGATGCGGATATAGTCATCGGCGTTCCTGATTCGGGACTCGATGCCGCCCTCGGCTTCTCGCAAGGCTCGGGGATACCCTACGGCATCGGACTGATAAAGAACAAGTACATCGCAAGAACATTCATCTCGCCCACACAGGCAAGCCGAACCGACAAAGTGCGCATAAAGCTCTCGGCAGTCGAGGAAACGGTCAAGGGCAAGCGAGTTGTCCTCGTTGATGATTCGATAGTGCGCGGAACTACTGGAGGACGCATTGTTTCTCTGCTGCGTGAGGCGGGTGCCAAGGAGATACATTTCCGCATTTCGGCGCCGCCGTTTCTGCATCCCTGTTACTACGGCACGGACATCGACTCGGAGGAAAACCTTATAGCCTGTCACCGCACTTCCGAGGAGATAGCAGCGGAAATGGGTGCAGACAGCTTGGGCTATCTGCCCTTGTCCGAACTCGGAGAGCTGAACCTCCACGCAGGCTGCTGCAAGGCGTGTTTCAGCGGCAGCTATCCCACCGCCGTACCCAAGGAAGCGCACAAGGATAAATACGAAATGAAAATTCAGGAGTGATCGCTGTGCTTACACCGAACATTAAGTATTCCTGCCTGAAAGCCTCTTATCTGTTTTTCAATACCACCAAGACCGAGGGATCTGAAAGATACATAGCATTGCCGGAAGAAACTATGGAAATGTTAAGGGCATACAGAAAGTGGTACATCAAGACCAGTACCGAGTTCGGTTCACGCTGGCATAACACAGGGTTCCTGTTCTTCCAGGAGCGGTCCGGATATGAGGGAATGCCTATGAATCCCGACTCGGTGAATATCTGGCTGAGATCATTTTCCAAAAGGCATGAGCTGGGGCATATAAACCCTCACGCATTCAGGCACACAATGGCGAGTCTGCTGCTGCACGGCAATATGGACATAGCTGCGATAAGCAAAAGGCTCGGTCACGCCAAGATAACCACAACGCTTGACATCTATTCTCACATAATGAAAGAGTCCGACAGCGAGTCGGCGGAAACCATAGCGGACATCGTATTAAGAAAGCAAATGGCATAAAAACAAAAGCAGCTGCATGGCTTAAACAAAGCTGTGCGGCTGCTTGATATTGTTTCCTGATAGCATAGAACGTTGACAAAACGATATAATAATGATATAATATGTATAGAATGAATCAAGGAGGTGGCTTGTATGATGATAAAGCCTTCAACAAGTTTGCGAAACGAATATAACGAAATATCCTCATACTGCAAGCAGAACAAACAGCCTGTTTTCCTTACCAAAAACGGTGAGGGTGACCTTGTTGTGATGAGTATGGAAGCATATTCATACCGTGAAGAAATGCTCAATCTGCGTGAAAAGCTCCTTGAAGCCGAGGCACAGAGACTTAGCAGTGCAAGGACGTACTCCGTCGATGAGGTCGATAAGATGATGGAGGACCTGATAAATGGCGCTGAATGAAAACTATAAGATCGAGTATCTGCCGGTAGCAGTGCAGGACATGAACGAGATAGTCTCATCTTTTCTGATGATGGGCAGCAAGAACGGTGCGATAAGGATCAAGGATAAAATGAAGCAGACGGCGCAGCGGCTCGGGACATTCCCACGAATGTCAATAACTGTTCCCGATGAGGCTCTTGCAAGAATCGGTTACAGAATGACGGTCATTGAAGATTATCTGATGTTCTACCGTGTCTTTGATGATGAAAAAAAGATCATTATATATCGTGTGCTCAACGGAAAGATGGATTATCCGTCAATACTGAAAAGGCTCACAGAACAAATATAAAATGAAAAGCAGCCGGGCTGAAAAGTCCGGCTGTTGCTATATGAAAATATGAAACTAAAAACTGAGGAGATATACGGGGCTTTCCGACCATATGAAAGCGAGGCTTCCCAAAATAGTGCCCTAATAGTGCCCTAAAGTGCGATTTCGGGCAAAAAATACGCCGCTTGAGTTACCTCAAACGGCGTATTTACGCTGGTTGCGGGAGCAGGATTTGAACCTACGACCTTCGGGTTATGAGCCCGACGAGCTACCGAGCTGCTCCATCCCGCGATATGTCCTATAACCGGCTTCCTCAGTCGGTACTTGAACATTATATCACATTGTCCTGAACTTGTCAAGCACTTTTTTGAGATTTCCACAAATGCTGCCAGCGGCAGGATATGCCCCGATCCCGGAGCTTTCTGACGCTGCGCCCTTAGAGGGGTAAAAGATGCTATGCTTTCTTTGCTTATTTTGTCAAAAAAGTATATTGACAAAACATGGCTTTTGCGCTATAATTTATATTGCTTTATTGAGTAAAAGCACAAAAGCTTTAAACCAATGAAGATATTGCAGACCGAATAGCTGCAAAACGGACGGCATAAGGCTCATTTATTTAAGGATCGTCATTATATGATATGCTGCGCCGCAATAAAATATGCACAATGATTGGGAGTTGTTGGATTTGGCTTTGAGATGGATAGTCTTGGTGATTTATCTGGCGCTGATGATACTTATCGGAGTATATTACAGAAAAAAATCAGCAAGCGTAAATGATTTTGTTCTGGGCGGAAGAGGGATAGGTCCCTGGTTCACAGCGTTTGCCTACGGTACATCTTATTTTTCAGCGGTCATCTTCGTGGGATATGCCGGAAAGTTCGGCTGGAGCTACGGTGTGTCAGCCACGTGGGTAGGTATAGGAAATGCGCTCATAGGTTCTCTTATGGCTTGGGTCGTTCTGGGAAAGAGAACAAGGATCATGACCAAGTTTATAGAGGCAAAGACCATGCCGGAGTTTTTTGAAAAAAGATATAACTCCCCTAACCTCAAAACCTTTTCTGCACTTATAGTTTTTGTTTTTCTGATCCCTTATACTGCTTCGGTATATAACGGACTTTCAAGGCTTTTTGAAAAAGGCTTCGGAATACCATATAAATATTGTATTATAGGAATGGCTGTGTTCACAGCGATATATGTTATCCTTGGTGGCTACAAAGCCACAGCTCTCAACGATTTTATCCAGGGCATAATCATGCTGGTGGGTATTACTGCAGTGGTATTTGCAGTCCTTGGTGAGAACGGCGGTCTTTCGTCTTCTCTTGATCTTATGGGAGACGTCAAGGACGCAAAGGGCAATACCGGCACCCTTAACTCATTGTTCGGGCCGGACCCGATAAATCTTATAGGCGTTGTGATACTTACATCTCTTGGCACATGGGGACTGCCGCAGATGGTGCAGAAGTTTTATGCCATAAAGGACGATAGATCCATCAAGACCGGAACGGTGGTTTCCACCGTGTTCGCCGTTGTGGTGGCAGGAGGCTGCTATTTTCTGGGCGGCTTCGGAAAGCTGTTTATGGACGCAGACCCCAAGACCGGCAACCCGGTGGAGGGCTTTGATGCCATAGTTCCGCATATGATGGAAAAGCTGCCAACGCTGCTGTTCGGAATAGTTATCGTGCTGGTGCTTTCAGCATCTATGTCCACCCTTTCATCTTTGGTGCTCACATCAAGCTCATCACTGACTATCGACCTTATAAAGCCCCACGTTAAAAACATGGACGAGAAAAAAGAACTCAGGATAATGAGGCTGTTCATAGCCCTGTTCCTGATAATCTCGGTGGTGCTTGCGATAATAACCCTTGAGGATCCTAAGACGGTCATTTCCACGCTTATGTCTATATCCTGGGGTGCTCTTGCGGGAGCCTTCCTGGCACCGTTTATGTACGGGCTTTTCTGGAAGGGAGTTACCAAGGCAGCGGTGGTCGCTTGCTTTATTTCCGGCGTAGGTATAACAACGGTGCATATGTGCCTTTATACCCTTAAATGGGGCAACCTCGACCTTCCCCAGACAATCGGCGGACTGAGCCTCGCATCGCCTATAAATGCAGGCGCATTTGCAATGCTGTTCGGTCTGGTGATAGTCCCCGTTGTGTCCCTTATCACCCGACAAAAGCCGGAGGATAAAGAGCACACCGAAAAGGTGTTTGAGTGTTATCAGGCGGAAAAGGCGGAAAAAGCCTGAAATATGTAATAATGTGAGCAGTGGCGCTGAATTGTTTTTCGGCGTCTTTGCTTTTAATAAATATTTAACATATTCATTTGTCAACTGTGCTATAATGATTTTTATGGGTATTATTGAATGAAAGGGAGTGACGGAGTGCATCTGCCAAAACATAAGGGTACAATAGTTCTGCTTATAACACTTGTTCTGCTGGGAGCCACATTCGGTGCAGTTAAAATGAAAGCAGAAAATGACTCTAATACTCCGTTTACAGTACAAATAGATAACTCAAAGCCCCAGGGCTCCAACGATTATACCATAACTACCGGAATAGCGAAGCACTGGATAAACGACGAGGGTACCCAGCGCCAGACCTACGGTGCTCAGTATGACTGCACAGTCCGCAACAATACCGACCTTGACATCACACGCTGGAAGGTGGTCATCGAGGTTCCCGGTGCAGAAAAGGAAGGTATTGTAGTAGACAGCTACTGGAACGGTGACTATGTCTACGAGGACGGAAAGATAACCTTCACCGCAGGTGAAAAAGTGGACCCTATCCGTGCGGGAATGGATGCAGGTTTTGGTGCGGTAATAATCTCCAAGGGCTTGATGAAGTTCGATTCCTATGTGCTCACCGGATATAAGGACAAACCTCTGACCAGCTATTTTAATTTCTGGTTTGTAATGGTGCTTTTCGTTGTGTGGTGCACCTCGGTGGTGGCATATATACTTTACAGAGTCCGTGATGCTCACTTTGAACGGTATAAGAAAAATATGGACAGCATAATCTCACAGTCCATGAATACATTTGCAAACCTTGTTGATGCCAAAGACCCGTATACAAAGGGTCACTCCACCCGTGTGTCCTACTATACCGCAAGGATAGCCGAAAAGCTGGGATTCCATGAGGAAGAGGTACGAAACGTGGGCTATATCGCTTTGATGCACGACTGCGGAAAAATAGGTATCCCCGATGAGATACTTACAAAGCCTGCAAAGCTCACGGAAGAAGAGTTCAAGATAATGCAGGGACATACCACCTACGGCGGAAAGGTCCTTAAAGATTTCAATGCCATCGACGGAATCGTGGAGGGTGCGCTTTATCACCACGAAAGATACGACGGCGGCGGTTATCCCGAGGGGCTGAAGGGGGATAAGATACCTCTTTACGCAAGGATAATCTGCGTTGCGGATGCTCTTGATGCAATGAACTCGGACAGATGTTACCGACCGCATCTCCCCCCTGATGTGATAAAACAGGAGCTGAAGGGAAATGCCGGGACTCAGTTTGACCCGGACATTGTTGAATGTGCTCTTGAACTTATCGAGGAAGGAAAGATCCTTCTTGGACTGCACGACAAAATTGCAACGGCGGAGAAAAGGGATAAGAAGGACAAAAAAGAAAAGAAAGATAAATAACAAAGACCCGGTCGAGCCGGGTCTTTTTGTGTTTTGTATATGATCTGTCCGGGGTTATCCCAAGGGGGTCACGCCTGTTTGTTGTCGGTTTGTCTGTGTGCAAGATCACAGGTAAAAACAGATACTTTGTAGGGTATATAGCCGGCGTTGATCCTGCGGGCAAGCTCCTTTGCGCTTTGCTCTGTGAAGCTGCCGCTGACAATAATATCGGCTGAGTTTACAGACTCTCTGCCCACGGTACCTGCGGCTGTCTTTTCATCTATCCACAAGGTCAGAGTTTTATCCTCTGTGCCGCCGGCGTTTGCCATATTCGTGTAAAGCTTTGAGCCTTCCAGGTCGAATTTAAGTACGACCACCCAGTCGTTTTCTCCCTTTCTTTGCCTTGCAAGAGCACTTTCTATATGCTGCCGATCAAAAAGGAGCTGACCGTCAGGCTTGTTTCCCTTACGAAGCTCTGCCTTGCATGAACCGATCATTCCGTTTACGTCTTCCTCTGAAAGTCCGGGGGAGTTGTTGAAGTGGAACTCTAAGGTCTGGGAATCCTGTTTTATACTTTTGATCCCGTAAAAGGAATTTATAGTCGGATCCAGTACGGAAAGAGCCTTAACCAGCCGATTTTCCATCTCTTTTTGTGCTTTTTCGTAATCTTCCTTGGTGGATGCTCCCTCCACCTTGAAGGCAACGTGGCTGTCATACCGATCCGGGTTAAGTTCTTCTTCGATTATCTGGCTTTGGGATCTTGAGCTTGACTGCTCGCCGCAGCCTGTAAGCATAAGCGGTAGGCATAATAATAAACATAATAGCTTTTTCATTGTGCGTCCATCCTTTCAGTTCATACAGCCCATGGCGGCTTTTTTTATTTCAGATGCTATCTGTACAGGGGAAAGAGAGCCGTCAAGGGTAATATCAGAGTGCTGCTGATACAGCTTTCTGCGCTGTTCAAATCTTTCTTTGAGCTGCTGCTTTGTAGAATTGTATGCGATGGGTCTGTGGGGATCGTCCTTTATGCGGCTGTAACAGGTCTCAAAATCCGTGTCGATAAATACGACCCTGCCTGCCTTTTTCGCCGTTTCATAATTCTCACGGCTCAGCATGGCACCGCCCCCTGTTGCCACAACGGCGCTTTTACCTTCAAACTGCCCGATAGCTTTTCTTTCGCAGCTTCTGAAATATTCTTCGCCCTTGGTGCTGAATATCACGGGGATAGATGTTTTTTCCTGCTGCTCGATATATTCGTCAAGGTCGACAAGCTCCATGCCCAGCATCTTTGCGGCGACCTTTCCCACCGTGGTCTTTCCACAGCCCATAAATCCACAGAGAAACACGGCCTTTTTCATTTGAAATCCCTCTCCACTTTTTCGTACATCTCCTCGATTATCGCCTGGACCTGCCGGTCTGTGTAGCTGTCACCGTCCCAGATCTCGTGGGCGGAGACCGCCTGCCACACAAGCATCGCCATTCCGCCGACTGCCTTTTTGCCCAGTGCCTTTGCCTTTTGTATCAAAAGTGTCTCTTTGGGGTTATATATGGCATCAAACACAAAATCCGCATTTGCAACGACCTGATCCGGGACCGCACATTCGTCACACTTTGGATACATACCCACAGGGGTGGCATTTATCATTGTGTCAAAATGCTCATTTGGGATATTATCTATCGCCACGATCCGCACATCCGCATCCGGCACAAGGGCGAGGATATCCTCTCTGACCTTTTGCGTCTGCGCCATAAAGCTTTCAAGCACTGCCATAGTCAGCCTACCGCCTGCAAGGCAGGTCTCTATCGCCATCATTCTGCCCACGCCGCCTGCGCCAAGGAGCAAAACGCTGCCGTCAAGCTGTCCTCCGCTTGACTTTATAGAGCGCAAAAAGCCGTCGCAGTCGGTGTTATAGCCCACGGAAACACCGCCTTTGTTATCAACGCAGTTTACCGCACCGTAACGCTTTGCCGAGGCGTCAAGCCTGTCCATAAATTCTATGACCGACTGCTTGTGGGGGATAGTCACGTTGTAGCCTGCAAGGGCTGAAAGCTCGCCTTTTTTTCCCTCAAGCTGCTCAGGTTCGGATTCTATCAGTGTGTATTCAAACTCTCTGCCCTTTAACTCAAAAAGCCTTTGGTGTATGGGCGGAGAAAGGGTGTGTCCAAGCTTTCCGCCTAAAAGTGCATATTTTCTCTGCATAAGTCTATACCTCTATCGTAATTTTTCTTCCGCTGGGCGTGTACTGGGTCATCTTTACCCCGGCCATTTCAAACATCTTCATGCTTGCCTTTACCCCGTCGGTGCCTGCGTATTTGTTCTCGCAGAAGATCACCTCGGAAATGCCGCTCTGGATTATCGCCTTTGCACACTCGTTGCAAGGGAAAAGGGAAACGTACAGTTTTGAGCCTTTAAGAGAGGTGTTGCCTCGGTTGAGGATAGCGTTCAGCTCAGCGTGGCAGACATAGGCGTATTTTGTGTCCAGCATCTCGCCCTCACGCTCCCAGGGCATATGGTCGTCGTCACACCCCGTAGGCATACCGTTGTAGCCCACCGAAAGTATCTTGTTGTCCTGAGAAACAATACAAGCCCCTACCTGCGTGTTGGGATCCTTGCTGCGCTGCGCCGCCAGCAGCGATACTCCCATGAAGTATTCGTCCCAGGATATGTAGTCTGTCCTTTTCATAGCCATCCTCCTTATTTTTCAAATCAGAATTTACCGCAGCACCTTTGCGGAGTAATCGGGGAAAACCCTTTTGAAAAAGGGTTATTCCCCGAACCCCTTTCCTAAAACTTTTAATGATTTTTACTATTTGGGAAACAAGTCCCCAAATAGTAAAAATGACTGAGAGCTTAGAAGAGAGAACGGAAAACAATACTTTCCAGAAGAACTTTCTCCAACTACTATGCAAGGATATTGTGGTAAATCCGAATTATCATCATATGTTTGGTAAATAATTGAGGTGACCTCTTGAAAGTGTTTCCTCTTAATCTCTTCTCCTGAACTCTCACTACTTTTTCAGTGCAAGATGTCGCAGACATCTTGTGCAGAAAAAGCAATAAAAGTTTTAGGGGAGGGGTTTGGGGAGAGACCCTTTTTCAAAAGGGTCCTCCCCAAGTATTCACCATGCGTATGATGATAAATTCTGATTTATTATTCAAACGCTTTTGCGAGGGTTTCAACATTTTCCACATTCACAGCCCTCACGTCGTCAAGTGTCTTTTTTACAAGCCCTGTGAGCACCTTGCCGGGTCCCAGCTCGATATAGTCTGTATAGCCTGTCTTATGCATTGCGGCAAGCTCGCTTGTGAACTTAACGGGGGAAACGATGTGTTTGGCGAGCAGCTTTGGCATAGCCGAGAAATCTGTCAGTTTTTCGCCCGAAACGTTTGAGAAAAACTCCTTTTCGGCGGTTTTGAAATCAATTTTCTTTGCGAACTCCGAAAGCTCGTCGGCGGCTGTCTGCATAAGCTTTGAGTGGAAAGCGCTTGACACTTTAAGCTTTACCACCTTCACACGCTTTGCACTGCTTGTTTCGCTTATGAGCTTTGCGGCTGCTTCTGCGGCAGCGCTTTCGCCTGCGATGACCGTCTGAACGGGGGAGTTGTAGTTTACGGGGACAACGTACCCTTGGGTATTTTCGCAGGCAGTTTCTATCTCCTGCACCGTGGGTCCGATAATAGCATACATAGCACCGTCGTTTTCGTCGGCAGCCTTCTGCATTGCCTCGGCTCTGGCTTTTATAAGCCTGAAGCCGTCCTGAACGCTTACCACGCCCGAGGCAGCCAGTGCGGCATATTCGCCCAGGGAGTGACCTGCCACGCCGTCAAACTCCAAGCCCTTTTCCTTTGCACATTCAAGCGCCATCAGCGAGCAAAGCATGATCGCCGGCTGTGAGTTCACCGTCTTGTTCAGCTCCTGCTCCGGACCGCTGAACATTATGCTGCAAATGTCTCTGCCAAGTACCTCACAGGCAGTCTTTGCAACAGCCTTTGCGCTGTTTGAGCTGTCATAAAGCTCTTTGCCCATGCCAACGTACTGTGAGCCTTGTCCTGAGAATAAAAGCATTGTTTTAGACATATTATTTCTCCTTACATTTTATAAAGTTGGTTTGTGTCTGCCTTGACCTGACGGCAGAGGTTTACAAACTTAAAAACATTTAACTATTGCCGCTGAATTTCAAATTAGTACATATTTCGTTAATTTTCGTCGGGATTATGTTAAAGAATTCCCCGAAAGTTAAAAAAGGCACTGTGTTGTTCACAATTTGTTATTGATTAAAAAATCAAAAGAGAGTATAATAAATTAGTATTGGTGGGAGGATTATACCCCGGTTTAAGGGGCTAAAATGAATTGATTTTCTTATTTTATCAAATTTTTCCCATCGCCACAGACAGTATAACACATTTTTTTGTGTTTCACAATATATTTTTGCAAAAAAACGGAGGTAAGTTTAAATTGACTGAGAAAAGTGTATGCGGAGTCAATGTGGTAGGCATAGGAATGCACGTTCCACAGCTTATTGCAACAAACGAAGATTTCACAAAAATTGTTGAGACCAGCGACGAGTGGATAACTCAGAGAACGGGTATAAAGCAGCGTCATATAACAAACGGAGAGCCTACGTATTATCTGGGGGCACAGGCAGCGCTCAAGGCCATCGAAAATGCCGGGATAAGCGCCGGGGATATCGGGCTTATCATTGCCACAACGGTAACGGCGGATTATTACACCCCGTCCCTTGCCTGCCTTATACAAAGAGAGATAGGTGCACAGGGCTGTATGGCTATGGATGTAAACTGTGCCTGCTCGGGATTTGTTTACGGTTTTGATATGGCAAAAAGATATCTTCAGACACAGGATGATTTGAAATATGTCCTTCTTGTGGCTTCCGAGGAGCTTTCAAAGTTTGTGGATTACACCGACAGGACGACCTGTGTGCTTTTCGGTGACGGTGCAGCAGCATTTGTGCTTGAAAAAAAGGAAAACACTCTTTATTCAAGCTTTCTCGGCGCAGACGGCGACGGAGCACAGTTTCTTGCATCAAGAGGTCTGAGGTCGGAGAACGCTTTCAGGAAAAACAGCGAAGAATTTGATATGGCTATGCCCCAGACAAAGGAGCATTTCCTTTATCAAAACGGCAAAGAGGTATACAAGTTTGCGGTAAAGGCGCTGCCCGAGGCTGTGGAGAAGGCTTGTGAAAAGATATCAATGCAGCCAAAGGAGCTTGATGCTATCGTTCCTCACCAGGCAAATATAAGGATCATCGAGACCGCTGCAAAGAATCTTGACGTTGAGATGGATAAGTTCCCGATGTACATAGCACAATACGGAAACACCTCGTCTGCGTCGATACCCATCGCATTTTGCGAGGCAGTCGGTGAGGGAAAGATAAAGCGTGGAGATAAGGTGTGCCTTGTGGGCTTTGGCGGAGGACTTACTTACGGCGCAGCTATCTTTGAGTATTGACAAGTAAAAGGGGAGAATTAAAAATGAAAACACAGATAACACAGCTTCTTGGTATACAATACCCCATATTCCAGGGGGGAATGGCGTGGATAGCCGAGTCTACCCTTGCGGCGGCTGTTTCAAACGCAGGGGGACTTGGGATCATTGCAGGAGGTTCTGCACCGATCGATTACCTGCGTGAGCAGATAAGAAGATGCAAGGAGCTTACGGATAAGCCTTTCGGTGTGAACATAATGCTTATGTCGCCCAATGCTGAGGAGCTTGCAAAGCTCGTTATTGAAGAAAAGGTGCCTGTTGTAACAACAGGTGCAGGCAACCCGGGAAAATATATGGCTGCCTGGAAAGAGGCAGGAGTTAAGGTGATACCCGTTGTACCTTCCGTTGCGCTTGCCGTGAGAATGGAAAGAGCCGGCGCAGACGCTGTTATTGCAGAGGGTACCGAGTCGGGAGGACATATCGGAGAGAACACCACCATGTGCCTTGTGCCCCAGGTGGTGGATGCAGTGAAGATACCTGTTATTGCCGCAGGCGGTATCGCAGACGGCAGAGGCGTTGCAGCATCGTTCATGCTGGGAGCCCAGGGAGTCCAGGTGGGAACAAGGTTCCTTGCGGCACAGGAGTGCCAGATACACCCCACCTATAAAGAGCTGGTGGTAAAGGCAAAGGATACCGACAGCATCGTAACGGGAAGATATACAGGTCACCCCTGCAGAAATGTAAGGACAAAGTTCACAAAGAAACTTGCATCGGGGGAAAAGGACGGAAGTCTGACACCTGACGAGTTTGAGCAGCTGACCCTTGGCTCGCTGAGAAAAGCTGTACAGGAGGGAAATCTTGAGGAAGGCTCCTTCCTTTGCGGTGCCATAGCAGGCATGATAAAAGATGTCAAGCCCGCAAAGGAGATCATAGAGGAAATGTTTGCCCAGGCAGAAAAACTGCTGAATAAATAATCATTCCTTTTCAGAAATATTCAGATCAAAGGCGGCGATCCGCTCTCGTTTTTGGGGGCTTTCCGGTCGCCCCCAACCCCCTTCGGGCATAAATTTTTGATTTGAATAATTGAATATAAAAAAGGAAAATCAATATCTTGGGAGGAAAAGTAAAATGGCAACAGCTCTTATAACAGGCTCTGCAAGAGGTATAGGCGCAGCAGTGGCTTTAAGACTGGCAAAGGACGGCTATAACATCGCTCTTAACGATATAAGTGAGGCAATGTTTGAAAACAATACTATTATTGAGGATATAAAGGCTCTGGGGGTGGAGTGCGAAAAGTTTATCTGCGACGTTTCAAGCTTTGAACAGGTGGAAAAGACCGTCAAGGAGATCAAGGAACGTTTCGGCTCAATAGATGTTCTGGTAAATAACGCAGGCATCACCCGTGACGGACTTATGGCAAGAATGAGCGAGGAGCAGTATGATACCGTTATTGCCGTGAACCAGAAAAGCGTGTTTAATATGTGCAAGTTCGTGGGAAATATAATGATGAGACAAAAATCCGGAAGGATAATAAACCTTGCCTCGGTAGCAGGCGTTTACGGCAACCCGGGACAGATAAACTATTCCGCTTCAAAGGGTGCCATAATCGCCATGACCAAGACCGTGGCTAAGGAGCTCGGCTCAAGGGGAGTGACCTGCAACGCAGTGGCACCGGGCTTTATCAAGACCCCGATGACAGATAAGCTTACCGATGAGCAGAAAAATATGATGCTTGGACAGATAGCCATGAAACGCTTTGGCGAGGTGTCCGACATCGCAGGAGTTATCTCTTTTCTTGCCTCAAAGGACGCAGGCTACGTTACGGGTCAGGTCATTGAGATCTCCGGCGGAATAATGATGTGATAAGGAGCAGACAAATGAGAAGAGTAGTTATTACAGGGCTGGGCACCGTGAACCCCCTGGGAAACAACGTGCAGCAGTTCTGGGAGAATATAAAAGCCAATAAGAACGGGATAAGCCCCATAGACCAGTTTGACGCAAGTGATTTTGATGTTAAATACGTGGGGACAGTCAAGGGCTTTGACCCATCGGAATATATAGATAAAAAAGAAGCAAGAAGAATGGACCGCTTCACACAGTTTGCTGTGTGCTCCACCTTCCAGGCACTCACAATGGCAGGCACAGACCTTAAAGACCTTGACCCGTACAGAGTGGGTGTTATGATAGGCGTTGGCATAGGCGGACTGCTGCTTACGGAGGCAGAGGTAACAAAGTTCAACGAAAAGCCGGACAAGGTGTCGGTGTTCTTTATTCCCATGATGATAGCCAATATGGCAGCGGGGACCGTTTCTATGAAAACAGGGTTCAAGGGGGATAACTTCTGTACCACCACAGCCTGTTCGTCAGGCACCCACGCCATCGGTGAGGCTTTCAGAAAAATAAAGGACGGCTATCTTGACGCTGCCATATGCGGAGGCACAGAGGCTTGCATCTCAAGATTTTCTCTTTCCTCTTTCAACAATATGCACGCTCTTTCAAGAGCAACAGACATAAATAAGGCGTCAACGCCTTTTGACCTTAACAGACAGGGCTTTGTCCTGGGAGAGGGCTGCGGTGTGCTCTGCCTTGAAGAATATGAGCACGCAAAGGCTCGAGGGGCAAATATCATCGCAGAGATCGCAGGCTACGGCGCAACAGGCGATGCTTACCATATGACAAGTCCGTCACCCACAGGCGAGGCAGCCGCACACGCTATGAAAACAGCGTATGAGGAGGCAGGCCTGAAGCCCGAGGAGGTCAATTATATCAACGCCCACGGCACATCTACCGGGCTTAACGACAAGTACGAAACTATCGCCATAAAGCTTGCTCTTGGCGAGGAGGCTGCAAGAAAGACCGTCATCAACTCCACCAAGTCCATGACCGGACACCTTCTTGGTGCAGCAGGCGGTATGGAGGCTGTGGTAACAGCACTTTCCGTTAAAGAGGGCTTTGTCCACAGGACCATAAATTATACGACCCCCGACCCTGAGTGCGATCTTGATTACGCCACAGACTCTAACAGGAATGTGGATATAAAGGGTGCGCTGTCAAACTCTCTGGGCTTTGGCGGACACAACGCAACCATATGCATAAAGAAATATGAAGGATAAGAGGTGTGGATAAATGAGTGAGAAGAACTCCGGTTTTGACCTTGAGATCGTAAAGAAACTTGCCGAAATGGTAAAATCAAACGATCTGGGCGAGATAACCATAGTAGAGGGCGACAAAAGAATAAGCGTAAAGGGAAAGGTGTGCCTTACAGCAGGCGCTTCCCCGGCTGCTTCCGCTGCTGCACAGGCAGCTCCCGCACCGGCTGTGGCTGCGAACAAGGAGGAGAAAAGCTCCGGCAACAACGTTAAAGCCCCTATCGTGGGAACCTTTTATTCAGCACCTTCACCCGATGCAGAGCCTTTTGTTACAGTGGGCAAAAGGGTGAAAAAAGGTGAGACCATCTTTATTATCGAGTCCATGAAGGTGATGAACGAGGTGCTCAGCGAATTTGACGGAGTGGTAAAGGAGATACTGGTAAGCGACGGAGACCCTGTTGATTTCGATCAGACTGTGATGGTGATAGAGTAATGAACAGCGAAGTTAAAAAGAAGATGACCACCTGTCTTATGCTCTGGGGAATGTTCGTGCTGATAAAATGGGTGATGCTTTTAAGCCCCTCATCTGTATTTTATAAGCTGGGTCCCTTGTCGGTGGTAATGAACGACGGAGAAAAGAATTATACTGTGTCGGGCTGGATATCCCTTGGTATCGAAACTGCCCTTGCAGCTGCATTCTTTCTTCTCAGAGTAAAAAAGGTAAATATTCTTTATATCCTTTGCACCGTGTATTCGTTTTTGTATATACCCTCAACAGGCTACTGGATATTCAAGCTTGAATTTGAGGTGTGGCGTTATGTTGTATTTCTGCCGGCGATCGTTTGCTGTGCAATGATGATGATCTATTTCCCGGACTATGCAAAAATGCCTAAGCTCAAAAGACCTGTAAAGAGTAAGACAATGCAAACAGACGGCGAGCAAACCGAAGACACAGACGAAAAAAGCTCCGAGCAAGAGGAGCAGGAAGTACAGGAGCAGGAATAATGGCAGTAATAATGAATAAAGAGCAGATCATGCAGGTCATACCTCACCGTGACCCGTTTCTGCTGATAGACGAGATAAACGAGCTTGAGGTGGGCAAGCGTGTAAAGGCCACAAAGTACATAAAGGCTGATGATTTCTGGTTCAAGGGACATTTTCCGCAGTACCCGGTAACACCCGGCGTGCTCATGGTGGAGATGTGTGCACAAGCAGGTGCGGTAGCACTGCTGTCGCTCCCCGAGAATAAGGGCAAGATAGGCTTTTTCGGCGGTATAAACAACTGTAAGTTCAGACAGCAGGTAGTCCCCGGCGATACTCTTGAGATAGAGGTGGAGATACTTAAAGTCAAAGGACCTATCGGCGTTGGCAAGGCAATAGCCACCGTGGGCGGAAAGAAAGCAGTTTCAGCGGAGATAACCTTTGCTATAAAGTAAGATTTGTCTCAGCGTATTCGGTGAGAAGCTGGGGACAACTCTTTTGGAGAAGAGTTTTCCCCAAAACCCTTTCAGAAACCTTTTAATGATTTTTATCTATCGGGAACAAGTCCCCGACAGATAAAAATGACTGAGAGATGCCTAAAAGAGTTCAGAGAGAATTCTTTTCAGAAGAACTATCCTCAGCTGTTCAGCGAGTATGCCGGGATAAGACTTATTTCATAATAAAACTAATGCACTACAAAAAATAAGATAAAGGTGTAAACTATGTTCAAGAAAGTCCTTATCGCCAACCGTGGCGAAATAGCTGTGAGAATAATCCGTGCCTGCCGTGAGCTGGGCATCCATACGGTCGCTGTCTATTCAACTGCCGACAAGAACGCTCTGCACACCATGATAGCAGACGAGGCGGTGTGCATAGGTCCTGCACCCAGCAAGGACAGCTACCTTAATATGAAGGCTATAATCGCTGCCTGCGAGATAACAGGCGCAGATGCTGTTCACCCCGGCTTTGGCTTTTTGTCGGAGAACGCTTCCTTTGCACGCACCTGTGAAAAGTGCGGTATAACCTTTATCGGCCCCCGTGCACCCTCTATCGAGATGCTGGGGGACAAGGCTCAGGCAAAGGAAACTATGAAGGAAAACGGAGTCCCTGTTATAATGGGCTCTGACGGAGCGATCTCAAATATCCATGCTGCCTATACGCTGGCAAAAGAGCTTGGGTATCCTGTTCTGATAAAGGCCTCCGCAGGAGGCGGCGGAAGAGGGATAAGGATAGTCAACGACGAAAGCGAGCTTGAAAAGCAGATGAACGCCGCAAAGCAGGAGGCGCTTACCTGTTTCGGGAATGACGAGGTATATATGGAAAAATTCATCGTCAACCCCAAGCATATCGAGATCCAGATACTTGCCGACAACTACGGCGATGTAATATACTTAGGCGAGCGTGACTGCTCTATGCAGCGCCGCAATCAGAAGGTCCTTGAAGAAGCGCCCTCCCCGGCAAGCTTTATGACACCACAGCTGCGTGAGAAAATGGGCAAAGCAGCCTGCACCGCCGCAAGAGCCTGCGGATACCGCAATGCGGGTACCATAGAGTTTCTTGTGGATAAGGACGGAAATTTTTATTTCATGGAAATGAATACCCGTATACAGGTGGAGCACCCTATAACCGAGCAGGTAACAGGGATAGACCTGGTAAAGCAGCAGCTGCTTATCGCTCAGGGTGAACACCTTAGCATAAAGCAGGAAGATGTGCAGATAAAAGGTCATGCCATCGAGTGCCGGATAAATGCCGAGAACCCCGAGCAGGGATTCAGACCTTCACCGGGGACCATAAGATCGCTTTTTATTCCCGGAGGCTTCGGTGTAAGAGTCGACACGGCGGTATACCAGGGCTACGATATCCCGCCATATTACGATTCCATGATAGGAAAGCTGATAGTTTACGGCAAGGACAGACAGGAAGCTATCGCAAAGATGAGGTGGGCTCTTAGCGAGTTTATCGTTGAAGGGGTCAGCACCAATGTTGACTTCCAGCTAAAGCTTATCAGAACACCGGAATTTATAGACGGAAACTATGACAACGGTTTTCTTAACCGTACAGATATTCTAAAACGTTCAGGAGAGGAGTAATAGCAGATGCTTGAGGATCTTTTTTCAATGGTCAAGGTCAGGTTCAATGGCGACAAGACAGATGACGACACGAAAAAGACCGATATACCCAAGGGCTTGCTGTTCAAGTGCCCCAGGTGCAGAAACGTTACCTTTTCCGATGAGTTCAACAAAAACGGCAAAGTCTGCCCTGCCTGCAACTACCATTCAAGGCTCAGCGCAAGGGAAAGACTGGATATAACCGTTGACAAGGGAAGCTTCAGAGAGTTTGACAGATACATGATTTCCGGCAACCCCATCGGTTTCCCTGATTATGAACAAAAACAGATAGCCATGCGTGAGAAAACAGGTCTGAAAGATGCCGTCCTTACAGGAAGGGCTAAGATCTATAATAAGGATACCGTTATAATAGTAATGGATTCTAACTTTATGATGGCTTCAATGGGAAGCGTGGTCGGAGAAAAGATAACAAGAGCCTTTGAGTATGCCACAGCCCATAAGCTGCCTGTTATTGCCTTCACCGCTTCGGGAGGCGCAAGAATGCAGGAGGGCATAGTTTCTCTTATGCAGATGGCAAAAACCAGCGGCGCAGTGGCAAGACACAATGAGGCAGGACAGCTTTATATCGCCGTTATGACAGACCCTACCACAGGCGGTGTGACAGCGTCGTTTGCATCTTTGGGGGATATTATCATCGCCGAGCCAAAGGTGCTTATCGGCTTTGCAGGCAGACGTGTTATCGAGGGAACTATAAATCAGAAACTCCCCGACGATTTCCAGTCCGCAGAGTTTATGCTTGAAAACGGCTTTGTGGATATGATAGTGGAAAGGAAAAGAATGAGAAGGGTGCTTTCTCATATACTGAGAATGCATAATTATACAGGGGAGGTGGCTGCAAAATGAGCGAGCTTACAGCCAGCCAGCGCCTGGATATTATAAGACATAAAGGCAGACCCACCGTAAACGACTATATCCCCCGCATTTTTGACAGGTTTATGGAGATGCACGGGGACAGACTTTTTGGGGACGACGGGGCAATAATGGGCGGTATAGCCTATTTTAAAGGTACCCCCGTTACGGTCATTGCCCAGGTTAAGGGAAGAGACCTTGCGGAAAACCAAAGGTGCAATTTCGGAATGCCCCACCCGGAGGGATACCGCAAAGCCCTCAGACTCGCCAAGCAGGCGGAGAAATTCCACAGACCGGTCATCTGTCTGGTGGATACCGCAGGTGCGTTCTGCGGAGTGGACGCCGAAAAAAGAGGACAGGGCGAGGCTATCGCCAAGAACCTTATGGAGTTTATGACGCTCAAGACCCCCATAATCTCCATCGTGCTCGGAGAGGGAGGCTCGGGAGGAGCGCTGGCTCTTGCTGTGTGCGATGAGCTTGCGATGCTTGAAAATGCCATCTATTCGGTGATCTCCCCAAGAGGCTTTGCAAGTATCCTGTGGAAGGATCCGTCAAGGGAGCGTGAGGCCTGCGACATAATGAAAATAACCGCTAAGGATCTGACCAGGCTGGGGGTGTGCGACGCAATTATTCCGGAGGCTCCCGGAGGTGCACATAACGACCCGAATGTGACAGCAAACAACATCAGCGACTATATTTCCAAAGCCCTTGAAAGAAAATTGAAAAAAGGGCTTGACGAATTGGTAAATGAACGCTATAATAAGTTTAGAATTGTGGGAGAGTTCAAAGAGCCCCCACGATCGTCGATAACAGGATAAAGGTGCAAAGACCCGTGATCCTGCGAAAATTGAAACGGAGGAATTAAAAATGGTATTTGATAAGGTAAAGAGCATTATCGTTGAGCAGCTTGATGCTGACGAGGCAGAGGTAACAATGGACGCTACTATCCAGGACGATCTGGGTGCAGATTCTCTGGACGTTGTAGACCTTGTAATGAGCATCGAGGAAAGCTTTGATATCGAGATCCCTGACGAAGAGGTCGAGGGTATCAAGACCGTAGGTGATATCGTTAAGTATATCGAGTCCAAGACAGAGGAATAATCAGATCTCAAGATCCCCCCGACCTTATCGGGGGGTATTTTTTTGCCGTTTTGGGGAGGTAAAAGAAAAATAAGATATTTTTTCATAATCGGTAGACAAACGGGAGAAAATGTGGTATAATTACCACAATAACAGCAGTACGCAAAATCTATCGAAAGGACAAAAACAACGATGATGCACGAAAAATCCTGTGGTGCCATTGTTTATAGGAAATATCACGGCAACACAGAAATCCTGTTGATCAAGCATATTAACAGTGGGCATTGGTCGTTCCCCAAGGGTCATGTTGAAGAGGGCGAGACCGAGGAGGAGACCGCCAAAAGAGAGATAATGGAGGAAACGGGTATCGACGTAAACCTTGATACCACCTTCAGGGAGATCGTTACTTATTCACCAAAAAAGGATACACAGAAAAATGTGGTCTACTTTATCGGCAGAGCGAAAAATACCGATTATCACCCCCAGGAGGACGAGATAGCGGAGATAAAGTGGGTGGAGATAGGCCTGGCAGGGAAGGTGCTTGCCTATGAAAATGACCGCAGTATCGTAAATAAGGCAAAGAAGTTTATTATTTGATAGCTGTTCATTGCTTGATAAAGCTTTCCGACGTAGGTCAGAGAGCTTTTGTTTTTTTTGCAGATAAAAATTGGTGCAGGGCAGTTCTGTTAATTTTAAATGAATAAAATGAAAGAGTTATAATATATTCTGTAATATTGCACAACAGGGTTTTTTAGGCTATTTAAGGGGGAAATCATGCGATCGGGCGGCATAAAAGGGCACAAAACAGCCTGATTGTTATAAATATTCTGTGAATAAGCACAAATAATTTGCTTAGCTTCCGGCAAATTTTTATGTAAAGCTACAAATATATCCGTAAAGTTTGACAAAAGTGCGTAAATAGGATATAATATGACCATAGAAAAGATCCAACCAAGAAAAAAACGGAGGTAATCAAAATGACAAAGGCAGAATTACTCAGTGCTATTGCTAAAAAGGGCGGCTATACAAAAAAGGACGCAGAAAAGGCTCTTGAGGCAGTTATCGGCACAGTAACAGACACACTGGCAAAGGGCGAGAAGGTTTCTATTTCCGGCTTCGGTTCTTTTGAAGTAAGACAGAGAGCTGCTAAGGATTCCATCAACCCACAGACCAAGAAGAAGATCCACATCGCAGCTAAGAAGGTTCCTGCATTCAAGGCAGGCAAGGCTCTTAAGGAAGTTGTAAACAAGTAATCTACTAATTGAGATAAGGAGTGTTTAAAATGGCAGTTAAAAAGACAGATGCAGCAAAGGTTGAAAAGAAAGTTGAAGAAGTAAAGGCAGCTGAGAAGAAGGCTCCTGCAAAGGCAGCAGCTAAGAAGCCAGCAGCTAAGAAGCCGGCAGCAAAGAAGGCTCCTGCAAAGAAGGCAGCAGCTAAGAAGCCAGCAGGCGACAGCGTTGTTCTTCAGTACAACGGTAAGGATATCGAGATGAAGGCACTTGTTGAGGCTTGCAAGGCTGATTACAAGGCAAAGGGACATAAGAGCGCAAACAACGTATGCGTATATGTAAAGCCTGAGGACAATGCAGCTTACTATACCGTAAACGGTAAGGGCGCAGAGGATTTCAAGGTTGAGCTTTAATCCCTGATCCCGGCTGATTACACAGATATAAAAATAAAGACCGTCGTTTTCACGGCGGTTTTTTTATGCCCTTTTTGCAGTCGCATCATATCCGGCACAGACCGGAAAGTGCAAAAAAATAAAAGCAGGGCGAATTATCCGTCCTGCTTTATTGCGTTTATTATCAGCTTGCCCGTACACTCTGTGTTATCCTGTTATCTGTAACGCCGTGTTTAACTCTGTCCTGAACCTCTGCACGCTTTGCGTTGTTGAATCTGTCCAGTGTACCAACGAGGTATCCGGTGATCCTTCTGATCCTCTGGAAAGGAACATCAGCAAAATGATAATCAACATCTACAAAGTCGCCGTCCAGCTTAAGATCAATAGACTCGATTACCTTCTCAGGATAGAGTTCATGCGCTCTGTTTATATATGCGTTGATCTCCGCCTGTGAAAGCTGTCCGTTGATAACGTTTACATTAACCATTTTTAACAACCTCTCTCCAAAATTTCGGTACATTTTGTGAATGTAAAATTATAATAACACAATATATGGTGTTTGTCAAGAGAGTTTGATATAAATGTTGCACAAAAATGAACAAATATTTTTGACGTTTTAAGCATAAGTCAATAGCTGTGGGCTTTTGCGGACTTTTCAATTGTCCAAAAAAATGTATCATTGCCTGTTCTTCGGAAGGGGCAGTGATACATTTTTTTATTTTTACTCACCGTAATCTTTGTCAACGGTAATTTTGCAGATATACCTCCGGTCTATTTCCTTTACCGCTTTGTTCAGGCTCTGGGAAAGCTCCCACTTGGTTATCTGAGCATCAAAGGGGACCACAACGTCAAATATCAGCTCTGTTTTGTCTGCGTGATCCACGACCCTGAAATCGTGCACAGACATTTTTGTGTCCTGCTTTTTAAGATGATCCTCGACGATCTGCCGCAGTTGGGCTGTCCGAGGATCATCTATCTCCACCGGGTCCATATGTATGGTGACAATGCAGCCGTGATCGGTGCTTATTTTTTCTTCAATGCTGTCGATAAGTCTGTGAGCGTCCATAAGGCTCATCTTAGCAGGTATCTCAGCGTGCAGGGAAACGATAAGATTGCCCACACCGTAATCATGCATCAGGATATCATGCACCCCAAGGACCTGGTCAAACTCCAGAACGCTTTGCTTTATCTGCCCCATTAGTGCCTCGTCGGGCCTTGCCCCGAGTATGGGGGTAAGGCTTTCTTTAAAGGTCCTTATACCGCTGATGATAATAAAGACCGCTACCGCAGCACCTATGTATCCGTCGATGTTCAGACCGGTCAGCTTCAATATCAGCATTGCGGCAATTACCGCACCTGTGGAGGCGCAGTCGGAAAGAGAGTCTGTGGAAGCTGCCCGAAGAGAGGTGGAGTCTATCATTTTGCCCAGCTTTCGGTAGAAAAGAGCCATCCAGAGCTTAAAAAGCACCGAGGCTGCAAGGATCCCAAGGGTCAGGTATGAAAAACGGATCTGGGAAGGGTGAAGTATCTTTTCTCCGGAGGAGTGGGCAAGCTCCACCCCCATAAGCATTATAACAAAGGATATCACAAGCCCTGAAACGTATTCCATCCTGCCGTGACCGTAAGGGTGTTCTTTGTCCGCAGGGAGAGAGGCTATGTAAAACCCCACCAGGGACATTACCGACGAGCCTGCATCGGAGAGATTGTTGAAGGCATCGGCAGTTACCGAGATAGCTCCCGAAAAAAGTCCTGCAAAGAACTTTCCGATAAATAAAACAAGGTTGAGGGCTATGCCTGTTGCCGAACCGACAAAACCGCATTTTGTCCGCACGGCAGGGTCTTTGAGATCTGCGGGCTGTTTTATGAAGATACGTATTAAAAGTGATGTCATAACCATACCACCTTATAAAAGATATAGCACAGGTTTAAAAATCATAATATCACTCCTTGGACCGATTGTCAATCATCGGGGAGGGAAAAGTACAAAAGCAAGCGGTGCACACCGTGAGGATAAAAGTCCTGCAGGATGTGCACCAAGGTAAAAATATTAGGGGGGCGTGGTTTCAGCAAGCCACAAGGGACTTGTATTTCAGACATATCTTGTCTGTGATAAGTGCTATAAATTCACTGTTTGTGGGCTTGCCCTTGCCCACGTTTATGGTATAGCCGAAAAAGCTGTTGAGCGTGTCAACATCTCCTCTGTCCCAGGCGATCTCGATGGCATGGCGAATGGCTCTTTCCACCCTTGAAGGGGTGGTGGAAAACTTTTTTGCCACCGCCGGGTACAAAAGCTTTGTGACGCTTTCCAGCATCTCTTTGTCGTTGACCGATGCCATTATTGCCTCACGAAGATAATGGTACCCCTTTATGTGGGCGGGAACACCGATCTGGTGGATAATATCCGTTACGATTATCTCCAGGTTCGGGCTGCCCTTTTTCTGGGAGCGTACATTGTCCGAGTTTATATCCGTATCAATGTCCAGCATGGATTTTATCCTGTCGCCCAGCATTTTAACGTCAAAGGGCTTGAGCATGAAATACGATGCTCCTGCGTTCATGACCTGGTTTTCGATAAATGCGTTTTCGTATGCGCTGGTTACGATGAACATTGGCTTTTTGTAGCTTGATGCCATTATTTTCTTGATAAGCTCTATCCCGTCAAGCCCCGGCATCACCGCATCAATGATGACCACATCCGGCTGTTCGTTTTTGATGGCGTCGTAGATCACCATTCCGTCCTTTTGTCTGGTGATGACAAAAAAGCCCACCGAGCGAAGGGAAGATGCACAGAAGATCCCGTACTGCGCCGAATCATCACCTATAAGTATCTTGATCTTGCCTGTCATAATAAGTCCTCCTATGTACTGCCGCAGCTTGGGCGGCAGTTTATTGTATTTTTTCGTTCTTTTCAGAACTTTATGTGTTTTCCACGTTTAAAGCATATCACAATTAAATTTCAAATGCAATAGATTTTTGGATAAATCGTCAGTAAAATTGCGACTTTTTACAGCACAATGCACAACAAAACGATAGAAAATATTTCTAATCATGATATTTCAGCTTGAAATTACTCTTCTCGACATTGTCAGCTCGTGACGTAAAAAGTGTCTTTCACGCATGGGCGCTTTGCCGGCGGGGACTATGCTGCATTCTCCGCCGTTTTTGGCAGATCGGAAAGCTCGTTATACATTTTTTCCGCAAATATCCCGTAGCCGCAGGTGGGGTCGTCCACAAGAACATGGGTGACAGCTCCCACAAGTTTGCCGTTTTGAATTACCGGAGAACCGCTCATTCCCTGAAGAATGCCTCCTGCGCTGCTGATAAGAGCGGGGTCGGTAACTTGTATATCAAAGTCTTTTTCGCCCTTTTTCCCTGATGAGATGTTGCTTATACGCACCTTGTACTTCTTGGCTCCCTCGTTGGTGATGCTGGTGTATATTTCCGCCTCTCCTTCCTCGATCTCGCTGCTGTATCCAAGGGGTATTGGTTGGTTTTGGCTTTTCGGGGGAGAGTAAAGTGTGCCGAAAACACCGCTGTCGCAGTTTTTGTATATTATCCCCGTCCCGGAAGAACTTACAAAATCGCCTGTCAGCCACCCGGGGGAGCCTTTTGTGGATCTTACGGGCTTGTTAAGCCGTATCTCTCCCGTTCTTCCTTTTGAAAGGGGCAGGGGAGTTTTTATATCCGCATCGCATATGGGGTGCCCCAGCCCTCCGAAGCAGCCTGTTGACTGCTCGTAAAAAGTCATTGTCCCTATGCCTGCCGAGGAATCTCTCACCCACATACCTGCACGGTACTCCCCGCCTATCAGATCGGGGTACAGCGTTACCGTGTTTTCCTTGCCCTCACGGCGATAGGTGATCCGGCAGCCGTCTTTTGCGTGTTTGTTTATCATACGGTCAAGATCGTCGCTGCAGCCGATCTTTTCCCCTCCTGCTCGAAGGATAACGTCTCCCTTTTCAATGCCGCAGTCCTTTGCAGCGCACTTTCCCATAGTCTGCTGAAGATCCACCACCAGCACCCCTTCGGTTATCATTTTTATACCAAATGCCTCGCCGCAGGGAATAAGCATGGGACGCTTGACCAGGCGGCTCTCGGCTGCTGTTACGGGAATAGAGGAAAAAAAGATGTGCCCCCTGTCCCCGGCAGGCTTGTCCGCTAAGGGGTTTATATCCTTGTCGCAGGGTCTGACCGATACGGTGAAAAGTCCCCGGGTGCCAATTTCGTCCCTTTGCACCGGCATATGGGTGAAACGATCGCTCAGTCCCACCGCCGCAAAAGCCGCCGCTGCAAGAACGGCGGCGAATTTTTTAAAAAAACAGCACATAATATGATTAAAGCTCCTTTCGTTTCCGATGATGTTTTTATTGTTTGCTGACCTTTTTTTAAAATGCAAAAGGAAAAACAAACATTATTTGACTTGGTTTTGCTTCCGTTATATTCCTTATGACTTTTTTCCGGTTGATTTGACTTGTGAAATATGGTATAATCTTTTTCGTAAACAGTTTAAACCATATGTGAGGGTCGATTATGTCAAAAACGGACAAGACATCAAAAAAATCCCAAAAAATAAATAAAACCGGAAAAGAGCCTCTCTGGGTCAAGGGGCTGTTGGTACTTATGGCAGGGGCGTGCTTTTATTCGGTGGTGTTCTGGGGCAGTGTAACTCTGACGGCGAGCCTATCCGGACAGTATTCCGACTTTCCGCCCCCTGCATGGGTCACGGCGTTTATAGGCGCAGGCGAAGGGGTAATTATTTTTTCGGCAGTACTGGCTTTTTGGAAAAAATATATTATTGCCTTCGGGGTGAACTGTGCCGGTACGGTGATGTATCTTTCGGCAGCAAGCTGGTTCGTAAGGACCATACGCCATGAGCTGGAAAACCGTGCCGTGCCTGCTGATCTGCTGGATATGGATAAGGAGTATGCTTTGCGCTTATACCCTGCTGCCGCAGTAAGCGTGATACTGCTGATCCTGGCGGTGCTGTCTTTGGTGCGAATGATCCGAAAAAGGCGCAAAAAACGCCTGGAAACAGAATCCGCCCCTGTAAAGAGCATAGTGGACTGATCTTATGGACTCCCCCTGATGAAGGGGGAGTTTTTTTGGACTTTTTTGTCTGTTTTTTTAACTTTTCTATTGACTTTAAGGGTGCTTTATGATATAATTTTTTGTGTATGGCAAAAGCGTTTTTTTTCGCCTCGAAGGCGTATCAAGGGCGTTTGCCTGTAAGAAAAATACAATTAAGGATAAATAAAAACTGGTAGGGAGTTTTGTAGAGTGATTTTTGCGGACCTGTTTTTCGTATATTTCTTTTTACCCCTTTGCCTCGCTCTTTATTTTGCCACAAAGAAAATAAAATACCGCAACCTTGTGCTTGTGGTGTTCTCACTTGTCTTTTATGCATGGGGCGAGCCCAAGTGGGTATTTATATTGCTGATATCATCGGTGATAAACTACTTTGCGGCGCTGGCGATAGATAAAAATGCCGGCACGGGAAAGGCAAAGCTGTTTATGGCGCTGGTCACGGTGTGGGACCTGGGAGTGCTGTTTGCGTTTAAGTATATCGGCTTTTTCATGAGCAATATAGATAACTGGTTCGGGCTTTCGCTGCCTGTTCCGAAGATAACTCTTCCCATAGGCATATCTTTTTATACCTTCCAGACTTTGTCTTATGTTATCGACGTATACCGCCGGAAGGTGGCTGTGCAGAAGGAGTACCCAAAGCTTTTGCTTTATATCTCCCTGTTCCCGCAGCTGGTTGCGGGACCGATCGTCAGATATTCTACCATTGCCAACGAGATAGACCACAGAAAGACAACGCTCAAGGATGTTTCCGACGGCGTTTCAAGGATAATACTGGGACTTGGCAAAAAAGTCATACTCGCCAACAGCGTTGGCTCGATCGTTACGGCTTTGTTCGGAAAAGCCGCAGATGACTACGCCGCAGCAGCCTCATCCACCGTCCTTGGCAACTGGTACGGTGCGGTACTTATAGCTATGTGGTACTACTTTGACTTTTCCGGCTATTCGGATATGGCTATCGGAATGGGACGGATATTCGGCTTCCACTTTGACGAAAACTTCGTTTATCCCTATATATGCAAGTCTATAACCGAGTTCTGGAGAAGGTGGCATATATCCCTTTCCACATGGTTCAGAGATTACGTTTATATCCCTTTGGGAGGAAACAGAAAGGGAAAGACAAGACAATGCATAAATATCATGATCGTCTGGTCGCTTACAGGATTCTGGCACGGCGCAAGCTGGAACTTCATGATATGGGGCGCATATTTCGGTGTGCTTTTGCTGATCGAAAAGCTGCTTATCGGAAAATGGCTTGAAAATACAAAGCCCTTTGTGCAGCACCTTTACGCCATCGTTCTTGTGTCCATAGGCTGGGGCATATTCTACTTTGAGGACTTCAAGAGCCTTGGAAGGTTTTTCAAATCTATCTTCGGATTTGCGCCGGGGGGCTTTACAGACATTTCCACCAACAGCCTGTTTACCCAGAATATATGGCTGTTCTTTGCAGCTGCTTTGTTTTGTACGCCGATCATACCCAAGCTCAAAAAATCCCTGTGTGTGTCCGCAGGCTGGACAAAAGCTGTGGGTATGGCAGGCATCGCACTTAACCTTGGCATATTGTTCATGAGCAGTATGATGCTTGTGAATACAACAAACAATCCGTTCCTTTATTTCAAGTTCTGACAGGTGGTAATTTATGGATAGAAATAACAGACCGACGGGCGGCTATGAAAGTCCCCATAAGGATGAATATGATAAGATGGTGGAGCAGATAAAGGCTAAAAGAAAGGCTTTGAGCACCTCTATCTGGACGGACGAACCGCTTTTGAAACCGGAGAAAAGTATATGGCTTGACGATGATGAGCCGCAAGCTCCTGAAAAGAAAGATCACCAGCCCAAAAGGGAGGAGCCAAAGCAGGCAAAGTCTGCCCAAAGCGACGATTCTTACTATGCAGCCTTTGTTTCCAACCCGGTGATAAGTGATTCACGCAGTGAGAAAATGGAGTTTGAAAGCACGCCGAAGAATTACGACGATGTTATCATGCCCTTTATCAACGACTATTCCGTGGAGAGAAAACTCCCCGATCAGCGCAGGAACCTCAGCCGCAGACCCAAGGCAAATGCCGCTGTGGATACCCATGTGAGCAGACAAAGGTCGGCTCAGGCGCAAAGAACAAGAGCCGTGCGTCCGGCAGCTCAGACTCCACCCGTCCATAAGCTGAGAAACGAAAGATTCTTTGACGAGGAGGGAGAGCCTCTTTACAGACATACTCCCGAAAAGAGCAAACGGAAAAGACCGACTATGGTTCCTGCCTCCGAAAGGGAGGAGAACCGCCCCAAAGCAGCCCCTCCTTCACGAAGAGCAGCGGCTGCTGTCATGAAAAAAGCTCCGGAGCCGGATGGCCGGGGGAATAGCGGGGAAAAGCCTGTACCTCTGGCAGTGGCAAGGGCACAGAAGGATCTTGAGTTCTTTAACGCCTCTGTATGCCTGGGAGCGATATTTGTTATAGCGGCAATATTACTGGTGCTTACCGTTCTGGGTAAGCGTGAAAAGGAAAGCGAATCGGAAAAGCGTAAGTTGGCAGAGTTTCCCAAGTTCTCTTTTTCATCCCTTTTCAGCGGGGAATTTACAAACGGCATAACCACCTATTTTACCGATACGATACCGGGGAGAGAAAGATTTAAAAATGTCAGCGCAGGCTTTACCAACCTTTTCGGATTCAATATCGGAGATGTAAAGATAAACGGTACCCTTAAAAAGGTCGAGCAGGAAAAGTTTGACGAAAAATCGGTCACCACCACAAAAGTCAGCATAAATACTGCCCCCGTCACCACCACCGCAGCGCCGGAATCACAAAAGGAGGGCAGCTCTTCCTCGGAAAGCAGCAGCCAGAAGTCCAATACCAAAAAGGACGAGGTGGTGAAAATACCCGAAAACACCAATGAGGGTAAAATGCTTGGTAATATTATCGTCTACGGCAGCGGAAAAGAGACAAGAGGTTTGTCTGTTTCCTATGTGAACTTTGAAATGGGAAAACGCTTTGCCGAGGCGCTCAATAAGTGGAAGGCGGATCTTGGGGACAGCGTCAATGTGTATTCCATGCCTTGTCCTTTGTCCAGCGCATTCTATCTGCCCAGCAATATGAAAGATCAGGGCAGCGACCAGAACGAGAACATCAAGAACATCAACGGCAACCTTAAAGGCGTTGTGGGCATAAACTGCGTAAACAACCTTGCAAAGCATATGAACGAGGATATATATGCCCGTACCGACCACCACTGGCTGCCTTTGGGAGCGTATTACGGTACACAGGTGTTTGCCGAGGCCGCACAGGTGGATTATCCAAGCCTTGACCAGTACGACAAGATCACCAAGGAGGGCTTCCTGGGCACTTTCTATACCTACTCCGACTATGACCAGGGAATAAAGAATAACCCGGATACCTTCACCTATTTCAAGCCGAAAAATATCGACCAGGTGTCCTGCACGTACTATGATACGAGCTTTGCCAATAAGTTTGAGCCTTACGGCACCGATAAGAGCGGACTTTTCTATGACGGCATGGAGGGAAGCAACTGTTACCTGTCCTTCCTGGGTCAGGACTCCGAGATCGTTGAGATCAAGACCCCATGCACCAACAACCGTGTGCTGGTGGTGTTCAAAAACAGCTACGGCAACGCAATGATACCGTTCCTTACCAACAGCTTTTCAAAGATATACGTCTGCGATTACAGATATTTCAACATAAACGGAGTTGATTTCTGCCGTAAAGTGGGCTGTACAGACCTTCTTTTCGCAGGAGCGATCTCTTTGATCTGTTCAGATGCAGGCATAAATTATATAAACAATATCCGGGTGCAGTAAGCGAAAACGATTAAGCAAAATTAAATAAATCGTGAATTGATATCATGCCTTTTACACAACAGCCTTTCAACGCAGTTTGGAACGGCTGTTGTTTTTGTTAAACAGGCTTTACTTATACTATCTTTTTGCACAAAGAAAATGGCGCATATTCGTGAAATATACCTACGGATAAAACGTTGACAGTTTTCGTGCAATATTGTATAATTAGTTAAGATATTATTACACTCGGCAATTGTCACTATGCGTGTGTAAGAATATGGAATTATGACAAAATTTTTTGTGAAAAGGAGAGGCGAATTATGAAAAAGAGATCATTGTTCAAGCGATTGCTCAGTGGCTTCGTAGCGACTGCAATGGCTCTGTCGATCTGCTTCAGCGACAAGGTTTTTGAAGACCTTTTCGCAAGTGCAGCAGAAGGCGATCCGTCTGTTACCGTCAAGGTAATGAATGACGGCAATCTCGAAAAGTATGCCAATCATGTTTCCGGCACAAAGTATTATGTGCTGGGCGCCCTTGTGAACAAAGAGGACGCAGGCATTTCCGTCAAGAAGGATAATGTCGACAAGATTGTTGCGTGGGATTGCAAGGAGATTGACCTTGCAAACAAGGCTGAGGACACGGTGACTTTTGAAACGTTCTACGAGAAGTCTAAAAATTATGCTGGTGAGTTTGACAGAGACCAAGATCCAGTGCCATATGACAAAAAAACATACGCTTTCATCTATCGTGTATTTCAGTATAGAGTAGAAGGCAATAACGGCGTTAATCCTTTCGCTACAAAAGGCGTTGAGCCAACTAACCTTATAGCTCCTCAGGGTCAGTGTCCTGCCGGTTGGAATTATCAGGCTTATAACGAGATATCTTCTGACCAGTTTGACGGTTATGTCTGGGAACCTGCAACGGTTTCCGGCGACAGCTATACCAGCATTCTTGACAAGAGGAACCCCGAGCTTTATGTAACGGTTAACTTTGGTAAGCCGGCTACCGTTACTGCTGACGATCACGTTTATGCGGTAGTAGAGGTAGATCATGCCGGTGCACCTGCCAAGACGATTGGTTATGCTCCTCTGGTTACAGACGGAGAGGGCAAAATGACTGCTACCGTAGCTATCCAGGCTGGCGAAAAGCAGGACTGGTATAAGGAAAACGGAGATCATTCCGATGAGAAATTTACCGGTAAAGAGCCAAATTACAAAGTAAGGCTTTTCCAGGCTGAAAAGGCTACAGGCATTAAAGACATTTTGGGCGGTAAGGCAACTGAGTATAAAGTTGGCGATATGGTACTTGGACAGGAATTTTTAAGTACCGATAAATCAAAGGATGAGGCGGAGATCGCAAAGCCTAAATATTATGCTATTGCGACTCTGGGAACTGTTTCTGATCCTGACAACTATACATATAGTGAAATACTTGGTCCTGCAAGAGTGTTTGGTATAACAGCTGACAGATTTGAGCAGATAAACCATATGCAGACAAACTTTGCTGCCAATGTTTATAAGCAGGCTGAATTCAGACCTGACCTTTCCAAGCCTACCGGCGGTTCTATTTATGTTGGTAAGCTCGTTACATTTGATGCAACCGACAAGACAAAGTATACCGAGGTAGACACTCCGTATATTCGCTTTGAAAAAATAAATCAGGTGACACAGCACCCTGAGGGATATGGTGCAAAGCTCTTCTCTCCTTATGGCGATAAGGTCGATATAACAGCAGACGGCATGGAGTATGTTGAAAGACATGAGATGTCAGCTGATGATATCAAGAACAAGGTAGTTGGACCGGCAATAAGCCATATACAGTTTATGTCCGATGTACTTGCAAAGCAAGAGGCAAATTATATCCCTGTAAAGGGCGAAAGTTCATATTCTATTGACACCACTCATTACCCTGAGAATACAACTATTTACGTTGACGCTGACAGCATGCTCAACGATAAGGGTGAGATGCCGAAACTGCACATGAGCCTTGCCAAAGGACAGAACATAGTGTTCAACTTCAAAAATGCAGACAAGGTTAAGGTCGGTCAGTTCTACATCAGAACTCTTGTTGACGGTGTTTGGAATGTTGGACCTGAACCTAAGACTGACGATGGTTTTTACGCTGGTCATACAGGTGAAAGTCAAAAATGGAATTCTGATTTCAACAATTGGATAAACGAATATGTAATGCGTAATGTTGTTTTCAATTTCAACAAGGCAACTGACGTTGAGGTTGGAGGAACCGCAGGACTGTTTATAGTTAAGAACCCTAATTCTGAAACCGTAATGAAGGGAACCACAACCGGTTGGATGGCTACAGCAGGCTATTTCCAGAAGAGTGACGGTGAGTGGCACTTCCCATATGACGACGTAGGCGATTACAAGGAGCCTGTTCCGGCAGATTTCGTTATCTCCAAAACTTCTATCACAAATAATAAAGAGATCGAGGGCGCAACTATTCAGATAATCGACGATGAGAGACCTCAGGGCGACTGGGATTATATGGTTGAGCTCAATAAGGAGCAAGGCGTTGAAGCTGTTATCGAAGGCGGTAAGACCATAGGAATCACATGGACTTCCTCCGGCACAGCTAAGAATATCAAACTCAGCAACGGTAATTACACATTCCGTGAAACCGGAGACGAATTTACTTCCAAGACTGACGGAAAGAAATATAAGGTTGTAACATCTGAAACCAACTTTGTGGTAGCAAGTGGTAAGGTTGTAAAAGAACCAAAGGACGTCACCGAGGATAACGGTACTATTAAATATACCAAAACAAACAATACTATTACTATAAGCGATGCACAGGCTGACGGACCTGTTACCCACCCTGTTCATGTGAGCAAGACGGAGATCACCGGTCAGAAGGCTGTTGCAGGAGCAACAATTACCGTTTATACCGATACCCCGAATGTTGCGGACAGAGTTAAGGTAGATGATTACGAGACAAGAGCAGTTGACGGCTCCAGAGGAACCTTTATGCTTGAAGCAGGCAATTATGTGCTTGTGGAAAAGGCAACCGTTGACGGCGGAGCTCCTTCACTTAACGGCAAGACCTATAAGGTCATCACCACAGAGTTTAAGTTTGAAGTCAAAGAAGACGGCACCGTTGAGTGCACCGGCGCAAAGGCAAGCGTTGATAACTTTACCAAAGACGAAAAGGCTAACGGTGGTCTGGTTCTTACAAAGTTGGCTGATAACAACGAGCCGTACTTTATTATGTGCGATGCTGCAAACACCACCAACATCACCGTTGACAAGCAGGCTGTGACAGGGGAGCATACTATTAAGAATGCTCATCTCTGGCTCACTGGCAGTGACGAGAAAAAAGTTCCGGGCGCTGATATCACTACAGTTGGAGATGCTGAAAAGGATAAGTTTACCGTTACCCTTGAGGACGGCGAGTATACTATCCACGAAGAGGCTGCAAAGGATACCAGCGGCAAGGATCTTGATATTGTTGACGAAAACGGCGAAAAGTATAACATCATACCAAGCGCAGTTAAGTTTACCGTTGTAAACGGCACAGTAACAAGCACAGATGCTAAGGCTTCAAAGAACGATCTTGACGAGAACGGCGGCGTATATGCTGATGGAACAACATTCCACGTTTGCGACGCATTAAAGCCAAAGACCGCTGTAACGATCAACAAGAAAGACGTTACAGGCAAAGAAGAGCTTGAAGGTGCTACACTGACACTCACAAAGGCTGACGGTTCGGCTATCCCCGGACTTACCAATAACTCTTGGGAGTCTAAGAAGGGTGCTACGTGGAATGTACAGCTCCAGGAGGGCGACTATATCCTCAAGGAGTCCGGCACTAAGGTAACCGATGAAAACGGCTGGGAGTATGATGTACTCAATACAGATGTTGCGTTCTCCATCGACAAGGACGGAAAAATTGCAATAACATCCAACAACAGCAAGACTGATTTTGATTCGGATAATTCAGCTGAAACAGGATTTGCAGTAGCAAAGAATGTAGGCACACGTGATGCTGAGCTTACAATTTGCGACGCTGCAAAGAAAACACCTGTTAAGTTCAACAAGAAGGATATCACAGGTAAGGAAGAGCTTGAAGGAGCAAAACTTACAGTTTACAAGTATGATGATACTAAGACCGATAAGATCGGTACAGAGGTAAAAGGTAAGGTATCCAGCAAGGAAGCAGATTCCGTATTCGAGCTTAAACTTGCAAACGGCAAGTATGTACTTAGAGAAAGCGGCGACAGCGTAGTTGATGCAGCAGGAAACAAGTACGATATCATCGAAACAACTCTCACCTTTGAGGTAAACAACGGCATAGTAACCGCAACAGATGCAAATACCGCTTATGACGATAAAGCAACCACAGGTTACTTCTATCAGAACGGTACGACAATTGAGATCTGTGATGCAAAGAAGGTCGTAGTTCCTGATAAGCTGACAGTAAAGGTTGACAAGCAGGCTGTGACAGGTGAGCATACTATTAAGAACGCTCGTCTGTGGATCACCGACAGCAACGGAGATATCGTTCCCGGCGCTGATATCACTACAGTTGGAGATGCTGAAAAGGATAAGTTTACCGTTGCCCTTGAAGACGGCGAGTATACTATCCACGAGGAAGCAGCAAAGGATAAAAGCGGCAAACCTTTGGATATCACCGACGAAAACGGCGAAAAGTATAATATCATTCCAAGCGAAGTTAAGTTTACCGTTGTAAACGGCACAGTAACAGCAACCGAGGCTAAGGCTTCCAAGGACGAACTTGGCGAGAACGGCGGAGTATTTGCTGACGGAACAACATTCCACGTTTGCGACGCAATCAAGCCAAAGACCGCTGTAACTATCAGCAAGACCGATGTTACAGGCAGTGAAGAACTTGCAGGAGCAACCCTTACACTGTACTATGCAAATGAGGACGGAACAAAAGGTGCTCAGGTTACAAATCCAAACAATCCTTGGACTTCCAACGGAAGAGCAAAATGGACAGTACAGCTCCAGGAAGGCAAGTATATACTTGAAGAGTCAGGCACAGAGGTAACCGATAAGAACAATTGGGAGTACGATATACTCAATTCAGCAGTAGCGTTCACTATCGGTGAGGACGGAAAGATCACAGTAACATCAAACAACAGCAAGACTGATTTTGATAATGATAATTCCTCAGAAACAGGATTTGCAGTAGCAAAGAATACAGCTGATCGTGAAGCAACACTTACTATCTGCGACGCTATCAAGCCAAGGACCGTCGTAACGATCAACAAGAAAGACGTTACAGGCAAAGAAGAGCTTGAAGGTGCTACACTGACACTCACAAAGGCTGACGGTTCGGCTATCCCTGGACTTACCAATAACTCTTGGGAGTCTAAGAAGGATGCTGCGTGGAATGTACAGCTCCAGAAGGGCGACTATATCCTCAAGGAGTCCGGCGATAAGGTAACCGATAAAAACGGCTGGGAGTATGAAATACTCAATACAGCAGTTAAGTTCTCTATCGACAAGGACGGAAACGTTACAGTAACAGAAAATGGCAAAGCTGATTTTGATTCGGATAATTCAGCTGAAACAGGATTTGCAGTAGCAAAGAATGTAGGCACACGTGATGCTGAGCTTACAATTTGCGACGCTGCAAAGAAAACACCTGTTAAGTTCAACAAGAAGGATATCACAGGTAAGGAAGAGCTTGAAGGAGCAAAACTTACAGTTTACAAGTATGATGATACTAAGACCGATAAGATCGGTACAGAGGTAAAAGGTAAGGTATCCAGCAAGGAAGCAGATTCCGTATTCGAGCTTAAACTTGCAAACGGCAAGTATGTACTTAGAGAAAGCGGCGACAGCGTAGTTGATGCAGCAGGAAACAAGTACGATATCATCGAAACAACTCTCACCTTTGAGGTAAACAACGGCATAGTAACCGCAACAGGTGCAAAGACCACTTATGACGATAAAGCAACCACAGGTTACTTCTATAAGAGCGGTACGACCATCGAGATCTGTGATGCTAAGAAGGCTACACCTACACCAACGCCAACAAAAACGAAGGTGGTATTCGATAAGAAGACCATCACCGGACAGGAAGAGCTTGAAGGAGCGATCCTCACAATCACCAAGAAGGGCGAGTCCACATCACAGAGCTGGACATCTCAGATCGGAAAGACTTGGGAAGTTGAGCTTGAAGAGGGCACATACGTACTTACAGAGTCCGGCGACAGTGTGGTCGATAAAGACGGAAACAAGTACGATGTTATCAAATCTGAGCTGGAGTTCACAGTAAACAGTGACGGTACAGTTACTGCAACAGGTGCAAAGACCACTTATGACGATAAAGCAACCACAGGTTACTTCTATAAGAGCGGTACGACCATCGAGATCTGTGATGCTAAGAAGGCTACACCTACACCAACGCCAACAAAAACGAAGGTGGTATTCGATAAGAAGACCATCACCGGACAGGAAGAGCTTGAAGGAGCGATCCTCACAATCACCAAGAAGGGCGAGTCCACATCACAGAGCTGGACATCTCAGATCGGAAAGACTTGGGAAGTTGAGCTTGAAGAGGGCACATACGTACTTACAGAGTCCGGCGACAGTGTGGTCGATAAAGACGGAAACAAGTACGATGTTATCAAATCTGAGCTGGAGTTCACAGTAAACAGTGACGGTACAGTTACTGCAACAGGTGCAAAGACCGCTTATGAAAGCAATGCAACCACAGGTTACTTCTATCAGAGCGGTACGACCATCGAGATCTGTGACGCTAAGAAGGCTACTTCTGATGATGACAGCAGCAAGCCTTCCGATGACAGCAGCAAGCCTTCCGGCGGCGACAACGACGGAGATAACGACAGCAACAAGGGCAAGAAGCCTTCCGGCGGTGACAACGACGGTGATAACGACAGCAACAAGGGCAAGAAGCCTTCCGGCGGCGATGAGGACGGAGACAATACACCTAATACAGGTTTTGCAGGTTCCACATTTGCAGCAGCAGCGCTTCTGGCAGCAGTTTCTGTTCTGGCTGTTATGAAAAAGAAGGATGAGTAATATCATCAAGGCTTGAAAAAACAAGCACAAAGCAAAATAATATTAAGGCACTTCTTTACGGAGTGCCTTAATTCGTAATTAAAAAGGAAATTTACAATGGATGAAATCTTTGTTTTATGCCAGGGAGTGAGTCTTCGCAGAACGGGGAAGGTAAGATCTGCTTTTTCTGTTCAGGGAGAGGATGTAAAAGGTATTCTTAGCGCTCCGCTGATACTGCCCGCAGCAAGAGCTTTTATCAAAGTGGTAAAAGAGCCTGTGTTCTTTTTTCTTGAACTTCCCGATCAGCAGGACAGTTACCGGACCTACTACCTTGATAATTGTACAAAGCCTGTGGCTGAGGCTATAATAAAACGATTCGGCGAGCTTTTGGCAAGCGATGGGACAGCCCGCTTCGGCTTTGGTTCAAATGCCACAGAGGAAGAGATATACTTTGAGGATTATCAGGAGTTTTCCGCGTATCTGAAAGATCCCCATAGCTTTGCAAAGGAACTTGAAGATCTGGGCGTGAAGGAGAAGGGTGATTTTGAGACCCTCTGGAAGCAGCTGAGCGATGATAATGTTGGCAGTCTGTCTACGGTGGAGATCGAAGGGGAAACAGTATTTGATATACCCGGCGCTCTTGAACAGGCAGGTATGTATTTAAGTCAGGAGGAATAAAAGTATGAATGTTTGGCACGATATCTCACCAAAGGTAATCAAAAAAGATCGCTTTATGGCGGTAATTGAGATCCCTAAGGGGTCAAAGGTAAAGTATGAGCTTGATAAAACAACAGGCCTTCTTAAAATGGACCGCATACTTTATACCTCCACTCACTATCCTGCAAATTACGGCTTTATACCAAGGACCTATGCCGAGGACGGGGACCCGCTGGATGTTTTGCTTATCTGTTCCGAAACCCTTGTGCCTATGTCTTTGGTGGAATGTGCTCCCATCGGAGTCATTAAGATGCTTGATAACGGAGCGAACGATGAAAAAATAATCTGTGTCCCGGTAAACGATCCTACTTATAACCATATTGACGACATTTCAGAGCTGCCAAGCCATATCTTCGACGAAATGAAACACTTTTTTACCGTCTATAAAAACCTTGAACATAAGGAAACAGTCATAGACGATGTTCAGAACAGACAGGAAGCTATTGAGATCGTCCAAAAATGTATAGAAAGGTATAATGAGACGTATTGTAAATCCTATTTGTGCAATTTGACTATGGATATAGAAAAATAATTGTAAAAGCGGTGGTTTTTTCACAAAATCACCGCTTTTTTTCCTTTCTGACGTTTATTTGAGAAAAATTAATGCAAAAACGAGTTTGTAATAATTAAAAGAAAGAACTAAAAAGTTGTTACCATTTTTTAATAATCTTCTCTTTGAGTATTGTTCATGAGCAAAGAAGCCATGTTAATTTTGTAAAAATTATTTCCAAGCACAACTTTTTTGAGAAATTCTATTGACGTATACTATATGTAGTGGTATAATATAGCCATACTATTATAGTTGTTATGGACCGTGCGAGGCAAAAAGGTCTGTGGGTGCAATATGTTCGGTTGGTTTTTGTGTCAAAACACAGCATATTGTGGCGGTTTTTGAGCTTTAATTGTTCATAGATTACAATTTTATTACACCGCCTGTCGTTTTGGTTACAATTTCCGTCCTCAAATCCTGTGAGGTACCTCTTTGGGTCGGCTGAAATCCCTCCTGTAACAAAAATTTGGGATTTTTACCGATTGCAATTTGAAAATAAATAGTGTATAATGAGTTTACAGTGGTGAAAAGTGCAAAAAAGTGGTACGCAGTGCCAAAATCTTTTCCAAAACTCACCAAGACTATTTCTTTCATGGCAGGAGGTGAACAGCTTGTCCGGGGATAATGAGAGAACAAGCATTCTTGATGGAATGCTGATAGGAACTTATAACCAGTCTATGGACCCTAAGGGAAGGCTCAGCTTTCCGTCCAAACTTAGAGAGGCGCTGGGCGAGAGGTTCATCGTTACAAAAGGTATAGACGGCTGCCTTTTCGTTTATTCCATAGAGAATTTTGAGAAAAAGGCGGAGAAGATCCGCTCGCTGCCTATGGCAAAAGCAAGAACGCTGCAAAGAAGCTTTATGGCGTGGGCTTGCGAAGCCGAGCCGGACAAGCAGGGAAGGATACTTATCCCACAGGCTTTAAGACAGGCAGCTCAGCTTGATAAAGAAATAGTGGTGGCAGGCGTGTGCGACAGATGTGAGATCTGGGACAAGCAGCGCTGGGAAGAGGTCAGCAGCGGCAGCGAACAGGAGCTTGCCGAGGCATTGGAAGGACTTGATTTTTAATGGAGTTCAACCACGTTTCCGTAATGCTTGATGAATGTATAAACGGCTTGAATATAAAGCCGGGAGGCATTTATGTTGACGGCACCGCAGGAGGTGCAGGTCACTCTAAGGCAATTGCACAAAGGCTCGATCCCAAGGCGGGAGGAAAGCTGATCGCTATCGACAGGGACCCTGATGCGGTAAAGGTAGCGACTCAAAGGCTTGAAGGGCTGCCGGCGCAGGTGGTAAAGGGCAATTACTCACAGATAGACTCCATACTTGAAGATGTGGGGATCGAAAAGGTCGACGGGATACTGCTTGACCTGGGGGTGTCGTCTTTTCAGCTTGACAACGCAGGCAGAGGATTTTCCTATCATACCGATGCGCCCCTTGATATGCGTATGAGCCGGGAGGGGTTCAGCGCAAGAGATGTAGTTAATAATTACAGCTTTGAACAGCTGGCAAAAATAATATTTGAATACGGCGAAGAGAAATACGCACGAAGCATAGCTATGGGAATATTGAAGGCAAGGGAACATCGCCCGCTGGAAACTACCCTTGAGCTTGCAGAGGCGATCAAATCGTCCGTACCTCAGAGGGTGAGGAGAGAGAAAAACCCTTGCAAAAAGACTTTTCAGGCCATAAGGATCGAGGTAAACAGCGAGCTTGAACATCTTAGTATCGCACTGGATAAGACCTTTGATTGTCTGAATGCGGGAGGAAGGCTGTGTATAATATCCTTCCATTCCCTTGAAGACAGGCTTGTAAAGCAAAGATTTAAAAGCTTGTGTACAGGCTGTACCTGTCCGCCGGATTTTCCCGTCTGCATTTGCGGTAAAAAACCGCAGGGGAAAATGATAAGCTCAAAGCCTATTGAGGCAAGCGAGCAGGAGCTGGCAGTGAATAAGCGCAGCCACAGCGCAAAGCTTCGCATAATTGAAAAGCTGTAGAGAGAAATAAGCTTTAATTTTCAGCATAGAGAGAAAGCTGAAACACAAAAAGAGAGAAACATCTGCCTAATTGTCATTGCTTGTGATCATCCCCGCCTTGTGCGGGGTAAGTCACAGGGCTGTAACTGCAAACAGCACAAGGGGCGGAAGAGAGCGTTTGTTAGACTTTGAGGTGCATGGATATGGCAAAGCTGCATAACCTTGCCTATGACTATGCCTCTGACCTTGAGCAGGAGGCTGTCGTAGACAGAGAGATCAGACAAAAAAAGAATACCGACACAGCGAATAAGTTTTTTTCATTGAGATTCGTTGTTCTTTGTGCGCTTGTTTGCGGACTGCTGTGTGTGATGATATATGGAAAGGTGCAGATCTCGGATCTCAGCGCCGAGCAGACTCGTCTTCAGACAGAGCTGACAGAGCTTCGCAACGGAAATACCAGCCTTGAATCGGAGCTGGCACAAAAGACCAGCATGACGAAGATCGAGGAGTATGCAAAAAACGAGGGGCTTGTAAAGCTGGACAGATCTCAGATCGAATATGTTGAGGTGGACAGCGATGCGGTGGCTTCAGTGGTTGAAACAAAGGACCGCAGTATATTTGTAAGGATCAAAAACTGGTTCGTATCTAAGCTGGAATACTTCGGCTTGTGATGAATAAAATATCAATGAGGAAAGTTAGGGACAGATAAAATTTGTGCCTGGCTTTCTTGTTCTATATTATTATTAGTGAAAAACAGCGCATTTGCGCCGTTTTATTGTGATAAGGGAGTAAAACATGACAGACAGACCAAGTGCGAGGATGAAAAAAAGGCTCAATCTGCTCTTTATAATTCCTTTTGGAGTGATGGCCGTTTATATTATATATTCTGTCCTGAAGGTGTCAGTCCTGGAGGGCGGATACTGGAAAGCTCTTGCCAACAGTCAGCAGCTCCAGAGTACCGTGGTTTCCGCATCAAGAGGAACTATCTATGATGCCACCGGTTCGGTGCTGGCACAGAGCGCAACGGTGTATAACGTTTATTGCGACCCTGTAATGCTCAAGGAGCATATGGATAAAAAGGATAAGAACAGAGCAGAGCTGGAGGAGCTTTTAAAGACAGAAAAAAACGAAAGCAAGCTTAACGAGTACCGTGCCAAGCTGGAAAAAAACCAGCCCGGGTCAAAGATACTCGATGAGCTGGTGGGATTCTTGTCCCAGAAGCTTGCCACCGATACCGCACAGGTGAGAAGCGCCCTTACGGACGAAAAATCAAGATATAAGATAATCAAGAGAAATGTGGATAAGTCGGTAGCCGATGCGGTGGAAAAAAAGCTCACCGAGCTTTCTGTGGACGGCGTAAGGTGTGAACCTACCACTAACCGTGTCTATCCCCAGAATTCTCTTGCTGCCAACGTTATCGGCCACACCTCTTTTGAGGGAGACGGGATTTACGGGATCGAAGCCTATTATAACGAGTACCTTTCGGGTGTGGACGGAAGAATAGTTACCGCAAAAGACGGCGACGGCAACGAGATACCCTATCGCTATAAGCAGGAATACAGCGCACAAAACGGATATAACATAAATCTGAATATTGATTCAAATATACAGTATATGCTGGAAAAAGCCCTTAAAGAGGGCGTTGCTCAGCATAAACCAAAGTACAGAGCCACGGGTATAGTCATGGATCCGAGAAGCGCTAAAGTCCTGGCTATGGCTACCGAGTACAGCTATGACCCCAACGACCCCGGAAAGGTGACCGATAAAGCCTCTGCTCAGAAGCTTGCCGGCCTTGACGAGGATTCCGAGGAGTATAAAAAACAGCAGCTTGATGCCTGGTCTACCCAGTGGAAAAACAAAGCGGTCTCCGAGATCTATTTCCCCGGATCTGTCTTTAAAACCTTTACAGGCTCCGCAGCGCTTGAAGAAAACGCAATAACACTTGAGGACGTTTTCAGCTGCAACACCCAGATCAAGGTGGCGGATACCTCGTTCCACTGCTGGTCCTTCGTTGACCACGGTTCCCAGAACCTCCAGAAAGCCATGATAAATTCATGCAACCCTGCATTTGTGCAGATAGGTCTGACTCTGGGAGCTGAAAAATTCTATAAGTACCTTGAAGCCTTTGGCTTTACTGACCTGACAGGGATCGACCTGCCCGGCGAGTCAATGTCCATAACCATCGCAAAGGACAAAATAGGTCCTGTGGAGCTGGCATCGTCCTCATTCGGTCAGACGAACAAGGTCACAGCTATCCAGATGATAACCGCCTTTTCTTCCGTTATCAACGGGGGAGATCTGCTTACGCCCCAGGTGGTGAATACCGTTACCGACGAAAACGGAAATATAGTCAAGAAAAACGAACCGGTGAAGAAAAGACAGGTGATCTCCCAGAAAACTTCCCAGGAAATGCGTACTATCCTTGAAAAGGTGGTAACAGAAGCCAAAAGCTCAAACTGCTATATCCAGGGATATCGCATCGGCGGAAAGTCGGGAACCTCACAGAAGATAGACGAAAATGCGGCAGGTAACACCTACGTAGCCTCCTACTGTGCATTTGCACCGGTGGATGACCCTCAGGTAGTGGTGCTTGTGCTGGTGGATGAGCCTACCGGAGACCAGTATTACGGAAGCCAGGTGGCTGCCCCCATAAGCGTTAAAGTAATGACCGAGCTTTTGCCGTATATGGAAATATTCCCGCAGTATACCGAGGAGGAGCGAAAGACCCTTCAGGTCACTGTCCCCAACGTTCAGACATATAAGCTTGAAAGCGCAAAGAAAACGCTGGAAGATCTGGGACTTAAAGTGAAGATCGTGGGCAGCGGAAACACCGTGCTCAGGCAATATCCAACGGGAGTCGCCATCGACAACGGAGGCACAGTGGTGCTTTGTACCGACGATTCAAAGCTTGAAATGGTCACCGTTCCAAGCATAGCAGGCCTTACAAGGCAGCAGGCTAAGGAGCTGCTGGAGTCCTACGGGCTTAATCTTACAGCCCAGGGAGCAGGAGCCAGCGAGACGGGAGCCATTGCCCGGGGAGATCAACAGGCAACTGCCGGAAAATCTGTCCCCGTGGGAACATCCATATCGGTTACCTTTGCAAGCTCTACTGTATCTTCCCAGTAGCAAAAAAACAAAACCAAGCTATGGTAAAAAATATATTCAGGGGAAATGGAAAATGAAACTGTATGAATTGATGAAAAACATTGCTCAGGTGGATATACCCGATACCGAGGTATCGGGTGTTACCTGCGATACACGAAGCGAGATAAAGCCGGGCACCGTGTTTGTGTGTATAAAGGGCAAGACCTTTGACGGGCATGATGCAGCAAAGGATATGGTCGCAAAGGGCTGCAGCGTTGTGGTGTGTGAGAAAGATCTGGGACTGGAAAACCAGATAATCGTAGAGGACACACGTGGCGCTTATCCCCGTATGTGCGCCAACTGGTTCGGCAACCCTCAGGATAAGCTGAGCCTTATTGGTGTTACAGGTACCAACGGCAAGACCACTATCACCACCATGATAAAAAAGGTGCTCACCTCCCTTGGCTGCAAGGTGGGACTGATCGGCACCTGCCAGAATGAGATAGGCGACAGTATATATCCCACATCAAGAACGACCCCGGAGCCTTACGACCTTTATGAGCTTTTTGACAAAATGGTCAAGGCAGGCTGCCGGTATGCAGTAATGGAGGTGTCCTCTCAGGGACTTGAACAAAAGCGTGTTGCCGCTTGTACATACCAGGTGGGTATCTTTACCAACCTGACCCAGGACCACCTTGATGTCCACGGTACAATGGAGAACTATTATCTGGCGAAAAAAGAACTTTTCTATATCTCCAAAACGGCTATTATAAACTGTGACGATGAGTACGGAAGAAGATATATAAGCGAGGTCACCTGCCCTGTGAAAACCTATTCTGTGGGGGGTACGGCTGATTTTGTGGCAGATGACGTGCTGCTTTCCGCAAGCGGTGTAAAGTACGTTTACTCTGACGGCAAAAGAAAGCGCAATGTAAGATTTGGTATGCCCGGACTTTTCAATGTGTCAAATTCTCTGGCAGTGATAGCTTGCTGCGAAACTCTGGGATTTGACGTTGATGAGGTCATAAAGGCTCTCGCCGGTCAGGGCGGCGTAAGAGGCAGAGCGGAGATAGTCCCCACCCACAGGGATTTTACCGTTATATGCGATTATGCACATACTCCCGATGCGCTGGCAAACGTACTTAAAGCTATTAAGGAAAGTTCGACCGGAAAGGTAAAGTGCCTGTTCGGCTGCGGCGGAAACAGAGATGCAACAAAGCGCCCCCTTATGGCGGCAGCTGCTGCGGACAATTCCGACTTTCTTATCGTTACCTCCGATAACCCGAGAAACGAGGACCCTGAGGAGATAATAAAGGATATACTCGTGGGGCTTGAGGGCAAAGATACACCTTACGTTAAGATATGCGACCGCCGTGAGGCTATACACTGGGCTATTAAAAACGCTGAAAAAGACGATATCATCGTTTTGGCAGGTAAAGGCCATGAGGATTATCAGATACTTGCCGGCGGTGTAAAAATACACTTTGATGAGCGTGAGGTCGTTGCAGAAGCCCTTGATGAGCTTTCCAAACAAGGCAGATAATCGGATTCGGACTAAGCCGGAAAACTTGCAAAAATGCATACTGTAACAGGCAGGGAGTGAATTGTAAAAATGGAACAAATGAAACTGTCGGAGATAGTAAAGGCGGTAAAGGGAAGCTATGGCTATCCCGCAGACATGGTGATAGACAATATTTCCACCGATACCCGTACCATAACCCAGGGGTCGGTGTTTCTTGCACTGAAAGGCGCACGGTTTGACGGCCACGATTTTGCTCTCAAGGCTATGGAGCTTGGTGCCCAGGCGGTCATAACCGAAAAAGCTGTTGAGGGTGCAAGATGCATTATAGTTGACTCCACAGCCCAGGCTTTGCTTGACCTTGCAGGTTATTACCGTGATAAGTTTGATATACCCCTTGTGGGCGTAACAGGAAGTGTGGGTAAGACCACCACAAAGGATATGATATCTCTTGTTGTGGCGCAAAAGTATAAAACGCTTAAAACCCAGGGAAATCTGAATAACGAGATAGGAATGCCCAAAACTCTGCTTGGGATAGATAACCAGACCCAGGCGGCTGTTATTGAAATGGGAATGAGCGCCCGTGGGGAAATATCCCGTATGTCCATGAGCTGTAAACCGTCTGTGTGCGTTATAACCAATATAGGCGTATCACATATCGAAAAGCTCGGCTCACAGGAGAATATTCTTGCTGCAAAGCTTGAGATACTTGACGGTGCAAAACAAGGTGCACCTCTGGTGCTGAATATGGATGATAAGTTCCTTGCAAATGCCGTTGTACACGGGCTTCGCAAGGTGTGGTATTACAGCGTGAAGGAAAAAAACTGTGACGTTTACGCCATGAATATAATCAACCGCAACGCAGGTGTGGACTTTGACATCTGCTACGGCGGAGAGATCGCTCACGCAAGAATAAACTGTATCGGAGTACATAATGTAAAAAACGCTCTTGCAGCATTCTGCGTAGGTCTTATCCTGCAAGTGCCGGTGGAGAACATACTTGAGGGCATAGAAAGCTTCCGTCCGGAAGGGCTCAGACAGAACATCACCGTGAAAAACGGTGTAAACTTTGTGGTCGATTGCTATAATGCAGCACCTGACTCTATGCGCTCCAGCATATCTGTCCTTGACCAGCTTGAAACAGACGGGATGCGCTATTGTGTTCTTGCAGATATGCTTGAGCTTGGTGAAAGGAGCGAGGAATTCCATAAGACAGTGGGCAAATATGTTGCAGATTCCCATGCCGACAGGCTCTACTGTTTCGGAGAACTTGCCAGAAACTATATCCTTGGTGCGGTGGAGAATGGCTTTGATAAAAGCAGATGTATGCACTTTTCCGACAAGGATGAGCTGGCGGATTATCTCAGATCAAAACTTCAAAAAGGGGATTCCGTTCTTTTGAAGGGAAGCAGAGGTATGGCTCTGGAAAAGGTATTTGAAGCGATCTGATAGGATGTATTTATATAAAATAAAAGTCTTTTAACGCCTGTGCTCAATAGGCGCAAACAAAAACACAGGATCAATAAGGAGAGAGCAGCTGATGAACTGGCAGGTCCAAAGCGTAATACTACTGGCGGAGCTTGCAGGAGGAACGGTGCTCTTTCGTTTTTTTATCCCGTTTTTCCGAAGGGTGAAGACGGGGAAATTTGACCTTTATATCGGCGACAGATTTAAAAAGGACGGCAGCGAGCCTAAGTTTGCAGGGCTTGTTATGGCGCTTATCATGGTGCTTGGTCTGACAGTGGGAATGGTGGGACGAAGCTTTTTCAATGAGGGCGAAACAGCGGGCGACACAGACCTTCCGGTCTTCGCAGCAAGCGCTGCTGTGGTGCTTTTTGTGACCGCTGACGGACTGGTGCGGGACTATAACAGCGAGACCAAAGGGGGCATAGGACCCAAGCGGCGCTGGGTGATTTTATGGCGGTGGGCGCTATGTTTTGGCTATTGCTGCCTGCTGGGTCATCTGGACGTGCTGGACACAAGGCTGCTGCTTCCGTTTCATATGGGAAATATTGAATTTGGGTTTATATTTTATCCATTGACAGCAGCCTTTATGACTGTTATAATAGGTTTAGCGGAGCTGCATGACTGCCCCGGAGGGGTCACGGACCAGGGCTGTGACGGACTGTGCGCTTTAAGCTCTATGATGTTTTGTCTGGGCAGCGCAGGAGCGTGCGGTATGTACCCCCGACTTGAGATCCCTCAGATCTTCAGCGTTGTTACAGCAGGTGCCTGCGGAGCATATCTGGTGTGGGGGATAAGCCCGTCTAAAATGTACCTCGGCAGGTCGGGAAGCTCACTTCTCGGGGTTTGCATAGCGGTGATAACCGTTACGACCAATATGCCCCTTGCGTTTTTATGCAGCGGGATAGTTTTTATCGCCGACGGGGTGTGCACCCTTGTGGGAAGGCTGGTTTTCAAACGCAGAAAACAGCTTTTGTTCAAAGGGCTTACTCTCCACGGTCATCTGACCAACAGAGGCTGGAGCGATTACAGGATAATGGGCGTAAGTGCCCTTATGACGCTTTTAGGTGCTGTGGGAACGTTTGTGTATGCATCTTATGCGGACAGCATACTTTTGAATAAATAGAGAAACAAAACTTTGTGTAAAGATCTTTCCGGGAGGAATAAAATTGGCTGACACAACAAATATAGAGAATAATGTCAATTATTATGACACTGCCCCTGTCAATCAGCCTGTTGCGCAGGCAAGAAAAAAGCTTAATCTCAGACTTATTTTCACCGAGATAGATAAGCCGTTTTTTGTGCTGGTAATGGTACTGGTGGTGTTCGGGCTGGTAATGATGTTCTCGGCATCCTACGGCTGGGGACTTGCGGACACAGGCGACGGAACATATTATCTGAAACGTCAGGCGTTTGCAGGCGGTATAGGCATCGCTGCAATGCTGCTGCTTTCGGTGTTCGATTATCATTTTTTCCAGAACACAAAAATCGTATATCTGGGATTCATAGTTGTTTTTGGCGTGTGTATTGCAACGCTGTTCGTGGGTACGGAAACTGCCAACGCAAGGCGGTGGATAGATTTCGGTTTTATCCAGTTCCAGCCATCTGAGCTTTTGAAGGTAACGTTCATTCTTGTGTTTGCCTATATAATGGCGGTGAACTTCCCCAAGTTCAAGGACTGGAGATACTGTGTCCTTCCGTTTATTATCATTCTCGGAATGGTCGGCGGAGTGCTTGTGCTGCAAAGACATATGTCGGCGGTTATGCTGGTGGGTATAATCGGAATTTGCATGATGTATGTCAGCGGAATGCCCTCAAAGACGTTCTGGATATTTATTGGCGTGATAATACTTGCCGGACTGATCGTGGGAGGCTTGCGGCTGCTGGCAGGCGGTTCGGGCTTTTCATACATATCCGAAAGAATACAGAGCTGGAGAAACCCCGAGAGTGATCCGCAGGGGTCTACCTGGCAGACTTATCAGTCTTTGCTTGCCATCGGCTCGGGCGGATGGAATGGGCTCGGATTCGGAGAATCAAGGCAGAAGTTCCTGTATCTCCCCGAATCGCAAAATGACTTTGTATTCTCTATCGTTTGCGAGGAGCTGGGCTTTATCGGCGGCTTGATCGTTGTGCTGCTGTTTGTAATGTTTATCTTCAAAGGTTTTCAGATCGCAAGCCATGCCAAGGACAGATTCGGCACCCTCGTTGCCGCAGGTATTACGATCCAGATAGGTTCGCAGGCGTTTTTCAATATCATGGTCGCCTGCAACGCTTTCCCTAATACGGGTATCGCTTTGCCGTTCTTTAGCTACGGCGGTACCGCATTGATGATCCAAATGGCGGAAATGGGTATTATGCTCAATATCTCCCGCCAGGCTAATATGAAAAAATAATTGTACGAATAAATCGGAATTTGGTTTATTATTATTTACAACCATATGTGTCCGAAGGGGTTATAGGGGGCGATCGGAAAGCCCCCTAAGAAAAACACTCGATAGTCAATCCGCCTTTTTGCAGGCGGCTTGAGGAAAAACAGTTTAGAGCTTTTCAAAGGGGCACGCCCTCTCTTGCAGGGCGTCCCCTCTTCCAAAACAGTCCACCGGACTGTTTTGAAATTCACCCCTTGCGGAGCGCACGCTGTATGGGGATTTCGCTCTCTGCGGAGAGCGACGAGGGCGCTGCCCTCGACCCGCAAGCCCTTTTTAGGAAAGGGCTTGACCCCAAACCTTTTTAATATGCACGATTTGGCGTATTATCCTTGCATAGCAGTCGGAGAAAGTTCTTCTGGAAAGTATTGTTTTCCGTTCTCTCTTCTAAGCTCTCAGTCATTTTTACTATTTGGGGACTTGTTTCCCAAATAGTAAAAATCATTAAGAGGTTTAGGAAGGGGGTCTGGGGGATAACCCTTCTCCAAAAGGGTTTCCCCCAGCTGCCACGCAAGGGTGCTGCGGTAAATTCCGATTTAGAACGACATAGATATTATGGAGCTGATGATAGATGCACAGAGTATTACTGGCTGGTGGCGGCACGGCGGGTCATGTTAACCCTGCACTTGCCATAGCGGAAATAATAAAAGAAAAATACCCGGATACCGAGTTTTGCTTTGCGGGAAATCCGGATAAGATAGAGGCAAGGCTTGTTGAAAAGGCAGGATACAGGTTTGAACCGGTACGCATAGAGGGATTTCAGAGGCATATCAGTGCGGAAAACATAAAGCGCAACTTTAAGGCGGTAGGTTATCTTATGAAGTCGGGTAAGACTTGCAAGAGGATAATCAAGGATTTTGAGCCGGACCTTGTGGTAGGCACAGGCGGATATGTTTCGGGGCCTGTGGTAAGGGCAGCGTCGAAAATGGGTATCAAGACTGCTGTACACGAGCAGAACGCTTACGCAGGTGTGACCAATAAGATCCTTTCAAAACACGCTGATGTGGTAATGGTCAGCGTTAAGGAGGCAAAAAAGTACTTTCCGAAGGCAAAAAAGGTGGTCGTTACAGGACTGCCGGTAAGAAAGGCTTTCAGCAGGATGTCCAAGGATGAGGCAAGGGATAAGCTGGGTTTTGACAGGGACACGGTCTGTGTTCTTTCAACGGGCGGAAGCCTTGGTTCGCTTACGGTGAACACCTATGTGAGAAAGCTGCTGAAATATTACCAGGAAAACAACATAAAGGTCAACCACATACATTCGTATGGCACATATTCAGACTATAAGGACTATGTACAGGATCTTGAGAAGGACGGTGTAAAGATCAAGGACGATCCTCACCGCATTGTTGAGAGCTACGTAAATATGCCTGTGGCAATGGCAGCCTGCGATCTGGTCATAACACGCTGCGGAGCGGGTGCGCTTACGGAGATAGAGGATATGGGCAGAGCTGCGGTCATGATACCGTCGCCTATGGTTGCGGAAAACCACCAGTACCACAATGGCATGGTGCTTCAAAACGCAGGTGCCGGTGTGGTCATCGAAGAAAAGGATCTCACTGAGGAGCTTTTCATAAACACAGTAATGGGCTACATAAATGACCCGGAAAAGCTGAAAAGCGCTGCGGAAAATGCATTAAAGCTGCATATACCGGATACTCGTGAGAGGATAATGAAGGCTCTTGATGAGCTGCTTGTAAAAGGATAAGTTGTAAGTCGATATAAATGTCATTGAGGGGAATGTTAAATGGCTAAGGTCAAAAAGAATCCCGGTTCGGGAGATATGGATAGCATAAGGCTGCCTGACAAACAGGAAATACGTGCCCTGAATACACCAAAGCACAGGGGAAGTCTGACCAATCAGTACGCAGAATCCCTGTTTTCAAAGGGAGAGAGCCATTATAAGGGCTCTTTTGAAAGGGCAATACTTTACGAAGATCCTGCAATGAACCTTCGCACTTCCAAGGACGAAGAGGAGGAGCAGGAGGAAGATTTCAGCGATTTCAACGCAAAAGAGATACCAAAGGCAACGGGTCTTAACCGTGGTGTAAAGCTGGGAAACCAGTATGTAAAGAAAAAGACCATTGTGATCTGGTGCACGGTTGCGGTGACATTTCTTTTGTTTATGATGTTTGCCTTTCCGCCGGTCATTACCGACGATACCTCTAATACCGCAGTGGACAAGCAAGCCAACGTCTTTAAAGATATGGGCATGACAGAGCTTAAAGCGTTTGCACTGTCACATTACTCTATGAACAGCGAGAAAGCCTTTACATCGGAAAAGATGGAAAACTACCGTGTGGTCAAGCTTGTATATAACGCAAGAAATCTCTCGCCTTTCAAGGTGGAGATACCAAAGTTTGTAGTGAAAAAAGTTGAGGCTCAGTACGAAGACAGGATAGCATATATATCCATGGCGGATAAAAAGGAAAACGGAGATCAGGCACCGGTGGAGATACCGGCATTCAGCTCAAAGGAAATAACCATCGAGGTGCTTGTGAACGTTGCGGATATTTCGGAAAAAGAGTTTAACGAGGCAGTGTCTTCAATGATAATCGCAACAGAGGGAATGAACAAAAAGGTGTTCGGTCTTTCTGTGCCGTGTATCCCGTCGTTCGTTTTTGTTTCAAACAATATACTTTTGGATATGAGCTGAGCTTTCACCTGAGAGGGCGGCTGAGCATAAGATAAGTCAGACCTTTATTTAGTTTTAAAGGAGTTGACTTTTATGCAAAAGCTTGCTATAAGAGGTGAAAAACGCCTAAGCGGCGAAATAACCCTTCAGGGGGCAAAAAACAGCGCACTTGCGCTGCTTGCCGGCTGTGCTTTGTGCAGCGGCGAGGTAAGGCTGAAAAACTGCCCTGCTTTGAGCGATGTGTTTGCGGCGTGCAGGATACTTAATAATCTGGGGTGCAAATGTTCCTACCATGAGCATTGTGTCAGCGTTGATGCAAGAGATATGGATCGTTGTGCGGTGCCGGATGAGCTGATGAGGGAAATGCGCTCGTCAATAGTCTTTCTTGGTGCGATCCTGGGAAGAAAGGGAGAGTGCGAGCTTTCACCTCCCGGAGGGTGTGAGCTTGGTCCGAGACCGATAGATATGCACCTTAGCGCAATGGAACAGATGGGCGTTAAGATCACAGAAGAATACGGCGGTATGTGCTGCGAATGTCCCTGCGGACTGCACGGGGCAAGGATAGATCTTGGCTTCCCGTCGGTGGGTGCTACGGAGAATATTATGCTTGCGGCGGTCCTTGCAAAGGGCGAAACGGTCATAACAAATGCAGCCACCGAGCCGGAAATAACCGACCTTGGGAATTTTCTGCTGCGCTGCGGCGCAAGGATAAGGGGACATGGTACATCGACGGTTGTGATAAACGGCGTGGAAAAGCTCCACGGCTGCGAATACTCGGTAATGCCCGACAGGATAGTTGCCGCTACGTTTATGTCGGCTGCGGCAGTCACAGGGGGAGAGCTTGATATAAAAGGAGCAGAGCCCCGGCATATGCACTCGGTGATATCCGTTTTTCAGCAAATGAACTGCAGCGTGTTTACTTACGACGACCGTATATTTATAAGCGCAAAAAAACCTCTGCGTGCTGTGCATACCATAAGGACCATGCCCTATCCGGGATTTCCCACCGATGCTCAGGCTCCGGTGATGGCGGCGCTTGCAAAGGCGGCAGGAACATCGGTAATGGTGGAAAACATTTTCTCCAACCGATATCGCCATGTTGATGAGCTTGTGCGAATGGGTGCGGATATAAAGACCGAGGGTAAGGTGGCGGTGATAAGAGGTGTCAAAAAACTCTGCGGAGCGACCGTGAGGGCGCTTGACCTTCGGGGAGGAGCCTGCCTTGTGCTTGCAGCGCTTGGTGCCCAGGGAGAAAGCAGGGTGGAGAACCTTTGTTATATCGACCGTGGTTACGAAAACATAGAAACAGTGCTCCGTTCGGTGGGCGCTGATATAAAAAGGATAAAAAACTAAGGAAAGTGAAAGATGAAAGACGTTGTAAAATCAAGCCCGAATGAACAGTTCGGAGCGGATGAGTCCAAGGGACGAAAAAACAGAAACGGCAGCATGGCAGGCTATTGTGCAATAGCCTTTGTATTCGTTTCTCTGGTGCTTCTGGTGCTTTGCCTTACGGTTTTTTTTAAGGTCAAAAATGTTGAGATAAACGGGCTGACTCTCTACCGTGAAGACCAGATAATGGGCGTGGGCGGCATAATCAACAGCGAGAACCTTGTGCGTACCGATACAAAGCTTATTGAACAGCGGCTGAAGGAAAACCTGGTGTTTATCGAGACCGCAAAGGTGGAAAAGAAATATCCGTCTACGCTGATAGTAACGGTGACAGAGGCCGAAAAAGCCGCAGACATACTTCAGGACAACAGCTATTGGGTAGTGTCCGCCAGCGGAAGGATACTTGAAAAGGCAAACCCTAAGCCCACGGGAGGTATACCTGTGGTAAAGGGCTTTGAGCTTGATGCTTCAAACGTGGGAGATGAGCTTAAAAGCAAGGATAAGAACAAGCTTCGCATATATAACGAGCTTATGAGCTGTATCAAAAAGATAGATATGAAAAAAATAAACGAGATAGATATGACCCAGCGCTCCTCGATAGTGATGAACTATGATTCTCGTGTTACTGTGGAGCTGGGCGGAACGGTGGAGCTTGAGTATAAGCTGGGATATTTCAAATCCGTGCTGGAGGATAAACTGGATAAGGACTTCAGAGGAAGGCTTATATATAACGGCTCAGACAGCGGTATTTCAGCCTTGCCGGAGGGCGCAGGCTCATCGGGTGAGGACAGCAAGACCGCTTCCGGACAGGAGGAGAAAAAGGACGAGGACGTTAAAACAGCCCAGGATGATCCGCCTGAAAGGATCGAGGATTATGGGTATATGAAGAATAATCCTGCGGCGGGCACTTCACCGGGCACCGGATCGAACAACGCAAACAGCGGAAATAACCGCAGCGGTAACGCAAATAATGCGGGTACACAAAACGGCGGCATCAATTATAACAATAATAATGCCAATAATAATTATAATAACAACGCCGCAGGGTATGGCTATAATTCTGCAAACGGCGGAAATAACAATAACTACAATGCCGGAAACGGCAATGGAGGATACGATGTGAACGCAGGTATACCCGCCTCGGGCGGATATACCTACGATCCCAATGCCGCCTATGGGAACGGATACGGTGCGGATAACGGCTACGGCTACGGATTTAATTACCAGCCGTAGGAAAATCTTATCCCCCGGAATTTGTCTAATCTGTACAATTTTTTGTTCAAATTGCCTCGATTAACTATTTTTTAATAGAAATTTTAAAAAATGACTTATAAAGCGCTTTACATTTTAAGCGTAATATGATAATATGGTATTATCTAATAATGTGTTAAAAGGGCGTATTGTGTCCTGACGCAACGATCCCTCACGTTAGATGTGTAAATTATGAGGATCTAATCATAAAATATAGGAGGAACACGAATATGGGTTACGAAATCGTAGACGAGCCGGTAGCAGGCGCAAAGATAAAGGTAATTGGTGTCGGCGGCGGCGGCGGAAACGCTCTTAACGGCATTATCGCTCAGGGAATCAGGGGTAATGTGGAGTATATCGCTGTAAATACAGACGCTCAGGCTCTTAAAAAGTTTGACGCAGAAAACACTATCCAGATCGGCAGAAAACTTACCAAAGGACTTGGCGCAGGCGCAAAGCCGGAGATCGGCGAGTCCTCCGCACAGGAAAGCAAGGATGAGATCGCAGAAAAGATCAAGGATGCCGATATGGTGTTCATTACCGCAGGAATGGGCGGCGGAACCGGTACAGGTGCTGCTCCGGTCATCGCTGAGATCGCAAGAGAGGCAAATAAGCTCACGATCGGTGTTGTTACAAAGCCTTTCAAATTTGAGGGAATCAAGAAGATGGAAAGGGCTGAAAAGGGCATCGAGGCTCTTGCCAAAAACGTAGACGCTCTTATCGTTATCCCTAACCAGAACCTTATCGATACCGACATGAAGAACCTGACAATGGCTCAGGCATACGCTATTTCGGACAATGTACTTAAAACAGACGTTATCGCTATCGCTGAGATCATCACAAGACATGATGAGATCAACGTTGACTTTGCAGACGTTACCACGATCCTTACCAACGCAGGCAAGGCTCATATCGCTATCGGCCACGGCGAGGGCAAGGATAAGGTCCAGGATATACTCAATCAGGTGGTTACTTCAAAGCTGCTTGAGACATCTATCACAGGCGCAAGAAGACTTATCGTCAACATCACCATGTCACCGGATCTTACTGTTCTGGATATGGCAGAGCTGACAGAGGCTATCTCTTCTGCTGCTGATCCGGGCGCTGATATCATCTTCGGTAACGGAACAGACGAGAACGCTAAGGATACAATGGATGTTACGGTCATCGCTGCTGACTTTGCAGATGATGCAGAGCCTGTCGAGGAGGCTAAGCCTGTAAATCCGTTTGCAAAGCTTGCTCCAAAGGCTGATGAGGAGAGCAAGGCCAACGCAGAGGCAATGGCTAAGGCGGGCGTTAAGGCTGCTGACAATCCAAATTACTACGACGATATCTTCAATATCTTCAAGAAGTAATTTGAAGTAAAAAAAGAATATCTTTCGATAGGGCAAATCATTTTTTGGAATGATTTGCCTTATCTCACCTAATGGGGAAAACTACTTGTAGTTTCCCGGGAGGGCGCCGGGGACTATATATTGACAAAGGCTGTAAAATAAGCTTTTGCCGAAAGTTTTTCGGTAAAAACACTTGAAATTTCGTTGCGCTTTTGTTATAATAATATTAAGGTATTGTGGCTTTGAATCGTGGGAATTATCTGTTATCAAATTAGCCAATAAACATCGGTGGAATTTGTTACTAATAATGAAATTCCCGAAATTGAGCAAAGCCTATTGAAAAGACCTTTTATATATAGTATAATTATTAAGGATCAATTATTTTTTGGAGGGACATTATATGGCAAGCAATGGATTTTTGAGAACTGTTAGAGTGGGTGGATTTGATAAGCAGGACGTTCTTGCTTATGTAGATGATCTGACCTCTAAGATCTATACTCTTGAGGCACAGGTCAACGATCAGAATGAGACTATCGAAAGACTGGAGAAATCTCAGGGCAATGCTCAGACTCAGGACTTTGAAGGTAAAGCTGAGCTGGAGAAGAAGGTCGAGGATGCTAAGAATAAAGTGGCTGAGCTTATGGCTTCCACTGACACGATGAAGGTCCGCATCGCCGACTATGAGCAGCAGATCACTGAGAAGGATGCAGAGATCGAAAGACAGAAAAATGAAATAGAAGAGCTTAAAGATAAGCTGGAGCAGGCTGAAAAGAATGCAGGCAGCGGCAACGCAGCTATGGAGCTCGGTCAGGTATTTATCGAGGCTCAGAATACAGCTAACAAGGTCGTTGCAGACGCTAAGGCTAACGCTAAGCAGATGGAAGAGGAAGCTCAGCAGCTTCAGAACCAGATCCTTGACGACGCTAACGCACAGGCTGAGAAGCTGGTCACCTCCGCACAGGCTGAGGCTGACGCTACACTTACAAGCGCTAAGCAGAATGCAGCTAATATGGTGGCTGAGGCTAAGGCTGAGGCTGAGCAGACCACAACTAATGCAAATGCAGAGGCTCACAAGGTTACCACAGAGGCTAACGCAGAGGCTGAGAGAGTCAGAAGCGAAGCAAGAGCAGAGGCTGACAAGACTATCAGAGATGCACAGGCAAGCGCAGTTACCATCAAGGCACAGTCCTCGGATATCAGAAATAAAGTTAAGGCTCACTTCACAGAGCTTAGCGATAACGTTCAGAAGCTGGTTACAACTCTTAACGACCTGTACGGCACAAGCATCGGATCTGTAAACGATGCAAGAGACCTTATCGACGAGGGTCTGGAGCTTGTTGAGAAGCAGGAAGCTGAAGCTTGATAGATGGCTGATTTTGCTAAGGTCAGATCTGAGGAGCTGAAAAGGCGCAGCGATGAGTTCAGGTGCGGCGATAAGATCCTTTTGACAGGATATGTTTATACCGCAAGGGATGCTGCACACAAACGCTTTGATGCCCTTTTGGATCAGGGGAAGGAGCTTCCGATCCCCATAGAAAATGCCGTAATTTATTACGCAGGTCCTACTCCCGCACCGGAGGGAAGACCTATCGGGTCCTGCGGCCCCACAACGTCGGGAAGAATGGATAAGTTCGCTCCGAGACTTTTGGATATGGGACTGGGCGGAATGATAGGCAAGGGAGAAAGGTCACAGGCTGTGGTGGACGCTATTGTCCGCAACAGGGCTATTTACCTGTGTGCTATCGGCGGCGCAGGCGCACTGGCTTGCAACTGTATCAAATCCTGCGAAGTGATAGCTTTTGACGATCTGGGATGCGAGTCTGTAAAGAAGCTTTATGTGGAGGATTTTCCGTTGATCGTGGCGGATGACTGTACGGGCGGAGATATATTCAAAAAGGGAAGGGCAGAGTATTGCTCCCTTTAAAATGGTGATAAGGCAGTCGTTTTGGCGGCTGCCTTTTTGTGTGGAGTTTATTTGGTTAAAATGCCAAGTTTATGTACTTTAAATGTGTAAGTTGTTACAAATATTTCTATTTGTGAATTTTATTTTAACGATTTCCTTGACTTTCAAAGTTGAAAATGGTATCATATAAGCACATTGGTGCGTAAGGCGGTTTTGTTATGGGGAAAGGGCGTGTTCAGTATAACACCCTGTCGGATGAAGAGCTTGTTGAGCGTTCAAAAAGTGATAAGCGTGCCGTTTCGGAGCTGATCGTGCGGTATCTTCGCACGGTAGAGTATTTTGCCGGAAGGTACGACGTTTCCATTCGTGAGGATATGGTCCAGGAAGGCCTTATGGGTCTTTTGAAGGCGGTGAACACTTACCGCTTTGATGAGAACGTTAAGTTTTCCACCTATGCTAACGTGTGTGTGCGAAATAAGATCATCTCTTCGATGAAGAAAAATTCCCTTACAGGTTTTGAACAGTTTTACGACGATTCTCTGGAGGAGCGTTTTATAGGCTCTGCTGATGAGCCTAATCCCGAAAGCATACTTATGCAGAGTGAGCGCAACGAGGAGATATATAATAAGATAATTTCCGCTCTTTCAGAGCAGGAATGGAAAGTCTTTCAGTTGTTTTTGACAGGTATGGCTTATAACCAGATGGCATTAAATTTGGGCGTGACTGTAAAGTCGGTGGACAATGCGATGCAAAGGGTAAGGCGTAAACTGAAATCGGTGCTGAAATAATGTGAAAAAGATATCCCCAAAAGGGTTCTTTATATGGCCGAATAGCTTAATTGCAGAGCGTTGTTTATCAAAGGTGTCGGTGCAAGTCCGACGAGGCACAAATTTTTATATCGAGGTATGGTATCATGTACGAGGACAAGACATTAGTATGCAAAGACTGCGGAAATGAATTCGTTTTCACAGCAGGCGAGCAGGAGTTCTACGCTGAAAAGGGCTTCACAAACGAGCCGCAGAGATGCAAGGCTTGCAGAGATGCAAGAAAGCAGGCAAGCAAGGCTGAGAGACAGACCTACACCGCTACCTGCGCTTCATGCGGCGGAGAGGCTGTAATTCCTTTCAAACCAAGAGAGGACAGACCTGTTTACTGCAGCGAGTGCTTCGCAAAAATGAAGGAGCAGCAGTACTAATATCAAAGACAAAAAGAGTCACCCAAAGCGGTGGCTCTTTTTTTGCGGTTATTCGTTTTCATGGAGCTTGCTAAGCTCAAGAAGCTCTGCGGCAAGAGAGTTGCCGGTGCCGCCGGACATAAGTCCGCTGCCTATTTTTTTTAGCTTTTCCGAACGGTTACGCAGATAACGCTTGCCTGCCGGGGTGTCGCTTTTGACAAACCCGTAATGGAGATATTCCCCGGTGAGGGGATAGTCGGGCTTTTCATACCTCACCTGCATTACAGAATAAACAAACCTGCCCTTGATGCAGGCTTTTTCTTTTTTTACGCTAAACCCGTTATCATATAACCATTGCCGAAGGGTATCGGCTTTGGTCATAGGCTGGAGCACAAGGTTTATTCCCTCTTTCAGCCAGCTGCACCGGGAAATTATATCGGCGATAAGCTCGCCTCCCATGCCGGCAATAACAACATCGGTTATGTCGTTTTTTTCGACGTTTTCAAGTCCGTCGGAAAGTATAGGGGCTATTTTATCCTCAAGCCCTCGCCGGGAGATATGCTCTCTTGCGGAACTTAGGGGTCCCGGTGCGATATCGCAGGCGTATGCCTTTGTACAAAGACCTTTTTCTATCATATAGCAGGGAAGGTACCCGTGGTCGGTGCCCACATCGCATAAGACCTTGCCGCAGCAAAGCTCTGCACAGGCTGTCAATCTGTCATCCATAAAAACACCCTTTGTCTGTTATGTGTTATGAAAAAACCGCCCTGACCTTTAAGTCAACGGCGGTTTGGATTACGGCTTACTTTGCAAAATGTGCGTTGAGCTTCTTTATCATTTCGCCGGGGTCAACACCGTGTACCTCGCAAGCTTCCTCAAGAGTCTCTCCCCTTGAAGCAGGACAGTACAGGCAATGCATTCCCATATCGGTAAAATAAGGTGCTACGCTTTCATCATGATCCATGATGTCGCCGATTATTGTGTCTTTTGTTACTTCAAATGCCATTTTTATTACCTCCTTATCCGGTATGATATTATAATACCACAATATTTCAGAAAATGCAACCCCTTTTGTATAATTTAACTTTTACAGAATAACAGCCCTCGCTGCGGCAAACAATAATATCAAAACTATCTTTTGGGAGAGATGAAAAAAATGACAGATCTTGATGAGGCTTTGTCGGCGGATATAGAGATCACCCTTTCAAAGCTGGAAGAGCTGTGCGGTGATACCGACGATCTTAATGTGGTCAGGGTGCGTATCGGCGCAGTAGAGTGTGCAGCAGTTTCCGCAGAAGGGATGGTGTCTGCCGCCGGGGCAGGAGACCTTATTTTTCAGCCGCTTATGTATCTTAACGCCTGTGATGCCCATGAGGTGGCGGATTTTCTGTGGGAAAGCTCGCTGCTTTCCACACAAAGAAGCAAGGTCGCAACTTACAGGGAGCTTGTGGAGCTGATGTTTTCAGGGTTCTGCATAATCCTCACAGACGGCTGGGACAAGGGAGTTGCCTTTGGTGTACAGGGTTTTGAAAAGCGCAGCGTTTCCCCTCCCGACAGCGAACAGACCGTTTACGGTCCCCAGGACAGCTTTAACGAGACGGTAAGGAACAATATATCCCTTATCCGCCGCCGCTTAAAAACGCCCCTTTTAAAGGTGGAGATAATAAAATGTGCAAAGCAGTCACGAACCGATGTGTGCATTATGTATATGCGGGACAGGGCGTCTGCCCGAATGGTGGAGCAGATCCGTAGACGCTTGAAGGATATGGGGCTGGATACGGTGCTTTCCGGAGGGTATATCGAACCCTTTGTGGACGGAGCGTACGATAAGTCTTTCTTTCCGGGGGTAACATATACCCAGCGTCCGGACGCAGCTTGTCTGCACCTTAACGAGGGCAGGGTATGTATCATTGTGGACGGTTCACCCTTTTGCCTTGTATGTCCCGGTCTTTTCTCCGACAGCTTCCGCACAATGGACGATATGTCTGCCAAGCCCGGATACGCAACCTTTATACGTTGGCTCAAATACTTTGCATTTATTCTGGCTGCGGCACTGCCGGGATTTTATGTGGCGCTGGTGATGTACCACCCCGAAGCGTTCGCTTTAAAGCTGCTGCTTAATCTTTATGTTTCTGAGGAGGCAACGCCTTTCCCATTGCCGGTGGAGATGACGCTGTTGGTAATAATGTTTGAGATAATGCGTGAGGCAGGGATACGCCTTCCAAAGGCGGTGGGAGGAGCGGTTTCCATCGTCGGGGGACTGATAATAGGTGATGCTGCGGTGAAAAGCGGACTTATTTCTGTGCCGCTGCTTATTGTGGTTGGCATAACAGCGACCTCAGCGTTTGTAATACCCCGTCTTGACAGACAGATAACCCTTATGCGGATCGTGTTTATAATTGCGGGAAGTACAGCCGGACTGTTTGGGGTGTCCTTATGCTGTATTCTTTTTACGGCGAATATATGCGCTATGAACGACCTTAACGTATCGTATCTTTCTCCCCTTTCTCCCTTGAACAAGTCCCGTGTGGGAGAGGTGTTTTTCAGGCGCTCGTTCAAAAGCTATGCCGCTGGACGATCCACCGTCACGGATCTTGCGGAAAACGGAAAGGAGGACGGGAAATGAAGGTCATGACTCCTTTGCAGCTTGCGCTTATCGCTTGCTGCTGCCGCTCGTTTACTTTGCTGAGCCGGGTGTGCACCGGATCCAGTCCTGCTCTTTTTATGATCTCTCTTGCAGCGCTGAGCGTTGTGGAGGCGGCTTTGCTTTTGCCCTGCCTGGGAATAATAAAAAGAACAGGCAAGGCGCCTGTTGAGCTTTTGTATGAAAAGAACAAATTTGCTGCACAGTCGGTAACGCTGGCGTTTATGATCTTTTTCATGTGGGACTGTTTTCTCACCTCGGGTGGACTTGCGTATTATCTTGACAGGTTTTTCTCAACGGATATTTCACGGATAGCTGCGCTTTTTTGTGCAGCGGCAGCAGCAGTGTACCTGTCCACTTTGAGCAGTGCGTCAATAGGGAAATGCTCTGCTTTGGTTTTTGGGGTCTTTGTTATTTTTATGCTGCTTTTGTGTGTAAATACTGCGGCGGATGCGGATATAACCGGACTCCATCTGGCACAGTCCGACCCGGGAGAGGGGCTTGTTCACAACCTTTCTTCTCAGCTGTCGCAAAGCAGAGAACTTGTGCTGTTTGTATTTTTGCTTTCCGACCTTAAAACGGGGCATCGCCGAAGCGCAGTCTTTTACATTATAATAGCCCTGTGTACAGCGCAAAGCTGCATATGTCTGGCAGGGATAGCTTTGGGAGAGTTTGCCTCTGAAACGGATACGCCTTTATATTATCTTTCCTGTCTGTCCTCCTCGGGGATAGCCCAGCGGTTCGATGCAGGCTTTATGGCAGTATGGACAGCCCTGGGAGCGATCCGCCTTGGCGTGATGATACACTGCACAGCAAGGTGCGTAAAACGATTGTTTGCGCCTTTTTCAAATTCACTTGCAGCAAAGATACTGCCTTTGCTCCCGGTGGCTTTGAGCGTGCCGGTTTTGTACACACGGCGGTGGAAGACTGTTGTGAAATTTGAAGAGTCGCCTTATATAATAGTATCTGTTGTGGCTGCTGTGCCTTTGGTGCTTTTCGCTTTAATGGGAAAAAGGAGGAAAAAAGTTGAAGATTGAACGCTTTACAATGGCATTGCTTATTTTTATTGCCGGATCTTTCGTATTGCTTTATTCATCGTCAAACCTGCACGGACCGGACCTTCGCAGAAGACTGCTGTGCCATGCTGTGGGCATAGATGTTGAAAAGGGGGAGTTCCATATCACTGCACAGATATTCAAGCCCTCACAGCCCGGCTCGGACACTCCCGTTGATATTACACAAACAAACGTTGAGGTGCTTGACGGAAGAGGAAAGACGATCCCCCAGGCTATTGCGGATTGCGAACGGCAGCGAGGGAAAAAGCTGTTTCTTGGACATCTGAAGCTTATTTGCCTGGGAAGAAACGTTGACCTTTCAAAGCCTCGTGATCTTTTTGGCTTTTGTCTTGGTGACAAAACCGTTTGTCTTGAAACGGATATATGTTTTTGTACAGATTCAGCACAGGAGCTTTTGCAGACCCATATGACCACGGAGATGATCTCTACCGAGAATTATATAAATCTTCTTGATTACAACGCAAAAACTTCAAGGTGTGCACGCTGCCGCCTTATTGACCTGCTTGGGGAAAAAGATGAGAATTATACGGCGCTTGTACCTGTGCTTGAGGTGGAAAGCAAAGGTGAGAATGGCAAAGAGCCTGTGGTGCGTGCCGAAAAAACGGCTGTGGTGCAAAACGGAAAACCGGTAAGAACCCTTGATGCACAAAGAAACAGCGAGGCGTTCCTGCTGCTGAAAAGCTCTGTATCTGCCGTGGGGCAGGCTCAGGTATCAGCAGGACCGGAGACTGTGATGATCGAAAAATGCGGGCTTGAAAAAAGCATGACGATAAAGGATGGAAAGCTTTGCTTTAAGTGCAGACTGAAAGTCGCTGCAGACTCTTTGGGGGAAAGCGGAGGTGAAAAAGCGGAACAGATCGGCAAGAGGATAGAGGAAAAACTGCAAGCGGCATTCCGGGAGAGTTACAGCGGCGACCTGGCACAGGACATTTTCGGGCTGGAAAAACAGCTGCGGTTCGACCTTCCCCGGGTATACCTTAACTACAAGGACAATATTCAGCAATATCTGAGCAAAGCAAAGGCTGACATAGAGGTCGTGTGTATGGTAAAGTGAAACAAATTTAATGCTGAGCAGTTCATAAAAAGTTTATATTTGAAAATGCAATTTGGTGTTGACAAACTAGAATTAGCGTGATATAATATACAAGCACTCTCACGAAGGGGGTAAGAAAAAAGCCGTTCGGAGAGGTGCAGCAGTATCTTGAAAATTGAACAATAAACGAAACGAAACCCTTGGAAATACTTTGAGTA
>Ga0310691_10000100_pt1 | contig 168962 bp, 155 predicted proteins | sample 176DNAGHGlowgp2_FD_203887 | JGI IMG/M metagenome (GOLD analysis project Ga0310691, IMG submission 203887) | Sheep rumen microbial communities from Palmerston North, Manawatu-Wanganui, New Zealand - 1766 DNA GHGlow gp2 (v2) (version 2) | ecosystem: Host-associated > Mammals > Digestive system...
ATCGACAGTCTGATTTTAACACGTTTTTGCTGCTTGTCAAACGGGAATCAATCAAAAAAACTCGTCAAAATTGCCTCACAGGGCATTTTTTATGGTGTATGTAGAATTTAGTTTTTCATTTGACCTATGACCGAAGGCGTCCTTAAAAAGGAGTCTCCGGTCCGTCTATGGATAAACAACGAATCAAATCTGCTCGTTTTTTATCGTGTCTTCATCAAATTTACAATCAAAACAACAGTTCCAAGCGCACCGAAAACAGCCGCTGCGATCTCCGTTTTTTGCAAAACAAAGGCTATGGGTAACCCGATACCCATAGCCCACACTCATGACTTGCCTGTAGCAAGTAACTTCTGAATAAACCGACTGACAATGCTGTCTTTACTTTTCTTTTTTGGTTTTCCACAGAGAATTTACAAATACACCAAATGCTCCTACAGCTGTCAGTACACAGGCAACCAGAATTTTAACGAACGGTGATTTTCCCATCGCAAATAAGACAATCTCCGCTATAACCAACAAAACCAAAATACATATGGTAAAGATTCTTTCAAACTTTGTCATCTTTCCAACCTCCCTAACCGGTTCCGGCCGCCTTCGCGGTTCCCCCAACTCCGCCGACCGACGCGAGCACCATCACGCCGCAAGCAGCAGAGAAACAACTCTTTTTTTCATTCTTAAATCCCCTTTTTCCTGTCGCGCTTTTTTCTTATGGAGTTGATTCCGTACGCTACACAAACAAGCGAACCGACGCCTAAAGCAAAGCAAACATGCAGGCCGTATTTCCACGTCGCTTCTGGATGAAGAACGGAATCAACAAAGAACCAAATCAAGCCGACGATCAAAACAAATGCTGTGACGAACGAAATAACTGCTTTTTTCATGATTTATGCTCCTTTATTGCAACGCGAATAGTATTCATGCCTATAATATATTTCTCCGATTGTTATCGTTTCTTCATCAAATAAACAATCAGCAGAACAGTTCCCAGCACACAAGACACCGCTGCTCCAATCAAAAACACCTTGGCAAGATAACGTCCCCACGGCCCCTTCCATGTGGGAGTGGCAAGCGCCACGCAAAACAGAATTCCATCACCCAAAAGGAACAACACGCACAATACATAAGAAATAATCCAAAACCGTTTACTCACTTTATTCTCCTTGTCTTCATCTGCATATTTGCGGCGACAGAACAAAACTACAAATATAGGATACACTTATTTCGTTATTTTTTCTCACCTAATAACTATGATGTCCTCTTGGCTTATAGTTGAAGCAAGAGGCTATGGGTAACCCGATACCCATAGCCCACACTCATGACTTGCCTGTAGCAAATATCTTCTGAATCAACCGACTGACAATGCTGTCTTTACTTTTCTTTTTTGGTTTTCCACAGAGAATTTACCAATACACCAAATGCTCCTACAGCTGTCAGTACACAGGCAACCAGAATTTTAACGAACGGTGATTTTCCCATCGCAAATAAGACAATCTCCGCTATAACCAAAAACACTAAAACACCAATGATAAATACTCTTCCAGATTTTGTCATTATACCAACCTCCAATCATTCATAAGATTCAATTGCCCCAAAGGAAATATATCCTGCGCTTTGCACCATACCTGTCAAATTCTCACTAAAAACTGCATTTTGGACTATTTGCTTCTTTATCTCTTTTGCTGAAGTACTACTTGAACAGGCTCTGATTCTTACCGCCTCCGCCACAACAAACGGGACCGCATAAGAAGTACCGCTACAGAGTATCATTCTTCCGTTTCCATCCATAGTAACTATGTCTGCTCCAGGCGCTGCTATATCTACATAATCCCTACTGTAATTTGACACTTCACTGATATATCCATCAGCCCTCATTGCCGCTACAGATATTACATTATCCAGATTATACATTGCCGGGTAGCTAGAGACTTCTCCTAACCGAGTGCCTTCATTCCCGGCAGGTACTACAAATAGCATGTTTGATTGCTCCATTTGAGACTTTAACTTATCATCCTTGATATTCATAGTCAGGCTAAAGCAACAAATTTCAGCACCGCATTGTTCAGCATACTTTATTCCTGATATTACTTGATCTACGCCGCAAAAGCCTTGATCATCAAGAACCCGGATAAGAATAATCTTAGCACTGCTACCACACATTAATCCCTTGAATCCGAATCTGGATCCTGCCAATATATTCAGCAAAAGGGTTCCGTGTGATTCAGTATTCCCCCCAGCTTCAATCAGGGGATAGCCCTCTCTAATAGATGCACCAACAATATCATCAGTATATCCGTTATTGTCATTATCAATTCCATCTCCTTCAACCTCTCCGGGATTCTTCCATAAAAGAGATGCCTGTATCGAGTCAACGGCGAAAGAAGAATCAATAATTGCTATAACAACTTCATTATCTTGCGGAATCCCCAGCTTTTCCGGAACAACTCCATCCAGTTTTACTGCAAAACACGTTTCGCCCCATGAAAACTTGTCCGCGCTATCGGAAGGGAATTTCCCTGAGTAAGACTCACTCCACCAAGCCAAATCTATAAATTCACATTTTAGGCCTGTTTTCCCACATGAAAACGCTCCTTGCTTAGGATACACATTTGGATTATATACATGTGAAATAATAACACCCTGTGTTCTTTTTGTCGCACATCCGCAAGTTATCAAAAGCATCAGTGATATTATGCACCAGGCTAAGAAAACTGTTTTACTGTTTTTTCTAACACTATTCGCCAAATATGAATCTCTAATACACCCTGGTTCCATAAGCTTTTGTCATATCAAAATACGTATCTGCCTCTTTGTAAGCTGCATATGCTTTGTACAAATGGTATATACCCGTTGCGTCAATCCCTAAGGCTGCCAACGCTGCTCCGGCAAGAACTTTACTCGGTGTAACCAACAGTATAATACAAGCCGCTACCATCACTGCGGCCGAACACCCTACTAACCCTGTTTCGCGTATATTTTCATCAACCTTTTGCTTGTAGTCATTAAAATATGGTGCGTCATTCTTTAATCTGTATCCTCGAACACATCCTATTTCAACATAGCCTAAATCCGGACTGCTTGTTCCGATTCGGTAATAATGGTAATACTCATTCCCATTAGACTTGTATGCAATCGTCATGTATCTATACGCTCCATAGCCTGCTGACGAGATTGTACTGTCCTTCGCCCGCCTTATCATGCCGGAAACATCTTGCCGCTCTTCTTTTGCTTTCTTATATTTTTCGCCTCCAAAGATACTCTTCCCTACATACACATAGTCAGTTTTAGTCATCTTCCCTTTCGAAAAGACTATCTGCGTTTTTGCCCGAGTTTCTTCGTTAATGTATTCAAGGGTAAAGTTTTCCTCGTCTAAAACATCCATTGAAACAGAATAGTTTACCCCGTTCTCGTCAGTTATTTTTTGCTTGGTTTTTCTTCCCTTCGCTTTTCCTCCTGCAGCATAGAGACTGTACTTGAGCAAAGTGTCAAAACAAGCATTATCGCTATTACAGCCTTTACAATGTGTTTTTTCATTCTTGTCTCCATTCTCTTCTTCACTCCTTTAAATCTTCTTAAATAACCTGACATCTAACTACATTAAAACACTTTTTGTTTAGTTGTTCGGAATTCCCAGAATATGACGAAGCCATTCCCAAAAGTCATAATCATAAAGAATAAACTCCTTATCGTTCAATTTCTGCGCACCTCCTTTTTTTTGCTTTCATTATGCGAAAAAAAAGGCAAAAAAAGCAATGATTTTTGGATGAACGACATATTTTGTTGATGAACGACATATTTTGTGAAAAATGTGTGATTTTTCTGTGAGGGAAATATGGCCGGAAGGTACCCTTTTTCGGGGCCATCCGGTCATATGATTTTCGCTTTTATTCTTTTTTGCAGGATTATTTATCGGTTTCTGTCAATCGTAACACGCTTTATGAAGGCAAAATACGCCTCCTTCACGGGATACAAATACTTTCTTCCGACAGGGACAACAACGCCGTTGGTCATCTGCAGATTTGCTCCGTTCATCTTCCCGACATGCTGAAGGTTGACCAGATAGGACTTGTGCGTGCGAATCATCGTCGTTCCTTCGATTTGCTCTTCAATCTCCTTGGTACTGCTGAACCCCGAAAATTCCCCGGTCTCGGTGTAAATGGAAATATAATTACCCTTAGCCTGAATCAGGACAATGCGGTCGAGCGGGATATACCCGTCCCCGTCTAAAGTCTTGTAGGTTATTTCGATATTCTCCTTCTCTTCCCGAATCACGGTCTTCAGACAGGTTTCTATTCCGATTTTGTCCAAAGGCTTCTCAAGAAACGCCAATGTCTTCAGGTCAACCGTCTCCCACTTAAGCTCCTTGTGGCTTGTCACAAAAACGATTCGCCAGATTCGCTCGTTCTTTCGCACCTTTGAAAGAACCTCCAGGCCGTCCGCACCGGGCATTTCTATATCGAGAAACAGCAGATGAATCTTTTCTCCCTGATAATCGAGTACTTCCTTCCCGGACTTAAACTCGACGAACTCAGCCTGCTGCCGGTCCTGCGTATTCAAATAAGCGCTGCAGATTTCCTTAATCTGCCCGCGGTAAGTGGGTTCATCATCACAAATGCCGATTCGTATCATGGTTTCCTCCGAGTTCCGAATGATGTGTCATTTTTCATTTTCATTATGAAAATATCCTCCGGAAAATGCAATCACTTTTGGATGAACGACATATTTTTTGGATGAACGACATAAATTCGGTCTCAAAGTATGATTTCCACACTGAAATTGCCCGGTTCTTCCACAATCTGAATCTCCCCGTTCGCCTTTGCAACCGTGTTCCGGATGTTCAGCAAACCGAACCCGTGGTTCTGATAATCACTCTTCGTGGTACCGTGCCGTCTTCCGATTTCGGGATCCTTCCGGCACGTATTGGCAACCCGGATGCAGATTCTGTCACGGAACGAACCGCAGGAGACATGAATCTTCCGTTCGTTTCCTTCCTCCACCTGCTCCGCGGCTTCAACGGCGTTGCTTAAGAGATTGGAAAATAGCACGCAAAGATCATACGCATCCGTCTCCGTCTGACCCAACATGCCGCCGTCCCATTCCCACTGAATCTGAGCGCTGATTGCCTTTTGGTACCATTCACTGATGATGGCATCCACAACGCCGATGCCCGTAAACTTCTGCACGGCGAGTTTGCTTGTTTCCGCACGCAGCCGCTCAACATACGATTTCAGCTGCGGCATGTCATTGGCCTGAATGCACTGCTCAATCACAGTCAGATGCGCATTGATATCGTGCCGGAACCTGCGGATTTTCTGATCATTTTCCACAATTTCGCGGATATGTGCTTCCTGCCTTTTCAGACAGAGCTGGTAATAATCGTTCTCCATTTTATAACGGAATGCTTTCTTTCCGATATTCGACTGCCACAAGATGAGAGCTATGAAAACAATCCCGACAACGGCAAAGCAAACGGCAAGCGCCCGTGTCCAGTCCGAAAAGTCGGTTTCCCCTTTCATCACGCCCTGCGATATGCCGATCATGAGGAACAGGCACCCGGAACCCAAAAGGGCAATCATGTACTGGGGAATGCTGAAAACCACCGTTTCCCGTTCCTCCCGGAATCTTCTGCAAAGCAGAATGAACAGCAGGAATCCAAGCGGGAACACGGCTTCCGACGCAACCGCTCTCCATCTGACAGCCGTAAAATCCGAATAGGAGATTCGAGTGATAAATGACAGGAGGTAGATGACCAGAATCGATATGGTTCCGGACGCAAAGAACACAATCGGGAAGACAAGCAATACTTTGACGCGGTCCCGCTCCGCAAGAATCAGAAGCGCCGCCAGTGATGCCAGTGCCGCAACGTATCCCTCATAGCCGAGCACATTAAAATGGCACAAAGCAACCACAATCGGGCACAAAACGGCCGGCACGGCAATATGCCAGATGATCCTCTTTCGAAAAGGCACGAAAAGAATCCATCTGTAAACAGTATAATAACTAAGAAAGTTAATAAGAAAACTCGCACCCCATAAAAACATGTTCACCCTCGCTCAGTGTCTCACGGCCACAAAACAGAGAGAACAATGCATCCCACATTGTCTCGCATAAACAGTATTCACCACGAAAATTATTACACATTTTCCATCATACGTCAATAAAAACGACGATGAATCAGAGGACGGTCTTAGCGTCCGATCAGCCGGAAACTACCTGGAAAATGTAAAACTTCAAATAGTACGATTCCTCGGAATTCCAAAGGATCGGATGGTCCGGCGCCTGCGTGCGGAACTCCACCTGGCGGAGGCGCTTGTGAACGCTCTGCGCCGCCTGGGCGATTGTCTCCGTAAACAGCTCCTGCGTCATGAAATGCGAGCACGAGCAGGTTGCAAAATAGCCGCCTTCTTTGACAAGACGAAGGCCCTTCATATTAATCTCGCGGTAGCCCTTGATGGCATTCTTCGTTGCCTCACGGGACTTCGTAAACGCGGGCGGATCCAGGATGACCACATCGTATTTCCGCCCCTCCTCCGCGAATTTCGGGAGAAGATCCAAAACATCGGCAACCATGAAGTGCACCCGGTCGGAAAGCCCGTTCAGCGTTGCATTCCGCTCCGCCTGCTTAATCGCAAGCTCCGAAGCGTCCACGCCGAGCACCTCAGCGGCTCCCGCGTAGCCTGCATTTAAGGCAAAGGAGCCGGTATGCGTAAAGCAGTCAAGCACTGTTGCGCCTTTGCAAAGCCCCTGCATCGCCTTACGGTTGTATTTCTGGTCAAGGAAGAAGCCCGTCTTCTGTCCGTTGGCCACATCAACCTCATACTTCACACCGTTCTCGGTAATCTGAACAACGGGGTCGAAAGGTTCGGAAAGAAAGCCTTTCACGCGCTCCATTCCTTCGAGTTCGCGCACCTTGGCATCGCTTCTCTCGTAGATGCCGCGAATCCGGATGCCGTCCTTATTAAGCTCATCGCACAGTAAATCAAGCACGAGCTTCTTCATACGGTCCATGCCGAGCGCCAACGACTCCACAACGAGGATGTCTTCGTATTTGTCAACGGTAAGACCCGGAAGAAAATCCGCTTCGCCGAAGATCAGACGGCAGCTCGAGGTGTCGACCACCTTCTTGCGGTACTCCCAGGCATTCCTGACGCGGGTCCTGAGGAAGTCTTCGTTGATCTCGGTGTCCTTATGCCTCGTTAGCATCCGAACACGGATTTTGGAGTTGTCATTGATAAATCCGACGCCCATCGGATAACCATCGAAGTCATTCACTCTGACAAGACAGCCGTTCTCTCCGGTTCCGAGTACCGACGCGATTTCATTGTCATAAATCCAGAGACCGCCCCTTTTCAGGCTGCGGCCTTCTCCCTTCTTCAGGGTCACGATTCTGCCAATCTCAAACATCCGCATATCCCTTTCTACTTTCCTTTCTGCTGCTTCGGCAAAAGAATACCGGTTATACTGCGGCTGCCACGGCAGCAGGTGCGAACCGGGCGGAAAAGCCCTCTCGCACCTGCTCCGGGCGCGCCGCAGTCAATAATCTCCATTTTCTACTGTCGAAGCAGCAGAATGCAAACCACGCCCAAGCGGTATTACGGTTTATTCTTCGCTTTCCGTTTCCTCTTCGGCAGGTTCTTCTTTCTTTTTGCGGAATACGAAAAGTTTGCTCAATACATAGTTTAAAATGATTACTACGATGCCGGTGATTGCCTTAGCCCAGAAGCCCTCGAAGGATAAGAGCGAGCCTGTGATTCCGATGGCGACAAGGCCGGACGGAAGCAGCATCTCGATGATGCCGGTGAAGATGCGGGAGCCGACAAATTTGGCGGCTTCCTCGCAGATCGGCCCGAAGCCCTTCGCCTTGCTCTCGAATACGTACAGGTGACTTGTCACATAGGCAAATGCGACCGCGCAGAACCAGGCAATCACATTTGTGATGACGAATTCCGTGCCCTCTCCCGCGAGGCCGAAGCCCTTTTGGATGAGAAATGTCACGACGAAATTCACTAAAGTCGTCAGGCCGCCGAAGACGGCGTACAGAATGATTTCCTTGTGTTTACGGTAAAGCTCTTTGATTTTGTCCATTTTCGTTTCCTTTTCCGAAACCTTTTTACTCTTTTCGTGAAAAAAGGACCGCCGCGCGGTCCGTTTTCTCATCATCAGAAATACTTGCCGGAGCCCCAAAGGTTCCGCTTCTTCAACTCCAGATAATCGTTATACGCTTTTTCAAGAATCTGTTTCTCGTTGGAGAACTTCAGCAAATGATACGCTTCATGGTATTTGTAATACCCGGAGTCCGCAAAGTATTCCTCGCGTTGTGGTTTGCTATAATAGTTGTCCGACATCATAAGGTACCAATGAACGTCCTTCATTACGGTATCCTCGGGCGTGGTAAAGCTATACTGGCTCTTCCCGACATACTGAATGATTCTCGCGCTCACCCCGGACTCCTCACGAACCTCGCGCAAAGCGGTCGTCTTGAAGTCCTCACCTTCTTCTACTGTACCCTTCGGCAGAACCCAGCCCTCATACTTATGCTTGTAGTTCTTGTACAGCAATAATATCTTTCCTCTGAAAATAACAACACCACCGCAGCTAGTAGCCTCTGTCATAGAAAGACCCCCTGTCATTGGTGTGTCACATATTGGGGATATTATACCCGAAATCGACTGCAAGTGCAAGAAAAAGTTACATTCCCGCCCCCCGAAGGAAAATGAGAGCCCTCCCCGCCGAAGCGCCGGAAGGCTCTCAAAACTCAGAATCCTTTTAAAATGTCGGAAAGCAGCGGTCCGAAGGCGCGGAACCCGATAATCTGTGCGGGAGCTTCAATCTTCCCCTGATAGGGCATAAGCCCGAGAAGTCTCTCCGCGGTGTTGCCGTCCGGATTCGACAGACGGAAGGAAATCCAATAATCCTTCCCGCTTATGATTTCCAGCTCTCCGGTTCCCTGCGAACCGATGTAAATCTGCAGTCCGGAGGAGGTAATGCGCATCTCCTCGTCCTCTGTCTGCTTGATGTCTCCGAGATAGTTATCGTATACGTATAAAAGAAGCGACTTGTTGACGGTTTTTGCCCCGGACAGCAGCAGTTTTGCCTGCCATTCGGCAATGCCGGCCTGCTTCAATGCCTCCGTAAGCTCCTTGTCATTGTCCTTAAGAAGCCTTCTCTCATATTCCTTCCATTTGATGGAGCCGATCATGTTTTTAATCGGCGGAACCCAGTCGCGGTCCATCGTTTTCTCGGCTTCCTTAAGCACTGAGAAGACTTCCCCGGCTGTAATCGGCCGGACAAAGCGGTCTCCTTTGTCAGTAAACTCCGTCCAGCTGAAATTCCTGGCAAGGACATCCGGATAAATGGAGAAGAAGCTTTGCATGTCCAAAACGGATTTGTTAAACTCGGCGGGCTCGGGAATTACAATCCAGCCCTCCTTCGGGATGCCGAGCGAATCCGGGTTTTCGCCGAAATAGCGCAGGGTGTCTCCGATGTTGACGTACACTTTTCCATCGATGAAACGCATCATCTCCACGTCACTGTAGGCGCGATAGAAAGGGCTTCTTCCCTGAAAGGCGATGGACATGTTCCCGGAGGAATCCTTTTTGATGACAAATTTCGTATCCCGCTCTCCGAAGTATTCCCGATACTCGAACTGCCAGGAATTCATCTTTCCGAGATCCGGAAAAGCCTCATCCCAGACAACACGCGGTGTAGGCGTCGGAGTCGGCGTAGGCGTCGGCGTAGGGGTAGGTGACGGCGTAGGCGTCGGTGACGGGCTCGGGGACGGGGTAGGCGTCGGGGTTCTCGTCGGAATCTCACGCTCCACGCCGCGACGCGGTCTGTATTCCTCATCCCGGTTCTGATTCCAAAGAATCAGCCCGGCTGTGAGCAATACGACTGCTGCGACAATCACTGAAATGATAATGGCTTTCTTCATAGTTACTCCGTCGTTTCCTGCGGGGTCATTCAACGCCCCTTACAAAACTTCCGCGGGTTGTTTCCGCACTCTGTGAAACACTTCCGCCGTCTCTCACCGTTTGATAATCGCGGAGAGCGGAAAGCGTCTGTTCATAATTCTCCGTCGTGAAATCCAATCGATACCCGCCTGCTCTGCAGGAAAGAACCTCATTCCACCTCGGGAACAGCGTAAAGATGCGGGAATGGTACAGAAGGCTGTGACAGTAGCAGCATACCGGGATTACCGGAAAAGCCTCTCCTTCCCCGTCATAAAGCACGCCTTCCTTACCGTTTCCCTGTCCCGTGCAAAGTCCCGTGGTTCTGCGAGGACACTGCTCGGATACCATGGCCAGCGAGCGGCCGTATACCGTTAACAGGGCATCCGGATGCTCCGGCAGTTCACTCTTTCGAAGCTCTTCGGAAAGCGTGACTGCTGCGGCTCCTTTTCCGATCAAGTATTCTACAGCTGTAGTATTCGCGCAATACAAAGTTCGGTCTGCTTCCCATCGGAATCCTTTCCGGATTACCCATGGAATCTGGTCAGGATGCCTTACGACAACTCCCGCCAATTTGCATTGTAACATGAGCTGTTCTGCCCGCTCAAGAGCTTTTTGCCGTTTTACGCCCTTCAATGTTCTCGGAAGCAGCAAAAAGGCCCTCTCCTCCTTAAGCTCCCTAAGGCATGCTTCGTACTCTCCCTCCATGTCGATATAGAATTCGGCATCAAGCTTTGCGTCACGGATTGCACGAAGCTGTTCCGCTTTCATAACCGAGATGACGGTGCGGTTCGGTCTGACATCGGCCGCTTCTTTCGTCTCTTCCGGGCGGATTCCCGCAGGTCTTCTATGCCCTGCTGCCACTTCGGCTTCGTATGCCCGAATGCCTTCTCTTCGAAGGTTATTCAGAATCGATGCCGGAAGGAAGATTCCATCCTCAACCGAAACCTCAAGCGACTGCATTTCATAGCCGCTTCCGCCGGTTCGTGACAGTTTCTCCCGCACGGTTTCCTCCGATGTGCCTTCCTTCTGCGCCAATTCAGGCACTGGACCGTTAACCGTAACCGAAACGCCGGATTGCACTCCGGTAAGCGTGAGTTTCATGGCTTCGCCGGCTTTTGCGGCAAAGCAACCGTTAAGAAGTATCGGCTTTTTATTCTTTTCAAACTGCTCCGTGATTGCATTCAGGAGCGGCTCTTTACGCATTCTGAAGATGTTTACGCGAAGCTTCGCAGGCACAGGACCGTATTCGCGTTTCCAAAGCACCGGAACGGAGGAAATCCGGTAGCCTGTCATGTCCTTCGGCGTAGTCCATTCGCCGAGAACGAACTTCTCGTCTTCGGTCCGAAGCTCTAACACCTCGCCCGGCCCGACCGGCTTCGTGAACGAAGGAATTGCAACCGTTTTCGTACCTTCTCTTCTGACATCTGCCGTTCCGACCGGCGTTCCCGTGTGGTTCGGCCGGTTCACGGCCATCATGCCGGGGCCTTTTTCGTCAAAGGCATATCCGCCGGAGAACCCGCCCCGGTTATAAAGATCCGCAAGCGTCTCCACATCTGCCGACATCTCCTCGCCGTGCGCTTTCAGGTACTCCCGGTAGCGTCGGTCACCGAGCTCATAATAATGGTCAATCCACTTCCGATAGACTGCCGTCACACCGGCCGCATAAGCGGTGCTCTTCATGCGCCCCTCAATCTTTAAGGAGTGCACCCCGATCGCCAGAAGTTCGTGCAGCTTCGGCAGCAGGCACTGATCCTTCGGGCTTAACAGATAACCCTTACGGGTTTCGCTTCCTTCCGCGTAGCGGTACATTTTCCTGCATGGCTGCGCACAGCGTCCGCGGTTTCCGCTCCGACCGCCGATTAAGGAGGACAGGAGGCATTGCCCCGAATAGCAGTAACAGAGAGCCCCGTGAACGAAGATTTCCAGCTCCTTGCCGGTCTTTCTTTTCATATCCGCGATTTCCGAAAGCGAAAGTTCTCTTGCCGGAACAATCCTCGTCACGCCTTCGTCAAACAAATCCGCGGCTTCCGCATCGGTTACGGTCATCTGTGTGCTGATGTGCACGGGAAGCAGAGGAAAATGTGAACGCAAAAAGGACAGAACACCGAAATCCTGTACGATGACGGCATCCAGTCCCGCTTGATAATATGGATTCAGATAATCATATAATTCGGCCATCTCACGGTCGGTCAGAATCGTGTTCACGGTCAGATAGACCTTTGCGCCCCGAAGATGTGCATAGTCGATGGCCGAAAGAAGTACATCCTCCTCCGGATTGTCTGCATAAGCGCGGGCGCCGAATCTCGTACCGCCGATATAGACGGCATCGGCCCCCGCTTCTATGACGGCCTTAAGGGTTTCCACGGACCCCGCCGGCGCCAGCAGCTCAACTTCAGTTGTATTTCTTTCGATATCCATTCAGTTCGGTCTCCAGACGCACGCTCTTCTTCTGCTCGTCCATATTGGCCTGCTGAAGCTTCTCTAGCTTACGCTGCAGTTCCTGAGCCTCTCCCTGAGCGGCAATCAAATCATGCTTCAGGCGATAAATCTCATTGTCCCGCTCCTCAGCCTCTTCGCTTACCTGCGCAAGTTTGCTCTTCATCTTGAAGTAGTCGTCGGCGATGTTGATCTGCAGCACAACCTCGCGCATATCCGGGCTGACTTCCTTAAACCATTTCTGGGCCCGGATTTCGGAGTACTTGCTGTTGATGTAAGACGCCACCTTCTGCAGGTATTCCTCGCTCTCACAGCCGATGATGCTGTACTGCTTTCCGTTGATGATAACCTCCGCTTGCGTTCGATTGTTCATAACAGCCTCCCGTGGATTTACTTCTTATCGGAAAATGGAATTCCCAAATGTTCATAAGCAGTTTTCGAGCATACACGCCCTCTCGGCGTGCGGAGGATGAATCCGATCTGTACCAGATACGGTTCGTAAACATCCTCGATGGTTCCCTGGTCCTCCCCTATGGTAGTAGCTACTGCGGCGGTACCCACCGGGCCGCCGTCGAATTTGTCAATCATCGTGCGAAGAATGGCTCGGTCGATATGATCGAGACCGATGCTGTCGACCTCCAGAAGATCGAGTGCCTCCTTCGCAAGCTTTTCGGTAATCTTTCCGTCGCCGCCGACCTGCGCGAAATCACGCACGCGCTTTAGGAAGCGGTTGGCCAGTCTCGGCGTTCCGCGGGAGCGACGCGCAAGCTCAATGGCTCCTTCATCTTCGATTGGCACGCGTAGTGCCTTCGCGGAATTGCGGATGATTGTCGTCAGTTCGTCAACGTTATAAAATTCCATCCGGCTCACGACACCGAATCGGTCACGGAGCGGCGCTGTCAGCATGCCGGCCCTCGTCGTGGCTCCGATCAGTGTGAACTTCGGAAGCTTGATGTGCATCGACTTTGCATTGGTCCCGCCGGTTCCGATGACGACGTCGATGAAAAAGTCTTCCATTGCGGAATACAGGATTTCCTCGACCTGACGGTTCAGTCTGTGAATCTCGTCGATGAAAAGAATGTCGCCCTCGCGCAGTCCTTTGATGACTGCCACGATGTCGCCCGGCTTTTCAATCGCAGGTCCGGAGGTCGTCTTGATGTCAACTCCCATCTCGTTGGCGATGATATGTGCAAGCGTTGTCTTGCCGAGTCCGGGAGGTCCGAACAAAAGCACATGGTCGAGCGGTTCCCCTCTCTTCTTCGCGGCTTCGATGTATATTGACAAAGTGGACTTCAGCTTTTCCTGCCCGATGTAATCCGCCAGATAACTCGGCCGCAGGGAAGATTCGATTTTCACATCTTCGCTGATCTTCTCGGTTGTGATGATTCTTCGTGCCATGTCTCAATCCTTAACCTTACAGATATGCGAATGCGGCATTCAATATCTGCTCGGCCGTCATATCCGGCTTTGCTGCCTTCTTCACGGCCTTCTCGGCATCCTTTTTGCTGTACCCGAGGGCTACAAGTCCATCCACGGCTTCGGCCATATCCGCACTGTCGGCACTCTCCGTCTTTCCGGGCAGTTCCTCCGGCATGATTTCCGTCGGAAATACTTTATCCTTCAGCTCGAGGATAATCTTGCTCGCCAGCTTGCTGCCGACGCCGGGAGCCTTCGAAATGGCCTTTGCGTTGTCGGTTACGATGGCATAACTAAGTTCCTTTGACGGAAGCGTTCCGAGAATGCCCACGGCCACCTTCGGTCCGACACCGCTTACGGTAATCAGCTGCTTAAACATCTTAAGGTCTTCCCTCTCGAGAAATCCGAACAGGTTGACACCGGTATTTTCATTCACGTTCAGATAAGTGTGGATGATGACATTCTCCCCCGGATCTGGCAGATTCTCCAAATCGTTTCCGGACATTGTCACCTCATATCCGACACCGTTACATTCCACGATTGCCGAATTCTCTGTCGTCCCGTATAATTCACCGCGCAAAAATGCAATCATGGTGTCTCCTTCGTTCGTATCACAATGTAAAACCCGCTGTTGGCGGATGTAGTGTCTCTGTCGCAAGGCATAGTACTATATATAGCGTTATTGTATCACATTTTCCGGGGAAATACACTAAAAATCTTCACTTTTTTTCAAAAAAATGCTATAATTCGGGGCGGAAACGACAATCATCCTTTCAGCGAGGCGATTGTGGTACCGAAAACCCTGTTTTTGCGGTTTTCGTACCATGAGTCTGCAGAAATATGGTACTACATTTCAGAAAAGCCAGCGATAGTACCACGCACCCGGCAAGGGATGGTACTAAGCTTCTGCTTTCGCGGGTTTCGTACCACGCACCTGTAAACCCATGGTATCAAGCTTCAGAAAAGCCAGCGTTAGTACCACCCTCCTGGTAAAGGATGGTACTAGGCTTCCGCTTTCGCAGTTTTTAGTACCACGCAACTGCAATAGCATGGTATCAAGTTTCAGAAAAGCCAGCGTTAGTACCACCCGCCTGGTAAGGGATGGTACTAAGCTTCTGCTTTCGCGAGTTTCAGTACCAAGTTCCTACAAGAAGTATGGTACTACACTTCAGATAGACCTAGTTTAGTACCACGCAACTGCAATAGCATGGTACTACATTTCAGAACAACCCGGCTTCGTACCACGTTCCTGATATTTCGTGGTACCATTCAGCGGATTACTATCGTCACAGTTCCAATTTTTCGGAGGCAGCATGAAGACGGTCGATCAAATCATAACCGACATTCAAATTCCCGAGGCGCTGAACACGCTGATTCAGGGAAAGTCACGCCCTGAAGTTTCTTCAGCGGGGAAGCCGCGCCCTCTCTTCTTCGATATCGAAACCACCGGCCTCAATTCTCTGGCCGGTTATGTTTATTTGATCGGGTGCCTGACGGAAACGCCCGACGGTCCCCGTTTCCGGCAGTGGTTTGCGGAAAATGCGGACGAAGAACCGGAAATCATCCGTGCTTTTTGCGAAGCGATCGAATCTGATCAGGTGCTCGTGCATTATAACGGCAACACCTTTGACATTCCTTTTCTGAATGAGCGGATCCGCCATCACCGGCTGCCGCTGTCGATTCCGAAGAAGGAGGAAACCATTGATCTGTTCCGCCACCTGTCCCGCTGCATGAAGCTGTTTGAACTGGCGAACCGCAAGCAGCCCACCCTCGAGAAGGCCGTCGGCTATGAACGGACCGACCCTTATGACGGCGCAACGCTCATCGGCTTCTATTCCGAATATGTTGGGCGCTGCCGCTTTGACAAGACCCGTGCCGAAGAATTGCTTGCGGCACTACTTCTGCATAACCGTGATGACATTCTCGGCCTGTCACAGCTGCCGTCCCTGCTTCCGTACTGCATCTTTGCTGAACTGCCTTTTGAAGACGCAAAGCAAACCCTACAGGACGGGATCATCACCTACACGGCGACGTTACCATATGAGCTCCCGAAGCCGTTTCGAAAGATTCTTCCGCTTCCCGAGATTCCGTCGTCCTGCAGGACCTCGGATTCCGTGGCCGATGCTTCCGAAAACCTTTACGCCGACCTGCTGTTATCAGGACGGACTGTGCGGCTTCGGGTTCCGGTTTACGAAATGGCACCTTACTATTTCTTTGAGGATTATAAGAACTATTATTATCTTCCCGTCGAGGACAAGGCGATTCACAAGAGCCTTGCAACATTTGTCGCGAAGGAGTTTCGGAAACCTGCGACGCGCGAGACAGCAAGGCAGCAAAAAAGCGGCAGTTTCCTGCCGCAGGTTACCGAGCAGATCGGGCCGCCGTTCCGGTTCCGTCACGCGGATGAATTATGCTTCTTTGAGCAGTGCGACCTTGATACGCAGAACATCCGGGATTACATCCTGAACTGGTTCCGCTTTCTGACCGCACAATGACAGCTTCGTGCCGGGCAATAACAGTTCCGTGCTGGGCAATAACAATTCCGCGCCAGGGCAATAACAATTCAAAAATGCAAAAAGAAGGGCCGGTGCCCTTCTTTTTTTGTACCTTACAGCGCCGCAAAGATGTCCATGTTACGGATGTTTCCGTCGGCGATATGGTCGTTGACGGAAAATGCGTGCTTCTGCAGATCCGCGCATACCGCGTCGGTAAGGTTCTGATCCTGCAGCTCACAGATGATGCGGGCCGCAATGTCTTCCGTCAGCTCCCGCTTGCGGGTGACTTCATCCGGGTCGTTTCCGGTTGAAATCAGCCGATACAGGCGGTCTGAAAGCTCCGAAAGTACCGGCAACTCCGAAAGTGCCCGGTAAGACCACTTATAATACGGCATATAAGCACCGCTCACCAGAAATGCCGCATGTCTGGCCTGCTTCTCGAACTCAATCAGACACAGTTGTGCGCCTCGCTCGTCTCCGCGGTCCACAAGCCTTTTGTAATTGTATTGCCCGGTCTGCGCCATCATCAAAAGGCAGGCCGCCAGCTTCTTCAGCCGGATCGGTTCCGGCATTCTGCCAAGTCTCTCACGAAGCGCCGTAAACGAGCCGTCGCCGTCATGAAACAGTTTTCCGTTACAAACCTCAAGAAGCGACTGTTCCGGAATCGTGAACCAGTCCCGAACAGTCAGATTACCGTCCGGACGACCGATTGTCTTCATCAAAAACTCCGACAGACGCACAACGCCGTGGCGAGGTCCTCCCGCCGGGTTGAGACCGCTTCGGCCATATCCTTCAAACTCCTTCGGAAGTCTGCCGTAAGCACGCTCCAGTAGAAATTCCGTACGCCGGTCGACAATATCCTCCCCTGCCAGAAAGATTGTGAATCCGGGCTCAAAATCGTGATCCTGCGAGACATCGTCATCAAAGCCCATACACTCCGAGCCCTGCCCGACAAGCCCCACGGCGATATGCGGCAAAGCCTCCGGAAACAGTTCCGCAAGCATCTCTTTTCCGAACGCCTCGTAAAACCTTTCAGCCAGTTCCAATCCTTTCATAAAATCCCCCGAATCTCATTCTCTAAAACCACCTGTAATCTCCCGAATCTTATTCTCTAAAACCACCCGCAATCCTCGCAGGAAACCGGCCGCGAAAATCACCCTGCCCTGTCACGCTTCCGGCGCAGCACCGAGCCGCTCATAAATCTCCTCCGCGCGTTTCTGCAGTTCATTTCCTGCCATAAACCATCCGTAGTACCCAAAGGTCGGAGCACATTTTTCATAGACAAATGCCAGGTAGCCCTCCTCGGTAACAGGCGCGGCTGCCATCAGCTTCTTCCACGCTTCCGTGAGACAGTGTTCAATATCCGTCTCCGCCTTTTCGCGCCCGTCCCGCGCCTCATACATGGCTGTCATGTTCAGGTAGGTGATGGCTTCCTCGGCCTCGTTCCCGGGCTTCTTTGCAAGAATGCCCATCGCCTTTTCGCAAAGCTCCAACGCCTCGTCAAGCCTCCCGGTATCCGACAGCGCCGAACTCATATTGTTATAAAGGCCGGCAAGTCGTTTGTCATCCGGCTTCAGCAGTTCTTCATAAACGAACGCCGCCTCCTCAAAGAACGGGAGCCCCTCCTCGCTCATCTCAAAAGCCTTATACACGGTTCCTGCATTCAGAAGCGCGGTCGCGCCCTCAATGCTCATGCGACGGCCGGTACGGTCGAGATAGCGTAGCATTTTCCTCACGGCCGAAAGCGCGTCATCCTTGCGGCCGAGTTTGCGGTAAAGTCCCATCTGCTCATTGACCGCAAGATAGTAAACCTTATCGTCGCCTGACCTCTCGCCTTCCTGTTCCCAATAGCGAAGAAGCCTCTCCGCCTCCGCGTATTCTTTGCGGGCGAACAAGCCGTCTAACTTACTGAGAATTCTCGTGATATCGGCGCTCATAAAACCTCCCGGATTCCGGCTGATGTCATACCAGCAGATCAAGCATTTCCTGCGGATTCTCCGCGGCTTTTACCTTTTCCATCGCCCTGATAATCAATCCGTTCTCATCAATCAGGTAGGTCGTTCGGACAACGCCCATCGAAGTTTTGCCGTAATTGTTTTTTTCCTTCCACACGTCATAGGCTTTGATAACCGTAAGATCCGTGTCCGAAAGAAGCGTAAACGGAAGGCCGTACCGGTCTTCGAATTTCTTGTGCGAAGCGACCGAATCCCGGCTCACACCGAGAACGACTGCTCCTTTTTCACGAAAATGCGGATAGCGCTCGGCAAAGCCGCAGGCCTGCTTTGTGCAGCCCGAAGTATTATCCTTCGGATAAAAGTATAAAACCACCTTCTGACCTTTGTACTCAGACAGCGAGTGCATCTCCCCGTTCTGATCCGGCAATGTAAAATCCGGTGCCTCAATTCCTGCTGACAGCATTCTGCCACCTCCCTGTTCTGTCATCCCAAGCCGTTAATCCGTCAACGGCAGTTCCTTCTCCCGATTACTACTGCGGCACACCTGCCGGTATGATAATTTCGGAATACTCGAACACTACCCTGGATAGAATTCTTCCGTTTTCGGGATCTTTTCTTTCGATTTCGGTCAGGTTCCCGTACCGGTCATACAGGTAGGAATAGGTTTCATAGTTCGATTCTTTACTGAATATGATTCTCCCCTGTTCGTCATATTCCGCCGACGCGCGTACTTCTTCGGAAGAATCGGAATCATATTTTCTGACAACCTGAATGACCCTTCCCAGATTATCCTTCACAAAATACTCAGAGTAATCATCTTCCACACTTGTGCAGGAAAATGTGATCCTCGTATAGTCCATAAGATCAACTAACGAAGGCACCGGGTATCGGATTTCATATATGTCCTCCACCTTCTTTACTTTCCCGTCCTCATCGTACCAAGTTTTAGTCTTGTACCCGTCCTCAGACCATGACATTTTCCAAGATGACTGGAATGCGCCGTCCCCGGAAAGCTCGCTTTGCGACACCTCTCTTCCCTCGGAAAATACACACGTGCGTACTAAGTCGCACTTGCCTGATTTCCTATCATACCACCATTCGGTAGAGGTAATCATCTCCGGATTCTTTTCATCATATTCCACCTTTACCTCATCCTTCAGGTGGTCCTTACCGTCAGAGTTTCCCATCCCCACGTAATTCCAGCCGACTATTCTTTGTTGGCTGTCATAGACGAATGTATACTTTTCCTCCGGCGAAGACCACGAGCTTTCTTTCGGAAATCTTTTTGCCAATATGCTTTGCCAATAACCATCCTCATCGTATTCGCAGCGAATGCCCATCGAATTCTTGATATAAATTCCGTTCCTGGCTATTGTTTCCGGCCGTTCTTTCAATGGAATAGTTTCAAAATACATATAGTGGATATTCTCCTCTGCAGGAATATCACCGTTTTCCAGACTCCATATGGTTATCTTTCTTCCGGACTTATCGTAAGACCATTCCCAATACAAATACAGGTCATCGGAAGAACCAACGTCTTCAAGAATACCCTGCTTGCACTTTTTAATCCGGCCGGCTTCATCATATTCATACGAACAGGTTGTTTTAACCTCCTTATTCCCGTTGTAATAGGTTTCCTTGGTCACTTTCCAAACCTTCTGATATCCTTCCGGAACCACGGCAACCGTGGGTGTGACTTTCCCGTTCTTCGTCCTGTTCCTGCCGGAAAATGTGTGTACGAGGAGCACCCCCTCCGTGATGACGACAGCAGCAACGACTAAAATGAGCGCAATAATGAAATGCTTACGCTTTAAAACAAGTTTCTTCGGTTTCTTTTCGCTTTTCTCTCCCATGTCCGGTTCCTCCCCTGATAAGCTCATCAACCCATTTGATGACACCTCAATCCTACCAAAAAAGGCAGGAAAAGGCAACAAAAAAGACCGTCGTTAAAGACGGTCTTTTGTTCCATTCAATCGATTAAGCTTCCTGCGGGATAATCTCTTTCTTGTTGTAGCTTCCGCAAGCCTTGCAAACTCTGTGAGGCATCATCAATGCACCGCACTTGCTGCACTTAACGAGGTTCGGAGCGGTCATCTTCCAGTTCGCTCTTCTGCTGTCTCTTCTTGCTTTCGAATGTTTATTCTTCGGACAAATAGCACCCATGACTATTACACCTCCCTCATGTCTATTCGTTCGGACTGTCTCGTCCGAAACGCGCATAGTGAAATTATAGCGATTTGAAGGTTGTTTGTCAACAACTTTTTCAGGAATTCGGAATAATTATCTCTTTATATTTCACTTCGGTTGTTTTGACGACCTCGTCACCGTCCAACCATGTGACCTTGATCACATTACCGTGTTCGTCGTAGTCGAACCTTGTGACATCGAATCCTTTCTCCTTCAGCTCCGTGATTCTCCCCTTCTCGTCGTAGGTAGCGGTATACATCGTTATCGGGTTGGCACCCTCGGGGTATGAGGTAACCCGGATCACATTGCCGTCGGAATCGGTTTCAAATATATCATTTGAGCCGGACTCGATATTGTACAACCCGGAGCTCATGGTAACCCCACCCTCAACCTCGGTATAGCTTTCCGGCAATTTGACGCTCCATTCCTTCCGTTCAACCGTCTCACCGCTTGAAAAGCTCCGGATTGTCTTCCAGGTACCCTTTCCCAGGTATTCCCACTCGGTTTCTTCCTTTTTGACGCCGTCAATGTATTTCGTCTGCGTCTTCCGGTTTCCGTCGTATGTAAGCAGGTACTCTCCCGGCTGAACGTCCGACCGGTACGCGGCCGGCTCAACCAAATACCGGATAAGCCTTCCCTGATCGTCATACTCGAAGGTTTCGGTGCACGTGACAACTTCCTCGTCCTGGTACCCTTCGGTACGCCTCCACTCCCGGCATCCGGTCATTCTTCCCAGATCATCAAACGTAAAATCCAAACCGAAAAGCGTGGTGACATTTCCCACGGTGTTACGGTAAGTGATCCGCTTCCAGAAGCCGTTCTCGTCATACTCCAGGTCAAAATCAGGCTGCCTGATGGTATGCTGAATCTCGGCAGACACCTCTTTCTCGATGTTCCGGACGAAGTACGTCCATTGCTGCTCTTCGCCCGTATAGAAAACAACTTTGACGCCGCTCTTTTCATATGTGATGACGCCCTTTGTGTGCCTGTCGCCGTAATCCGACTCTACTCCCACAACGCGGCCTGTTTCATCATATAAGAACGTGGCTTCTTCATTTACCACACCTTCCAGGATTTCCGTCACTTCGACCGCTTTCCACACACGTTTTCCGGACGGCGCGGCTTCCCCGGTCACCGTAGCCTGAGCGGTGTTCTTCGGCACCTTCTCCGAGCCTTTCTCCGGGCTTTTCTTTTTGGAAAATGTGTGGACTAACAGCACAGCTTCCGCAATGATTGCAATCGCGCATACCGTGATCAGCGCTATAATGAAATGCTTCCTTTTAAGCCCGCCGAATTGCCGTTTTTTGTTTTTCTCCTCCATCGTAATTCCCTCCTGTATATTCTGTTTTATTCCGCCACACCCGGAACGCTGATCCATTCAATGACTGCTTCCGCAATCGTTCCCTTCCCCTGCTCGACAACCGTCACCCTTCCCACATTGCCGAACTCATCGTACTGATAATGGTACTCGGTAGTACTGACAATTGTTTCCGGTGAGACATGAGTTTCCACAAGGAACTCATCTATTTTCCCTTTCTCATCATAGGAATACCGGTAAACCGAGTAATAGTTTCCCGCTAATACAACATCACTGAAAGCAGTCGTCACCCGATGGTTCTCATCATAGATTTCATCTTCTCCATGCGAACCTAAAGACGTATAGTAAGGCTTTCCGTAAGGCGTCCCGAAATTCGTCCGGAGCAGTTCCTTAAAATCATCCGGAAGAAAATACCGATATTCTGTCTCGCTCCCGTTCGAAAATGTCACTTTCTTCGACTCAAGTGATCCATCCAGGAATACCTTCTCCGTTATCGTGTCATTTTCCGAGAGTATCTCGGTTCTGCGCTGTCCGTCGTAAGTAATCTCAGTTGTGCTGTAAAGGGTTTCCTCTTCCCCTTTTTCGGACCGGTATTCCCGAATTTTGATAACTCTTCCGGCATCATCATATGTATACTTCTTCCGGGTATGTTTGGTTTCGGTATTGCCCTCTTTCTCCGTTTCGGTTCTTTCGGATAGATAACCGTCCCGGTATTCCCAATCGATAATATGAGAACGGTAATTGTTCTTCATCTTCGTGTTGTATTGCAAACGAACCATATACCCGTCTTCAATCCAATACATCGGATTGTATTCCCCGTGCTCCTCCATGGAAACGGAAACCGTTTCTCCCACGGCATCGGCGAACATCATCTCAGACAATTCCCCGTTTCGGTCGGGAATCCAAGTCTCCCGCCTCATTCCGTTCTTGCCGTAAAACGTCACTTCAGTTTTGCTCAGTTCCCCTTTCCGATAAGTGCGGGCCTCGGTCTCCCTGCCGAATTCATCATACTCGAATTCCATAGTGGCAAAATATCCAAACTCCGACTCAGACTCATAGGTTACCTTTTTCACTTTTCTGCCCGCTACGGGAATCGGTGTGACGGGTTCGCCTGTCGGTGAGATCACATTTTCCACGGGATTCTTTTTGTCCTTCTTCGAAAACGTCTTAATGAGGAGCACCGCCTCCGCAATCAGTGCCACGACGCAGACCGCAATTACCGTAAGAATGAAGTGCTTCCGCTTCACTTTCGTCTCCTCCCACTGTCTTTATCTTCTTAAGCCGGAATCTCAATCCTTTAAAGCAGGGATGAAAATCCATTCGTAATTCTCTGTCAAAGCAGCATGCGTATCCAGATCTTCCGTAATCAGCTGCGTCACATTTCCCATCTCATCATACGTGAAGGTATACTCTTTTACAATCTCAGAAGGACTCGTATCATCCGTATCGTCCGGCCACGAGACGTCCGCCGGAAGGTGTACTCTCATCTTGCTAAACCGGCCGTTCTCGTCATATTCGCATTCTGCGTTAAGGGTTTTTTCCTGTCCGTCAACCGTATAAAACCGAACAGCCTGCCCCTGATCATTGAAATCAATTGCCTTTACGGTTTTCTTCACTCCGTTATTATACTCCTCTCCGGAGCAAAAATATGAAAACCCGATGGATGTGAAAAAGTCCTTTGGATAATTCGCCTTCGGAATGTGATATTGATACTCGACAGAAAAACTATTCTCATACTTTAACAAATAGTGCTCCGGTGTTGTCCCGATGTTGATTGATTCCTCCGTACGAAGAAGACCATTATCATAATAACAGAATCTTTCTCCCGATTGCTCGCCGTCATAGATGTATTCCGTATACCAGGGCATCTCAAACTGTCCGTCAGCCAGCGAGTACTCCGTATCTCTGATGATTCTGTTCTCCTCATCATAAAGGAACTCATGATAATTGTAAACTTTTTCTGCCCCGTCCGAATCATCGGATTCCGATCTTTTGATCATGCGTCCGAGCTGATCGTATTCCCAACGGATATAATAGGTAGTGCCGCTGTCTGAAACATATTTTAATGCGATTCTGTTTCCGGCCGTGTCAAACTCTTCCTCACATTCTTCCAACCCGGTTCCGTCTATGTTTTGATATAACGTCCGGACGACGGTGCCGGATTGATCTAAATAGAGTCTTCTCATAAGGTAACCGTCACAATCCGGATCCCACTCCTCAGTTTTGCTGCCGTTTCGGTCATATGTTGTGACATAGGTGACTAAGACGTCCTCCCCGTCGAGTGTCCTGCTGACCGTCTCCCGCCCCTGTTTATCATATTCGTATTCTATGCAAAACTCACCGTTTCTGCCGATGGCTTCGTTATAATGCCAACCGTATTCCTTACTGATTACATAACGGCCCTCCGGCTCGTCTTCCTGTTGCGGAACTGTCGGCGTCGGCGTTTCCGTAATAACCGGTTTCTCCGGCTTTGTTTCCGGTTTCTTCTTACGGGAATGAATCAGCAACCCCACTTCCGCAATTACGCCGACAGAACAGATTGCAATCATCAGAATGATGAATAGTCTCCGACGGAGGCCATCCTTTCCTTCCGCTTTCTTCTTTCCTTTCGGTTCGCTCATTACTTCTCCCTCCTATGCTTCTGCCTTACATTCTCAAAAAGCCCTGTTGCCGTGTGGCAACAGGGCTTTTGTATATTGTACAATAATTATTTACATAACGCAACCGTCTCACGGCAGATGGCAAGCTCCTCGTTGGTCGGGATTACAAGAACCTTTACCTTGCTGTCGGGCGTGGAAATGATGACTTCCTCACCGCGAATCGCGTTCTTCTCATCGTCAATCTTAACTCCGAGGAAACCGAAATGCTCGCAGATAGCCTTACGAACCTTCTTGTCATTCTCGCCTACGCCTGCGGTAAATGCGATCGCATCCACGCCGTTCATCGCTGCAACATAGGCACCGACATACTTGGCAACGCGGTATACAAAACCGTTTACGGCGTTCTTGGCAAGTTCGTTGCCTTCGTTAGCGGCAGCATCGAGATCACGGAAGTCAGACGAAACACCGGACATGCCGAATACGCCGGACTTCTTGTTCAGAACGTTCATAACGCCTGCAATATCAAGCTTTTCCTTGCCTGCAATGTACTCCATGATGGCCGGATCGATATCACCGGAACGGGTACCCATGATCAGGCCTTCAAGAGGGGTAAGACCCATGGAGGTATCCACCGACTTGCCGTTCTTTACGGCACTGATCGAAGCACCGTTTCCGAGATGGCATACGATAACCTTGCTGTTGTTCGGATCAAGTTTGGCAATATCAATCGCACGCTTTGATACATAGCTGTGGCTGGTGCCGTGGAAACCGTAACGGCGAACTTTGTATTTTTCATAGTACTCATAAGGAATGCCGTAGAGATAAGCTTCCTTCGGCATTGTCTGATGGAATGCGGTGTCGAATACGGCTACCTCGGGAACGCCGGGCATAAGCTTCATGCAGGCATCGATTCCGATCAGGTTTGCGGGATTGTGAAGCGGTGCAAGATCGCTGCACTCCTTGATTCCCTTGATGACTTCGTCGTCAATGATTACGGACTTCGTGAACTTCTCGCCGCCGTGTACCACGCGGTGTCCGACTGCGCCGATTTCGGAGAGATCCTTAATGACGCCGTACTGCGGGTTCGTAAGAGCTGCCAGTACGTTCTTAATGGCTACTTCGTGGTTCGGAAGCGGATCCTCAAGAACTACCTTCTCGCCGCCGGCGGGAGTGTGCTTTAAGCGTCCGTCAATGCCGATACGCTCGCAAAGACCTACGGCCAATGCCTGCTCGGTCTCGGAGTCAATCAGCTGATACTTCAGGGAGCTGCTTCCGCAGTTGATAACTAATACTTTCATGTTTCCTCCTAAACTGAAACGGCAGGCGGCACATGGTCGCCCGCCGAATAAGATTCTTATGAATTACTTGCCGATTGCCTGAACGGCGGTGATGGCAACTACACCTACGATATCCTCGGCGATGCAGCCGCGGGAAAGGTCGTTGATCGGAGCAGCGATGCCCTGGGTGATAGGGCCGTAAGCTTCTGCCTTTGCAAGTCTCTGAACGAGCTTGTAACCGATGTTACCGGCATCAAGGTCAGGGAATACGAGAACGTTGGCCTGTCCTGCAACATTGCTTCCCGGAGCCTTCGAAGCGCCTACGGAAGGAACCATTGCGGCGTCAGCCTGAAGCTCACCGTCGAGAAGGATGTCGGGACGAAGTTCCTTGGCAATAGCCGTAGCGGCAAGAACCTTGTCAACGTCGGCATGCTTTGCGCTGCCCTTTGTGGAATGGCTGAGCATGGCAACCTTAGCCTGCTTCTCAACAAGAAGCTCGAAGGACTCTGCGGAGCTGATGGCGATGGCAGCAAGCTTCTCCGGATCGGGGTTCTGCTCAAGACCGGAATCGGCGAACAGGAACGTACCGTCTGCACCGTACTCGCAGTTCGGAACGATCATCATGAAAAATGCGGAAACAAGCTTCGTGCCAGGCTTCGTCTTGATGATCTGAAGGGAAGGACGAAGGGTGTTCGCCGTAGAATGGCAGGCACCGGATACAACGCCGTCTGCAGCGCCCATCTTAACCATCATGCATGCATAATACATATAGTCGGTCGTAAGGAGTTTCTTGGCTTCCTCGGGGGTCATGCCCTTTGCCTGACGAAGCTCAACAAGCTTGTCGATATAAGCCTGAAGCTCGGGGGCGGTATGCGGATCGATTACCTTTGCGCCGGCAACATCAAGACCCTTGCTGTTCTCTGCACATTCCTCTGGAGTACCGAGAACGATGATGTTCGCAATGCCTTCCTTCAGAATGATTTCAACGGCTTCCCATGTTCTTCTGTCCATGGACTCGGGCAGAACGATTGTCTTCTTGTCCTGCTTTGCTCTTTCTTTGATTCTGTCAATAAATCCCATGATTCTTGACTCCTTTCGTATCATTTCATACGCATCCGTCCTGCCTGTAAACGGCAAATGCGACAGATTCGCAAAGTATTTCACTCTAACTTTACAATATAGCACTTTCCTGCGATTCGCACAAGAGTTTCATTTAAGATTGCTTCATTTATTCGCCATCGGAAAATGCCTGCGTTTCCGCAGGCATTTTCCCCGTTCTTATTCGGTTTTCATTTCGGTTCAGTTCTTCGGGAACAGAATCGTAACCGTCATGTTCAGGCTCTCCACATTGTCGGGATCCATCGGAACGACAGTGTACTTAATAACCGCCTTGTCTCCCGTGAATTTGGTAACCGCCATTCCGGCAAGGTTCTCGTCCGCGAAATCATATCTTCCTTCAGGGAAGTAGGTAAACAAAGCGCTGTAGAGTTCATAATTAGCCTCTTTCTGCGCATTGGTCCAATTCCACCAACCCTTTGAGGACTCATTATACGAAACAATACGAACATATTCCGCGACAAATCCTGCGAAGGACAGTCCGGGCTCATCCGGAGAGTTCGGACCGAACATTTCCTGTAAAGAGGACCATCCCAAAACGGTTATGCATTTGCTCAAATCAAAGGTAATTGCATTAGGGGAACTGTAAGTGCATACCTCTCCGAACGAATTTGCACCCGCAAGAGAAGCTTTCACCTTTTCGTTCTTTTCCTCACCGCAGCGCTTACACTTTGACTTCTTAACACCTGCCTTCCAGCCCATTCCGGTTCCGTCTGCCCCGATAATCAGCTCCGGCTCGGTGGAACTGCTTTCCGTCTCCCATTCATGTCCGAGTTTCGGAACTGCAACGCTCTTCACCTGCTTACTGAAATTGGGATTTTGGAATTCCGCCGTGTAAACATTCTCACCGGCTTCGTCGCAACCTGCTTTCTTCGTTTCCCGAACCGTCGTCTGAACGGTTTCGGTTTCCGAAATCGAAGCATCGGAACGTCTCGTCCGCTTTGCCGTTACGGTGCTGTTGTCATTCGACCAGGTATAGGTCGCCGGATTCCAGCTTTCGTCAACCTTGTCTATGTCCGTAACCGTCTTCGTCTGTGTTTTGAAAGCGTCACTCTTGAACGTTGCCGTATATGTGGTATCACCCATGGTTGTCGCCGTAGGCTCCTTTGTTACCTTCGAAGTCGTCTTGACGGTTTCCTTAACGTCGTGGCTGTGGTCACGCTTACAGCTGATTGTCGCCGTAACCGTCTTATTATCGGCAGACCATTCGTATTTTGCCTCGGTATAGTCATGACCGAGTGCGGGGGTCTTCTTGGTAACGGTCGCTCCGCAATCCTTGCAAATGTGCGTCTCTATGCCTTCGGATACACAACCCGGCTCAAGAACCGTTTCCTTCTTCTCAAGATGCACATGGTTATTCGGATCGATATCAAGCGGGATTTCCTGCGTCTCACCGCACTCTATGCATTTTTCAAGACGAATGCCTTTCTCCTTACAGGTCGGCTCCTTCGAAATCTTATCGACCTCCCATTTATGTCTGGTCTTTTCGATTGCCTGCGTAAAGGTTTCGCCGCAGTCAAGGCAGGTATAAGTCTTCTCGCCTTCTTCCTTACAGTTTTCCTTCTTCGTAACCTTTCCGGCATCCCAGCGATGAACATCGTTCTTCGGGATTGCCTCTTCCTTTACTTCTCCGCAGTATTCGCATACGGAGCGCTTGATTCCTTCAACGGAACAGGTGGCCTGCTTTACGATTTTCTCATTGATATAGTGATGCTCGAATTTCTCAGTGATTTCAATGTCTTCCGTCTTATTGCAGACAGCGCATTTGAAACGCATGATGATTCCGTGCTGACAGCTGCCTTCCTTCACAATCACACCGTCCGACCATTCATGACCGTTCGGAAGAATTTCTTCTTCCCAAACCATATCACAACGGGAACACTTGAAGACTCTGACACCGCCTTCCTCGCATGTTGCGGGCTTGCTCTTTTCATCATCAATCACACCGTCATGACCGAGCGGCGGAAGCAGGTAAGAATAGCTTGCACAGATTCTTCCGCAGTCATCACATACAACGGTTCCGGGATTTCCGGGTTCGGTACAGGTGGGCTCAACCACGCCTTCCTCATGTGTATAAATACAGTTTCCGCTGATGGTCGTTGCATGACCGGTCTCGAGCAGTTCTCCGCAATCTGTGCAGTAAACATCTCCGGTATAGCCGCGCACGCAACTGGGTTCTCTCTCTCCGCGCAACTCGGTATGAGTATGGTTCTCCGGATTCTTTACAATCGGCTCGGCGTATCCCTCAAGGATGGCTACACAGTAATCGCAATGTCTTCCCATCACGCCTTCCTCTGTACACGTGGCCGGCATAACTTCGTAGTCCGCCCATACATGCGCGTTGGGATCTGCCGGAAGAATTGTTCCGTCTTCGATCAGACCGCACACCGAACATACACGTCCCTCATGTCCCGCAGACTTGCATGTGGGCATTACCTTTGCTATCTCTTCCGACCATACATGCTGATGCCGGAATGCCGTAACCATAAGGCTTCTTCTCGGCATGAGGAATTCCTTCTGCATCACGGTTCCGTCCGCAAATTTCCATGCAATGTCCTGTTCGTTTCCGAACGGACAAACCGGCACCGTTCCGATTTCCGTATAGACGCGAATCGCCTTGTCCCCGTCAATCCAGGTCATCGCCGAGAAGCCGATACCCGGTCGCCCGTAAAATGTGACTTCCGAGCGGTTGTCCATCCGATAATCGTACGCAACCGTCGAGTCGGGGTTGTCCTTTTCCGTTCTCCAGATCATCATGAAACCGTCTTTGCAGGTGATTTCGTCGGGGGCGTGAAGATAAATGCGGTCATTGACATGGATGACCGACTCTGCCTTCTGCCCGTTATCCGTAATCCACGTCACCTTCACTTCGTTTCCGGAGTAGACGGCATTCAGATAGACGTCGTTGTTCTCCATCCGGAAGCCCTTTTCGCACATCGTTCCGTTTTGGAACTCCCATCCGGCGAATTCACAACCGTCCTTTTTGGGTGCCTCAGGCAGCGAAACCTCGTCAAGGAAGCGAGCCTTGCTCGTCGAAAGCTCTGTTTCGTCATCCATCCAATGGATTGTGTGCTCTTTCCCGGTCGGTATGCCGACAACTGTTGCATAGTGGCCTTTTTCGATTTCCATCGGAGTCTCTGCCGTAATCGGCGACAGCCCGGACAGATCTCCGCTTCGCACCTTATCCATGATAACCGGGATGCTGTCGAACAAGCCTCCGTTTCCGTACACTGCGGATTGCTCGACCGGTACGTAGGAGATGTACCATCTGACATCGTCATATTTATCAGGCAGGTAATTCTTTAAGTTCTCGGGAGCCGAATCCAGAATCTTATCGGTGTTCAGCACCTCGATTGTGGATAACGGAGATTCATGGTTGACAAACCTTTCGTTCTCCGCATCGTAAATCATGTAATGCGTGTTGATTACTTCACGCCGGAAGTATGCGCAGACAACCGTATCCGCGCCGCGGAGCGTGAAGTAGGTATTGCTTCCGTCACGCTTGCGGATGGCTTCTTCGTTGATATCCTTATACTTCGTATAGAGGCTGCTCAGGATGCCCAGCTCCTCGAATTTGGTTCTGAGCTGATCTGCCAGTTTTCCTGCCTTTTCCGGATCCTTCTCACGGTTAACGGCCTTAACCAGTTCTCCGTACTCATCACTGCATTCGTAATACCGTTTCTTTAATTCTTCTTCGTCCGGATACTTCAGGTAATCGAGACGGTAACCCGGATACAGATTGCACAGTTCCGGAGTAACCGCAACATAACAGTATGCGTTCTCAAGACCGGTTACCGAACCGCTTCCGACAAGTTCAAAAGCGCCTAGCGTCGAAACCTCGCGGTAATACTCCACTCTTGCAGACTGAATGGTTCCCTCCCACGATACGTATACGGTACGCTGAATCTTTTCGGTGCTGAAACCAAACGCATGATTTCTGTAGGTAAATACAACTTTTCCCTTAAACTTCGTCTTCGTCGTATCAAGCGGACAAATGAAGATCTCATTGGTTCCCGGCAGGTACTGGAACGAAGATGCGCCCGGGATTTCTTTGCCATTCTCATCAAGGTCAAAGCATTCCACCGTAAAGTTTTCCTCGTTATACTGCACCCATGTACGGCTCTTGCTGAGTGTCAATCCATTCGTTTCCGATTTCGGCTGAATGATGTCCGCGACATGTTTCGTGCCGTCCTCGGTATTGACAACCTTGGAATCCTCATTTTCCTCTGTTTCTTCACCGCTCTTCAGTTCCATGAGTTTCATCTTGAAGATGTCACTGTCAATCTGAACGGTGTTGGCGGAGCTCGGAATCTTGACCGTCAGCCTTTCGTCGTCCGGTTCGATGGCGAAATCGAGCGGGAAGAATTCGCAGCCGAGCTTTACAAGCGGAATCGTGCTGTTATAGATGCTCCAACTCTTGGATGCCGCTCCTGCACCGACCTGAACCTTGATGCTGATATCGGTATAGATGCCGATTTCAAAATACAGGGAACCGCTCGCGCCGGACTTCGCGGGCTGCCCGGCCTTCAGTTCATAGTGCACATAAAGGAATCCGTAGAGTTCCGCGTAGATGCCTGCCGAAGCAACGATGCCGACAGAATCGAGATCCGTGCTGAATACTCCGACACGAACGTCAAGGCTTACGCCCGCTCTGAGTCCGATCATGCCGAATGCGTAGAAATCCGCGCGGAAGCAGGACGTCTTGACATCCTTTACGCTTGAGCCTTCTTTGAAGTCGCCAATCTTACTGTATTCATCTCCGCCGCCCCAGATTTTTGCGCGGAACGCATAGGAATACAGCTTTTCGTTCTCATAGCTGATGCCCGCACCGATCATGGCATTAATCTTCAGGCTCACGTTGAAATTAATCTTCAGTCCGACATGAATGATGCCGCAGGGGTCAATCGGAAGATCGACGCTCGCGAGATCCACATCGACAAGCGGAATGTATTCTGCATCGTTATCGAGCATATTCGAGTATTTCTCGGCCAGCCCGCCGCCGAGTCCCGGTGAAACGGACTCTGCCTGCTCTTTCTTCTGACCGTCCTCGCCTTTCTTCTTCTGGTAACCGGCTCCTTTCTCCTGCATTTCTTCAAGGTTCGTATACGTTTTAAACGCGTCACCGGCCGTAATCAGAAGTCTTGCCGCGTTCGCCCGACCTTTCAGACTGTTATCGTCACCGTTGCTGATGAAATTTCCGGTCAAAGACGCAAAATCCTCTTTCGAATCATCGTCGTCAGCCAACTGCGTCTGTGCGGTCACAACCACGCCGAAGCCGGTATAGGTGCCGGCATCCAGTGAAGCGGTGATGTCAAGGCTTGATGTAAGCCCGATTCTGTTTTTATTTCTCTTAACTTTGATGGTAGGTGTCAGCTTGACTTCCTGCTCCAGGATGATGGCAGGTGTAATCACAAGCGTTCCGCCGTTATCACCGATTTTAATCGTAATCTGAAAGGATACGGCTGCTTCTCCGCGAAGACCGGATCCTCCGAGATAGCTGAGCGTCGGGTACAGGGAGAACTGGAAATTAAAATCGTCCACTTCAACCTTGCTGCTTCCGCCGGAAATCGTCCGCAGCTCCGCCAACGTCATATCTTTTCCGTCGGTTACGATTTTCATATTGCGCAGCTCTTCACCGTGCGCAAAGCTGTCAAAATCAACGTCGTCACCGGTAAGAAGCATGGCAAACAGCTCTCTCGTCTCGCCGATGATGCCGCTTTCATAGACCTGCTTCTGCATTTCAGATTCGATGCGTTTGCGGTCTTCGTCGGTCACCGTGAAAGTAATCTCGGGAAGCGTCGTATACAAAACGGTTTCTGGCGCCGTAACCGCTTCTTCATCCATTCTGACAAATGTGAATACGGTCTTTCCGTTGTCTTTCGTCACGCCGGTGATCTTACCGAATCCGGTCTGCTTATAATCGGTTCCGCCGAGCTTTCCGGTATAGAAACAAAGGATATCGTCTTTTTTGATGACGGTCTTTCCGTCAAGACCGAACTCACGGTATTCGCTGCCGCGGAAATCAAGCGCCTTGTCATCCACCGTAATCTTTCCGGCGGCAAGGCTTCCGTCATCTTTGACGGGAATTACGTTCGGGGAAGAAATGATGCTGTTAAGCCCCGCGTATTCAAATTCATAACGTCCGTCCCCATAGCCGCGGATAATCTTCACGTATGCAACATCGCCGTCAGAGAGGCCGTCCTCGTTGAATGCGCCCTTATGAACAGCGACCGTCGCACCGTTCTCAAGCTTTTCGGAACCGCTGTAGGTCAGAATGCCGGAACCGGTATTCTCCTTCGCGGTCATTCCGCCGTTTTCATCAGTCTCAATCGTCAGAACGCCGCGGAAATCAACGCCCTCAACCTCGGAAGCGGGCACATGAATCACGCGTGAGTCAACAGTCAGCTCCTTAACTTCTTCCTGCGCTGCCCTTACGTTATACTCCGTAACCTCTTTGGCTGTCGGCTCACCGTCATAAACGAAACGAAGCTTTGCCGTATCGGAAATCGTTACGGAATACAGCTCTCCGCCTTCCCATTCGCCGTAGCCGTAATGAAGAAGCCAATGGTCACCGCGAAGCTTCTTGTCGGCATACAGATACTTTTCAAGTTCCAGAACTTCCTCAACGGAAAGGCCAACGTCCTCCCTCCAAAAGCGCTCCACGCTGTCATCGGGACCCAGGCCGTAACGTTCCCGCAAATCGTCCTCGGTCACAGTCGCAAAATCAATGCCGAGTGCCGAAAGAACCGCAAGCATACGGTCATCAAGTTCTCCGTAATCATTCGAAACAGACGGCACCGACGACGGCGCAAAATGTGTGCTGATCTCATTGATTCTCGCCTCATCAAGCGAAACTCCGCCTGTCTGCGTGAGTTCTTCCAAAAGCTGCAAAAGCGTTTTCCCGGCTTCCGGGCTTTCGCTTTCTTCTACGCATTTCCATACGGCTGCAATCTCACCGGCATGCAAACCTATGGAAGTCAGCCATTCTCTTGCTTCCTTCTCTCGCACGGAAACAAGTACAAACGGAACCTTCTCGTCTGCACGGCTGGCATTGGTCATGGAAATCAGTTTTTGGACCTGTTCCCGGTTAAGTCCGTAGGAAATCAGTTCCACCTCAAAATCCGCGGGAACATCCAGCTTGGAAACATAGGTAAAGCCGGTAATGTCGCTTAATCCCTGTTCCTTTACAAATCGCGGATAAAGCGTCAGATCGGATACAATCGGATCCTCGCTGTTCGCTCTTTTGAAACCCTCCTGATCGTATGTCCAGTTCAGGAAAATCGCACCGTCCCGCCGCGGGGTTGCCAGTGTTCCGATTGTCGTGCCCTTCTTGACTTTGACGGTTTCGGGGAGCTTCGTGGTTGCCAGATCCTCCGTGCTTGCCGCCTCCGGAAGTGCAAATTTCACTTCGAAAGTACCGGGCTTATTCCGATTTTTCAGAATGAAAAATGTGATCAGTCCCGCGACCAAAAGGGTCGCTGCCGATGCAGCCAGAATAATCCGTGTTCGTTTTGACTTCATCTCTCTTTATCCTCCTTGTCGTCCTTGTTCTTCTTTCCGTTTCGGCATCGAATCGCCCATAAGGTCGCAGCGATTCCCAGAAGAAATGCGATTACGGCAGCGAGCACGTAGCCGCCATCCTCCGAAGGGAGCAAAAAGGCTCCAAACCGGGAACCCGTTACTTCGGAAACAATCTGCCCCTTCAGGATGATTACCGTTCCGACCAGCAGAATCGCAAGCGTTACACATGCCGCCGAAAGAAGTGCAGTAACGCGGTTTTCTCTTTTTGTGCGAATCTCTCTGCTTTTGTTCATGATTCTTGCAAATGCTTCATTGGATGAGTATTTCACAGCCCTGCCCTCCCCTCTCGGAAACTGTTTCTGTCCTTTTGTTGCACATTTTCCGAAATTTGCCCACCGGAAATAAAAAAAACGCCGCTCCGCGAAAATCGCGGAAGCGACGGTCATGAAAAACTTATTTGATTTCAGATTCCGATGTCGGAAAATGTCCCGTTTTTATTCATCTGTCTTCTCACAAGCGACAGCGACACGGCGGTGACAATCGGCATGAGATACCCGATTGCCGAAGTGAATCCGGGCTCCGACACAAGCAGATTGTACAGTGCATGGAAGGTCATGGAAAGCGACAGTGCACCGATGATGTTCGTAAAGGAAAAGGCTTTCAGCCGAATCGAAGCAATCAGCCATAGGGAAAGGGCATAGACGCTGATGATATGCATCACACCGACGGACATGCCGCGGATGATGACATAAGACAGATTCCCGGCTCCGTAATTCAGTATATAGCAGCAGTTTTCAAAGGTTGCAAACCCGGCTCCGACGGCAATGGCCGTATTGATGATCAGCTCACTGCTGTCCTCAAACAGTAAAAGAAAAAACAGCAGGGGCACAACCTTCATGAACTCCTCGACAACAGGAGAAAGAAATATCGCCGTGTTCGACTCTCCGTATCCGGTCACGATGCTCAGGTATCCGCTAATGTATGCGGACAAAAGGCACATTCCCATCCCGAGAAGGAACGAACCGATGAAGCGCCTGTTGGTACCCTTCACGAGAAGCAGACAGATGCTTAACGGAATCGCTATGCAAAGTAGGATGTTCTCCGCGTAAATCATTCCGATACCGCTCCTTTTCGTAACGGAATGTAAGCAAGCAGATATGCTATGCTAATCGTTCCGGATAAAATCAGGTAATAGGGATCACCCGACATATACATGCCAAGCACTTCCGTCATGATGAGCAACAGTGCCAGACAGAAGACCTTTTGGTATTCATCGGCTGTATTTGCTTTCCGAAGCCGGTAAAATGTCCAAATGTAAAGGAGTACCAAAAGCAACGAGAGGGCAAGAAAGCTTACCAAATAAAGTGCCCTGACGGGCGCCCCCTTAAGAAAGGATGCCGCCTGCGTGCCAACAGAAACCGTCAGAAGACACAGCATGATGACCCAGTGTAAACCTTTTAAAGCCTTTGTTTCAATCAAACCTCGCACAAGCTGGAAGGCGAAGCTGCAGAGACAAAAACCTGTCACGATATCCTGAATCCATTCCCCGGACCATCCGATCCAAAGCGCGGCGTTAGCGGCTATGAAAAGAATGACGGCAACGCAGGCACCTGCCCCAAGAGGTTTTGCGCCGGCAAACATATAGGACAATGACGTCGCGTACATTAAAAACAATGCCCATTCGCTGATTTCATTGGCTGCGAACACGAGCCGTTCATTCGGCCTCATGAGACTGAAAACAAGCCAATAAACATAACTCATCGACAGACTGGCCATGGCAAATGTGAAGAAAATCACCGTCATGCTTCGGTTCCCGTGCAGAATCATGCGGACGAGGCCCGCAAGCACAAAAACTTCTACAATGACGGCAATTAACGGACAAATATAATCGAGTTGCATCAGCGGCCTTCCTTTTTCAGTCTTTTCAAATGCATGCAAAGAATCGTCATGCAGACGCCGAGAGCAAAGGCGATTATCGCGATGATGACATATCCGAGATACGGCGTAACCATATAGAGACTTCCGTAATGCTGTTCGGTTACCACGGTATCCGTATCCTTAAGCATCGGAACGGACCACGAGGACGCAATCATCATGACAATAAGAAGAGCCATGACAATGCCGTCAATCGTAATCTTCTTTTTGAGAAGACGATGTTCCTTCACGGTCTCCGAACGGTTCATGATTTCCGCGAACTGCATATCAGATGATTTCATTGCCGAACCCCTCCTTCTCCATAATCTCCCGAAGCGCTTTCTTTCCGCGCTCCGCCAAATGGTATACCTGCTTTTTATTCTTACCCATGACGGCCGCCGCTTCCTCATGTGACATATCCTCGAAATAGAGGAGCATCAGGACCGTGCGGTAGTCCGAATGAATCTTATTTAATGCCGAATACAGATGCCGGTTTCTTTCTTCTTTGAGAAGCTCAAGCTCCGGCAGTGCCGCCTCCATGTCCGGAAGACTCTCCTCTTCGGCATCGACGGAAACCGTTTCCGTTCGTTTTGTCTTCCGAAGATGCATCAGCGCGAGCTTCTTTCCGATGGCGAAAAGCCATGTTTTAAAGGAGCTGCGCCTCGCGAACAGAGTCCGTCCCGCTGCCGCTTCTGCAAATGCATCAATCATAAGCTCCTCGGCATCGTCGAGATTATGCACAAAACCGTTCAGAAACAGAATCAGGGCTTCCTTATGTTTTTCAAACAAAACCCGGAAATCATCCTGCGTATGCCGCTTCAGAAAACGGTCATATAATTCTTCATCGGACAGATTCATGGCGGATATCCTTTCTAATTCCGCAATGCGCGTTCTCATATGATAATAGCACAAAACGGGCATATGTGCCAGCTGTATTCTTCCGCAAAATCACTTGTTTCCCGAGCTGAAAATGGAGTCTCCCATCAGAAAATATTCCTTCTGGGATGCCGCAAAATTGAGGCTTGCCTGCGAATTCTTGTTATACATGCGGAAATACATGTAACTGAACCGGGAACCACGGTCATGTTGATCGGCGCCGCCGGTAAAATCATGCGCATGGTCGGAGTCATAAAGCTCACCCCAGGTCAGGTCTTTCGCCAGTATCTGTTTCGCTGCCTTGTTGGCACTCACGATGCGCTTTTCGTACCAGCCGCCCTTGTCATATGTCTTATTCACCCAGTTATAATAGGCCTTGGAAAATGCACAGGGCGCGTTACGCGGATAGGTAACCGAAAATTGGCTTGCCGCGTAAATGACGTCGTACATGGATTTGTTGCCGTTATACATACGGTTCTTCACAACCTGCCCGGTACAGAGCTGGTCAATAAACCAGTCATCCGATTCGGAGAAAATCAGTGCCGTCAGCAAATCCTCTTCACTTGCGTCACGCGGCACCATCGAGCTTTCGCCGTTTGAAATATAATCGCAGAAGCAATACCCGACACCGCCGTTATAGTCGATGCGGTACCAGTTGGCTTCGTTGCATTTGCCGGTGACATGCACCTTTGCTCCGCTCTCAAGCTTACCGATAATCCTGCCGTTATTGGAATTCGGCAGGTCACGGACGTTAACCGCCGAGACCACCGTCATTTCCTGATTCATTTCGGAAAATGTGTACGTTACCGCCTGGGTCGGAACCTTTGTCGGCTCTTTGGTGGGCTCTTTGGTGGGCTCTTTGGTAGGCTCCTTCGTTGGCTCTTTGGTGGGCTCCTTTGTGGGTTCCTTCGTGGGAATCGGGGTCGGTGCCTTGGTAGGAGCCTTTGTAGGCGCTTTAGTAGGCGCCTTGGTAGGGGCCTTTGTTGGAGCTTTTGTAGGGGCCTTAGTCGGTGCCTTTGTCGGAGTCGGCGTCTCGGTCGGCTCGGGTTCCTCCGTCGGAGCAGGGGTCGGCGTCTCGGTCGGTTCCGGGGTCGGCGTCTCGGTCGGTTCCGGGGTCGGGACAGGTGTAGCAGTCGGCACCGGCGTAGGCGTATCTGCCGTCACGAACTTCGATTCTTCTTCGACGGACGGCGTGGGATTTTCCGAAGCAACAAAAGAAGCCGGTGTTGCGGACGCAGCCCCGGCTTCATCGTTTCCCCGCCAAATGTGTGCAGCAGAATACACAGCACCGAATCCCGCTGCAATGGCAATGACAAGTAATAATTTGCTTCTGGTTCTATTCATACAAGAGACAATTCATCATTCCTTCGGAAGTTCGGAAGTGCAGTGAGGGCAACGGGTTGCCTCGATGCTGATCTCGGACTTGCAGAAAGGACAAACCTTCGTCGTAGGAGCAGCCGGAGCTTCGGGCTTCTTGGTAAGGCCCTGTGCCTTGTTGAATGCCTTTACAACGAAGAACAGGCAGAGTGCCACAAGCAGGAAGCTGATGATAGCGGTAACAAACGCACCGTATCCGAGGCAGATATAGCCTGCAGCCTGTGCTTCCTCAAGAGTGGCAGGAAGCGGCGGGACTATGCCGTCTGCTCCTGCAGGTGCATCCTTCAATACGATGAAAGCATCGGTGAAGTTTGCCTTTCCTCCGGTAAGAACGCCGATCACAGGCATCAGAACGTTGTTAACAAGGGACGTAATGATTGCACTGAAAGAAGCGCCGATGATCATACCTACGGCAAGATCAATCATGTTGCCACGCATAATGAACTTCTTGAATTCCTTAAACATAATTTAACACTTCTCCTTTCGATTCTCAGGAACGGCTCAGTCCGGTCAGACCGGTACGGACCAGTTCCAGTATTTTAAATTCCGAGAAGCCTGCGATGAAATCATCCAGTTTTGCAGGTTCTCCGGTAAGACGGAGCATCATGTTTTCAGGAGACACGTCGACAACTTTCGCATCGGTCCTCTCCGCAATCGCAAGCGCTTCCTTCCGTTTCTCCGCATCCGCGGTATCCACCTTAAGAAGCAACAGCTCGCAGCAGACCGAATGCTCCGGCTCCAGTTCATGAACGGAAATGACGTCCTCTAATTTCATAAGCTGTTTGACTATCTGGCTGAGTGTTTCCTCTTCTCCGCTTGCAACAACCGTCATGCGGCTGATGCTCGGGTCTTCCGTCTCGCCTACGGAAAGGCTGGCGATGTTATACCCCCGGCGGGAGAAGAGCCCGGAAGTTCGGGCAAGAACTCCGGCGGTGTTCTCCACCAGAATGGACAGAACAATCTTCCTCATAGAGCCTCCTAAAAGCATACTGCATCCAACCTTTAATGTATCACATCCCCCCGCGAAATTCAATATTTCCGAAGGAAAATGTGACGTTCCCCGCACAAAAAAGAAACCCCGCTGCCTTCCATTCGGAAAGAAGCGGAGCCTCTTAACAATCGGTTTACTTGAATTACAGCTCGATCTTACCGGTAACGTCACCGTTAACTACATAGTAAGCAGCGTTGTCCTCGGGCTTAACATAGAGCGTGATGTCCTTGATGGCAGCCTTGTTAGAAGCGGCATAAGCCTTCTTAGCAGCCTCAAGTACGTCCTTCATGGCAACTTCCCTGCCTGCGAACTGAAGAACTACATTGGCAGCAGCTTCCTTCTTAACAGCCTTTGCAACGGTCTTCTTTGCATCGTCGGCAACCTTCTTAACAGCCTTTGCAGCAGGCTCAGCAGCCTTCTTAACAGCCTTTGCAGCAGGCTCAGCAGCCTTCTTAACGGCCTTTGCAGCAGGCTCAGCAGCCTTCTTAACGGCCTTTGCAGCAGGCTCAGCAGCCTTCTTAACAGCCTTAACAGCAGGCTCGGCAGCCTTCTCAACACTCTTCTTTACGGCAGCAGCCTTCTTAGCGGTCTCTGCTGCAGCAACCTTTACATCTTCAGCAACCTTCTTGGTATCCATAATAGAACTCCTCCGTATGATTTTGAGCCGCATATTACGCTTGCCCGGCTCTGTCCTTTTATTTTCATACGTAATAATATACTCAAAAGCCTGTAAAAACAAGGCTTTCCGCAATTTTCTCCTTTTTGCCGAAGAACCGGTGGCTTTGGGATTCATTCTTTGCTAACTTATCCAAAAAGCCCGCGATTTTCCTGTCGTTTTTAGACTATTTGTCTATTTTTCGGAATCTCTCCGACGATTCGCCGCTGTCCTCTTTTTTCGGAAAATGAGAAAACAAACCCCTAAAGCAAGCAGGATCCCGCACGAATCAATCAGAACATCCGTCGGTTGCCCTGCCCTTCCGGGGACAAATGTCTGATGAAATTCATCAAGTGCTGCCGCCGTTACCGCTGCCGCAAAGGCCGTCAAATAAACCCATCCGCCCATTGCTCCCGTCCATGCGGAAACCGTCCACAAAAGAAGCACCGCAAGAATCGCAAACTCAGTCATGTGCGCCCCTTTTCGGACAATAATTGTCAGGGTCTCTTTCACATTTTCCGATACCGGTTTCTTCGTGAACAGGGAAAGAAGCCCGTTCACAACCTTCTCGGAAAGCCCCGACGACTCTTCCGAATCCTGCCCGGAAAATGCAAAGATGACCGCAAGCCATCCGATTGTCAAAACCGCCGAAACGATTCGGCCGAACCATTTTTTCATAGTGTTCGCTTCCTGTCTTTACGGTCCAGAATAAAGCTCCGAAGGAACCGGGAGAGGTCTTCCTCTCCTTTTCCGACAGTCACATTATAATTCGGTTTCCGAACCCGGGCAAGCAATTCCGAAAAAAAAGTTCTTGACAGAGCCTCCGGGTTGGGATATATTCTTCTCAAATGCAACGACCGGGAACCAGTACGAAATCCGTATTCCCTTACAGCGAGCCGGGCATGGTGAGAGCCGGCACCGAAGACCTTCCGAATTCCTCCCGAGAGCAGCGTGTTGAACAGCTTCGCTAAGTAGGCATCGCCGGATGCGTCCGTTATCGCGATAGGACATGCATGTGTCCGAATGAGGGTATGCCTGGCATACTGAATTGAGGTGGTACCACGGGTGATTCGCTCGTCCTCTGTTTACGGAGGACGGGCTTTTTTAATCGCTTCGTCCTCATGGCAAATACCATATCAGCTTGGAGGTACAAATGAGACAGGAGAAAATCCACAAAATCTGGAACCGCGCCATGGAATGCATGGACCGGGCAAAACTTCGGGAGCTCCAAAGCGAGCGCCTTCGTAAGACCGTAGAATTAGAGTATGCAAACGTTCCCCTTTACCGGGCGCGCATGGATGCCATGGGAGTAAAACCCGAAGACATCAAAACCGTTGACGACATTCGCAAACTGCCGTTTACCGAAAAAACCGATCTTCGTGACGAGTTTCCTTACGGACTGCTTGCCGCTAAGCTTACCGACATTGTCCGCATTCAGGGCTCTTCCGGGACAACCGGAAAACCGATTGTAACAGGCTATACGCAGAACGATATCGACGTCTGGACCGAGATGGTTGCCAGATCACTTACCGCTGCCGGCGGTGACGCAGACGATGTCATTCAGGTATGCTACGGATACGGACTTTTCACCGGCGGCCTCGGCGCACATTACGGCGCTTCCGCCATCGGCGCTACCGTCATTCCGATGTCTGCCGGCAATACGCAGCGTCAGATGATGATGATGACCGAGCTCGGCGCGACGATGCTTTGCTGCACGCCTTCCTATGCAACTTATCTCGGCGAGACCTTGAAAGAAGCCGGACTTCTTGATAAAGTAAAACTGAAATCCGGCGTTTTCGGCGCAGAACCCTGGACCGAGGAAATGCGTCAGCACCTGGAGGAGCTCTTTGACTTCGATGCCTGCGACATTTACGGACTGACCGAAATCGGCGGCCCCGGCGTTGCTTTTGAGTGTCTTGAAAAGCACGGCATGCACGTCAATGAAGACAATGTCATTGTCGAAATCATCGACCCGGAGACAGGCGAGCCTCTTCCCGACGGACAGAAAGGCGAGTTGGTATTTACCACAATTACCAAGACCGGAATGCCGATGCTTCGTTACCGCACGCATGACATCTGCTCGATCATTTCCGAGCCCTGCGCATGCGGCAGAACATTCCGCAGAATCAGCCGTCTTACCGGCCGTACCGATGACATGCTTGTCATCCGCGGCGTGAATGTATTCCCGAGCCAGATCGAGACCTGCCTTGTCGGCCTTGAGGGCGTGGCGCCGTTCTACTGCCTGATTGTCGACCGTGTGAATTCCACGGATAAGCTTGAGGTTCAGGTCGAGCTTGCTGACGAGATGTTCACCGATAAGGTCAGCGACATCGAGGATCTCAAGAGCACAATCGCGGAGCGCATCAAGTCCGTGGTCGGAATCGCCGCCAAGATTACGCTCGTGGCGCCGAAGTCACTGCCCCGTTCCGAGGGTAAGGCAAAGCGTGTCATCGACCGCAGAAATCTGACCAACGCTTAAATCACATATTGAGGAGGTTTACCATGTACATTCATCAAATCACCGTATTTCTTGAGAACATGAAAGGAACACTTTCCAAACTGACCACTCTTCTTGCCGATAACCATATCGACATCCTCGCGATGTCGATTGCAGACACCTCCGGGTTCGGCCTGGTGCGTTTCATCGTGCGGGAAAAGGACAACGATCAGTGTCTTGCTCTTTTAAAGGCGAACGGCTACTCCGCAAGAAAGAATCACGTCATCTGCGCGCGTGTTCCCAACGAACCCGGCGGGCTCAATAAGATTCTCTGCCTTTTGGATGCAGCCGGCATTTCCATCGAATACCTGTATTCCTTCAACTACAGCGAAGGCAACAATGCATTGATCATCTTCCGTCTGTCCGACCGGGAAGCCGGTCTTAAGATTTTCTCGGAAAACGGCATTTCCGTATTCCCCCAGACCGAGATCAATTCCATTCAGTAGCATAAAACGACAAAAGGTCTTCCCCGAAAAAGGGAGGACCTTTTTTAGTTGTGTCATTTGTCATGATCAGGCTGTCCGGCCTGTCTTTTGGCCTTAAGCCGGTCGCCCGCTTTTCGAACGAGCGTAATGGCCGGTCCGAGAAACAGCGCCATCAAGATGATTCCGATGATCGGCTTGCCGCCGAACACGGTTCCGACCGCGATTGCGAAGCCGTCCCAGGCAATTCTCACGACCATCGGCGGAATCTTCGGCGCGAGCGATCTGACCTTTTCTGTCAGGATAATCGGAAGCCCGTCATAAGGCGAAACGCCCATGTCCGCATTGATGTAAATGGCGGCGCTTAAGATGAATCCGATCAGCGTCACAAGGAAGATGCTCCATCTCGGTACTGCCCGGGTGAAGGCTTCCGTCGGAATGATCTTTCGAAACAGCCAGCAGAAGAAGTCCGCGTAATACCCGATCAGCACCATGTTGAATACCGTGCCGAAACCGATCAGGGAGCGTTTCAAAAGAATCACTATGGTAAGCATCACAATGTTGATGATCAGCTGCCAGTTTCCGAAGCTCATGCCGATAAAGTCGGCCACGGAACGGTTCATAAACGTCGCGGGGTCGGTTCCCAGATTGCAGAGGATCAGAAAGGACAGGAAAAAACCCATCCCGAATACAGCGAGAAAGCACAACAGCACTTCCTTTTTCTTCCAACGAAAGCTCATGGTTCTCCTTAAAAGACGGCGCCAAAAGGCGCCGTCCGTTTATTCTGTTTCGAAACCTTAATTCTGCTTTGCCTTTTCCACAAGGAATTCCAAAGACAGATCGTTCAAAATGCAATAGTTGAGGTAATCAAGAGAATACTCTTCGATGAATGCGTCCTTATCGGTCGTATAGGCGCTGGCCATATAACCCTCGATTCTCTTGTCAAATTCTTCCTGGCTGACGGTGATGCCTTCCTTTTCGGCAACCGCTTCAAGCACCATGTATTCCTTAACGTACTTGACGGCGTTTTCATGGCACTCCGCAAGGAAAGCGTCATAGCTGGAATAACCGATCTCGGTAACAAAGTCCTTGACATCCTTTCCGTAGTATCCGGCGTAGGAATCATAATAGGACTTCATATCGTCCTCATAAAAAGCCACATCCTCGTCTAAGATCGTCTTGAAGTCGGAAATCTCGATCATCTGCTTAATGACACTGTCATAAAGACCGTCTTCGTATTCCTTCTTCTTGGTGTCTTCCATCATCTCGCGCAGCTTTTCCTTATACTCTGCCGCGCTCTTGTAGGTTCCTCTGCTGAGGCGGCGGATATAATCGTCGTCCGCATCGTCCTTCTTGGTACCTACATAATGAATCGTGATGGTAAATACGACCGTCTTTCCGGCAAGATCTTCGTTACGGTAGTCTTCGGGGAAGGTCGCATCCACATCTACGGTTGTTCCGACCGTCTTACCGATCAGACCTTTTTCAAAATCCTCAATAAAGCTTTCGGAACCGATGGTCAGATCGAATTCCGTATCGCTGCCGCCTTCAAACGCAACGCCGTCCAGCTTGCCGACATAATCGATGTTTACGGTATCGCCTTCCTTAATCTCCGTGCCGTCACGGCTCTCGTCACGCACGTAGTTCGGATACTCGTTCAATGCATCGGCAATCTGCTCCAGGAATTCCTTCTCAAGCTCCTCGTCGGTTACACTTGCGAAGCTGTCGGGCTTCTTAAGCTTCGAATAGTCTCCGAGAACAACCTCGCCGCCGCATTCATGATACAGATCACTACCCTTTTTCGGCTCCGACGTCGGCGTCGCGGTCGACTCGCCGGGAGATGCCTGGTTAAAGTTATTGCCTTTCTTCTTGCCGCAGGCCGTCAGGCAGGTAAGTACCAGGGCAACAATCAAAATCGGATACAGAATTCTCTTCATCGGTTTCTCCTCATAAAGCGGATAAAAGGCACCGGAGACGGTCCGGTGCCTCAATATTCCGGAAATACAACAATTACAGACGGGCTACGCCGGTATCTCTTGCAGCCTTGGCAACAGCCTTCGCAACAGCCTTTGCAACGGTCTTGTCAAGTGCGCTCGGGATGATGTAATCGGCGGAAAGCTTGTCGTCGGTAACGAAACCTGCGATAGCCTTTGCAGCCGCAATCTTCATCTCGTCGTTGATGTCCTTGGCACGAACATCGAGAGCGCCGCGGAAGATGCCCGGGAAAGCAAGAACGTTATTGATCTGGTTCGGGAAATCGCTGCGGCCGGTTCCGACTACTGCAGCGCCTGCTGCCTTAGCTTCGTCGGGCATGATTTCGGGAGTCGGGTTAGCCATCGGGAAGAGGATCGGATCCTTCGCCATGCTCTTAACCATCTCGGGAGTTACACAACCCGGAGCGGAAACGCCGATGAATACGTCAGCGCCCTTGATAACGTCCTCAAGGCTGCCCTTGCGCATCTGCCGGTTGGTCATCTCGGCGATGATCTCCTTTTCGGCATTCAGACCTTCACGGCCCTTATAGATAGCGCCCTTACGGTCGCACATTACAACGTCCTTAAGACCCATCGAGATCAGAAGTTTGATGATGGCAATGCCGGCAGCGCCTGCACCGCTCGTTACAACGCGAATCTCGTCAATCTTCTTGTTAACAACCTTCAATGCGTTCAGCATTGCGGCAAGGCATACAACAGCGGTACCGTGCTGGTCGTCATGGAAAATCGGGATGTCGCAGCACTCCTTCAGCCTTCTCTCGATCTCGAAACAGCGGGGAGCGGAAATATCTTCAAGGTTTACACCGCCGAAAGAACCTGCAAGAAGCTTAACGGTATTTACGATATCGTCAACTTCCTTGCTGCGGATGCAAAGCGGAATCGCATCTACATCGCCGAAAGCCTTAAACAAAGCGCACTTGCCTTCCATAACAGGCATGCCGGCTTCGGGACCGATATCGCCGAGACCGAGTACTGCGGTACCGTCGGTAACAACGGCAACCAGGTTGGAACGACGGGTCAGATCGTAGCTGAGATCGACGTTCTTCTGGATTTCAAGGCAGGGCTGTGCAACACCGGGGGTGTAAGCAAGAGAAAGGTCTTCCTTCGTCTCCAGGGGAGCACGAACGATCATCTCAATCTTTCCTTTCCACTCATAATGCTTCTTCAGGGATTCTTCTGCGTAATTCATAATTATATTCCTTTCTTTCTAAGCAAGCACCTTGCTTTAATGTACTTTTTCTTTGTGAACGTTTCGTGTTCAAATCATGTTTTCGGGATGAAATACACGGTCAAATTCTTCTTCGCTTAAGAAGCCGAGCACTACGCACGCCTCCTTTAAGGAGATGTTCTCCGCATAGGCCTTCTTGGCTGTTTTTGCGGCATTCTCATATCCGATGTACGGATTGAGCGCCGTTACAAGCATCAGCGAATTGTAAAGATTGTCATGCATCTTTTCACGGTTCGCGGTAATGCCGCTCGCGCAGTTGTCGGAAAATGAGACGATTGCCTCCGAAAGCAGTCTCACGGACTGTAAGAAGTTATAGGCAATGACCGGCATGAACACATTCAACTCGAAGTTGCCCTGGCTTGCTGCCATGCCGATTGCGGTGTCGTTTCCGATGACCTGAACAGCCACCATCGTAACGGCCTCGCACTGTGTCGGATTGACCTTTCCGGGCATAATCGAGGATCCGGGTTCGTTTGCGGGAATCGTAATCTCACCGAGTCCGTCGCGCGGTCCGCTCGCAAGCCAGCGGACATCGTTTGCAATCTTCATCATGTCGGCCGCAAGCGCCTTAACGGCTCCGTGCACGGCCACGATTTCGTCCTTCGAGGTGAGCGCATGGAACTTGTTCTCCGCGGTCACATATTCGGTGCCCGAAATCCGGCTGACTTCCTTTGCAACCGCTTCGGCAAAGCCCTTCGGCGCATTGAGTCCCGTTCCGACTGCCGTTCCGCCGAGCGCCAGGGTCTTAAGCGACGGCAGCAGAAGCTCTATCATCGAGCGGTCACGTTCAAGGCTCGATCTCCAGCCGCTGATCTCCTGGGAAAATGCGATCGGGACGGCATCCTGCAGATGCGTCCGTCCGCTCTTCACAATCCCTTCGTTCTCCTTTTCGAGACGGAGGAATACGGAAACCAGCTTGTCAATCGCCGGGAACAGCTTCGTTTCGATTGCGGTTACAGCCGCGATATGCATCGCCGTCGGGAACGTATCGTTGCTCGACTGCGACATATTGACATCGTCGTTCGGGTGAAGAAGCTTCTTCCCCGCGAGCTCGTTTCCGCGGTTCGCGATTACTTCGTTCACGTTCATATTGGACTGCGTACCGCTTCCGGTCTGCCATACGACAAGCGGAAAATGTGAATCGAGCTTTCCGGCGAGGATTTCGTCGCACACCTTCGCTACGGCATCACATTTGTCAGCGGTCATGCGCGCGGGCTGAAGCGACTGATTGGCCATGGCCGCAGCCTTCTTCAGTACCGCAAAAGCCCGGATTATCTCGGCAGGCATTGTTTCAACCCCCGCTCCGATCAGGAAGTTTCTGCGGCTCCGCTCTGTCTGGGCACCCCAGTAGCAATCCGCCGGAACCTGCATCTCTCCCATGGAATCATGTTCAATTCTGTAATCCATAGCATTCCCTTATTCGCTAGAAATAGAAAGGAGGCGGCTGTGCCGTCTCCTCGCTGAAGTACGGGAGGTACAGCCGGTGCCTCCCTCATATCCTGTTCAAGATTAAGCGAGATCGATGTTGCGGATAACTTCTTTCAGGTTGTCCGCGCTCTTACGAAGCAGCGCGATCTCCTCGTCATTGAGCGGTGTCTCAACATTGCCGACGATACCGTTCTTGCCGACGATGGCAAGAGTCGAAAGGCATACATCGTCGATGCCGTACTCACCGTGCATCATGGTGGAAACCGTCATGGTCGTATCCATGCCGGAGATAATCGTCTTAACGATAAATGCTACGGATACCGCAATTGCGTAATAGGTTGCACCCTTACGGCTGATTACGATTCCGCCGGATTTCTTAACAAAATCCTCGACCTCTTCGCGGTTCAGCTTCGGGAAGCCTTTCACGGAGTTGTGGATGCGCTCCTTATACTGGTCAATCGGAACGTTGCTGATATTGGCCAAAGACCAGGTAACGAACGAAGAATCGCCGTGCTCACCGAATACATATGCATGTACGTTGCTCTGGCTGATATCGTAAATCTCGGCAAGTCTTGCACGAAGACGGGAGGTGTCGAGAATGGTACCGGAACCGATGATCTGGTTCTCCGGGATGCCGGAAAACTTGTGGAAAGCGTATGTCATAATGTCAACCGGGTTGCTTACGACAATGTATACAGCCTTAGGCGCATACTTTGTAATCTTGGAAGCAATGTCCTTCATGATGTTGACATTGGTCTGAGCAAGTTCCAGTCTGGACTGTCCGGCTCTTCTCGGGATACCCGAAGTAATGATAACGATGTCAGAATCCGCTGCATCCGGATAATCTCCGGCAATGATGGACATAGAACCGAAAAACGGGCTTCCCTGAAGGATGTCCATGGCCTCGCCCTTTGCCTTCTCCTCGTTTACATCGATCAAAACGATGTCAGAAGATGTTCCGGTGGTTGCCAGCGTAAATGCGATGGTAGAACCTACGCTTCCGGCGCCGATAATAGTAACTTTCATAGTTCCTCCGATCCGATTTCTAATGCATCTTCATAGTGTGAGAGTGACTCGGGACCGATTGTATACAATCCCAGTCAAAAACAATCTTACCATATCCCCATTTTCGATGCAATCTGACAAAATGACAAAAAATCGGCTCGTTTCGGATGCCTGATTATTCATTTTCACATATTTTTCACAGGTAGGAAAAATCGTACGCCCCGAAGGGGCTTTTTCGCGAAAAATACTACCGGTAATCTTCCTCTTCGGCGCCCGCTTCGGCACTGTGTTTCACATTTTCCTCGTGCGCCTTTTCACGCAGTCTTCTGTCGCGGTCTTTACGGCGTTTTCTTCTGAGAAGCTTTGCCGTCAGAGCGGCGGCAACATACAACACAAGCAAAAGGGCAATTGCGCCGATGATGCAATATATCGTTTTGCGTAATTCGTCCTTGGCCTTCTGTTCGCGGGCGAGGTCCTCCGCCGCAAGCCGCTCTTCCTCTTCAAGCAGTTCCTGCTGACGGCGCTGCTCTTCCGCTTCCTCTGCCGCTCTGGTCAGCTCGGCCTGTTTGGAAAGCTCCGCCTCCCTTGTCAGCTCGGCATAGTATGCCTCTTTTTCGACCTTTTTCTCCTGCGCGGCGTAGGAAAGAAGGTTCTCAAACATGTCGCTTCCGATATTCTTGCCGACAGTGGTCCTAAAGAGCCCGAAATCGGCGCAGCTGTAATCCTGATTGGCAGGATCGTTATTGTCCGAGACATAAAACCAGAGCCCCTGCTGGGAAGCATTCTTTTCATACGCCTGCTTCAGCGTATTGAGAACGGTCTTCCCTGAAAGCGCATTCTCTTTGATTCGGAGATTCATCCGAATCGCATTGTCGCCGTACAGGTGGATGTAGGTCTTCGGAACGTCCCAGGTCCCGTACGCGGAAACCGATTCGGGACAGTAATCCTCCCTCATCGTCTGCTGCACGGCTTCGGTCACGGCCCTGTGTAAAATGACATGGTCATAGCTTCCGTACTCACCGCCCTCGTCATGCGTAATCACGACAAGCGGTTTGAATCTGCGGATCATCTCCGCGACAACCGGGCGAAGGCTCTCTTCCGTGATGCCTTCCTTTGCGGAAGCAACCTGCACGCGTTCGGCAGGCATGTTCACCGGATAATTGCGGACGCCCATGGTCCACAGGCAGTTCAGTTTTTCATGCTCCCGCATGTAATCCGACGGCTCGGGACCGGCATAATCATTCATATAGACAATCTGAACCCGCTTCTTCATAACCGCGCCGTAAAAGGCAAGCGGACCGCCGAAGTATAACGACTCGTCGCTCGCATGCGCCGCGAACACGAGCATGTCGGCGTTTTCGCACGGGGCGTTCCAAACCTGAACCGAATCGGGAAGCTTTCCCTCTCCGTATGCTGACAAATCACACAGCGTTCCCTTTCCGTAAACGGTGACGGTCACATTTTTCACAGGCGTCTCAAAAGCAACATAATCATGCAGAAAACCGGATTTGCATTCGACTTCCTGCCCGTCCGCCCTGAGCTTATATTCCGGAACGCTGCTTCCCCAGATGAAGTACAGGCCGGCCATATCGGTTTCGGAAGAAACGGTGAACGTATCGCCCATGCGGTACGAAAGCCCGGTACTATTGTCCCTGTCCAAAAGCGGCGCGCCGTCCCGTTTGCTTCCGTCCTTTACGGTAACGGGAACAACGGAGGCAGTCTTTTCGGAGACTTCCTCTTCCGTCTGGTCTACAGCTGTAGTATAATCTAACTCCTCATAAACGTCGCGGTATTCCGCGCCGGGATCGGTATTATATAGCTTCACGGAACAGCTGACATCTCCGAGGTAACGGTCGAAGTCGTCAAACTGGTCCTCCGAGTGATATACATACGCCGTTACGATGACCGGATTCAAAACCTCGCCGATTTCGGGACCGGCCGTGATGCGGATTGAAGCCGCAATGCCTGTATCCGCAGCGTTCTTCACTTCTTTCCCCTGCACGTCAAAAAGCGAGATGTTCAGGTAGGATCTAATCTCTTCGGCATCTTCGGATGAACGGATCACCTTGCTGACGAATTCGCCGCTTCGCGTTTCCATCTGCACGCGGTAACAGATCCGGCACTCATCGCTTCGGGTGTATGCATTCCACAAATCCCCGAAAATCTGCGGAAAGGCTCTTTCTTCATCCTTTATTTCCGGGGCATCACCCGCGAGGCACTCGATCTGCGCAATTTCGGAGCCGGCAACCCATCGGTCGCCGAACAAATCCGAAAAACGTCTGCGCAACTTCTCATCCGTTCTGTTTTTGTATAGCGAAATAACAGTCGGACCGATCTTCGGAACAGGCGTCGGCGTCGGAACGACTACGGGCTCGGCAGTCGGTGTGGGCGTCGCTGTCGGCGTCATCGTCGGGGTCGGCGTCGGAGAAGGTTCGGGCTTTTTGCCGCATGCCGAAAAGGCCGTCATGATGACGACCAGAAGCAGTGCCGATACTCTCCGTTTCATAGCTTTCATTCAAAATCTCCTTCGGCCCCCGTCGCACTCCTCCCCGGAAAATGTGACACAGCCGCCGTGCAAATCATATCACATTTTCCTTTTATGCGCAAGAAAAGGCTCCGGGCAGTACCCGGAGCCTCTTTATAGGATGAACGTCTCTTTATTCGCCTGCAGGCGCGGTAGCTTTCTCAAACTTGGTTGCACATGTCTTACATACATCATCACAGCCGTAGCGGATTGCGATATCTACACAGGAGAGATTCTTGTCTTCCGCATCGTCGCTATCTTCGCGGCTCTTCTTAGCGTCGTAAATCGTGTCACTCTTGTTGATGTGGCTACAATCCTCATAGAGATGATACTTCTTACCGAATTTGGTGAAGTAAACGGTACTCTCGGGAAGTACAGTATCGGCATACTTCTGCTCCTGAGCCGCTTTCTCTTCCTCGGAAATCGGATTCCACTCATAACTGCAGGCACCGCCGATTAAGAGGGCAATCGCACCGACAATCACTGCAATCGTCTTCGTCTTCTTATCCGCATCTTTGTTCATAAGCGTAAGAATGATAAACGGAAGGAATGCCGCTACTGTAACAATCAATCCCATATTGTTCCAAAGCCAGAACTTAACTTTATTCTTCTCGGAAGCAGGATCAATGCGGTTCGCTGACTTCCAAAGGAAGGAGCCGCAGATAACGCATACCAAATCGAGAACAACCAGAATTATGGCAGCAACAAGCGGGTTCATGAAGGTAATTTCGATTTTCTTAAAAAGAATCAAAATTGCCAGTACTTCAAATGCGATTGCAACAATCCAAAGGGCAATCGCTCCGATACGTCTGCCGGTGGCATTTCCGTTAATCTTCGCAGCCTGCGTCTCGCCAGCGGCGGGAGCGGCTTTCTTCTTACGACCGGAGTCGGCAGCCGATACAGTCTTCTTCTCAGCCATGTTAATACACTCCTTTATCACGTGATTTTGAAAAACCATGACGGAAAATCCGCCATATCGTTGTTCATGTGGATATTATATACCATATTTATTGCATTTTCAACGAAAATGAAGAGAATTTATTGACTTTTTTTCCGTTTCGGTTGATAATGATAAGTAGTCAGTAGAATCTTACAAAGGAGACGATTTTTATGGATATTTCCGCTTTATTAGGTGGCCTGATTTCCGACAAAACCGTAAATGAAGTCAGCAGGAAATCCGGCGCGTCCAAGAAAGATGTTTCGAGTGTGTTAACAACCGCTCTTCCGCTTCTTTTGGCTTCCGGCAGCAACACGACCGCTGCACAGGTTTCCGAGGAAAGCGGCGTAAGCCAGAATACGACTTCCAATGTACTTTCCGCTGCGGCACCTTTGCTGCTCGGCTCACTCGGAGGAGGCAATCAGCAGTCCTCGAACGCCGGCAACGCAGCGCTGATCGGTGCTCTGCTCGGCAAGCTTGACCTCGGCAAGCTCACTTCCGGCCTGATGGGACTCGTTTCCACCAACACCGCTAACGAAGCCAAGGACGAGAAGGAAGAAAAGCCTGCTTCCGGCAAGAAGAAACCCGCTGCAAAGAAGCCTGCTTCCGCTAAGAAACCCGCTTCGGGCAAGACCTCTTCCGCCAAGAAGCCTGCTTCGACGGCTAAGAAGCCCGCTGCAAAGAAGAAGCCCTCCTCCAAGAAGGAAGAGAGCGCTGCATCCTCTTCGGGAAGCCCGCTTGATGCTGTTACGGGTCTTCTCGGAAACCTTTTGAAGTAGTCGCATTTTCCATGGAATGACAAGAGCACCTCAAAGTGGGTGCTCTTTTTATGTAGATACGGTTTTCTCCGCTGCAGATCCGTTTTCGGGGATTTCGATTTCCGAAAGAAGGATGTCTTCCTCCTCCAGTTTCAGGTTTGCGATGCGGCGTTCGCAGTCGGCTGCTCCCTCCCGCATATCATCCGAAAGGCGAAGAAGCCTTGCCCCGATTTCATCCGAGTAACGTTTCAAATCCCGCACTGCGTTTCGGGCCTTAGAGGAACGTCCGGCTCCGATTGCCTTGCATTCCGCGAAGAATGTCTCAATTGCCTCGCGGAGATTTGCTTCTATGGCCGGCAGGTCCTCTGCGCCGAACGAAAGCTTTGCCTTTCTTAAGACAAATACGATGTCTTTTAAATTGTTCCGAAGCCCTTCCTCATAACGAAGAAGCCCGTTCTGGGCGCTCTGAGTAATGGCGACCGGCTGAAATCCGAGTCCGGATTCCAGAAGATTCATCAGCTTCAGAAACTGCGGAATCGGTTCCGCAAGGGCAGCCGCAGTCCGGATGGCTCCGCTGCAAATCTGTGTTGCATCTTCTATGGCTTTCTTCCGTTCTTCCGCGAGGCTGCTTTCTTCGGCAATCTCCCGGATTCTGTCCGATGCCGGGCAGGAAACGGCCTTCAGGCGGTTCAGGGTTCTTAAGTGACAGTCACTGTATTCTTCTCTTGCGTTTTTCCGCTCCCCGATGGCATCTTCGGCCTTCTCAAGCTCCCGAAGCACGCGCTCGTAATCGGCTCCGGCCTGCGCGTAAATCCGTTCGGCCTCGTCCGCCTCCTCCATCTCCTTCAGGAACTGCTTTTTGTTGAACCAGCTGTATACGGTCGAGGAACTCATCTTCCGGGACATCGTGTCCCTTTCACCTGTTTCCTTCATAAGCTTTTTCATAAGCTCGGGCTGCTTCTCTTCAAGCCCTTTCAGGTAACGGCGGCAGTCCTCCCGTCTTACGGTCAGCCTGTCAAGCTCTTCGCACCGTTTCTTTAACCGAATCAATTCCGAATTGTCGAACCGCACGTCTGTGTTCCTTTCGTCACATTTTCCAATTCATTATACCCGTTCCGCCCGGAAGCCGCAAGTGTGAAAACGCGCGCAACCGGCGGTCGAAAAAAAGCTGAAAAACCTGTTGACAAATCCTCGTTTATCGTGTATATTAATCCTTGCGTCGCGGATGACGCACCATATTGCACGAGTGGCTCAGTGGTGGAGTATCGCCTTGCCAAGGCGAGGGTCGCGGGTTCGAATCCCGTCTCGTGCTCTTTCGCAGGAATCAAATGATTCCTGCTTTTTTTGTGCCCGGGTTTCTTCCGCAAAAAGAGGAAGAGCGTAATCCGCTTTCGGATTACGCTCCGCCGTCAGGTGAATCATATTGGACTTTACTCTCCCACACAAGCTGCGAATCGGATTCAAGGAACATTCCTTGTTCCTGCAACCTTGTCTGTATTGTACACGAACAATGTTACAGAATTGGTCTCCTAATCGTTAAAAGAATGTTACAGTTTATTACGAAAATATTACAGGGAGAGCCCCGACAAATTGGGGGTATGTTATTTCTGTATACAATATGATGTGCACATATGAAAATGTGCAACAATTCCGTGAAAAATGTTACAACGGGTCGTCACTCTTCAGTCTCCGTGCCCCGGAAAGCCTTGCCATGGCACGTGCCATCGAGGCGCTCGAGAGGTTGTACTCAATCAGGCTCTGCTTCTGCTGCAGCTGTTCTCTGGCAATTTCGAGTTCCCGCTCCGCTGCCTTGATATCGATTTCGTCCGGCCGCTCCGCGGAAAATGCCAGGATGTCGACACGGTTGTTCTCGACATTCATCATGCCGTCGCTTACGATGACATGCCGCTCTTCGCCGTCCGGCAATCGGAAACGGATTTCGCCGTTCTCGACAACCGTTGCCATGGGCTGGTGATGCGCCATGACACCGAGGCTGCCGTCAACGCCGGGGAAGGAAAGATAGACGCACTCCCCCTCGTAAAAGATGCGGTCGCAGGCTGTGATTTTTAACGTAAATGTATTCATGGCTTGCAAGCTTTCTTACGGATTCCTTCGCCTCTTAGGCTATTGGGACTGCTCTGCCTTTTCGGCTTTCTTCTGTTCTTCCTTCTTCATGTTCTCGGCTTTCTTCTTCACGTCCTCAATCGTGCCGACGTTGAAGAATGCGGCTTCCGGATATTCGTCCATCTCACCGGAAAGAATCGCCTTGAAACCCTTCACCGTTTCCGAAAGCGGCACAAACACGCCGGGCACGCCCGTAAAGGTTTCCGCCACATGGAAAGGCTGGGAAAGGAAACGCTGCGCTTTTCTCGCGCGGTATACAAGCTGCTTATCCTCTTCCGCAAGCTCGTCCATGCCGAGAATCGCGATGATATCCTGTAATTCGTTATAACGCTGCAGCATCTCCTGTACGCGTCTTGCTACCGTGTAATGCTCTTCCCCGACAATCTCGGCCTCGAGAATCCGGGAGCCCGATGCAAGCGGATCGACAGCGGGATAGATGCCCTGCTCCACAATCTTTCTCGAAAGCACCGTCGTGGCATCGAGATGGGAAAATGTGGTAGCGGGGGCAGGGTCCGTCAGGTCATCCGCAGGAACATATACGGCCTGAACGGATGTAACGGAGCCCTTCGTCGTCGAAGCAATCCGCTCCTCCAGTTCGCCGAGCTCGGTAGCGAGCGTCGGCTGATATCCTACTGCGGACGGCATGCGCCCTAAAAGTGCGGAAACCTCGGAGCCCGCCTGGACAAATCGGAAGATGTTGTCGATGAACAGCAAAACGTCGCGGTTCATTTCGTCACGGAAGTATTCGGCCATCGTAAGACCGGTCTCGGCGACACGCATGCGCACGCCAGGGGACTCGTTCATCTGCCCGAATACAAGCGCAGTCTTGGCAAGAACGCCGGATTCCTTCATTTCCATCCAAAGATCGTTACCCTCACGGGAACGCTCTCCGACACCCGTGAAGATCGAATAGCCGCCGTGCTCGGTCGCGATGTTTCGGATCAGCTCCTGAATCAATACGGTTTTGCCGACACCGGCGCCGCCGAACAGTCCGATTTTACCGCCCTTTGCGTAAGGCGCAAGCAGGTCGATGACCTTGATTCCGGTTTCCAAAACCTCGGCAACGGGGCTCTGCTCCCCGAGAGCCGGCGGTTCCTGATGGATGCACCGAAAAGGCGTATCCTCTTCGGAAGGCGCCTCACCGCCGTCAAGCGGCTGTCCGAGCGCATCAAAGACACGCCCGAGAACCTTCTCGCCTACCGGCACCCGAAGGCCTTCTCCGGTCGCAACGACGGGAAGATCGCGGCAAAGCCCTTCGCTCGGTCCGAGCGTGATGCACCTGACCAGTCCGTCCCCGATATGCTGGGCAACCTCTAAAACAAGCGTGACGCCGTCATGCTCAACCTTGAGTGCCTCCCTGATCGCGGGAAGATGTCTGTCGGCAAATGCCACGTCGATTACAGGTCCCGAGACCTGCACAATATATCCGGTTTGATTCATGCCTCTTATGCCTTCTTCCTGTTCTTCTTGCGGCGAAGCGCTTTTGCTCCGCCGATGACCTCGGTAATTTCCTGCGTAATGGCAGCCTGCCGCATCCGGTTATACTGAACGGACAGGTCCTGCATAATCTTGTCTCCGTTATCGGTCGCCGTCTGCATGGCGAACATTCTCGCGCTTTCCTCGGAAGCAAAGCTTTCCGTCAAAGCGCCGTATAAATAACCGGTCACATAGTTCTTCGTAAGTGACCCCAAAACCTGCTCCGGCGAAGGATAAATCAGATAGTCGCCGTCCTTGGCCATGTCTCCCTTTTCCTTCATCGAAGCCCGAAGGAACGAGCTTGTGCGAAGCGGAAGCAACTGCTCCGTCACGACTTCCTCGGTCAGCGTATTCACCATTCTGGTGTAAATGATATGAATCTCATCCAGTTCCTCTTTGTCGTACATCTCAAGCAGGTACTCCATCAGCACTCTTGCCCGGTATACGGAAGGATTGTAGGCCGTCGCATGGAAATCCTCGACAATATGGTCTGCCATGTCCGAGAAAGCATGTCTGCCGTATTCTCCGATGAAGAACAGCTTGAAGTCCCGGGCATCTCCGATGACTTCCCTGGCTTTCTTTAAGACGTTGATGTTATAAGCGCCCGCCATGCCTTTGTCACCGGTTACGATGAGAAAGCCCTTCTTCTTGACGGCTTCCATCATGTCCTTCGCACGGTTATCGAAATACAGGTGCCGGATTTCCGGAAAATGCAACAGAATGTCCGCAATCTGCCGTTTCAGCCCGTCAAAATACGGGGCCGTCTCGGCAAGCTTGCTTTTGGCCTTCTGCACCTTCATCGAAGAAACCATATACATGGCCTTCGTGATTTTCATCGTGTCACGGATGCTCTTTATACGGTTTTGGATTTCTCTTGTCTGCGCCATTTAAAAAACTCCTCAGCAGCCTTTTCAAGGCTCTCACGCAGGTCATCCGACATCTTTCCGGATGTCTCTAACAGATTCAAAAGGTCGCCGTGATATTGCTCCATGTATTCCAGATAAGCGGTTTTGGCTTCCCGCACTTCAGACGGCGGAAGCTCCGCAAACAGATGCTTGCCGGAGGCCACCAAAAGCGCAATCTGGCAAGGCACGGAAAGCGGGCTTGTGAGCGGCTGCTTCAAAAGCTCCATCAGGGATTTGCCGTGCGCCAACTGTCTCTTCGTTTCGCTGTCGAGGTCCGAAGAAAACTGCGTGAACACTTCCATCTCGCGGTACTGCGCAAGGTCGATACGAATCGTGCCTGCTGCCTTCTTCATTGCCTTGGTCTGCGCCGCGCCGCCGACACGTGAAACGGAAAGCCCCACATTTACCGCGGGCCTCTGCCCCGCATGGAACAGCTCGCTCTCAAGGAAAATCTGACCGTCCGTAATCGAGATGACATTGGTCGGAATGTAAGCGGAAACGTCGCCCGCCTGGGTTTCGATGATCGGAAGCGCGGTAATGGAACCGCCGCCCAGCTCATCGGAAAGTCTTGCCGAACGCTCCAACAGTCTCGAATGCAGATAGAAGACGTCGCCGGGATAAGCCTCACGGCCGGGCGAACGTTCCAAAAGAAGCGAAATCGCACGGTACGCAACGGCATGCTTCGAAAGATCGTCGTATACGATCAGGACGTCCTTTCCCTGCTGCATGAAGTATTCCGCAAGCGCCGTTCCGCAATACGGAGCGGCATACTGTAAAGGCGCCGGATCGGAAGCGGTCGATGCCACGATGCAGGTATAGTCCATCGCGTCGTGTTTCCGAAGCGTCTCGGTAAGTCTGGCAATCGTCGAAGCCTTCTGCCCGATGGCGACATAGATGCAGATGACATTCTTGCCTTTTTGGTTAACAATGGTATCAATGGCAATCGAAGTCTTTCCGGTCTGGCGGTCACCGATGATCAGCTCACGCTGTCCGCGGCCGATCGGGAACATCGAATCGATTGCGAGAATGCCTGTTTCAAGCGGTTTGGAGACGGGTTGACGGTCTTTGATGGTCGGCGCGGGACGCTCCATCGGAAGGAAGAATTCGGAGGTAATCTCTTCCTCTCCGTCCAAAGCATTGCCGAGCGCGTCAACGACACGGCCGAGATACCCTTCTCCTACGGAGATGCCGGCCATCTTACCGGTACGGACAACACTGCTGCCGGCTCCGATTCCGGTATCCCTGCCAAACAAAACGGCGCATACCTCATCCGTGCGGATGTCTAAGATCATGCCCTTTACGCCGCAGTCAAATACAACGATTTCACCGTATTGCACATGGTTGATTCCGCTGATGAATGCGATGCCGTCTCCGACGCGGTTAACGACGCCCGCTTCGCGCGCAAATGCCTCAAGCTTAAACTCTTCCACGTTGGCGCGAAGTCCCGAAAGCACGTCACCCGGCTTTTTGAGGTCCTTCTCCGTGCTGCCGAGCCCTTTGCTCAGCTTTTCCTTAAACTGGGCAAGACGTCCTCTCTCACTCCAGTCATATTCCTTCGTATCGAACCGAAGAATAAAACCGCTTCCGAGCGTTGCGTCAAGCAAAACGTCGATTACGGCTTCACTGTCTCCGCTTTCCCGCATAACAAAGGTGCGAAAGCCTTCCAATTGGGCTTCGGTCGGAGGCGTTACGCAAATGAGTTTTGCCTTCATTTCGTTTCCTCCACTTTGCTCAGGAATTCGTCATACAGAGCATGGTCCACGCGGGCACCGCCGCCGTCTCCCATGTTCTTCTCGGTCGCAAGGGCAATCATATCGGCAATCTCCTGCTCTGCATCCGCCAGAATGCGTTCTTTGCTTCTGGCTGCGTCTGCAGTCGCATCCGCCTCGATCTTACGGGCGGTCGTGCGGGCATTGCTGACAATCTTTTTGTATTCGTCATCTGCCTGTTTTCTGGCCTTCTGCAAAATCTGACGGCGCTCCTCCTCCGTGTCGGAAAGGCACTTCTCATAGCGCGCCTTCGCGGCATCGGCTTCCTGGGATTTTACGCGCAGCAAAGCAGCCTCGCGGTCAGCTTCCGCGCGGCGTGCATCGAGAATCTTACGGACGGGCTTAAACAGAAAATGCCACATGGCCGCCACAAGAATCAGCAGATTGATGACGGTAAAAAGTAAGTTCCAATCAAGTTTCAGCATTACACAATCCCCTTCCGAAAAGGAATCCGGTTATTTCAGCATGATGATGATCAGGAAGGCAATAACAAAACCGTAAATAGCCGTAGCCTCGGCAAGTGCGCAGCCGAGAATCAGAGCCTTGTTGATCTTGCCGTCTGCTTCAGGCTGTCTGGCGATGGCTTCCGCAGCCTTACCGGTCGCAATGCCGATACCGATGCCGGCGCCGAGCGCGGAAAGAACGGCAATGCCCGCGCCGATTGCAATAAGAGTTGTGTTCATAGGTGGTACCTCCGTGATTTATTCTATTTCTTCTCGAATGTAAAGACTTGTCAGAAAGACGAATACATAAGCCTGCAGGAGCCCGTCGAACAGGTCGAAATACAGGCAGAAAACGGCGGGAAGCAAAATGTTATGGGTGATTGTTTTGATCAGCTCCATGATGACAAATGCCCCGAGCACGTTACCGAACAGTCGCATGCATAAAGAAAGCGGTCTCGTAAAGACCTCGAGAATGTTAATCGGCGTCACGACTGCAATCGGTTCGGTAAACTTGTGCAGCCATTTCCTCATTCCGAGATAGTAGATGCCGGCTGCTTCGACGAGGATGATACTCATCAGCGCCAGCGCCGCCGTGACATTCAGGTCTTTCGTCGGAGATTTGAATCCGAAAATGCCGATGATATTGGCAAGACCGACATATAAAAGAACCGTAATCAGATAAGGGATGAATGCCCGTCCCTTCTCTCCTACCATGCCCTCCACGAGATCGGTAAGCTTGGTCACGATCCATTCGACGAAGGCCTGGCGACGGGAAATGTTATGAAGTTTTAAGTTTCTGGTCAGCAAAAACGCACCGAGTATCATGACCGCCATGATGATCCATGTCACCACGACAGACTCCGAAACGGGGATTCCCCCGAATATCGGAATTCGGAAAACCGTCTTCACCTGCAGCTCTTCGTTAATGATTTCGGAAAGCTGATCCATCGCATGCCCTCCTTCCCGTTTTCTTCACAAAAAAGGGTGCGGAGGATCTCCGCACCCCTTACAGGTCAGTATATCACGCTTTAAGGCTAAATTCAATCCTTGAAGTACGCCACACCGCTCTCAAATACGAGCTGATTCTGGTCTCCGCTAATGTTCAGAGCGACACCGGTTCCGCGGCGTTCGGAGTGTGCCATTTTCCCGAGCACGCGGCCGTCGGGAGAGGTAATTCCTTCGATTGCCCAATAGGAGCCGTTCGGGTTGAACTGTTCGACCATCGTCGGGTTGCCTTTTTCATCAACATACTGTGTAGCAATCTGTCCGTTCGCGAGAAGCTTACTGAGCCACTCGTCGTTGGCTACGAAACGGCCTTCGCCGTGCGAAGCGGGAATGCTGTAAACGCCGCCGAGTTCGGCCTTTTTAAGCCACGGGCTCAGGTTACTTACAACCTTCGTGTAAACGCTCTTACTGATATGACGGCCGATGTTGTTCATCGCAAGCGTCGGGCTGTCCGCGGTCTGCGGAACAATCTCGCCGTACGGCACAAGACCGAGCTTGATGAGCGCCTGGAAGCCGTTGCAGATGCCGAGCGCCAAACCGTCACGGTCCTTCAGAAGATTGTTGACGGCGTCGCTGATCTTCGGGTTTCTGAAAGCAGTCGCGATGAATTTGCCGGAGCCGTCCGGTTCGTCACCTGCGGAGAAGCCGCCGGGGAACATCAGAATCTGCGCATCATTGATGGCCTTTACGAAATCCTCAACGGAATCGGTGATGTTCTGCGCGGTCATGTTGCGGAATACAACGGTCTGCACCTCGGCACCGGCGCGCTCGAAAGCGAGCTTGGTGTCGTATTCGCAGTTCGTGCCCGGGAATACCGGAATGAATACCTTCGGCTTTGCAATGCGGTTCTTTGCGATGTAAACGGTCTTAGCGTCGTAAACCGGAGCCGGAACCTTCGTGCCTTCAATGGCATCGGCCATCGAGGAGCGGGTCGGGAATACCTTCTCGAGCGTGCCGTTATAAGCGGCAAGCGCTTCCTCAAGCGTAATCTCCATGAACTCCTCATCGCAGGCGTTGCCTGTGCAGCAGCCGGGCTTCAACTTCCAGCGGAACGTGCCGGAATCGGTAACCTTACCGACTTTTCTGTAGGAAAGGCCGGCCTCGTCAAGAAGCGCGAGGTTCTCTTCGTCGATTTCGGCAAGAATGCTTCCGTAAGCCGGGGCAAATGCCTCTTCATAGCTTACCTTTCCGCACAGACGGATGCCGAAGCCGTTACCGAATGCCATCTTGCTCATTGCCTCGGCGATACCGCATTTGCCGAGTGCGTACATCGAACGGAACACACCCTTGCCGGACAGCTCGTGAATCTTATCATACATCGCCATGGCCTTCTCATAATCCGGAAGGTCGTAAGCGTCTCTTGCCATGTCAAATACGACGACCTTGCTTCCCGCCTGCTTGAACTCGTCGGTTACGATATCCGAGAGCTTCGCAACGTCAACGGCAAATGACACAAGGGTCGGAGGCACGTCGATGTCGTTGAACGAACCGGACATCGAGTCCTTGCCGCCGATGGACGGAAGTCCGAGCTTCACCTGTGCGTCATAAGCACCGAGCAGTGCGGCGAGAGGCTCGCCCCAGCGCTTCGGGTCGTTTCCGAGACGACGGAAGTATTCCTGGAACGTGAAACGGATCTTCTTATAATCACCGCCTGCCGCAACAATCTTCGCAACAGAGCTGATGACCGCATATGCGGAACCGTGGAACGGGCTCCAGGAGGAAAGATACGGATCAAAGCCGTAGCTCATCATCGTAACGGTATCGCAGGCGCCGTCCAAAACCGGAAGCTTTGCAATCATCGTCTGCGTCGGGGTGCTTTCGTAAACACCGCCGTAAGGCATTGTCACGGTAGCCGCTCCGATGGAGGAGTCGAACATCTCGACAAGGCCCTTCTTCGAGCAGACATTCAGGTCGGAAAGCATGTTAAGCCATGCAGCCTTTCTGCCTTCCGCATCGTTACCGCCGGCAACACCGAAGCCGCCCTTCTTATCCACGCTGTGCGCCTTGTAAGCATTGTCCTTATTGAAGAAAGAGTCCTTCTTGGAAGGAGTCTGTACTACAGCTGTAGTCTCCTGATGTGCCCCGTTTGTGTCAAGGAAAGCTCTGCTGATGTTAACGATTTCCTTTCCTCTCCAGACAAGAACGAGTCTGGGCTCCTTCGTAACCTCTGCCACAACAACCGCCTCAAGGTTCTCCTCTTCGGCGAAAGCAAGCATCTTATCGACATCCTTTTTATCAACAACGATGGCCATGCGTTCCTGGGATTCGGAAATCGCAAGCTCGGTTCCGTCAAGGCCGGCATACTTCTTCGGCACTTTGTCAAGATCCACGCGAAGGCCTGCTGCCAGCTCGCCGATTGCAACGGAAACGCCGCCCGCACCGAAGTCGTTACACTTCTTGATCAGATGGCTTACCTCGCCTCTTCTGAACAGTCTCTGCAGCTTACGCTCGGTCGGGGCATTACCCTTCTGTACCTCTGCGCCGCAGGTGTTGATGGACTCGGTCGTATGCTTCTTCGAGGAACCGGTTGCGCCGCCGCAGCCGTCACGTCCGGTACGGCCGCCCATCAGAATGATGACGTCGCCGGGATCCGAGGTCTCACGGATCACATTTGCCCTCGGCGCAGCACCCATTACGGCACCGATTTCCATACGTTTTGCAACATAATTGGGATGATAGATTTCGTCTACAAGACCGGTTGCAAGACCGATCTGGTTACCGTAAGAACTGTAACCCTTTGCGGCACCGGTCGTCAGCTTTCTCTGCGGAAGCTTGCCGGCAAGAGTATCCTTCAGGGAAGCGGTCGGATCGGCAGCACCGGTCACGCGCATTGCCTGGTATACATAGCCGCGGCCCGAGAGCGGATCGCGGATGGCACCGCCGAGACAGGTGGCAGCGCCGCCGAAAGGCTCGATTTCGGTCGGATGGTTGTGCGTCTCATTTTTGAAAAATACGAGCCACTCCTCGGTTACCGGTCCCTCTTCCTTTTCAATCGTAACCGGAACAACAATGGAGCAGGCATTGATCTCGTCGGAGACTTCCATATCCTGCAGCTTGCCCTCGGCGCGAAGCTTCTTCATCGCAAGAAGGGCAACATCCATCAGGCAGATGAATTTGTCATTGCGGTCCTTATATAAAACGGTGCGCTCTGCCTTGTAATCCTCAAAAGCCTTCCGGATCGGCTCGGCATAGTCGCCGTCCTCAATCTTCACATCGGTAAGCTCGGTCTGGAACGTCGTATGACGGCAGTGATCGGACCAATAGGTGTCTAAAACACGGATTTCGGTCATCGACGGATCGCGCTTTTCTTCGTCTTTGAAATAATCCTGAATGAACTTGAAATCGTTGAAGGTCATCGCAAGATTCAAAGAATCGTAAAGGCTCTTAAGCTCTGCCTCCGGCATCGTTGTGAAGCCGTCGAAGATTGCGACATCGGCGGGAACGGCGAACTCGGTTACCAGAGTCTCCGGCTTCGTCTCGTCCGTTCTTCTCGAATCGACGGGGTTGATGCAGTAATTGACAATGCCTTCGAATTCGGCATCGGTGATTTCACCGGTCAGAACATAGGTCGTGGCGGAACGGATGATGGGCTCCTCCGTCTCCTTAAGAAGCTTTACGCACTGTTCGGCGGAGTCGGCTCTCTGGTCGAACTGTCCCGGCAGATACTCTACGGAAAATACTCTCTCCCCACCCTTAAGAGGCAGCTTTTCCTCATAAATATCGTCAATCGGCGGCTCGGAGAAAACCGTTACCAGAGCCTTCCGGTAGGTGTCATCGCTTACACCCTCCACATCATAACGGACGAACACGCGCACTTCGTTAAGGCCCGTCAGTCCGAGATAATCCTTAATCTCGCCCTTCAGTTCCTTTGCGCGGACCGCAAACGGTGCTTTCTTCTCGACATAAAGTCTTCTTACCTGACCCATCGTATATCCTCCTTTTATCCGGCAGGGCGCCGGTTTACTGCTTTTCATCCCGGCTCCGGCTCTCCGACGGGAAAAGCCTTCCGGTTTCTTTTCGTTCAGTATACCATTCCTTTATTTATAAATGAAATTAATAAAAGTCATTCCATTTATAAGATTTGCTTATGAAAAATGCTTGCCATTTTTCCGATTTTGCGGTACAATGTCCGGGAAGGTCCGGGCAGGAAAATGCCCGGCAAAGGAGGACCCTTTTCATGCTGTTCAAACTTCTCGGAATAAACCCTCGGGGTTACAACTATTTCCCTGTTTATCTGGCGATCGGATCCGTCGGGTTTATTCTCACCGCTTTACTTTTACGCCTTTTGAAAGGTTATCTTCCCGCTGACGGCGGACGGGCATTTGCCGTAAACGGAGAAAAGTCGAAGGGCAAACCCCGCGGCGCAGGCATCATTTTCATTCTCGTATTTGCCGTTCTCTCCGCTCTGTTCCTTCGCGTCAAGACCGAAGACCTTCTGTACCTTGCGGCAATCGTTCTCGGCATGCTGAGCGGTTTTCTCGACGATGCAAGTGAGAAGCCGTGGAACGAATACAAAAAGGGACTCCTCGATTTCGTGATTGCCATCGGCGTAACAGCCACTTATATCTGGAGCAACGGTCCCGTCATCAACCTGATGCTGATCCGCGACGGCGACGGCCCGACCAGCATCGAGATTCCGGTATGGGCGTTCGCGATTCTTTCGGTCATCCTCGTCTGGGTGGCGATCAATGTCGTGAACTGCACGGACGGCGTGGATGCCTTAAGCGGCAGCCTCTGCGTCATTACGACGGGTTCCTTCCTCTTCGCCCTGCAGTTTCTCCGCCCGGCCATTACGACGGAGCGTCCGATCGGGCTTTGTGTCATTCTGATCAGCTGTCTTCTCGCTTACCTGTGGTACAACTGCCCGCCGAGCGTTTTGATGATGGGCGATGCCGGTTCCCGTGCGCTTGGCCTGTTCCTTGCGATTCTCGCGCTTCGAACCGATCCGTTCCTGTTCATCCCGTTCTGCCTGATCTTCCTTTTGGACGGCGGACTCGGACTCATCAAGGTTTCGCTGAAGCGCTTCTTAAAGATTTCGATCATGAAGAACATCCGCACGCCCCTGCATGACCACGCTCGCAAAAAGGCCGGCTGGTCGGACACGCAGACCGTGTACCGGTTCATGCTTTTACAGGTCATCATCTCTGGCTTTGTCTTCATGATAGCCTATTGGGTCAGATAGAAATTCCATGACGAATCTGCGAAAGGAGCGACTTCATGGATATCAACTACGAATTATATAAAGTCTTCTATCATGTCGCGAAGAGCCTCAGCTTTTCCGAAGCCGCCTCCGGCCTGTACATTTCGCAGTCCGCGGTCAGCCAGTCGGTAAAGCTTCTCGAAAAGCGGCTCGGGCAGAAGCTTTTTGTGAGAAATACGAAACGCGTTTCCTTAACGCCCGAGGGCGAGATGCTTCTGAAGCACATCGAGCCAGCCGTGCAGCTCATCATGCGCGGCGAGAACCAGCTCTCCCGCGATGCCTCCGAAGGCGGCATGCAGCTTCGGATAGCCGCCAGCGACACAATCTGCCGCTATGTGCTTGTGCCTTACTTCAAGGAGCTGCATGAACATTTTCCTGAGGTTCACATCAACATCTTAAACGGCACAAGCCTGCACTGCGCGGAAATGCTTGAAAAAGGACAGGTCGACCTGATTGTCGCCAATTCCCCGAACGAAGCGCTTACCGGTAACATGCAGATTCGCGATATCCGCGAGTTTGCGGATGTCTTCGTCGGCAACCCGGCCCACTATCCGGAATGCTTTGCCGACCGAGACGGTAAGTCCCGCACGCTGTCGTTAAAGGAACTTCTGACATACCCGATTCTGATGCTTTCGAAGCGTTCTGCAACGAGCTTCTTCCTGCATGAGCAGTTTCAAAAGCATTCCCTCGAACTCGTTCCTTCGATTGAGCTGAACAGCAACGACCTGCTTTTGGATCTTGCCCGAATCGGTCTCGGCATCGCGTGTGTTCCGGATTTCTGCGTTCCGCAGTCCGATGAAACGTTGGTGCGGCTTTCGATTAAAGAGTTTCTTCCGAAGCGTAAGCTCGTCATCGCTTATGATGAAAAATGGCCCCTCTCCCTTCCCGCGCAGGCACTTGTTGCCGCACTGACGGAGCCGTAGGCCGTCCCCTGAAAACTAAATTAAAATGGAAAATGCCACGCAGTCCGCGTGGCATTTGTCATTGTTTTATATTCACCCGATCAGTCGGTCACGATTGCGAATTCGCCGAACCTGACGGAATCCCAATCCTCGGTCTTAGCGAAATCGTATTTGTTGCTGATGCCGTCGTAGATGCCGGAAATTCCGGTATTTCTGGCCGTCTCGATGGCGGCTGCGACTGCCTCTTCATAACCCTGATACTTCGTGTCGTCCTCAAGCGTGATGACGTAGTAGCTTGCCTCACGCTCAAACAGCGTGGACTCGCCCTTTTTAAGCTTCATGGCGGCACGGTTGTAATCCGGATCGCTGTCCACATCCTTCACGGCAAATTCACTGATTCCGCCGTACATATACTCCTTATAGGACTCGTAAATCGATTCCATGGATTCCCCGTTTACGGTTCTTTCGTAGGCATCCTCGATAGCCTTCTTTCTGGCCTCCTGCTCCTCGGGCGTGAAATCCACTCTTTGGTAATTCTCGTCACGGTCGTATTTGGCAATGGACAGATACCGGGTTCTGTACATCCGGTAATCCTCCTTATTCACGCTCTTGCGAATGGCATCCTCGTCAATGGAGAAGTCCTGCGAAAGACGCGTGATATACTGATCGGCAAGGAATACCACCTCATAATTGGAACGGATGCACTCCTCGGTCATGCCGCACCTGGCTCTTTCCGCGGGGGTATAGTTGCTCATGAAATTCTGTGTTGCCTGCGCAAGGCCCTTTCTGTGGGCTTCGTCAAGCTCCAGACCGGCGGCCTTGGCTTCGTAGTAGAATGCATACGAATAAACGGCGGCCTTATAGGCATCTTCCTTATATCCGTCGCGAACCGTCGTGCCGCTGGAATTCTTCAAAGACCAGAAATCATAGTTCTCACCGTACATCGATATGAAATAACCGTTCTGCTCCTTCTTGTAATCAAGCGCGGAACGCTCATTCAAAGCAAACAGGTAAACGAGGTCATACTCCGTAATTTCGTACGACTGCCCGCCGGAGGTCACGCGAAGAAGAACCTTCTTCTTATTCCGCTCTGCCTGCTTTTTGGCAAGCTCCTCATATTGCTTATCCGTCAAAGGCTTCTTTCTGCATCCGCCAAGGCAGAAAAGTGCTGCAAAAACAAGCACCAATGCCGTGATAATACGTATCTTTCTCACTGTCCTGCTCCGTTTCCGTCATGCCTGCCCGAACGGGATGACCGCAATCACGATGCCCGCGATTACGACAAAGGCACAACAAAGTTTGTATTTGATATGTTTTTCGCGGAAGAACAATCTGCCGCCGATAATCGTGCAGATCACTCCAGATTGTTTCAAAAGCGTCATGACCGTTACCCTGCTGGCCGGATCACGGTTCGCAATGAACAGCGCCCGGTCGGCGATGATAAATGCCACGCTCAGCATCCACACATACTTGTTCGTGAACATTCCCTTAAGCCGAATCTTCGTGCCCGTAAGAAGAATGTACGCGAGGTATAAAAGAACGAGGAAAAGCATATACCAGAACTGCATCTGGCTCTCGTTCATGCCCTTCATCAAAACCTTGTCCATCGTGCCGCTTACGGCATTCAGAAAGCTCGAAAGAAAGGCAAGGATTACAACACCGGCCGTTACGGAAGTAAGCCGGTTCCAAAAGCGCTGCTCCCTTGTGAGAACAGGCTTTTCCGCCGCTTCGGCTTCCGCAGCCGTTACGGGTTCTTCGGGGGAAGCCTGCTTTATGTCGGGGGCGGTGGCATTTTTCTGTACTACAGCTGTAGTATCATCCTCTGCCTCGCGGTTCTTCAGTCCGCGGAGCGCATAGAGACCGGCGCAGACAAGGACAAATCCGATCAGCCCCGGCAAATCCATCTTCTCATGAATGACGATAATCCCGAGAAGCGTCGAAAATACGACGCGGGACATGTCGAGAATTCCGTACAGGCTCACCGGCATGCATGACAGCGCATGAAAACTGCAAAGCCATGCCACGAAAATGATAAACGATTTCGCGAAGACGGCCGCATATTCCGGTGCACGAAGCCCTCCGGCTTTCGGCGCCGTCGGCAACAGAATCAGAAACGAAAGAAGCGTATACATCAAAAGCACTTCCATGACCGTATTCCGGCCGAGCGCTTTCTTCTTAAGAATCTCTCTGACTCCTTTCAAAATCCCGTAAAGCGTCACGAGACCGACCCAGACCATATGACTCTCCCGTCCTCCGGCTCACCCCATATTCCGTCCCATATACCGTTTCAGTATACCACATTCAACGCTGAATTCAAGAAAAAACACAATTTCAACACGCATCCCCGCGGAAAATGCGACGCTTCCCGATGCGGGAGCGGTTTTTTGTTCGGTGAAACAGAAAGGTCTTTTCGTGCCGGAACGGTTTCCGTTCGGTGAAACAGAAAGGTCTTTTCGCGCCGGAACGGTTTCCGTTCGGTGAAACAGAAAGGTCTTTTCGCGCCGGAACGGTTTCATTTGACGAAGCAGAGAAGTTTAGGGTATTATAGATGCAAAGACGAACGGGATTTGCTTTCCCGCCGAATCGGTTTTGCAAGAAGGAGGCTGTCATGGCTGAGAAAGAACGCTACAGTGTCGTATTTTCCAATCGAAAGACGGTAGGTATCGGGATTTCCAAAGACGGCCGTCTGACCGTTCGCGCACCATACGGCACCTCCCGACTGACGATTGAACGGATTCTCCGCGAGAAGGAGGACTGGATTCGCAAATCCATGGAACGTGTCGTGGAGGAAGCGCGCCTGAACAACGCGCCCTCGGACCGCTATTTTGACGGTGCACTCTTCCCGCTTCACGGCGGAGCGGCCGAACTCATGCTTCGTGAAGTGCCCGATGCCGACAGCATCATTGTTTCTCTCCGCCCGGATGTGCGGGGCACCCTGCTCAGCGTCCGCGGCAGCAACCTGACGCCGGAGCGCGTGCAGGAGGCGATTGATGTCTGGGGCCGCAAATACGCCAAGGCCTACCTCGAAGCCCGTGTCCGCCAGTACGCCGAGAAGCTTGATGTCGAAATCGGCCGCATCACCATTCGCGAAGCCAAGACCCGCTGGGGCAGCTGCACCGCAGACGGCAACCTGAACTTCCATTGGAAACTGATCCTGCTGCCGAAAAGCATATGCGACTATGTAATCGTCCACGAGCTCTGTCACCGCTTCGAGATGAACCACAGCAAAGCCTTCTGGGCCAACGTCGCCGCCGTCTTCCCCGACTACAAAGACCGCCGCAAGAAGCTGAAGGAAATCGAGAAAAGAATAATAAGTTGGTGAGGGGAAGAACGCCGAATTGAATTGGTTTGAACGGCTGAATTGAATTGGTTTGAACGGCTGAATTGAATTGGTTTGAACGGCTGAATTGAATTAGCCGGAACGTTGACGGACCAAATGCCGAATTTAGGCATTTGGTCCGTATTTTTGTTTTCGTTTTGGGTGCTTCGGTGGGAGCCATGGTACCAAACCGGATATATACAAGCCAAAGGTACCACACTTCTACGGGCAAGTGGTACTAAAACCGGAAAATACTTGCTTTAGTACCATCATTCCACAAGTGAATGGTACTAAACCTGCCAGATACAAGCTATCAATACCACCTGTCCATGGACGAGTGGTACTAAAGCAAGTAAAACCGACCATTAGTACCATTCCCCTAGGAGCCATGGTACTAAACCGGATGGTTACAAGCCAAAGGTACCATGCACCTACAGGCAAGTGGTACTAAAACCGGAAAATACTTTCTTTAGTACCAACAAACTGCGGACGAGTGGTACTAAAGCAAGTAAAACCGACCATTAGTACCATTCCCCCGGGAGCCATGGTACTAAACCGGATGGTTACAAGCCAAAGGTACCACGCACCTACAGGCAAGTGGTACTAAAACCGGACAATACTTGCTTTAGTACCATCATTCCACAAACGATGGTACTAAACCTGCCAGATACAAGCTTTCAATACCACCTGTCCATGGACGATTGGTACTTAAGCAAGTAAACCCGGCCATTAGTACCATTCCACCGACGGTCATGGTACTAAACCGGCCGGATACAAGCTTATGGTACCATTCGGCCCACAGACATATTAATAGGCAATCTAAAAAGCAGCCATGTCAGAGACGCCCCGTTCGCGGGCGCACCAAACGCAACAAGAAAGCAGCCTGCTCTGGAGACTTCCCGTTCGCGGGCGCACACAACGCAATGAAAAAGCAGCCGCGCCCGGAAGATGTCTCGGAAGGATAGTCCTCCTTCCGAGACATCTTGCCGTTGGCAGGCTGCTTCTGTATTTGTCTGTTACCTTGGTGTGCCCGCGTCGGTCAACCTCGGCAGGCTGCTTCTATATTGTCTGTTACCTCGGTGCGCCCGCGTCGGTCACCCCCGGCAGGCTGCTTCTGTATTGTCTGCTACCTTGGTGCGCCCGCGTCGATCACCCCCGGCAGGCTGCTTCTTAGTTATCTGTCAACGTTGTGCGCCCGCGGCAGAAAACCAGGGCGAGAAGCTTATTAGTGGTGGAACAGTCTGATACCGGTAAATGCCATATACATGTCATGTTCGTCGGCAGCCTTGATGACAAGGTCGTCACGAACGGAACCACCGGGCTCGGCGATGTATTTAACACCGCTGCGGAAGGCACGCTCGATATTGTCGCTGAACGGGAAGAAAGCGTCGGAGCCAAGAGCAACGTCGGTGTTCTTGGAAAGCCAGGCCTTCTTGGCCTCGGGGCTGAAAACATCGGGCTTAACCTTGAAGATGTTCTGCCATTTGCCATCAGCAAGAACGTCCATATAGTCTTCGCCGATGTAAAGATCGATTGCGTTATCGCGGTCGGCACGGCCGATGGTATCAAGGAAAGGAAGCTCGAGCACCTGAGGGGACTGACGGAGCCACCAGTTGTCGGCCTTCGAACCCGCAAGACGCGTGCAGTGGATGCGGGACTGCTGGCCGGCGCCGATACCGATAGCCTGTCCGCCCTTACAGTAGCAAACGGAATTGGACTGCGTATACTTAAGCGTGATCAGGGAGATGATCAGGTCAATCTTGGCAAGCTCGGGAAGATTCTTGTTCTTCGTCGGAACGTTGGCGAACAGCTCGTCGTCAATCTTCAGCTCGTTTCTGCCCTGCTCGAACGTAATGCCGTAAACCTGCTTACGCTCCAAAGCTTCGGGAATGTAATTCTCATCAATCCGGATAACGTTGTAGTTGCCCTTTTTCTTGGTCTTTAATATCTCAAGAGCTTCGGGCTCGTAGCCGGGAGCGATGATGCCGTCGCTGACCTCACGCTTAATCATGTTGGCGGTCGGAACGTCACACACATCGGAAAGGGCGATAAAATCACCGAAGGAGCTCATGCGGTCCGCGCCTCTTGCTCTTGCATAAGCGCATGCAAGCGGGGAAAGCTCGCCGAGATCGTCTACCCAGTAAATCTTACGAAGCGTATCGGTCAAAGGAAGACCTACCGCAGCGCCTGCAGGACTTACGTGCTTGAAGGAGGTAGCAGCCGGAAGACCGGTGGCTTTCTTCAGTTCCTTAACAAGCTGCCAGCCGTTGAAGGCGTCCATAAAGTTGATATAGCCCGGCTTGCCGTTCAAAACCGTAATCGGAAGGTCCTCACCGTTCGCCATGAAGATGCGGGAAGGCTTCTGATTCGGGTTACAGCCGTACTTCAGTTCAAGTTCGTTCATTGTTTCGTCCTCCGGGATTATTTATTCTTATTCACGATCCGGCTCTCAAAAGCACCGGTTTCAATGTCGATGAAACGTACGAACAGGGACACCTTATTGTCCTCGTTCAGGCTGTTCCAAACCGTATCGGTAAATGCATCGATGTCACCGACGATATCCACCTGCGTCGGCTCGCCTTCAAAGCTCGGAAGCGGGTTGCCGTCGCCCATGTAGGTGTGGATGAAACGGCCTTCGCCTGCCTTCGGATTCGTATAGGCAAATGTAAAACGGTTGCAGGAAGAAGGATCTCCGTTGTTGCTCTTCAGAATCGAAAGCGCATAGTTGTAGGTTCCGTTCTCCACATGCATGATGCCGCTGATACGAGGGGTGTAATTCGGTGCGTCGGGCTCGAACTCTCTTGTGCGCAGAGCCTGCTCGAACGTGCACTGCTTATCCATCATCTCGTAAATCGTATCGGTCTGGTCGCCGTTCGTGACAATCGTCTTATTGCCGAGAACACGCACCGGCGCATAAATGATCAGGCTCGGGTCGGAAAGCTTCGAAGGATCAAATGCCTGCGTGCGGATTCCGTTTCCGTCCTCTACAAAAATACGGTTGCGGCTGTTTACGCTCCGTCCCATAATAAAATAAGCAGTAACCGCATATTTGCCGTCTGCGGATCTGCCCAATACAATCCCTCTTCCGGGATACGCGTTGCTCTTAAGTTCCTGACTCAAGGACACTGTTTTCATGTATGATTCCTCCTAAGCTCTGATATTCGGCGGAAAGCTCCCGCCACCCGTAAAGCGCGTGCGCGGAACAAATTCATTCGCTGCTCCGCCTACCGCTAACATTATAGCGAAAGGCACTATACTTATCAAGTCAAAAACCGCAAATCCCGAAGGAAAATACGACCGTCACCCGTTCCTTCACACAAGCTCTCCGTCCGGCGGAAGCCTCCTGAGGAAACGGACCGTAAAAGGCAGCGCAATCAGAAACGAGATCATATCCGCCACCGGCTGCGCGGTCTGAATTCCCAAAAGACCGAGCTGCGATTCCAAAAGTAACAGCACCGGAATCAGGATGACACCGCTTCGCAGGCCGGAAAGAAACGATGCAGTCCGATTTTCCCCGATGCTCTGAAACAGCATGTTCGCAAAAACCGTAAGCGGCTGGAACAGAAGCGCCCAGACGAAAAAATGCAAGGCCTTCGTTCCGATTCTGATAACCTCGGGATCCTTCTGGAACCGATAGACAAGGTCCTCGGAGAAAATCCAGCCGAGAATCGCCATTACAACCAAAAAGGCTTCGCCCATGATCAGCGTCACGAAAAATGCCTTTTTCACGCGGGAATACTTCTTCGCGCCGTAGTTAAACGCCGAAACAGGCTGGAAGCCCTGTCCGATTCCGAGTGCAACGGCAAATGCCGTAAAGGAAAGGCGGTTCACAATCGTAATGGCTGCAACCGCAGCATCGCTGTATGCGGCGGCCAGGTTGTTAAGCACCATCGTGCTGACGCTTGAAAGCCCCTGGCGGAGCATGCTCGGAAAGCCGGTCGCGCAGATTTTGTATACGTCCCGGACATCCTTTGAAACATAACGGGCGGCAATGACCGATTCCGTCTTCTTTCGAAGAAACATCGTCAGAAGAAGCAGAAATCCGATGGTCTGGGAGACGCCTGTTGCGATGCCCGCGCCGGTGACGCCAAGCCCCATCTTCAGCGTGAACAGCCAATCGAGGAAAATGTTAAGAATCCCTCCCGACATCAGTCCGATCATCGCAAGACTTGCTCTTCCTTCGTAGCGGAGGATGTTATTTAACACACAACTGGTCGTCAGAAACGGCGCTGCGAGAAGAATGTATCGGGTATATTCCTTCGCATACGGAAGAATCGTTTTCGAGCTTCCGAGAAGCCGCATCAGCGGCGTCAGAAAGCAAAGTCCGAGCGTCATGAGCACAATGCCCGTCGCAAAGCAACAGAAAAACCCGGTGCTTGCAAACCGGGTCGCGCTTTCCTTATCACGTTTGCCGAGAGACCGCGCAATGATGCTCCCCGCTCCGTGCCCGAACATGAATCCGAATGCCTGTAAGATTGCCATCAGACCGAAAACCACGCCGATGGCACCCGAAGCACTCGTATTGTTCAGTTTCCCGACGAAATAGTTATCCGCCAGGTTATATACGGTAGTGACAAGCATGCTGAGAGTTGTCGGAATGCCGAGTCTGATGACCAGGGGCCCGACGGGAGTCTCTGTCATTTTCCGATATTGTGCGTCGCTCTGCTCCATAAAGGGCTATCCTCTTTCTGTTTCATTTTCAGGGCCCCGGTTACGCTCCGGGGCCCCCATTGTCATTTCATCTCAAGTGTACCGCTCTTCACCTTAACATCGTAACAGTAGATTACGGACTCACCTCTCTCGTCAAAGATGTCAACCGAAGCATAGTTGTTCGTCTTTCCGACTTTGTCCTGCGCCCGCATCGTCGTAACCTGCAGCCGGTGTCCCGGAACAAGACTGCCCTCGGAAATATACCAGCCGGCATCCGAAATCTGCCCTTCGGCCTCGGTCCCCTCACGATTCTGCGTTCTGACTTCAAGCTTTCTTCGCGTAATCTGGATAACCGGATTCATGCAGCCGATGCTCTTATAGTTCATCGTTACATCGTTTCCCCCGGCATCGATAACCCGGACGTCGAGGTACCCGTCATAATAATAGTAATCAGGCCGGGAATCAATCGTCGAGAACATAACGTCAGCCACGATTCTGTCGCCGGGATTCAGCTTTCCGGAAATCAGATACGGCTGGGGAGACCAGTTTTCAACCGGGAATCCGTCATACTCTTTAACGTAGGAGGAAAATCCGACGACAAGATCCGGAGGTTCCTGTCCGTCTTCACCGCCGCTCGGGTCACCGTCTGCGTCGATGATGCCGCCTGCACCCGCTCCTTCTCCGTCTCCGCTGACGCCGCTGCCGCCGCCACCGCCGGTAACCTCAACGGGAATCCAGCCGGTTCCGTCAATATATACTTCCGCCCAGGCATGTCCGGTTTCGGTCGTAACATCCGACCAGGTGTTGCTCTTCATGTGACCGACATAACCGAGCGTGAACCGTGCCGGAATGCCGTAAGCACGATACATCATAACCGCGGCCGAAGCATAATGCTGACAGATTCCGCGTTTGCTCACCGTCAGGAAATATGTAACCATATCCTGATCGGGAGGAAATACGGGATAGTCCAGGTCATAGACAGCCGCATTCTGAATATAATGCGCTATTTTATCGATGATATTCGAATCTCCCGGATAGATTCCGGCATTTTCGCCGAGTTCTGTCAGAAGATCCAAAAGGGAATCATCAATCTCCAGATAATGGTTATAAACAAAGTTACTGTATTCGGTCTCCCAGCTTTCCTCGCTCTCGGGGAAATTCTTTTGGTTCTTGGATTTTGCGTATACCGTGCAGATATAGCTGTCGTTACCGTTATTTTCCTCCGGCCCGCCCATGAAGTAAGGATACACTCTGTGATTCAGCCTCAGGTGGTCGATTTTCATAACCTTGGAGTCGTTTCCGGCACTTTCAAGAGCCTTACCGGTCAAATAATCCTCCTTCGGTCTGTACTTTTTCACCTCAGCCGAATTGGTCCAGGTATGACCGTCATAATGCTCATAACTCTGCTCTTTAAAGTACTGCGTCCCGCTTCTCGGGGAATACACGCGGAAAATGACATACGGATCGACATATGCCAGATCCCCGTCCATCATATGACCGGACGTCAGGTCCACTCCGCTCGAAAGCCCGAATTCATCCTCATCGGCCCCGATGATCTCCCAGTCATCCGGATATTCTACCTTGAGCCATCCCTGCTTGATCTTAACATCATAGAACTTGGTTACGTCGCCGTATTTGGCATTGAATACCCTGTAGTCTCCGACAGTATTACGGCTTCTTCCGGGTTCGTACTGGGCTCCGGTATAATGCAGCTCTAAAGAATCATCCGGATAGATATATCCGCTTACCAGTGTATAAGAGTGTTCCGTAAGCGGAATTCCGTCATATACCTTCTCGGCAGACCCTGTCAGAACCGTAACGGTCGTAGGAGCGAACCGCAGATAAGCATCTTCTCTGGTGATGCGGTACCGGTATGTAACATCCTCCCCGGCACTGTTCTCTACATAGATTTCCCCTCCGATCAGAACCTCTCCGATGCCGGTCAGGCTTCCGGTCGTATCGCCTGCCGGGAAGCGGATGCCGACGGTATCGCCTGCCATAAGCTTTCCGGAAAGAACCGTCACGCCGTCGCATGTCACGACCTCCGTCGGATCGCCGCCGTAGACAACCGATTTGCCGACAGGACGTACCACTAAGTCTGTCCGAATGTCCTTAATCCAGGCATCTCCGGAAATCAGTTTATAGTTGTCGCGTACATTTCGGCCGTTTCCGTCAACTACCTTCACCGAACCGATCCGGTACTGTTTTTTGACGCCGTCGTCGGAAGCAATGGAAAATGCCATGCCGTCAATCCGGTCTTCATAGACAAGGCCGGATACCATGCAATCGTCTTCTGTCGGGAAAAGGTCCGCAAGATCTGCATACTCTTCCCTGTCCCTGAGCTCGATTTCAAGCGTCGCGCGCTCGATCGTAAACTCTCTCCGTGCGCTTTTAATGGTAATGCCGAGAGCCGATTTGGTGACCGCGCGGACCTCGTAGATACCCGCATCCTTCGGCACTTCCGCGCTCCAGGCGCCGTCCCGGCTTCGGTATTCGTACTTCACTTCTTTTGCAAACGCTCTGACGGAAGCACTCGGCTGCTGCCCGTAAGTAACGGAATCACAGCGCACTGCGCCAATCGGAATGCCTGCTCCGAAAATGACAAATCCGGCCAGCAAAAACAAGGCGGCAACCGCGATGACTAAACCGCGAAGTCCCCGAAGCAGCACGCGAAAACGCTTCATTGTCTTTTCATATTGCTCATACATGGTTTATTACTCCGTAATATCTACTCTCCCGTACTGGTAACTGATCTGGTAGTTTCCGGACAGGTCATCCGCCCGTCCGTCTTTCGTTACCGATACACTCACAATGTAATTATCCCCCGAAAAACTGTTACTGCTTGCATTGCGCTGCTGAATCGTAATGACCTGAAGTTCCTCCCCCGGCGCCAGGGAGCCGGATACGAGGTCCCAGTCATGTTCAACCGGCGTATCGTTCTTTCTGCGCTTCACATTCTGTGTCCGGACATCAAGCCTGCGCGGGTAAACCGACAGCATGCCTGCCTCACAGTGAATGTCATACAACGCCGTAACATCGTTGCCGTTCTCGTCGGTCACGCTGGCCGTAACGTTATTGTAACAGCTTCCGACACCGGTAATCGTGCCGTATGTCTTCATCTCAATCTTGTGTCCGCGGTATACGCTGCCCTCCTGAATCGAGCATCCGCCCGCCGTGAGCGGGGTGCCGTCATAAGTCTTCTCGGCGCTTTCCGACAGAATCTCGATATGGGAATACTGGATGATCAGTTCTCCGAATTCATAGGAGATCTCATATCCTTCCGACATATCCGCGCCGCTGTCATCGAGAATGTAAGCGGAAAATGTGTTGGGATGAACGCCGGGTTCGGTTACCGAAACGAAATCCTCGCACTTCAGGTGATGTCCTTTGGTGATTCGTCCGTTCGCCAAAGCTCCGCGCTCATTGCTGAGCGGCGTGCCGTCGTAAATCTTCGTCGCGGAAGCGCTCTTAATGACAAGCTTCCGTTTCGTGACCTCTAAGGTCCCGAGCTCCATTTGGAGTTCGTATTTTCCGGTGACATCGAGTCCGTCCGAATCCGTGATTTTCACTTCGGCCTTGTTCGGACTGCTTCCCGGACGCACCTGCTCGCCGTAAACCGTGACCTCCATCGTATGACCTGCCGCGAGTTTCCCGTAGGCAAGGCTCCATTCGTCACAGGCAAGCGGTGTTCCGTCGTATTCCTTATCATCGGAACCGGTGCGGATGATCAGCCGTGTCTTCCGCATCCGAAAGCTTCCGGATGCGACAATCAGCGTCATGATCGCCATGACGCCCACGACGGCGATCGTAATCGCGCCGATAATGTAAATTGCCAGTTTTTTCTTCTGCATAAGTTCCCCCCGTCAGGACGCAAGCTGTCTGAGATATTGCAGATAATTCCGACAAAGCGGCATCGAATCCTCACGGAACAGCTCGTTCAGCTTTTCCTCAAGCGCAATGCCGATTTTTGCAAGCACGACAGGGTTCTGCCCCTCGAGCTTCCGGAATACCTTCTTCATCAAAAAGTCATCCAATGCTTCCTCTTCCGTGCCGCCGCACGCAATATAAAGCGCCACGTACTCTTCCATCTGCCTGCGGATTCGGTTACCGTAGGTGACATGGTATTTTTCAGTCATGAAGCGGTCGATTTCCGCAACCTTGCGGCGCGCTCTCGAGGTCATCTCAAACGTCCGCTTCGCGTCCTCGGTAATCTGCTTAAAAAACGAAGCCGACATTCTGAAGCCTTCGGAAGGAGACGCATGGAACGGTCTCGCCTTCCGGTCGAGATTGACGATCATGGCTCGGTCGTAAACCTTATCGCTTATGGCAAATGTGGAGTCATCGTTGTTCGCCGTGCCGATGAACCATACGTTATCCGGAATCCGGAAACGTCCGCCTTTGAAGTGGCTCGGATCCTTCGGCCAGACATCGCTTGTCATCTCAAGAAAACGGCTGTCCTCATTAAGTTCCATTAAAGACAGAAAATCTGCGAAGTAGTATTCGACACGTGCAATATTCATTTCGTCCAGAACGACAATGCAGACTTCGTCGGAATAGCTCGCTTCATAAAGCGTCTTCAAAAGCACGCTCTCGCTGAACTGCTTCGTGAATTCGTTAAAGTAACCGATGACGTCGGAACGTTCCTTCCACATCGGCTGCACGGAAATAACCGTTGAGCTGTGTCCGAGGTATTCTCCGAATGCCGTCGCAAGGGAGGTTTTACCGGTACCGGAAAGGCCCTGCATGACCATAAGTCTTGATACCGCAAAGCCTGCCACGAATCTGCGGATGTCCTCCGGATCATAGTAAAGCTTCAGCTTCGAGGCTGCGAAGTTTCGGAAATCCTCACACAAAAGCGCAAGGTTCCTGTTGTTGTAGTAGGTCGGAGGCTCCGCATCGGCCATCTCGCGGTCAAGACCGACAAGCGCACGGAAACGGACACCCTCCTCTTCCTCGTCGGTTTTCTCCTTAAAGAGCGTAAAGCCGACCTTGGCGCCGCCGATTGCGATGGTCAGACCGATCAAAACCATCGGCAGCAAAAGGGCCAGAATGACGACCAGATATACGGTTTCGGATTTGACAAGCGCTTCCTTACCGAACACGTCGGAAAGGTTTTTGCTGTCGGAAATCTTGATTACCGTAAGAATCAGTATGACACTGATCAATGCCAGAACTCCCAATATCAGAAAGAGCCGATAATAGGAGAAGCCTTTTTTCTTTTTCTTCATGACTGTTTCCTCCCCCATACGACCTTCTTACGGATCTTCTGCTTGGCCTTCTTCCAATTGCTCTGGTACACGTGTTCAAATGCCTCACGTTCTTTCTCAAGCTCTAAGAAGGCCTCCTTCTCGGAGTAATCCTTCTGCTCCGATTTGATGCCGTACTTTTCGGCCATTCCGATCATTCTCGCGCTCAGGAAACGGCGTTTCTCGATTTCCGAACGAACCTCCTCCCGAAGCGTTGCAATCTGCGTCAGGTACTCGCGTTCCTTCCGCTCGCCTTCCGCGGCGTTCTCGTTCGCACGCTTCTCGGCCTCGGCGGTCTTGCGCATGCTCTCATCGATTCTTGCCCGAAGCTGCTGCTCGCGAAGATTCAGTGCCGTCACTTCATCGCGCATACCCTTCGTATCCTCGATTTCGGAAAGCAGCTCCGAAATTCTCGCATCACGTTCGAAAAGCGCCTGATCAAAGAGCTCCAAAAGCTCGTCAAGCGTCACATCGTCATCCCCGTCGCGAAGTGCCTGAAGCCTTTCGTCTCTTGCCTTTTTCGCGGCAAGAAGCCTCTGCTTCTCTTCCTCCTGATAGGCGGCTTCGAGCTCATCCGTAAGGTCACGCCCGTATTTTTCATTCAGATAGAGCGAGTAGAGAATGACCTCGTTAATCTCGCGCTCCATCTCCTCCGAGAACGGGCTCTTGCTCGTTTCGTGTCTCTCAAGCGTATAACCGTCACCCGAATAGGTGCTCAGATAATCGTAAAGGGATACGACCTCTCTGAAATGCACGTCCATGCGAAGCACATTCGTTCTCGTGATCGGCGGCGTTACCATCGGGGCAAATGCGACCTCCTTCATCAAAGGGGTGGTCAGAAATCCGCAGATTTCCCCGTACGCGTTCTCGATTCTCGCAATTCTCTCCGCATTGCCCTCTTCGTCACCGAGTGTATCGGCGGAATCACGAAGCATCAGGGAGAATTCGAGATTTCCGCCCTGCATGCGAAGCGTCTTCTGGAATGACATCTCGTTGTTGCGCTCTTTCCAAGCCTTCAGAATCTGCGCATAGCGGTAATCGAGGAAATCCCTCGTATAGCAAAGGACCATATACAAAACACGGTTTTCGTATACGGCAAAGTTACTCTCATTTTCGAATACCTGCAGCTTGTCGGGAATCAGATCGTCCCCCTCGGCAGGCTTATGGGTAATCATCTCACTGTGTCTGGCCAGATGTTCCACGGAGGAACGGGAAACCTTGCGCACCCTTTCGATCGGGGTCACATTTCCCTCGGTCTTGATGAACTGTCTGTCCTCGCGAATCGCAGCCTCCAGATGCGGAATGCCGCGCTCGATTCGGGAAATCCAGTCCTCGTCGATATGCACATGATAGTACACGCCGGCCAGTTTCTCCGACTGGCGGCCGTTCTGCGAAAGCTTCTCACGAAGCCGTTCCGCCTCCCTGTTCTTCTCGAGTGCTTCCGCGAAACGCTTTCCGGCCCGATGATACTGATTTAAAATATCACGGCTCATACGGTCGTTCCTCCTTTATGAAGCATTTCTGCGAAGACGGTCCAGACTGTCAAGACAAAGCGGCATTCTGCCTGCGCCGAACACGGTCGAGAACAGGTCAAACAGATCTTCTATGGAATAGCGGATCAGGGCGGGGCTTAAGCCGTCCAGCTTTCTGAGTACCTTCTTGGCAAGCATGTCGTCCACGGCTTCCTCTTCGCTTCCGCCGCATGCAAGGTATACGGGAACATACTCCTCCATCTGACGGCGGATACGGTTACCGTAGGTGATGCGGAAACGCTCGGTTAAGAAGCGGTCCAACGCCTGAATCTTTCCGATCATCTCTTCGGAAAGGGAATACTGGGCCTTAGCACGTGCCACAAGCTCGGAAAAATGCGTAAAGCTGATTCTGTCCTCCATTGTGGCAACGGGCTCGAACAGTTCTGCCTTCTTGTCAAGGTTCATGATCATGGCACGGTCGTAAACCTTATCACTGATGGCAAATGTGGAGTCATCGTTGTTCGCTGTGCCGATGAACCACACATTTTCCGGAATGCGGAGTCTGCCGTGCTCTAAAAGCACCGGGTCATCCTGCCAGGTATCGGAAACGACCTCGAGATAACGGTTCTCGGGATTCAATTCCATCTGGGACAGGAAATCCGCAAAATAGTATTCGACACGGGCGATGTTCATCTCGTCGAGAACGACTACGTAGATTTCGTCGGTGCCTCTTGCCTCATAAAGCTTCTTCAAAAGCGTTCCTTCGCTGAAACGCTTCGTGAACTCGTTGAAGTAACCGATGATGTCGGAGCGTTCCTTCCACATCGGCTGCACGGAAATAACCGTCGACATGTTTCCGATATAGCTTCCGAAGGCGGTCGCCATGGAAGTCTTACCGGTACCGGAAAGACCCTGCATGACCATCAGGTGCGAAACACCGAGACCCGCAACGAATTTGCGAATGTCCTCTTCGCTGTAGAACAGCCCGAGACGGTATGCCGAGAAGTTCCGGAAATTGCGGCAGATGTCCGTGAGCTGCAAGTCGTCATCGAACATAGGCGGCTGATAACGCTCACGCATGACATCCATCACGGAAAGCGAATGGAAACGGGACGTGATTTCGTCCTCGTCGATTCCGGCTTCCGCAAGCTCGCCTGATTTCTGTCCTTCCTTCTCGTCGGTCTTCACCATGACAAGCACCGTTCCGATCAGGCCGGCGATGCAAAGGAACAGAATGACGAAATAAAGCGTAACGGCAGTTCCCGATGACAGGAACTCCCAAAGACTTTCAAATAATGTTCCGAAAGGCAATATACTTTCCACTGTTATTCTCCCTCTTCTTCGTTGATTTGCGTATTGGCAAAGGTAATGACATGGCCCGACATCGGCATCGCCGAAAGCGGAAAATACTCTTCAAAAAGGCTTCGAAGATCCGCCGGGACAAGTCCCTTCGCGCTGTCAATCAGTGCCGGCAGCAAAAACTCCGCCATGACCCGGTCGGTCGTAACCGCGCCGTCTTCCCCGAGTGCCAGGAGCACGGAGCTCATCCGTTCCGCCGCACGGATATCGGGATTGCCGACCGTCGCCTTCCAACGTTTGCCGGCTTCGGCAAAGAAATCGTCGGTCTGTCTCCAGAACTCCTCCGAAAGATACCACTCGTCCTCGGTCTCCCTGAGAATTCCGCGAAAGGCTTCCCTGCTCATTCCGTATACTGCGGAAAATGTGACGGCACCCTGCTGGGTGATCTCCGCCTCGGAAAATTCCGAAATCGCCGTTTCGTCCGGAATGAAGATTCCGGACTCCTGCAGATGCTCCGGATCGTGCTGCTCGCCGAAATACAGCGAAAGCATGGCCGAAAACCAGCCGAGCACAACCGATTTCGTTCCCGGCGCCCTGCCGAAGGTCGCGCGTCCCGTGGCGGCATACTCCGCAAGGACGTCCCGGATTGTCTTCGGCTGAACCTTCAGTCCGCACTGAGACAGATGTTCCATAAGCCTGTCGGCAAATGCCGGCATGGTCTCTCCGGGCACCTCAATCGGCTCCTCGTCTCCTTTTCCTTTCGGAAGCAAAAACACCGCCGATAATACGAACAGGAGCGCCGAAAGGACAGGCCTTCCGGCCGGCAGCGAAAGTGCCGGCAAAACTGCTCCTCCGATCATCCGTATTACGGGCGGTGAGTTTAAAAGCATATGTTTCATTTTCCCCCCTGTCAGCCCGATTCCCGAGCTTTATTTTGCTTTCGTTCGGGCATAATATCCCAATTAGCCATTATATCAGAACACCGGGGAAAAGGCAACCGATAATAGGCTCCGAACAATATTAAAAGCCGCCATCACCTTCCGGTGATGGCGGCAATTAAACTCCTTCGTCATTAAAAAGCCGCCATCACCTCTCGGTGATGGCGGCAATTAAACTCCTTCGTCATCAAAAAGCCGCCATCACCTCTCGGTGATGGCGGCTTCCATCTCTGCGGACTACGGGACTTGAACCCGAACGCACTATGTGCACATGATCCTTAGTCATGCCTGTCTGCCAATTCCAGCAAGTCCGCATTGGCGATTCGAACGATGTCGTTCGCACGCTTGATTATATTATCACGAGTATCCGAAATTGTCAATTGCTTTTTTCGGGAATTTGCGAGATTCGAAAAGAGGCCGCACGGGCGCGTAAAAAAGCGTTCCTTTTCCGGAAAAGAAAACCCCGGAAGCACGGGCCTCCGGGGTGTCGGTTCGAAATTACTCTACGGTGTAAGGCATAAGAGCTATGTGGCGGGCTCTCTTAACAGCTACGGTCAAAGCTCTCTGGTGCTTTGCGCAGGTGCCGGTAATTCTTCTGGGAAGAATCTTACCTCTCTCGCTGACATATCTCTTCAACTTATTAACGTCCTTGTAATCGATGCCGCTTTCTTCCTTCTCGGTACAGAAAACGCAAACTTTCTTTCTTCTGCGAACGACTCTCTTTCTCATCGGAGCGTCGCCTCTGTCACCCTTATCAGCTTTCTGAAAAGCCATGTCGGTGTACCTCCTATCTGATTTGTGTCAAGCACACGGAACTGTGCTTTAATAGTCAAAACTTAGTTAAAAGGAAGCTCCTCGTCCACTCCGTCCGGAATGTTCATGAAGCCGTCGCCTGCGGAAGATGCTGCCGGTGCCGGATTGGCATTGCTTGAAAAACCGCTGTTGCCGGTGCTGCCGGCGGAAGCGTTCTTGCTCTCGGCAAATTCCTGCTCCTCCACAAGAATTCGGGTACCGTATACCTTCTGTCCGTCCTTGTTCGTGTAGTTATCATTCTCAACACGTCCGGAAACGACAATCTTCGTACCCTGCTTTAAATACTTCTCTGCGAACTCTGCGCCCTTACCGAAAACCGTGCAGTTGAAGAAATCTGCATCCGGCTCACCTTCCCGCTTAAAACGGCGGTCAACGGCGATGGTATAACGGCAGACTGCCGTCGCATTTGCTCCCTGAGAGTATCTTACTTCGGGGTCTCTGGTGAGACGCCCCATCAAAATCACTTTGTTCATAAAAGGATTCCTCCTTTACTCTTCGTCGACGCGAACACACAGATAGCGAAGCACGTTGTCCATGATACGAACTCTCTGTTCGATCTCATTGGGTACTGTAGCCTCAGCATCGAACTGGATGAAGTAGTAGAATCCTTCGGTCATCTTCTGAATCTCGTAAGCAAGCTTCTTCTTGCCCTGATCGTCAACGTTCGTGATAACGCCGCCGAATCTCGCAATCAGATCTTTTGCTGCCTGGAGAACAGCCTCTCTGGCCTCATCCTCGATCTTTGCATTCACAACTAACGCTAATTCGTACTTGTTCATAGTTGTCTGCACCTCCTTTTGGTCTCTGGCCCCCGACTCACCGGGAGCAAGGAATATGGGTTAATACACCACGGATGTTCATTGTAGCATAACAGGTGCGGGAATGCAAGGACAAATTTCACATTTTCCTCATGAAAAATGCCATCTTTTCTGTCCCCGAAAAACTTCTCTTGCAATCAGCCCGCGTTTCTCGTATGATAATAAAAACACCCGCCGTGTAGTATCGGGCGGGCGGTCAGAGGTATGAGGATGGATATTCGTCTTGGTGACATTGTAAGAATGAAAAAGCCGCATCCGTGCGGCAGTTTTGAGTGGACCATTGAACGGGTCGGCATGGATTTCAAGCTCCGCTGCACGGGCTGCGGGCATCAGGTCATGCTCCCGAGAAGACAGGCCGAAAAGAACATCCGCGAGGTCAGGCACGCAGAAGGTGCCGCGCAGGCGGAAACAACTGATGCAAACGAATAAAAGGCAGAAAATAAGCGGTACCGAACCACCTTCGGTACCGCTTTCTTATGTTAATTCGTAAATTCGGTCAGAAATGCCTGCCGGTAACCGGAAACACGGAAATGCATAAACGCCGCCGTTGCGCGGGCACCGTCCGTGAAAAGACCGAATACGGTCGGTCCGGAGCCGCTCATCAGAGTGCTCTCCGCACCGAAGCTCTTCATGGCCCGCTCGATGCTCTCAATCTCCGGGCACATTTCTCTTGTCACGGGCTCCAAAACGTTCCCGAGTCTTGAACTGATTCCGAGATAATCCCCTGCTTCAATCGCCCGCATCATGCCGTCCACATCGGGGTGGCGGGTCTTTTCGTCAAGAACAAGTCTTCCGTATATTTCCTTTGTGGAAGCCGAGGCGTCCGGCTTAATCAGAACAACATGAAACGACGGCGCATCCGGAAGCCTTGTAAGTTTCTCTCCGATACCCTCCGCAAGTGCCGTTCCTCCCGTGATGCAATACGGAACATCCGCGCCGAGCTTAAGTCCCATCTCACATAACTGCTCCGTGGAAAGCCCGGTCTCAAACAGCTCATTGAGCCCGCGAAGAACCGCCGCCGCGTCGGTGCTGCCGCCCGCGAGTCCTGCTGCCACGGGAATGTGCTTCTCAAGAGATATCGAAACGCCGGCACGGATCCCGGTATGCTCGAAAAACAGCACTGCCGCGTCATAGGCAAGATTTCCCTTCCCGCAAGGAAGCCGGCTGAGATCGGACCTTAGGCTTACGCCCTCTTCCTCCGTCCTTTCGATGACGACACGGTCGCAAAGCTTAATGCTCTGCATGATCATCCGCACATCGTGATACCCGTTCGGCCGCTTTCCGGTCACGTCAAGCGCCAGATTGATTTTGGCATGCGCTTCGATTTCCACTCTTTCCTTCATTGCTTCCCGCCTTCCGCGAGGCCGGCACAGCCCGTTTTTACGGCAAATGCCACGTCTGCCTCACATTTTCCGAAACCCATTATAGCGAATCCCCCCGGGAAAGGCAACCGTTCCTCCCTTCGGACTTGCTTTTTCGGGCTGATTGCGATATGATTTTCAAGTAGAATTACCATTAAGGAGTTATGGATATGGCACATTTTAACGGAACATTTTTCTCGAAGATGCTGAGCCGCCCGGTGCACTTCACCGCGGTTTTGTGCAACGATGTAGCATACGGTTCGGAGAACAACCCGCATTTTAAGAGACCGACCAAGTCGGTTTATCTTCTGCACGGCTTCAGCGGCTGTGACACGGACTGGTTCACGAACGCGCCTCTCGGGGAGATTGCAAACCGGTTTAACGTAAACTTTTTCATGCCCAACGGCGACAACAATTTCTATCTCGACCAGCCGCAGACCGGCTGCAAATACCAGAGTTATGTCGGGAAGGAATTCGTGGACTATACGAGAAAGACTTTCGGTCTTTCCGATAAGAGAGAGGACACCTTCATCGGCGGTCTGTCGATGGGCGGCTTCGGCGCTTTGCATACGGCTTTCGCGTATCCGGAAACGTTCGGCAAAGTCATCGCCCTTTCTTCGGCCCTCATCCAGAACGGTCTGGCATTCTTCAAACCCGATATGCCTGACGGCATGGCCAATTATGAGTATTACGCCTGGATCTTCGGTGATCTGCAGAATGCTGCGAAGACCGCTGTCAATCCCGAGGTTCTCGTGAAGGGCCTGAAGGATTCCGGCGCTGCGATTCCGGACATCTTCATGGCATGCGGCACCGAGGATTTCCTGATTCAACCGAACCGCGATTTCAAGGCTTTCCTTGATTCGATTGACGTCCCGGCAACCTTCGTGACGGCCCCCGGCGTGCATGATTTCAACTTCTGGCGCACGCATCTGGTAACCGGTCTCACGTGGGCTTTGGAGCCGGAGAATTTCCGGGCTTAAGCCGGAAGTAATGCAACTTAGGAGACCTTTTTTATGACCAATAATCTGCCCATCGGTGTATTCGATTCCGGTGTCGGGGGACTGACGGTTGCCAAGGAGATCATGCTCCGGCTTCCGAAGGAATCCCTGCTCTATTTCGGAGACACCGCCCGCGTTCCCTACGGTAACAAATCCGAAGAGACCGTCATAACCTATTCCCGCCAGATTGCGCGTTTTCTGTGCTCTCACGAGGTGAAGGCCATCGTGATTGCGTGCAATACGGCGTCCGCATTTGCCCTCGATACGCTTGCCGCGGAGTTCCCGGTTCCCGTCATCGGCGTGGTGAAGCCGGGTGCCAAGGCTGCCGCCGCTAAAACGGCGAAAGGCCGCATCGGCGTCATCGCAACGAGCGGTACGATCAAGAGCGGCCTGTATGAACGCTATCTCGCTTCCATTAACCCGGAGCTTAAGGTGTTCGGCAAAGCCTGCCCGCTCTTCGTTCCTCTTGTTGAAGAAGGGCTCACCTCGGATTCCGTCACGAAAATGATGGCCGAGCGCTATCTGACACCGCTTCTTAGTGAAGGCATCGACGCACTCGTTTTAGGCTGCACGCACTATCCGCTTCTGACCGATGTCATCGGCGAGGTCTGCGGCCCCGGCGTGTCTCTTGTCAATCCCGCTTACGAAACCGCGAAGGAACTTTCGGAGCTTCTTTCCGAAAAGAACCTTCTGAAGACGGACGACACTCCGGCCGCGCACCGGTTCTTCGTAAGCGACGGTGAGGAACAGTTCCGCCGTTTCGCCGACACGATTCTCCCGTGTGAACTTGAGGAGGCGGATGTAAACCGCATGGTACTCTCCTGAGCGAAAGGAAATGCTATGAATTGCCTCATTACCATAACCGGCATCTCCGAAACAGGGGACGCCGATTCCGTTGAGACCAAAAGCCTCGGCATGGTGCATTCCGTGAAGACGGAGGCGGGGTCGGGATACCGGCTCGATTACCGGACCGCGGAGGACGGCCTCGGCACGAAGCATACGATTACGTTATGCGATGATTTCGCCGAGATCAGACGCTCCGGCGGAATCCGCGCCGTCATTAAGGTTGTCCCCGGCGAGGATCACGACTGCCTTTACGAAACTTCGGCAGGCGTCCTGGCCTTCACGGTTCGCGGCAAGGCTTCCGCCGTTTGGGAAGAAAACGGCAAGGTCAGCGCGCGCCTTTCTTACTCTCTTATGAGCGGACAGGACATTCTGTCGAATAACGAAATTCTGATTACGGCCGAACCGCTCGGCTGAGATGGCATTTGTCAAAAAGAAAACCCGAAAGGTTACTCCCTCCGGGTTCGTTTTATTCCTGACGGATTTCAATCAGCAGAAGCCGTCCCTCTCCGACCGTCACGCGGGCCGTCTGTCCGGGGAGCACCTCGTTGCTGATGCCGTACTGGTATTCGGTTGTGATTTCGCCGTCCGTAACCGGGTATTTCGCGCCGGTCACATTGATGTGCTTTGCCGTTCCGTCGATGTTTAAAAGCGAGAAGAAACGGCATGCATCAGTAATCTCCGCCCCCTCTGCCCCGATGACCTGCATCAGCCCGTAATCATCTGCAATCACCGCCTTTTTGCCGAGCGAATGAAGCTTTAAAAGAACGGAGACGTTGCCGATCGTATGGTCAAGCCTGCCTCCGATGACACCGAGAAACAGAAACTCGTCAAAGCCCCGTCTGACGGCTTCCTTGGCCGCAAAAACGGAGTCCGTGTCGTCCTTTATGCAGGGCAGCACGACAGTCTCCACGGGAAGCTTCGGATCCTCATGGGAATCAAAATCGCCGACAATCAGACCGGGCTTCACCCCGAGCTTTTCCATATGCTTAAGCCCGCTGTCGCAGAAAATGACATAGTCATCCGGCTTAAGAAGTCCTGCCGCGGCATCATAGTTTCGGATATCGGCTCCGCCGACAATGACACATCGTTTCATGGCTTCTCCTTCCTACAAAATGTCGATATACTCTCCCGCAAGTGCTTTGTTCATGCTTCTTACGGCACAGAATTTACCGCACATCGAGCAGGTATCCTCATGCTCGGGCGCACGGCTGTCACGAATGGCCTTTGCGGTCTCTGGATCAATCGCGCACTCCCACTGCTTCTCCCATTCGAATGTTCTTCTGGCTTCCGCCATCGCGTTGTCGGGATCCATCGCATGCGGAATCTTCTTTGCAATGTCCGCGGCATGCGCGGCAATCCGGGATGCGATGATGCCCTGCTTAACATCCTCGACATTCGGCAAAGCCAGGTGCTCCGCGGGCGTCACGTAGCACAAAAATGCCGCACCGCTCGCAGCCGCAATCGCGCCGCCGATGGCCGAGGTGATATGGTCGTATCCGGGAGCAATGTCGGTCACCAGAGGTCCGAGCACATAAAAAGGCGCTCCCATGCAAATCGTCTGCTGAAGCTTCATATTGGCGGCAATCTGGTCCATCGGCATATGGCCGGGGCCCTCCACCATGACCTGTACGTCCTTCTCCCAGGCTCTCTTCGTCAACTCGCCGAGCCTTACAAGCTCTTCAATCTGGCACACGTCGCTCGCATCTGCAAGGCATCCCGGACGGCAGGCGTCACCGAGGGAGATCGTCACATCGTACTCGCGGCAAATGTCAAGGATCTCGTCGTAGTACTCATAGAACGGGTTCTCCTGACCGGTCATGCTCATCCATGCAAATACCAAGGAGCCGCCGCGGCTTACGATATTCATCTTTCTCTTATGCTTCTTAATCTGTTCAATCGTCTTTCTCGTGATTCCGCAGTGAAGCGTCACGAAATCCACGCCGTCCTCGGCATGCAGGCGAACCACATCGATGAAATCCTTTGCGGTAAGCGTCGCAAGGTCTCTCTGGTAATGAATGACGCTGTCATAAACCGGAACGGTTCCGATCATGGCCGGGCACTCGCTCGTTAATTTGCGGCGGAAGGGCTGCGTATTGCCGTGCGAGGAAAGGTCCATGATGGCTTCGGCGCCCATGTTGACGGCCGCCATGACCTTCTGCATCTCCACATCGTAATCCTTGCAGTCTTTTGATACGCCGAGGTTTACGTTAATCTTCGTGCGAAGCATCGAGCCCACGCCGTTCGGTTCAAGGCAGGTATGCAACCGGTTTGCGCAAATGGCTACCTGACCGCGTGCCACAAGGTCGCGAATCTCCTCTGCGCTTCTGTATTCCTTCTTAGCAACCGCTTCCATTTCGGGAGTAATGATTCCCTTTCTTGCGGCATCCATCTGGGTTGTGTAATTTCTCAATGTTATTCCTCCGTGCCGTCCGCGCATTCGGCGAAGCGGTTTCTCAAAAGATAATTATGTTTCATCGGACCGCTTCCCGCGCCGAGATTAAGCTGTGCCTGAAGTGCCCCTGACAAATACGACTTCGCTCGTTCTACAGATGTAGTAAGGTCGAAGCCCTTCGCGAGGTTCGAAGCAATCGCGGACGAAAGCGTGCACCCGGTTCCGTGCGTGTTCGGATTGTCAATCCGCTTCCCCCTGAACCAGACGATATTGCCGTTTTGATACAGCACATCGTTTGCATCGTTGATGCTGTGGCCGCCCTTTAAAAGCACCGCACAGCCGTACTTTTTGCTGATTGCGCCCGCTGCCTTCTCCATGTCTGCCTCGCTCTGAATCCGCTCTCCGCTAAGGACCTCCGCCTCGGGAATGTTCGGCGTGATGACTTCCGCAAGCGGGAACAGTTCCTCGGTCATGGCACGGACCGCGTCACTTTTAAGAAGCGACGAACCGCTTGTTGCAACCATTACCGGGTCAACGACGACATGGCGCGCCTGATAATGCCGAAGCTTCTCTGCTATGACGCGGATCAGTTCGGTTGAAGAAACCATGCCGATTTTCACGGCATCCGGAAAGATGTCCGTAAAAACGGCATCCAGCTGGAGCGCAAGGAATTCCGGCGTCGACTCCTGAATGCCCGTAACGCCGAGCGTGTTCTGTGCCGTAAGAGCCGTAACGGCGCTCATGGCAAATACGCCGTTCATCGTCATCGTCTTAGTGTCGGCCTGAATGCCCGCTCCGCCGCAGGAATCGCTTCCCGCTATGGTCAGTGCGGTCTTCATCGTCAGATGCTTTCTTGTCGCGCCGATGATATCGACGCGTTTTCTCGTGCTGATCATAACCTATTCCTCTCCAACAAAAAAGCAGCCCCAACAGGGCTGCTTTTCATTACATTTGATAATCTCAGGCGTCCCTACGTTGGCATGATCCAAATCAGGTTATCGGTCGAAGGTCTCACCTTCCTCTCAGCCCGTCTCACGGACTCCCGTCTGCATATATCAGTCTTTCTTGCGAAGTCTCGCAAAAAATCCTTTTTTCTTTTTCTCTTCCTTCACCAAAGGACCACGTACGCCTCTGGCATCCATGATGTAAATGCCGCTCAGCTTAATCTTCGCTTCCTTCTTAACCGGAAGGACATCGAAAATCTTCTCATCGCACATCAGCGAATGAATCTGCGGACCGATCTTCGCCTTAACAACGGCCACCCTGGTACGTCTTGCATACTTAGGCGTCTGTTCCACGACAACCGACGGGAACCCGGCATCCTTTAAGCGCAAATGCTTTTTGTCGATAATCAGAGCGCTGGCCCACTGTGCGGACGCCTGCATCTCCTTCATGACCTCGTCGTTCTTCCTCTGCATCTTGCGGCCGATGATGTAAAGCACAATCACCGCAATGATCAAAACGCCGAGTACAATCAGACCTCCGAGAAGCCAAGGGTTAATCCCGAACAGGATTGCGGGATAAAAAACATTCATAGTAAACCTCCGACACGGAAAATTGCATGTGTAATCATATCATTTTCCATAGGAAAATGCAACCGATAAATCTACGGAAGCGCATCAATCTTTTCGGCAATCTTCCCGCGGAAGAACAGGAAGAAGCAGACGACTGCAAGCGCTATGGCGGCGAACACGTCAATCAGGGAATGCTGCTTGACGAACACGGTGGAGCAGCTGATTGAAACGCCCGCAATGCAGATGAGCCATCTGGCCCAGACAGGGAAGGTCTTTTTGTTGCAAAATACAGTGCCGCACATGATGCCGAGCGTGTTAAATACGTGAATGCTCGGGAGAACGTTCGTCGGCGTGTCCGTCTCGTACATCTGCTTTGCGAGCCGGATTGCGATGTTATCTCTCGTGAACTCCGTCGGGCGAAGGTCAAGTCCGTTCGGATAAACCGCGCTCACGATCAGAAAGATTGTCATGCCCGTATAAAGAAAACAGATCATTTTCAGAAAAGCTTTCTTATCCCTGAAGAACAGCCGGATTCCGACCAGGAAGATGTACGGGAACCAGATGTAATACGGGAAGAAGAACCACTCGATGAACGGAATCTTTTTGTCAAGCGCAATGCCGATGATATGGTAATCCCTGACCATCTTCTCTTCGAGCATGAAGATGATCATGTAAACCGGAAAATACGCGAGCGTCCACCAGTAGCGGAACCATTCTTTCTTGAGTCTCATAAATGCACCTAGTTAAAATGATAGATCCTTCTCGCAATGGAATAGCCGATGCGGATGATGATGTTGGTGAACCAGTTCGTGTGACTTAAAAACGGAGTCGGGAAGAACTTTTTAATGTACGAATAAGCGGAATGATAACGCGTCTTCGTCTTCTCCCAGAAAATCTTCTTGGCCTGAAGACTTGATTTGCTGCCTTCACGGACATACAGTGCGGACACGATGGCGCACATCATAAACATGTACTGGGCCATGTAGCGGCGAAGCTTCGGGCTCTCCACATTGCTCAGATTGTGCATGCCGAACATCGTGAAAGCAATCTGCTCCTGCTGATTGATTCTGCGGAACATGACCGACTCGTTAACCGACTGGTCCTGCCGTCCGATGAAATAGTGATACAGATCGAAGTCAAAGTAGTAGAGCTTCTTTGCAAAAGGAAGCGGATAATACGCATACAGGTTGTCTACGTAAAACGTGTGCTTCGGAAGTCTCAGACCGCATGTCTTAATCAGCTCAAGACGATACGTGATGGAATGCATCAGAATGTTCTGACCGTAGTTGAACTTCTTAATCTCATCCCAGGAAAATGTGACACCTGACGGAAGAGCGGATCCGTACCCGATCTCCTTCGGCTTCTGGCCGACCTTTTCGTAAACATAGTTGGTCAGTGCCATATCGTAAACAACTCCGGCCTTCTTCTCGGCCGAAAGGCGTTCCATCATCCTGATCAGATTTTCCGTATTTATCCAATCATCACTGTCGAGTACCCGGTAATAAAGTCCGGTCGCATGTGCGACACCGAACATGACCGCATCCCCGTGGCCGCCGTTTTCTTTATAAAGATACCGGACAACGGAAGGGTATTTTTCCTCGTACTCTTTCGCAATGGCCGCAGTTCCGTCCGTGGATCCGTCGTCCACGATCAAAACCTCGAGCGCTTCTCCTGCCGGCACGACGGAATCCAAAGCCCGTCTCACATAATCCTGTGAATTATAGCAGGGAATCGCTATGGATAAAAGCTTCTCTGACATTCTGATTATTCCTCCCCATTCCAACAATACGTACATAATTTGTCGGGGTCGATCCCGACCGCGGCAACCATATCATCCAGGCGATGATACCGAAGCGTTGTAAAATTCAGTTTCTGACAAATCCGGTCAACCATCTTGTTGTACCGCTCACTGTCCGGATTGCTGTACTCCTTAAGCACTTCCTTACTTACATCCTCCGTGCCCTCAAGCTCGGCAACGACACGGCGGGCAATCAATTCCATCTCCGATTTGGATCTGGAGAAATTCAAATACTTACAGCCGAACAGAAGCGGCGGGCATGCAGGACGGACATGTACTTCCGTAGCCCCGCTCTGGAAGAGGAACTCGGCCGTCTCACGAAGCTGCGTTCCGCGAACGATGGAGTCGTCGATGACGACCATGCTCATGCCCTTAATCAGATCGGGGACGGCAATCAGCTTCATCTTTGCAATCAGGTCACGGTTCTGCTGCATCGTCGGCATGAAGGACCGGGGCCAGGTAGGCGTATATTTGATGAGCGGACGGGAGAAAGGAATTCCTGCCGCATTCGAATAACCGATGGCATGTGCGGTACCGGAGTCCGGGACACCGACTACAATGTCGGGCTTGATGTGGTCGCGGTGTGCCAGGGCTTCGCCGCAACGGTAACGCATCTTCTCAACGCTGATGCCTTCGTAGCTGGAGGACGGATATCCGTAGTAGATCCACAGGAACGTGCAGATCTTCATGCGGGGATTCTCCGGGCAGTACAGGGAATTGAACGATTTTTCGTCAAATACGACAATCTCACCGGGCTTCAGTTCGCGAACCATGGAATATCCGAGATTTGCAAATGCGCAGCTTTCAAATGCCGCACAGTAGGCGCCGTCCTTCTTTCCGATGACAATCGGCGTACGTCCCTGCGCATCCCGGCCGGCGTAGATGCCGCGCTCCGTCAGAACAAGCAGGGAAAGACTGCCGTCAATGACCGACAGGGCATAACGAATGCCTTCTATGAAGTTTTCTTTTTGGTTGATGAGTGCCGCCACAAGCTCGGTGGGATTGATGTTTCCGTTGCTCATGACGAAGAAGTGAGAATTGTGTTCCAGAATCTCTTTCTCGAGTTCATCCACGTTGTTGATCTTACCGACCGTGGTTACGGCAAATGTGCCGTGATGGGAATGCACCATGATCGGCTGCGGCTCAAAGTCGGAAATCGAACCGATGCCGTATGAGCCGTGCATGGAAGTGGCTTCCTTGTCGAATTTCGTTCGGAAAGGCGCATTTTCAATCTTGTGGATTGCCTTTGCAAACCCGTCCTCTCTGTCATAAACTGCCATTCCCGCACGACGCGTGCCGAGGTGGGAATGGTAATCCGTTCCGAAGAACAGGTCGAACACGCAGTCCTTTTCACTCGCAACACCAAAAAATCCGCCCATAGTCAGCCTCTTTTCAAAATAGATTAAAGGGTTATACCCTTTATCATGCAATCATACACCGCATGGAATGATACCGCACAACGCAGAAAAATGTCAACCGCCTGCGCGAAAATTCACAAAAGATTTACATCGTATACAGCCCTGCTGCCGCCTGTGAACGGGACCCTCGTCCGAGCTGCAAGAAGGCGTGCTTCCCCGATCTGTTTCACGGCAAGTCTCACCGGTACCGCAACCCTCTTTAAGTGCATGCCGATCAACGTTCCGCCGATGTCAAGTCCCGCATCGGCCTTTACCGCCTCAACGGCTACCGGAGCCTTCATATGCGCATAAGCGGCCGTGGCAAATGACCCGCCTGCCTTCGGCTGCGGCACCGCATTCACGCGCTGTGCATAAAAACGGATTTCGCGGTCGTAAAGCTCCTTCTCGACAATAAGTGCCCGGTTCAGATGCTCGCAGCACTGCGCCGCAAGATAAATCTTCTTTTCGGCAAGGACCTCCGCAATCGCCTCATATACCTCATCGGCAACCGGCGGTCTGGAATCCGTTCCGATTTTCTCTCCGATAATCTCACTTGTGGAGCATCCGACAACCAGAATGCTGCCCTCCTCAAGCTTGGCAATTTCAATCAATTCCCGGACGGCATCCGCCGCCTGTTTGCGAATCATTTCTTCCATGATATTAGTCCTTTCCGGTCAATCCGACCCTTTCTTACAGTATATTCCCATCCGTTATGGGAAAATGACGAAATAAGCTTTTATGCATCTCTTTTTTATGTGAACTATTACCATTGTCAATTATAGTAGTAATATGATACTATCATTGCAAACATAAGGGAAAGGAAGGTTCTCGCAATGGATCAGGAACAAAACGTTCAGACCGTCCCGGCTGAAAATGAGCCCGCAAACAACCAACCCCAAAAGGAAACCGCTAAGCCCGAAGAAGTTAAGGGATTTCGGAAATTCCTGAAAAGAAAGAACATCGTCATCTCCGGAAAGCGTTACGGAATCGATGCCCTCAGCGCCATGGCGCAGGGACTCTTCGCTTCGCTGTTGATCGGTACGATCATTGCCACCCTCGGACAGCAGTGCGGCAAACTTGTTCCGGAAGGAATGGGCTGGCTGAAAACCTTCTGTGATTATCTTGTTAAAATCGGCGGCTTCGCCAAAAGCGCCGCAGGTCCTGCAATGGCCGTTTCCATCGCATTTGCCTTGCAGGCTCCCCCGCTTGTTCTGTTCTCGTCGCTTGCCGTAGGCGTTGCCGCCAACGGAGAAGGCGGCGCAGGCGGTCCGCTTGCCGTTTTATTGATCACCATCGTTGCCGTGGAAATCGGAAAGATGGTTTCGAAGGAAACCAAGGTCGACATCCTCGTCACCCCGTTCGTGACGATTTTCGTCGGCGGTATTCTTTCCATCCTCTGTGCTCCGCACATCGGTTGGGCTGCAAGCCAGGTCGGAGAATTCATCAACTGGGCAACAAATCAGGCTCCGTTCATCATGGGCATTCTGGTATCCGTAGTCATCGGTATTGCACTGACGCTTCCGATCAGCAGTGCCGCCATCTGCGCGGCCATCGGAATCGGCGGTCTGGCAGGCGGTGCGGCAGTGGCCGGATGCTGTGCACAGATGGTCGGATTTGCCTTCATGAGCTATCGTGAAAACAAAGTCGGCGGCCTTGTCTCTCAGGGTCTCGGCACCAGCATGCTGCAGATGGGTAACATCGTAAAGAATCCGCGAATCTGGATTCCGCCGATTCTCGCTTCCGCAATTACCGGTCCCATTGCAACCTGCGTATTCAAGCTTTCCCTTGCCGGTAATGACATTCTCGCAGGCAACTCGCTGTGCGGCGGCATGGGCACCTGCGGCCTGGTCGGACAGATCGGCGTTGTCACCGGTTGGACTGCTTCCGGTTTTAAGCCCGGCGCATTTGACTGGATCGGACTTGTGCTGATCTCCCTCGTTCTTCCGGCAATTCTTTCCGTGCTGTTCTGCGAGATTCTCCGCAAGATCGGCTGGATTAAGAAGGACGATCTGAAGCTTCCCGAGAACTGATTACGATATATATTTACGGTTTGAAGGCGGATGTTCTACTCTTGTGGAATATCCGCCTTGTTTATTTCAAGTTCGCAGCATACCCAAGGCTCTCCGAGAATCTCTACCTCACGCTCTTTCACGGCATCGGGATCCGCAGGCGGATGGAATCCGACCTTCAGATAGCAAAGAGCCGCCGGCGTGTTGTCCCGAAAGACGCCCAGCGTAACCTTTTCCGCAGCATATTCCGAAAAAGCAATCTTCAAGGCCTCCCGCAGCATTTCCGCTCCGTAGCCCCTACCTCTTTTCAGATAATCGACAATGATAAATCCGAAACGCAGCACCTTCCGGTCCTCCGATGACGGATAACGCATGATCAGATGCCCGACAAGGCCGCTCTCGTCGTACGCCGTATACGGGAAGAACTCGTCCGGATCAGCGTCGGAATATAACGCATTCATATCCTGCGGCGACACGGGATAGTGCCCGTACCGGTCGGCGCTCCACAAATAGCAGCTCCGCTCGTCCGCAATCCAGCGGACAATCGTCTCCGCATCACTCTTCACATACTTTCTCAGCTTAAGCATTTCTCCCTCCGATGCTAATCCAGATAGGAAAGTATATCCGCCGGCTTTTCCGCCTGGTCATATTCCGGCATGACCGGGCACGGAATGTGAGGGTCATAGGCAAGCGGCCGGAACCACTGCGCCTGGACAGGCTTCATTCCGACGGTCTTTGCTGCAAGCAGTTCTCTGCTTCCGCCGTCGCCGACATACAGGCATTCGTTCGGCTCGAGTCCGAGTTCGTCAAGCAGACGATAAAAGATTACGGGATTGGGCTTGAATGTGCCTTGCTCATAGGAAAGCTTTGCGGAATCGAAATACGGATAAAGCTTTGAATTGTGAATCATCTCGCATTCATCCGAAAAGCAGTTGCTGATCACGCCGATCAGGATTCCCCGCTTCTTCAGTTCCGTCAGCAGATTGATGATTTCCGGCGAAACAGCATTAAAGGTGTCCGTCAGTCCTTCGCGCCGCTTCCGTGCCACAAGCGCTACGGCTTCATCACTTTCGGCGCCGAGCATTTCAAGTGATTTGCGAAGTCCGTCCTCTAGCGTGTACATGCCGATGGTACGGTCCAATTCCGTTTTATGCCATGCGTCCCGGAAAGTGTCAACCGGAATCCCGAGGTCCTCCGCAATGTTTTCGCTGAAATAGGTCCTGCCTTGAAACAGCGAGACCAACGTTTCGAACATGTCAAACACAACAGCTTTAATCATTTTCTTCCTTTCCGATGCATGCGCATCTTTGCATGTCATTTATCTTCTCCTGCCGACGTTCACAATCACGGCCCAGATGCCGAGCAGCACAATCGGAACCAGGACAATCCATGCGATTCCCTTACGGCCGCCCTTATTCTCTTCTTCGCTATCCGACGGTACTCTGCCGGGATCTTCTGCTCCGATTGTCGAAACAGGTTTTCTTGTCGGCGTCAGCGCTTCGCCCGGTGTGGGCTCTCTCGTCGGCGCGGAATCCCCGATTTCGGGTGTCATATTGTCGTCAGGCGTCGGTGTCGCGTTGACCGGTGTCGGCGTATTGCCTTCGGGCGTCGGAACCGGCACGTCTGCGGACGGCACAGGGGCATCCGGTGAAGGCACCGGTGTCGGATCATCGACTTTCGGTGTCGGAGTCGGTAGCGGTGTGGGCGTCGCGTTCGCCGCGGTTGTGGGCACAGGCTTTGGTGTGGTCGTAGCGTCCTGCGCGGAAGTCGGCTTCGGCGTTGCCGTCGGTTTCGGCGCTGCCGTGGGCTTTGGCGTCGCTGTCGGTTTCGGTGCCGTCGTAGGTTTCGGTGTGGCAGTCGGCTTCGGTGCCGCCGTAGGCTGCGGCGTCGCTGTGGGCTTCGGTGTGGCAGTCGGCTTCGGCGTTGCTGTAGGTTTCGGCGTGGAGGTCGGCGGTGTTGTCGGCCTCGGCGTCACTCCGCCGCTATTGACGATGTTGAAGGTCAGCTTTTTCGTGCCGGAACAGTTTTCTCCGATGCCCGTTATCGTAATGGTCGCCGTTCCGGGTCCGATATTGTTGGAAAATGCGACCGTGTAATCCTTTCCTTCTGTCAAATCCTTCCCGTTCACGCTGAGCGGAAGCGAAAAAACAATCGGCGAGCCGGTGTAAGTCATATCCTGAAGCGGACTGAAATTCAGCTTTGAGAAATCAATCTTCAGTACCTTGACCGGAAGTGTTGCCGTCTTCGTCTGACCGTTATGTGTGAAGGTCGCGGTCAGATTTGTCTGCCCGGCCTTATTCCCGATGACACGGTTGCCGGAAACAGAGGCAATTTCGGGATCAGCGGAAGTAACTGTAACATTATAATCCTTAACGGATATTCCGGGACACGGTCCCCAGGTGTCTTTCAGACGGAGAGACAGCCGCGTGGCCGGGATGTCCGTGCTTCCCCCGTAATAAACCTGCACGTCGCTGTATCCCGAAAAATCGCCGGACAACACCAATGCGTTAGGATCTACCTCTATCTGCTTGGTTACGCTGCCTCCGGCAGCAGGTGTTCCGCCACCGCCGGTATGTCCGAATTCCTGTACGTGGCAGTGAATGTTTCCGATGACGACATGTGCTACTCCGACCGAAGTAAAACTGGCGTTCAGCATGTTGCGGCGGTGTCCCTGCCCGGCGGATTTGTCATTGTCCTCTCTCCAACCGGTGAAGGCAGAAGCCGCTGTCGTATACGAATTATAGCCGATGGCAATGTTTTCGCCGCTTGAGGAGACCCCGTTATAGGTAACCGAAAAGCAGCTCTTTCCGTTCGGTCTTGTATGTGCAAAGCGAAGCGAGATTTCCAGCGCGAATAAGTGCAATCTGCTCCAGATTATAGTCATATTTCAGGGGCTGCAAATTGTCGCAGACCACCTTGTCCGTATCGTTTGAAGCCCAATACCAGGCATCGCTTCCGGTACGAAACGCATTGATCAAATCAAGTGATGATTCTGATCCGCTTTGGTCAAATATTCCGGTTACCGGATAAGTCGCAGTCCCTCCCGCCTTCGCCGCAAAAGAAAAACCGGGCAGCAAAAAGGCGGCAATCACCAGGATTGCAAGAAAACGTTTCCGAAAATCCAACCGTTTCCATCCTGTCATAGCTGCACCTCCTCTTCTCGAAAACCCCATCAAAAACCGTCCCCTCCCGATCTTCTTCAGTATAGCAGAAATTCCGCCTCTTTTCAATGAAAAGAGGCGGAGTTCACTCTGCTGTCACATACAAAAAGCCCGTCCGATTCAGCGCCCTGAATCGGACGGGCATCACATCACTGCCTGTCGCCCAGAAGATAATCCTTGACCTCACGAACCTCGGTTGTCGTTGGTCTTGCGCAGGCCCCGATATTATCCGCCGGATTATGCCATCCAATGACTGAGATTTTTTCTTTTGGAAGGTCAAATGTCGAAAGAATGATTTTCATATCCTCCGGCGAAAAACCTCCCAGACCTAACCCCATGCGCCCCATATCATATGTATACTCCGGATCATAGTAATTCCCCGGATCATAAGTGCCCTTTGGTTCATAAATCTTATCGAGCTGCCTCGGAAGTAATCCGCATAGGATTTGTCCCTCCCCATTTTCATATCCGTATTTCATCTTCCAGACACATACCGTAAGACCCTTCTCCGGCGATGTATTCATATAATAGCTGGCTAAGGGGTCAAGCTTAAGCTCTTCAAGCCTTTTCTCGTCAATCGCTTCCTGCTTCTTTCCGTCGTCGGTATCGTTTTTCGTTTGAACCTTTCCCGCATCGTCCTCGGTTTCCGTCTGCCTCTTTTCTCCGTCAATACCGGTGTTTCTCAGCTTTTTCCCAAGGATAAAGCCCCCTGCCAGAAGCAGAACAAAACAGCAGACGATAACAATGGTAATAACTCTTCGTTTGATAACGTTATTTGTCATTTTATTAACCCCTCCCTTGTTCTCTCAATGAAACTCCTTATATGATTTCGGATTACGGATTATAGTATTTTCTCGGATTCGCCGATAAACCACCACTTCCATAATACGGACAATTGTTCACTGTGTGTACATAAAGCCCCGCATACCCCCATTTTGACTTAAGCAGCCCGCTGTTTTTATTATATACAACCGCACTGTGCCAAGGCGTCAACACTCCGCCGGAGTAAACACAGTACACCACAATTCCACCATTATTAACCCCCGAATAAGTCGTTTCTGTGAATCCCGAACTGTTGATACTCAAAACCCAACTGCTATATTTATTTGTATTTGCCCATGCATATGCATGACAGTTATATGCTGTGGTAGGACCATAACCGCTCTCCGGATAAATGCCGTAATCACCATAATATTGATTCGTTGCCTGCGTTTTTGCCGAATTCGATAACTCAACTAGAGATCTTGACCGGTACATTCCGTCAGAATACAACCATTCTTCAATAATCGGTATTTTATAAGCGCTCATAGGGTACTCGTGAACGGTGTAAACCTTTCCTAAATACGTCTTGTTATCCCAATCCATATCCACAATCCTATGAAACTCAACCGGATAAGCGTCACGGCTTGTTCCTTCTTCAATCCCTCTGCCCGCGTGCAAAACCGAATTGATATACTCCCTGGCAGAATCCCTGTCAGTAATCTCGTCAAAGAAAAAGTCTCTGTTTTCTGCGAGGACAAACAAAACTGTCTTTGGTTTTTTAATCAAAAAATCCAGGTACGAATCTCCCACACTTGCTGTCGGTTCAACAAAACTCTCCCGGTGACTCGCAAGATAATCGTATAAGCATTCAATTCTGTCCTGGCGGGAGCAAAGCTCTCTCAGGCAATCGCAATACTCCTTAACATTCTCATAACCGTCTTCACTGTTTTCATATGCATACACATTTAGTATAAGCGGGTGGACCAGAACGGTTTGTAACAACTCTTCCGTCGGCATCTCTCTTAATGTGCTTTCAGGGATTTTGCAAGCCTCTATCATGAGCGACATATCCCCGTAAGGCCAAGTACTTGTCCCGGGAAGTACCGGAAATCGATATCCCGAATAATCCTCAGGGTAAAAAGCATTCTCGATTTCTTGATCACGCGAGATTTCACTTGGCGTCTCTTCCGCTTTTGTAGCATTGAATACATTCCTCACACTAAGGAGAAGCAGTATTATGCAAAAGCACGCTGCCACCTTTACCATAAACCTTCTTCGTTTCATTTTCCATACCTCCTTATCCGTTTTTTCTGCAGCCTCTTCAGACAAAATAGTTCTTCCGATTCAGCGCCCTGAATCGGACGGGCATCACATCACTGCCTGTCGCCCAGAAGATAATCCTTGACCTCACGAACCTCGGTTGTCGTTGGTCTTGCGCAGGCCCCGATATTATCCGCCGGATTATGCCATCCAATGACTGAGATTTTTTCTTTTGGAAGGTCAAATGTCGAAAGAATGATTTTCATATCCTCCGGCGAAAAACCTCCCAGACCTAACCCCATGCGCCCCATATCATATGTATACTCCGGATCATAGTAATTCCCCGGATCATAAGTGCCCTTTGGTTCATAAATCTTATCGAGCTGCCTCGGAAGTAATCCGCATAGGATTTGTCCCTCCCCATTTTCATATCCGTATTTCATCTTCCAGACACATACCGTAAGACCCTTCTCCGGCGATGTATTCATATAATAGCTGGCTAAGGGGTCAAGCTTAAGCTCTTCAAGCCTTTTCTCGTCAGCCTCTCTCTGTTTCTTTTCGGCTTCGGCGTCAATCTCTGCCTGGTTTCTTCTTACTGTCTTAATCTCACCCTTGCTCGTCCTGCCGACTATCAAGGTTCCGTTCACATTGATTTCCACGATATCATTCCATTGCTGAATGGCTTCCATCCACTCATTCTGTATGCCGGATGATGCGGCTGCGGAAACATGCCCGTCAGAATGCAAAGCGACAATATAATCCAACGCGGCACAAATAACTGAGACGTTCTTCCAACTATCGACAACACCGGCGTACAGGTACGAACCCGCAACTACCGTCCCGTCATTTCGTAATCCAAAGACGGAGACCTGGTTCTCTGCAATCCCACAGAACCCGCTTTCACCCTTCAGCTTTTCGAAGCCCTTCTGATTGGCCTTTTTTTCTGCTATCGCGCCGATTGTTCCGTCCTTTTTCAGATAAAGGTTTCCGTCAAAAAGCGTCACATTTTTCACGGAAACAATTACAGGGTCATCAGAGGGATAGGTTAGGTCAAATGCAGTCAGTGTACCATCTTTCGTCAACAGCACCTGCGGCGTGTCGAACAGATTGCAGTCCGAAAGCTTGTCTTTCCCGGCAAGCTCTTTCAATTTCGGAATTGCATGCATCAACTGAGACTGCGGAACTGTTTCAGGCTCTTCTCCGAGTTCCAAAACAGACTCCAAATATTTTACATTGAAAGACGAATAATTGAGTCTGCCTTCACTGTCAATTCCAAACAGGACGCCCGATTCGGCACGGAGTGAAACAATATCCTTCCAGCCTTTCACTTCATCGAAATCGATTTCACTGTTCCCGGTCATCCCCGGAAGTGCAGTGACCTCGACCGTCCCGTCTGCCCGAAGTTCTGCTACATAATCCATACCGCACACAAAACGATTCGTTCCATGTATCTTTCCGTTCTGCTCCTCTGCCGGTTTCTTTCCCGTTGCAAAGGAACACCCGAACAGTACAATCCCCGTCAGAAGACTCAGTAACACCGCAAGCCGGCGATTCTTTTTCGTCCTTTTGATATTTGTAATACGCTCCCTCAGGCTTCCGTCGGCGAATCCCGGCAGGAACCCGCTCGCGGCAACTCTTTTCCGGCTGCAGGACAGCACCGTGTTCAAATAGTCTGTCCGTTCTTCCTCCGTCATTTTCTCCGTCACCGAATCATCGCAGGACATCTCCAAGTCACGGTCGAACAACCAAAAGGCGGCCCAAACCAACGGATTAAACCAATGCACAACGGTGACAAATGTGAACAACACCTTTGCGATATGATCGCCTCTTCGGATATGTACTTTTTCGTGAGCGATTACCGTCTTTACGTCTTCCTCCGGCAAATCGGACGGAACATAGATTCTCGGATGAATCAGTCCGAAGACAAATGGCACGGCAATTCCGTCGCATCGCATAACGCATTCCGTGGGAATGCTTTCCGTAATTGTTCGACGGAGCCGGATTAGCGTATACAGATTGTATCCTGCGAACAACGTGATTCCGGCAATCCAAATAACCGACAGTGTCATCATGAGGAAATCATGGAAGTTCCCTTCTTTCGTTGGATTCACTGCGGTGTTGCCGGTACCCGCCATTCCCGCGGAATCATCCTGACCTTCTGATTCTGTCGGCTGTACCGTCGTCTGCTGAACCGGTTTCTTTTGGATTTCCGTAACAATACCCGGGTTGCTTTGTTCCGCGCTGCTTGCCCAAACAGTCATGCGCGAATCGTATGTCGGAAGTCCCGGAACAGCTATTGAAAACGGAAGCAGAAGGCGAATGGCGACAAGCGTCCAAAGCAGGCTGATTGCGCGGTTACACCGACCGGAAGCAATCTTCCGAATCAGCAAAACGCAACAAATCAACACGCTTGCACGGACAGTGATGTTCAAAACTGTCAGAAACAGTTGCTGCATAATCTCACTCCTTCTTCTCTGTTACCGATCTTCCCGCTGCAACAGTTCCATAATCTCCCTGATATCTTCTTCGGTAAGTTTTCTTGCTTTTACAAACCCGGACACAAACATCGGCAGGGATCCCTGATACACGATATCCACGAACTTCTCACTTTGTTTTGCCCGGTAATCAGACTTAGAAACCAATGCCGAAACAATGCCGTTCTCATCTCTTTGAAACAGCCCTTTGTCACATAAGCGGCGAATCACATTGTGCGTTGTTGTCCGCTTCCAATGAAATTCCTCCGCAGCAAGATGCACCAGCTCGGAGCTGGAAACGGGCTCCTTCTCCCATATCAAATCAGCAAACCGACCTTCAACCTCTCCGAGAAGCAGATTTTGACTTTCCATTGTATTATCCTTTCGGTATGTCTTAGTATGACATCAGTCTAACATCTGTAGTCTCCAAGTGTCAATTGTCAACGTCTACAAATTGTAGTCTCTGTTTTTGTGGAAAATGTCACATTTGTCCCGGCAGGGTGGAAAAGAGCTTCCCGAAGAATGAGTTGCCTTCTTCCGCGTAAATTCTATTGATATTTCAGCCTGTTATATGGTATCATCAGGTTATTGAAAGTTAATAGGAGGTTTCGCGATGAAGAAATTCTTCTCCCGCTTCAAATTAAATGCTCCGGTTACGCTCGGCTTTGTCGCAATCTGCGGCATCGCTCTTTTACTGGACCGCCTGACAGGCGGCTTGTCCACAGCAAATGTTTTCTGTACTTACCGAAGCAGTTTGCTGAATCCCATGACCTATGTGCGGGCCGTCGGGTATGCTTTCGGGCATGCAGGCTGGGCACATTTTGCCGGCAATATGACCTATATTCTTTTGCTGGGTCCTTTGGTCGAAGAAAAATACGGCAGCAAGATGTTAATGGAAATGATGCTGATTACGATTGTCGTGACGGCAATCATTCATGCCATCTTCTTCCCGGGCATCGCCCTTCTCGGTGCGAGCGGCATCGTTTTCATGCTGATCATCCTCTCGTCCATTTCGAATGTGAAGAGCGGCGAGATACCGATCACATTTGTCATCATCTGCATCATCTTCATCGGCGGGCAGATTGTGGATTCCTTCCAACAGGACAACGTTTCCCAGCTCGGCCACATCGTAGGCGGTGTCTGCGGCGGCGTTCTCGGTCTGTTCTCCGTCGGACATGAAAAAGAATGACCTGATATAACAGTTAAGGCGCCCTCGTTTGAGGACGCCTTTTTTGTCGCCTTATTTCTCCGGAATGGCTACCGGGATTCCCATGTCAAAGGACGGCATGAGTTTTAATTTGAAAAGATTCAGTTTGTGCTTGCGGTCGATCAGAGCCTTGTGCTCCTCGTTCTCGATCTCGCCGGTCCGAATGTAGCGGTCAAGCTCTGCGTAGGTAAATCCGAGGTTGTCCTCGTCGGTCTTGCCGCACAGCCCGTCCGAAGGTGTCTTGTCGACAAGATTAATCGGCACCTTGAGGAAGCGTCCGATTGCCTTTACCTCCTGCACTGTAAAATGCGACAGCGGGCTGAAGTCTCCCACGGAATCGCCGTATCTGGTCGAATATCCGACCCAGTCCTCGGAGAGGTTACAGGTGTTCACAACGCGGCCGTTGTTGCTCTGTGAAACCGCATAAACGGTTGTCATACGGATACGGGGTGCCATGTTGACAACAGTCTGCTCGGAGATGTCCATTTGGCCTTCGATCGCATTTTTCAGACCGTCGAAACAATCCTTGATATTCACGACATAATGCCGGATTCCGAGGTGTTTGCAAATCTGATAAGAGCAGTCGATATCGGCCTGCTCGCCATTCGGCATCAGAACTCCGATGACGCGATCCTTGCCGAGTGCTTCCACGCAAAGTGCCGCTGCCACGGTACTGTCCTTCCCTCCGGAGATTCCGAGCACGGCGTTACAGCCTTTGCCGTTCTTTTCGAAAAAGTCGCGAATCCACGCAACGGTTTCTTTTACAGCCTGTTCCGCATTAAACTGATACATATTGACCCCTTTCCGCCGACGGACCGGTCTTTCCGGGCAATGCCGGCTTACAGTCTCTTTAAAAGTTCCGCACGCATCTCTTCATAGCCGGGCTTTCCGAGAAGTGCGAACATGTTTTTCTTGTAGCTCTCAACACCGGGCTGGTTGAACGGGTTCACGCCGAGCATGTAACCGCTCACGCCGCAGGCAAATTCAAAGAAGTAGAACAACTGTCCGAGGCAGAACTCATTCTGCTCGGGAAGACGAATCAGAAGGTTCGGCACGCCGCCGTCCACATGGGCAAGCTGCGTTCCCTTCATGGCGCTCTTGTTTACAAAATCAACGGTCTTGCCGGCGAGGTAATTCATGCCGTCAAGATCTACCGGCTCCGCCTCGAGAACAATCTCTTCGGTGCTCTTCGTAAGTTCGATTACGGTCTCAAACAGAATCCGTGCGCCGTCCTGGATGAACTGGCCCATCGAATGCAGGTCTGTCGTCAAATCAACGCTTGCCGGGAAGATACCCTTCTGGTCCTTGCCCTCGGACTCACCGTAAAGCTGTTTCCACCATTCGGACACGAAATGCAGTGAAGGCTCGTAGTTTGCAAGCACTTCAATGGCCTTGCCCTTGCGGTAAAGGATATTGCGGACCGCCGCGTACTGCATCGCGTCGTTCTCCTCATAAGCATCGTTCAGGCAGCGCTCACGCATAGCCGCAGCACCTGCAAGAAGCTGATCCACATCCGCGCCGCTTACGGCAATCGGAAGAAGACCGACTGCAGTCAGAACGGAGAAACGTCCTCCTACATCGTCCGGAACAACAAAGCTCTCATAGCCTTCCTCGGTAGCAACCTTCTTAAGGGCACCTCTTGCCTTGTCGGTTGTTGCATAAATCCTCTTGTTGGCTTCCTCGTGTCCGTACTTGTCGATCAGCATCTTCTTAAATACGCGGAAAGCGACAGCCGGCTCGGTCGTGGTGCCGGACTTGCTGATCATGTTAATTGAGAAATCACGGTCGCCGATAACCTGCTTCAGATGTGCGATGTAAGTCGAGCTGATGCTGTTGCCGGCATAATAAATCTCGGGAGTCTTGCGAATCTCCTTCGAAACGCTGTTGTAAAAGCTGTGACGCAGGAACTCGATAGCAGCTCTTGCGCCGAGATAGGAACCGCCGATGCCGATTACCAGAAGAACTTCGGAATCGCTCTGAATCTTGGCTGCTGCCTTCTTAATGCGGGCAAGCTCTTCGCGGTCATATGCTACCGGAAGGTCAATCCATCCGAGGAAATCATTGCCTGCTCCGGATCTTTCCACCAGTTCCTTTTTAGCCGCTTCCGCAGCGGTCTTAATCTGCGCAATCTCATCCTTTCTAAGGAATGCCGATGCGAACGAACTGTCAAATGTTACATTTGCCATAAATGTGCCTCTCTTTATATTCATTCGGTTCCGCTCCTTGCGGCTCCGTACACGGTTACAGTATAGCATAAGGGAGAAATAAAAAAAACTATCATTTTCAGCTTATTTATGGTATAATTTTGTTCGTATTTTCCAAAAACACCATCGGGGGGAATTCACTGATCATGGATAATCGCCGCTATCGCAAAAGAGAAAGTTCAATGCATAAAAGCCTGCGTCTGATTTGGCAGACGAGCAAAGGGCTGGTGCTGGTTGTTCTGGCGCTGGTTCTCGGTCTGATTCTCTTCTTCGCGCTTACCAAAAAGAAAGCGCCGTCAGAGACCGAAGATGCGACGCCTACCGAAACCGTTGTGCGTCATACGAGCCCGACTCCGGTAAATCCCGTCACTGAAGATCCCGAAGCACCCACTCCCGTGCCTCCGACTGCCGATCCGTCTCCGACGCCGACACCCTATCCGGTGGGACTTTGTGCAAGTGTCACGACCGACGTCGATGCTGAGCCGGTGCCCGGCGATAATTGGGCGATTGATTATCTGATGTTGGTGAACTGGGATTTTCGCCTGAAATACACCGGGAACCCTGAAAACCTGGTACGCGTCGACTCGGTGTTAACGGAAAGTTGGTACCAGATTCAGAACCCGATTACCGTGAAGGAAAGCGACCGTGACTTCGTTATCGAGACTGAAATCGACGGCTATGACCGCGGCAACCGCGTTGCTCTTGAGCACCTGGACGAGATGTGCAAGGCTTATCACAATGCCACCAATCACGGCGTGAAAGTCTCGCAGACCGGCGCTTACCGCAACTATGCGACGCAGGATCATTTCTGGCAGAACCGCGACCGCAGCATCAATCCTCCGAGAACCATTCCCGGCAATGCCAGCGAGCACCGCACCGGTCTCGGCTTCGACATTTGGGTCTTGGACGGTGAAAAATACAACTACGACTGGTTCCACGCGCATTGCCACGAGTATGGTTTCATCCTTCGCTACCCGTCCGACAAAACCAAAATCACCGGCATCACAAGTGAGCAGTGGCACTACCGCTACGTCGGCATCGAGGCTGCAGCAGAGATGCACAACTTAGGCATGTGCTTAGAGGAGTACGTAAAGTACAAGAACGGCGGCGAATACCCTTCCGATATCGCACCTGAAGAAGCCGAGACGTAAGCAACCGGCTACGACCAAGATTCCTAGCGCCGTGTTGTCGCGGCGGGATATTTGAATAATACAGAAGCAGCCTGCCATCGGCATGAAATGGTGTCATGCCGGCGCGGCGGTTACCTTGAAACTATAGAAGCAGCCTGCCATCGGCAGCAGGTCTCGCAAGGAGGATAATCCTTGCGAGACCTGCTCCGGGCGCGGCTGCTTTCTTTATAATCTTCGCCGCACCGACATGACTTTTATATTTCTCTTGGCAGGCTGCTTTCTTTTTTGTTCTTCGCCACGCCGACATGACCTTTATCTTTCCCTTGGCAGGCTGCTTTCTTTATGTTCCGTGCCGCGCCGGCATGGAACATGGTACCAGTCATACAAATCTCACTGCTCTCGTACCACGCCCCAGTCGGTCTTGGTACGAAAAGCAAGTATTTCCCAGGTTTCGTTCCAAGTTCCGACACCCGGTTGGTACGGAAGACCATACTCTTCTTGCTCTCGTACCACGCTTCCGTCAGCCTTGGTACGAATGGCAAGTATTTTTCAGGTTTCGTTCCAAGTTCCGACATCCGGTTGGTACGGAAGACCATACTCTTCTTGCTCTCGTACCACGCTTCCGTCGGCCTTGGTACGAAAAGCAAGTATTTCCCAGATTTCGTTCCAAGTTCCCGCACCCGGTTGATACGGATGACCATATTCTTCCTGCTCTCGTACCACGCCCCCGTCGGCCTTGGTACGAAAAGCAAGTGTTTTCCCGGTTTCGTTCCAAGTTCCGACACCCGGTTGATACGGATGACCAGACTCTTCCTGCTCTCGTACCACGTTTCCGTCGGCCTTGGTACGAAAAGCAAGTATTTCCCCGGTTTCGTTCCAAGTTCCCGCATCCGGTTGGTACGGAAGACCATACTCTTCCTGCTCTCGTACCACGCCCCCGTCGGCCTTGGTACGATTAGCAAGTATTCTCTCTCCCCGGTACCATCCTGCCACGGAATCCAACAAAAAACAAGCCAAACTTCCCTAAATCTGCACAGAAAAAAGGCGCTGCCACAGGCAGCGCCTTTCTTTGGTGCGTTCACGTGCTTTTGATGCTATATAAATTACATAGCAACGACGTTAACCGCTCTGAGCTTCTTGGAATCCTTGGGATCCTGCTCGGTCTCAAAGCTAACCTTCTGGCCCTCTTCAAGGGTCTTGAAGCCTTCGCTCTGGATAGCGGAAAAATGTACGAATACATCCTCGCCGCCCTCGTCATTGCTGATGAAACCGTAACCCTTCTGAGCGTTGAACCACTTCACTGTACCAGTCATGAACCAGTACCTCCTTAAAAAAATCTTGCACATCATCGTTTTCAGAATTGCTCCCAAAAAGCAAAACAAACCGACAAGCCCTGAAAATACACGACTTGTAGGTCTGTCTATCCACCTGACTGCACCTTAAAACTACCACGATTGCATAAAGATGTCAACATTTTTTTGTATATTTTTGTACGTTTTTATAAGTGTTTTCGGGGTCTTCCCGAATTTGCAGGTAAGCCCCGAAAATACTAATTATGCTTCATATTCACGAATCGTTTTTCGCGCTTCCGGCAAAAGTGACGGGGAAACCGACAATTCATCGGCTCCAATGCCTATTAATGCATTTATGCCGTCATGATCCGCCGCCAGTTCTCCGCATACCGAAACCGGAATTCCTGCCCTGTGGGCATGAGTCACAGTCATAGCAATTAAGCGGATTACAGCCTCATGACCGGGCTCGTACAAGGTGCTGTTTTTCCGGTCCGCGGCCAGCACATACTGTGCCAAATCGTTCGATCCGATGCTGAAAAAGTCTGCATAAGTACTCATTCTGTCACTGAGGATTGCCGCCGCAGGTGTCTCAATCATGATTCCCTGCTCCACATTGCCGGCATCTATTCCCTCTTTCAGCAATTCTTCACGCACATTTTCCGCGATTTCCTTCACTTCGCGGATCTCCTTCTCGGACGTTACCATCGGGTACAAAACCGCAACATTCTCACCGGCTCCCGCACGGAAAATGGCACGAAGCTGCGTCCTCAAAACATCCTTATGCAGCAGCGATAGCCGGATGCCCCGACAGCCCAATGCCGGGTTGTCCGTCGGCGGCTCAGGCAGACAGTCGGCAGGCTTGTCCCCGCCGATATCGGCTGTCCGAATGACGACACGGCGTCCGCCCATCGCCGTAACGATTTCTTTGTAAAATGTGAACTGCTCCTCTTCACTCGGCAGCTCCTCCGAGTCAAGAAACAGCATTTCGGTTCGCAAAAGACCGATGCCCTCGGCACCGTTTCGAATGGCACTCTGCAGTTCCTCGCGGTTTCCGATGTTGGCGCACAGAAGAACTCTCCGTCCCTCTTTAGTGACCGCCGGTCCGCTCTCCGAAAGCGTTTCCGCACGCTCAGCAGTCTCCTTCATCTGTGCAAGGTACTGCCGTACTGTTTCCGTGTCGGGATCGATCAGCAAAACTCCGAGCCTTCCATCCAGAATGGCACGGTGTCCTTCCCATGAAGGATTCGGAACAATCCCCGTAAGCGTCGGAACCCGCATGCTCTTACAAAGAATGGCGGTATGCGAATAAGCCGACCCGCGGCTCGTTACAATGCCGAGAAGCCGGTTCCTCTTCTGCTGCATCAGCTGGCCGGGCGTCAGGTCCTCCGCCACAAGAATGTACGATTCCTCCGGCATTTCAACCGTTCCCCTGCCGGTCAGAACGGCAAGCAGCCGGTCCGTGACATCCTTCACATCCTGGGCTCTCGCCCGAAAATACGAATCTTCCATATCGGCAAACATCTGTGAGAAATGTCTGCCTGCCATATATACCGCATACTCCGCGCAAACCTTTCCGGCGCGGATCGTGCGGATGACCTCTTCGCGATAATCGACATCCTCCGTCATCATCGCATGAACGGCGAAAATCCTGGCATTTTCCACGCCGACGCGCTGCTCGGAAGTCTCCGAAAGACGCCGCAGCTGCTCTGCCGCCTGTTTCGCGGTCCGGTCATATCTGGCGATTTCCGCCTCGACATCGGAAACCGGCACGGGACTGACCTTTCCGGGCTCCTCCGTCAGGACATGGATGGTCCCTATGGCGATTTCCCCGACTACCCTGTGTCCGCTAAACCGTTCCATAACCCCTCCGATCAATTCATACCGAACCCGGATAGCACGCGCCGGATTTCCTCCTCCGTCGCCTGTACGCTGCCGCTTACCGAAAACGGCTTGCCGCCGCCTCTTGCCGAAAGCTGCTCCTTAAGCGCATTTCCGATTTCCGTTACGGTTCCTCCCTGCCGCTCCAAAAAATACCGGTACGAGCCGTCCTGCCCGATGAACAAAGCACATGTCCCGTCGAACAGCTCTTCCATCCGGTCAAGCGCGTGTCTTGCTACGGACGCGTCGCCCGAAAGAAACACCACCGCATCGGCGGCAAGCTTCTTTCCGTCCTCTCCGCCGCATTTTTTAAAATACCGCTCAATCGCCGCATCCGCAAGCTCCCTTTCCATGCTGCCGAGCCGGAAGCGAAGCTCCTTCACCTCATTTGAGAGGCTGCGGATTGCCGGAACAATATCAGTCTGCTTTGCCGACAGTATCTGCCCTGCTTCTCCGAGGAAAGCCATGCACTCGCGAAAATACGACAGCGCACGGAAACCCGCGAGATAATGAAGTCTTGTTCCGCCCTTATAACGTTCCGAAGAAACCACCTTAAAAATCCCGATTTCCGAAGTGGAGCGGACATGCGTCGCGCAGCACGCGCAAAGGTCCGTGCCTTCGATTTCCACAATCCGCACCGGTCCGGTCAATTCCTTTTTGCTTCGGTAAGGAAGTGTCTTCAGTTCCTCCGGCGAAGGATACCACGCCTTAATCCGGCGGCCTTCGACGATGATCCGGTTCACCTCGGTCTCGACGGCCTCCACCTGCTCCTTCGTAAGCTCCCCGTTATAATCCATCGTTGCGCTGTTTTCACTCAGATGAAAACCGACATTGGCAAAGCCGAAATGCGAATGAACAAGCCCCGAGCAAATGTGCTCCGCGGAATGCATCTGCATGTTGCGGAAGCGGAATTCCCAGTCAATCTGCCCCGTAACGGTTTCCCCGACACGGAAAGCATCGCAAGTGTCAACGGCTCCGACCGTATGCGTAATGACCCCGTCCCTGATCTGCACATCGATGACGGGAAATCCCATAAGCGTTCCGCGATCCGCCGACTGTCCGCCCTCCTCCGGGAAGAAGCACGTTCTCGAAAGAACCACCTCCGCTCCGTCCTTTACCGGCGTCACCGAAATCACTTCCGCGGAAAATGCGACCTCATATGCATTGTCTTCGTAAAGACGTTCTGTCATCGGATTCCCTCCAAAACCTTTTTATAGGCGCGTTTTGCAATCTTTCCTTCGTCATAGGGATAATACGAGGCATATCCCTTCGACAGAAGTATGGCATTTACCATGTTTTCTTTGATATATCTATGTTCTACAGATGTAGTCTCTGTAAGCCACACATAAGCGAGCAATCGTCCGTACCGGTCGAATGTCCGCTCGTTCGAATCATATTCCAGATAAACCGTCGTCCCGACCGGGAGCAGTTCTTTTAAAAAGGCTGCTGCCTGACGCCCCTTCTCCGTATTCTTCTCTTCCTCCGGATGAACGCTTTCTGGCGCGTCGATCAAAAGCAGGCGGACATGCTCCTTCGAGCCGTCCGGAAACTCCGCGAGAATCGTGTCGCCGTCCGAAACATAAAGCACCGTAACCGCTACGGTCTCTCCGTTTTGCTCCTTTTGAAAGAACGGAATCCGGTCCCTCCACGTAATCAGGGAAAGCACCGGGATTGCAATCAGAAGCACCGCAAGAAGCACGAAAAGAATCTTCTTTCTGCGCCGTTTTCTGCGTTCCTTCACAAGAGGACTCTCGTATTTATACGTCCTGCTTTCCTTCATCGGCGTTTTCTCCGTCTTCGCCATCCTCGCCGTCCTGATCGTCGTCATCCTTGCCCGTATCGGGCACATTCTTCACATTTGCCTCAAGATAAGGCAGAAGCTTGATCCACTCGTGCCTAACCGTGTCATCTTCGCCGCCGAACGCTGCCTCGCTGAACAGATACTCGTAAGTCACTGTCTGTCCGCTTCTTTCTTCGCTCACGACGATGCCGTACTCGTCCCGCTTTCTGACAACCAGGTTGTTAATGACCTTTCCGTCTCTGCGCACGTCTCCGGAAATCAGTACGTTTCCGAAGGAATCGGTCAGATCGCCGACCAGAACCGAATCGCACCGGTTGCCGGAAAAGCGCGCCGTGATGTCACCGGTCAGCCTGTCGCCGGCATACCAGAGGCGCAGGTACATGCTGTCGCTTTGGACCGGATCGATGCCCTTTTCCGTAAAGCCTTCCTCCGTCACCGTAAAGCACATCGGCACAAGTCCTTTATGGTATTCGGCGTCCCGCTCAAAAGCAGCGGTCTCTTCGCCGAAGATTTCGGTCCGGTACCCGTCCAGCTCCTCCGAAGCGTAGGTTCTCTCCAGGATGTCCTCAGGCTCCGCTTTATGATAGAAATTCACCTCGGGCGTGCCTTCGGACAGTCCGCCGAACAGGAACACGCCGTTTTTACCGTCCTCGACGATCACGGAATCACCGCGGTACAGGGCCGTATATGTTTTCAGGCTGTTTCCGCGGGCAATCCGCATGCCCGAAATCTGCAGATAATCGGTCGGCCGCTCCGTAAACGCTCCGGCCGTAAGAATCTCTCTTAGCGCCTCTTTGAGATACTCGCCCTCGAGACAGTCCGCAATGTCGCCTGCCGCAGCCAGATTGCCTGTGGTCGCATGATACACCTTCATCTCGTTCGTAACCGCAAACTGCTTTACGGCAAAGGAAAAGGCAGTATATCCGTCGCCGTCGCGAAATGACAGAACCATCCGGTCGGTTTCGGCGGCAATCATCAGCATCGGCTCACCCGAAACGCTTATGAACAGGCGGTTCGTGCAGGAATAAACCGCAAACCTTCCGTCTGCGGAATAAATACCGAGATCCTTCTGCTGCCCGCCCGCAAAAAGCGTGTAGCGAACCGAATTTCCTTCGTTCGCGGGGCTTATGCGTGCGAGCTCGCTCCCATCAGATGCAGTAAGCACATAAGACGTCAAAACGCCGGGAATCTCCCAACGCCCGGCATCACCTTTTCCACCCTCTTTCGAGGAAAATGTCATAGTCCCCTTACAGCTCCACACCTTTCCGACCGCACCGCGGCTTACGCAGTTGACCGTTCCGGCATAGTATTCCGTATATTCCCGAAGCGTCGGCTCCTCCGTAGGAGTCTCCGTCACTTCCGTGGGATTCCCGTCCTTTTTCTTCTTTTCATCCTTGTTCTTTCCGCATCCGACTGCCAGAAGAACTGTCAGCACGGTTAAGAACAAAAGAACTGTCCGCTTCATCAAATGCTCCTTTCCGCGCACCAAACGATGCACGAAGGTCTCCCCGCCGGACACCTACTTGTTGAACTCTGTGATATTTGCCTCATTCAGCGTAAAATCATAGTAGTTCAAATCGTCACGGAAGGTCCAGCCGACCCCTTTCCAGAACTGGTTTCCGAGGGAATTCCGCCGGAACGCGACAAGCGTGACCTTGTTGATCTTTTCTTCTTTGAGAGCCCGCATGCAGGCGACAGCCATCGACTTTCCGATGCCGCGCTTGCGGTACTCCTCCTGCACGCACACGTGATAGAACGTGCCTCTGCGCCCGTCATGGCCGCAAAGGATGGCGCCGATGATCCTTCCTTCATAAACCGCCACCATGCTTGTTGAAGGATTCCGTTGCAGGAAACGCTCCACACCTTCCTTGGAGTCGTCGATGGAACGAATGCCGAAGCCGTGGATGCTCTGCCAAAGCCGGTATACTTCCGGGTAATCCTCCGGTGTCATTACTCTGATGTCATACGAAAATTCTTTCATGTTTTTCCTTCCGTCTGTTGCCCGTTTTATGGGATTAATAGACAAAGCGTTCCGCTTGCGGAACGCTCGCGCCGAGCGCGGTTGCCGAAGGCAACATCTTCCTCTCGCGCGAGTGTGCATCCCGCCCGGAGGGCTTTTGCTTTACAGGAGATTCCGAAGGAATTTCCTGTAAAGTGAAAAAAGGGTGGAACCCGAGGACGGGCCCACCCGGATAAAACATCGTTTAAAACCCCCGCATGCTATGCCCAGTTGTGGCCGATCAGCCAGGTCTTGCTCTGCTCGAGGGCATCGGATGTCTTGGTTTCCAGTACGCAGTTCGCGTTGCACTTCTGCGCGAATTCGAGTCTCGTCTGCAGGTCGATATCGCCGTCGCCGAGTCCCAGATGACTTGCAGGAGGATTGTCCTGTCCGTCATGAATATGGAAATGAACGATACGGTTCCAGTTCTTCAAAAGAAGCGGCATGTCAATCTCGCCGATGGCCTTCGAATGACCGATATCCCAGGTCAGTGCGAACTTCGGGCTCTCCAGAAGAAGGGCGATGACTTCGGTCTCGTAAGGCGTGAAGCCGTCGGTGTTCTCGATCGTAACAAGAATCTTCTCGCTGCCGATCCATTCCTCTGTCAGGTCACGGAAATTCTTATAAGCGGCAAGGTAAGCTTCCTTCTCCGTTTCGTAAACCATCTGCTTCCTGTCCGGAAGCGTGATGTGCACACCGTGAACGAGATGCATGTTGATGATGAAAGGACTGTCCTCGGGATTGAGCTCCGCGAGTTTCTTCGCCACGCGAATCGTACGGCGCATGGTTTCCAGATAAGCTTCGGCAACCAAAGGGTTAAAATCGGCTACATCGAAGTTCTCCTGAAGATGAATGGAATAAAAGATTCCGGCCTTCTCGGCGGCAGCGCGGAAACGCTCCGTGTTTTCAAGGCGGTCAATCCGGTATTCCGGGAAATTCATATTCAATTCCACGAAAGAGAGACCGAGGCGCTCACAAAGCTTAACGTCCTCTTCGAGGGATTTGTTTTCAATCAATGTCGGCATTCCGAACAGCATGGCACAGTCCTCCTTTTGTTGATACTAACATTGTAAGCAATTCCTTGGAAAATGTCAACGGGAGATGCCTGAAATCACACGGAAATCAACGTTGCGGTTTATGCCGTAACACCCTGTGAACGCGCCTTTCTGACAACCAGTGCGAGCAAAAAGAAGACAAATGCGAAAGCACCCTCGATTACGATTGCCGTCGTCACGTCACGGGCGATGAAAGGAAGCTCTCCGGAAAGCATGCGGTCTACTCTCACATACCAGTAAGCCGGCAGGAAACGCGCCGCTGCAAGAACTCCCTTCCCGAGCATCGACTGTCCGACAAATACGCCGCAGATGAAGCACATGGCTAAGGAAATGATGACCGTGATGACATTTGCCACGTCCTTATTCCTGACGAACTCGGAAATGAACATCGCAAGAACGGCTGCGAATACGGAAAATACGAGGCTGTTCAGCACCGCGATCCAGGCCTTTCCGGTAAACATTTCCCCGCCTGAGACGATTCCGCCGGCCATGAATACCACCCAGATGAGAACCACAAACAATACGCTTGCGCCGAAAATCTGCAGGGTATACGACCTCGGGCTGATGCCGGAGCAGTCGGTACGGAATCGGATTTCTCTTTTATTCATGACAATGAACGCCGGTCCGAGTGTGCTCATGATGACGGAAAGAATGATATACGGGAGGTAATGGAAGTAGGCGGCCGCATTTTTGTTCATGATGCCCTTTGTTTCCTCTTCCTTTGCAATGGTCACGTCAACCTTTGCCGAAAGCACTTCCGAGGCCTTCCGTGCGGCTTCCTCGCTGTTAAGGCCGAGTGCGCGGTAAGCACCGATTGTGCTGACATACTCGGAAAGCAGCATCCGGATGTTGGCCACCGAATAGCTTTCGTGGATGTGGCGGCTCTCGAGCAGATTCTCGGTCTCGCCTGCGTTCAGCCGCGCCTCGAAGCCTTCCGGGATTGTAATGGCATAATCGACGCGCCCGTAATACAGGGCATCCATCAGATCGTCTGTATTTTCAACTCCCTCCACAATCGTGTTGCTTCCGGAAAGGAACCCCGTGAGCGCTTTGCTCGCGGCGCTGCCGTCCCGGTCGACAATCATCAGGTTCATCTTCGTCTGCTGCCAGACTTCGGTTCCGTTATCCAAACGGCTGATGAAAAAGCCCACGGCAAGGAAGATCACGATATAAACCGCGGCAATGCCGATGCGGCTCTTTAATACCTTTAAAAATGCCTTAAATACTTGCATATTTCTTCCTCCTCGTGAACAGGATTCCGAGCACCGTGAAGACTGCGACATAGATTAACATCACAACGATTTTCTCAAGGAATCTTCTGTAATCACTGTACATGTTCAGACAGTAATAACTGTCCGACATCACGGCAACGGGATTGATTTTGTTCACCCACGGCGCCTTTTCCACAAGAATTGCCTTCATGTTTCCGACCATCAGTCCGCTTAAGAAGCACAGGAAAAGGGAAACCGAAAGCGAGATGGCGCTTTTCGCCTCGTGCTTAAGCCTTCCGATCGATCCGATGAAGAACCCGAGCGTAACGCCGAGGCACCCGCTCAGAATGGCTGCCGCATACAAAAGCGGAAGGTTTCTTCCGAGATCGATTCGCAATATGAACCGGATGAATGTCACGCTCATGACCATGCATACGGCCTGCGAAACCAGGCTTCCGGTCAGGTCGGCCGAAAGATTGATCCACTTCGGCGTCGGCGAGATGTTCTTGCGTGCGCCGAGTGCCGACTGGTTGGCCTGATTATTCGTTGCGACATGCAGTCCCGACATGGATCCGCAGATCGCCACCATGCCGATCAGGTTATAAAAGAACTGAACATAAACGTTCGGATTTCCTTCTGTGAACGGAACCTCCCTGCAGGCGTTGATTTCCGCCGAAAGAGCCCGCAGAGAAGCCTCAATCTTTCCGGGGTCCATCGTTGCGGTCGCATCCGCAAGTACCGTCTCATAGACGCCGATCCGGGCCGTGATTTCCTTCAAAATCGTCTGGGACATGCCGCTTCCGGCGACGCTTAATTCCGCTTTTTCGCCGAGATACAGAATGCCGTCCGCTTTGCCGTCAAACAGCAGCTTTTTCGCCTCTTCATCATTGACAAATGTGACCGAAAGCGCCGCATCGTCGCCCTCCGTAAGCGCTGCAAGAACGCCGTCATAGATGGGATTTTCCGCGGTCTTCACGACTGCCACGGGGATTGCGGAGAACAAATCGTTCTTCTCGTAAATGGATCCGAAGGCAACCTTGAAAAGTGTGCCGAGGACAATCGGGAACAGCATCAGCCACATGATGAAATCTTTGTTGCGGATGGTTACCCTGAATTCATATTTCAGATTATGCCAAAACATTGTTTACTCCCCCTTCGCGTCACGAAGCGCCGTTCCGGTGATTTCCAAAAATACGTCATTAAGAGTCGGAAGCTCCGAATATACCCTGCCGAAGCCGAGCCCCGCTTCCTGCAAAACCCCGAGAATCCGGATCAGATTGTGGCGGCCGCCCGAGCAGCGCACGGTCAGCCGGTCTCCGTCATAGCCGGTCTCATATACGTGCGGAAGTCCGGCAATCTTTTCGCGGATTTCGTCGGGAAGCTCGAGAATCTCGATCGAAACGCTCTCGGTGTTTCGAATCATGCCCTTCAGCTCTTCCTTGGTGCCTTCCGCAATCTTGCGCCCGTGGTCCATGATGGCGATCCGGGTACAGATCTGCTCAACCTCTTCCATGTAGTGAGAGGTGTAAATGACTGTCGCGCCCTGCCGGTTAAGCTCCTGAATGCCCTCCAGAATCCGGTTACGGCTCTGCGGGTCAACCGCAACGGTCGGCTCGTCGAGAATAATCAGCTTCGGCTTATGCGCAATGCCGCAGGCGATGTTCAACCTCCGAAGCAGACCGCCCGAAAGCTTCTGCGGGCGGAAGTTCACGAAATCCTCAAGGCCGACAAAGCGGATGGCTTCATCCACATATTCCTTGCGCTTCGCTTTGTCGCGGATGTAAAGCCCGCAGAAATAATCGATGTTCTCGCGAACGGTCAGCTCGTCCAAAACGGCCACGTTCTGCATGATCACGCCGATTTCGCGCTTGATATCGTAACTTGTGGGCTTCATCGGCTTGCCGAACACTTCGATGTCTCCTTTGTCATAAGAAAGAAGCGACAGCAGGCAGTTGATTGTCGTCGTCTTGCCGGACCCGTTCGGTCCGAGCAGTCCGAAGATTTCTCCTTCTTTTATTTCCAGTGAAAAATGGTCCAATGCGACCAGTTCTCCGTAACGTTTTACAAGGTTCTCGATTTTTACTATGGTAGGCTTCATATGTACCCTCACTTTCGTATGTTCACGCGGCACCCCGGCCGCTCTCACTTTCTGACATAAGAATAGCGCGGGATTTCTCCCGCGCCAAGTGTATGGTGTCATATTTTGCCCGTGACAAATGTCACATTTTCCGTTGTAGTCCGTCAATCCTTTGTCGGTTCCGTACTCTTATCCGGAATTTCGATAAGGTTCACGAAATCCGTAACCGCTTCGGGTCCGACATAGATGAAGAACGAATCCGTTACAACCCAGCCGCCGCTGTAGAGGGTGACGATCGTGTTCCATCCGCACAAATTGTTGTCAACCGTCATGGCGAGCGTCATGGTTCCGAGTGTCTTGTCTTTGCAGAACTCCCGGGTTTCCGGTGTGCCTTCCGACGTCTGTGACTCGTCGGGAATGTTTTCGTCCTCAACATTTATTTCATATCCGAACGGCAGCTTCTGCCCTGTGCCGTCATCGATATCCTCCAGGGTAAAAGGCAGTACGGCAGCCGCCTGTCTGTCATGATTCGCCCCGGCAATGAACTCCGACGGCATGTCAAATCTTACAAACATCGGGAGTTCTGCATTCCGGAACAGCGTGCTCATAGCCTGCTCCGTTGAAATCTTCGTTTTCACCTGAATGTTCTGTCCGTTTCGGATTACCCGGAATTCGTCTTCCAAAGACATATAGGTTGCAAGCTGCGTTGCCTTGGCATAATCCGCAAAGTCGGAAGCCGTATACGACCGTGCATATACAAGGTATTCATCCGTTCCCGGATGTTTTACGGCAACGGCATAATCCGTGCTGACCTCAGGAATCCGAAAGACCTCCGCTTTGGCTGTTGCCGTAAGGCCGGGCTCCGAATCAGAAGGATCGCTCTCCTCGTCGATAAGCGAATATCCGGTCAGTTCATAAGTGCCGAGACTTTCTCCGACCTGCTTACATGCCGCATACTGTCTGATATAAGTTTTCGAGTTGTAAATCAGTTCGTCATAAAAGGCAACCTGCTCTCCGAGATTCGGATCCGGGTCTTCGGTCGGAGGCTCCGACTTCGGGGTCGTCCCGCTTTTTGCCGTCTGGTCGACCGGTTTCTTCCCGGTGAGCATGTTCTTTATCGTTAATCCGCCTCCCACCAAAACCGCCAGCACCGCTGCGCACGCGGCAAACTTCAATACCGTCATCATGACAGTCTGTTTTCTGCTCTGCTGCGCTTCGTCAGAGGCGGTCTTCTCCTTCTTAAGCAGGGTGAAAGCAGACTTTCTGCCCTTTCCTGCTTTCCGGGCCTCATATTCTGCCTCGGTTTCTCTCGCTTCCGCGACAAATTCAGCATCTATTTCCTGCAATGCATCCAATAAATCCTTCCCGTTCATCTGCGTCCCTCCAGGTGTTTCTTCAATTTCTTCTTCATTTCGTAAAGCTGATTGCTGACGTAACGTTCGTCCTTTCCGAGAAGCTCCGCGATTTCCGAAACGGGGCACGAAAACCAGTACCGTTTCAAAAAAACCATTCGCTTCTCCTTGGAAAGCCCCCGCAGAAAAGTCTCCAGCTGGGCGCGAAGACAGTCTCTGTCCGGGGTTTCGTCACGCCTGCTTGCGGGAATGCATTCGGAGAGCTCTTCATAAGAGGTAAATGTCATATCTCCCCCTCTTTTCTTCGCCAAATTACTCCGAAGCCTCGAGATGGAAATGTTCCGTATAAGCTTTGAAAGGTATGCCTTAAGATTGCCCGGCTCCGTTTTCGGAATGCTCCCCCACGCGCGCAAATAGGTATCGTTCACGCATTCTTCCGCGTCCTGCGGGTTTCTCAGTACCCCCTCCGCTATCGTCTTCAGGTAGGCTCCGTAAACACGGTGCACCTCACTGATGGCATCTTCCGAACCGTTTTGAAACAGTTCCATGATTCGGATGTCTTCTGCTTTGTTCTCCAACTTTCTGTACTCCCTTCGGGCCCGGCGCCGGACCGTCTTTTCTGCTTTCACCAATAAAGACGCAGGAAAATGTGAAATCTCTTATGTATTTCTTCCGGGACAGCGAAATTTTTTGGATGTTTCACATTTTCCGAAGGTTTTTGAGTCTTCCCTATCATAGCACATTCCCGTGAAGAAAGAAAACCTTGTGTTTCCCCACCCCGTTTCGTATAATGAGGAGAGACTGAAAAGGAGCGCCTATGAACCGACTTCTTGACAAATGTGCAATTCTTCTTCTGTGCCTGCCCGGCTTTCTGATGGCAGGTTCTGTCACCGTGCCCGTGCTGACGCTTTTACTGGCTGTCACGGTTTCGTGCGCGGTGCAGCTTCTTTCCGGACGGCGGATTGCGCTTTTGATTCTGCTTGCCGCGTCACTGTCGTGCGGTGTCCTTCCGATTCTGGCATGCGCGCTTCCGCTTTTTTTCTATGACTCGCTTCGCGAAGGCAGGTGGTGGCTCATTGTTCCCGCGATTTCGGTTACGGCGAACATCGGCGAGCTTTCCGCCGTGCAGCTTATCTGCATACTGACCGGTCTTGCCGCGACGCTGATCTGGGAGAAACGCTCCGAACAGCTCGAGCGGTCCGTCTCACACCTGACCACGCTGCATGACGGCATTACCGAAAAGAATATGCAGTTAACCGAACAGAACAAGCGGCTCTTTGAGGCACAGGACAGCGAGATTCACGTTGCCACCTTAAAGGAGCGAAACCGCATCGCCCGTGAGATTCACGACAACGTCGGACATCTTCTGACGCGGTCCATTTTGCAAACCGGGGCGCTCCAGATCCTGAATCATGACGAGACTCTGAAGGAACCCCTTGACGAGCTGAAAACAACGCTCGACGGCGCCATGACAAGCATCCGCGAAAGTGTGCATGACCTGCATGACGATTCGCTTGATTTGAAACGCGTCCTTCAGGAGCTGTGCGATTCCGTCAGTAAGGATGCTCCGTCCGATTCGGGCGCACCGCAATTTGAGGTCGGGCTTCAGTACGATGCCTCGTCTGCCATCCCGGGAGCCGTCAAACTCTGTGTTGCCGGCATTGTGAAGGAAGGCATCTCGAATGCCGTTCGGCACAGTAACGGAGACCGGATCGACGTAATCTTCCGCGAACACCCGGGCTTCTTCCAGCTGCTTTTAACGGATAACGGAAACAACGCCGTAATGAAAGATAACCCCGGAGGAATCGGGCTTAAGAACATGGAAGACCGCGCCGCGAGCGTCGGCGGAAGGATCACATTTACCCCGTCCCCGCAGGGCTTCCGCATCTTTCTGACGGTGCCGAAACAGGAATGATATTATTTTGGGAGAATAACCATGAAGATAATCGTAATCGATGACGACCGCCTTGTGGCGCTGTCGCTGAAAACCATCCTTGAGAGCACGGGAAACATTGAAGTCATCGCGACCGGACACAGCGGTGAGGATGCGATTCGCTTAATTGAGGAGCAGAATCCGGATGTCATGCTGATGGACATCCGTATGGAAGGAATGAGCGGCCTGCAGGCCGGCGAAGAAATACTGAAGAAGCATCCCGAGACAAGAATTCTGTATCTGACGACATTTTCCGATGACGAATACATCATCAAAGCGCTGAACATCGGCGCGAAGGGATACATTTTGAAGCAGGACTTTGCGGCGATTGCGCCTGCACTCGAGGCTGTTATGAAGGGTCAGACCGTATTCGGTGACAAAATCATCGGCAAGCTTCCCGAACTGATCAAGGCCTCTGAGCCTTTCGATTACGATAAGCACGGCATCACCGACAAGGAGCGCGAAATCCTTGAGCTGATTGCCCTCGGGCGTTCCAACAAAGAGATTGCTTCGGAGCTTTTCTTAAGTGAAGGCACGGTGCGCAACTACTTAAGCTCGCTTCTTGACAAGCTGCAGCTTCGCGACCGTACGCAACTCGCCGTATATTACTATACCGAGATTAAAAGATAGAAGTTTTGCTGTGGCAAATGCCACTCCCGACCTTTCAAAAGTGCAAACGGAATTATAAAGAGGCACCTATTCGGTGCCTCTTAAATCATCCCCCAACATTTTCGTATAAAGAAATTCTATCCGGTCTCCGGGCGAAACCTCTGCGGCGCCGCATCCGATTGACATCTCTTCTCCGTTAATCAGGTAAATCCACCCGGAGAGATTGCCGTAATCGAATTCATAAAGCCCCGCAATGCCTTTGACATAAGCCGAACTGCCGCTTCCCGTGAAATCCATCGGGATGCGGTTTTCTTTTGTAATCTGCTCGAGTACGGCAAATGCCGTCTCGCCCTTCTCAATCTGCACCTCGGTAACCGGAAGAATGACCGGGTCCTTGGGTGCTCCTGCTTCCCCGGCAATCGTATCACAGCGGATGGTTATGCTGACCGTCCCGATCGGATCGGTCTTTTCGGTTCCGCTGTAATGCTGTTTGACGGATTCAAACCGCGTGAACCAGGTAACGGCAAGTAACACTGCTGCGATTCCGACGGAAAGCAGCACATTTTTCTTTGTGAACCTTCTTAGACCTTTCAAAACCGCCAAGACGATTAAAAGAAGCACAATCGCCGCGCCGGTCATATAAAAGCGGTACGGCGGGATGCCGCTTCCCGCTTCTTTTTTTGCTGCGTTCTTCCCGGTCTCAGTCGGTGTCGGCTCTTTCGGTGTCGGCGTCAACTCTTCGGTTTCCATCTGCATCAGTTTTGAGCGTGTAAGCAGATAAAGCGGGGACTTGCCCGTAAGCATGCGCTCATAAGCCGCCAGGGCGCAAAGCGCTTCGGCTGCCGTGATGTCGCCGGGGGCGTCACCCTCCTTGTGGAGGAAGGCTCCTTCTTTTGTTCGGAAACGCCGAAGCGTCGTAAGCGGATTCTCTCCGTTTTTCTGAAAACGGGAATCGGTCGCGGGATCTATTCCGAGTCCGCAAAGTGCGATAATGACCTGGCAGACGCTTTCGCAGTTATCCGCGCCGAAGCTTGCAAAACCGCCGTTATCAAGCTGCACGCGGGCGAGATACGCCGTTGCGCGCTCAATCGTTTCCGTGACGGTTTTCTTCTCTTCTTCGGAAAATGAAAGCCGGCTTTGTCCGGTCACAACCGGCGTAAGTGCCTGAAGAGTCATCGCCGTGACATCGACATCGCCGACATCGCCCCGAAGACTGAAGCCGCCGTCCTCGCACTGCAATCCGCAAAGCAATTCCGGTTCAAAATACCTGACTCCGGTATTGTTGGCAAAGTGCAGTCCGTAAACAAGACTCATAATGTCCCCCGGGACAATATGCGCCTTGATTTCTTCTTCCGAAACGTCCGCCCCGAGCACCCAGGCCGTCATCATGCGGTTAAGCCACGTCGAGTTGGCCGTCTTTTTTTCAGCCGTCGGAATACGGCTTTTGTATGCCGAAGCAAAACTTGTGAAGTCGTATTTTCCACTTTGATAAAGCGGCAGAAAATACCATTCAACGGGATGTCGGAACAGTTCTTCTTCGGGGCCGTCAAGCCATGCCTGAACGGACTCCGCGGAGGAGGCCCCCGTCAGATACGAAAGAATGCCTTCTTCGTACCGATCAGCCTCCTCAGCCGAGCCTGTAAACCCCGCATGTATCGCCGTTATGGCGCAAAGCGCCGCCAGCAATACGCATAAAAACCGTTGTCCCAGTTTCCCGAAAGACATTATCAATCCTTCTTCTTAGTCAGGATAAATACAACCGCGCCGCAAACTACAACGCCGCAAACGATGATGGCAATGATTGCCCAAAGCGGAAAACCGCCCTTATCGTCCTTCGTCTCCGAAGCGGGTGCTGTGGTAGGAGCAGCCGTGGGAGTCGCCGTGGGCTCCTTCGTGAGCTCCAAAGTCGGTTCGGGCGTCGGCTCCTCCTTAGCTTCTACAGTTACGATGCAGGTCGGAGGCACCAAAACCTTACCGTCCATGACAGCGCTGACAACAGCGCTTCCCGTGAGCGGAATGGCTGCGGAAACCTGACCGTTTTCATCCGTAACGAAAGGCGTCTTAACACCGTTAACCGTGATTACCGCGCCTGCAAGAGGAGTCGTAATCGGTGTCCAGTTCGCATCAAAACCAGCTGCGCTGAGCGTCAGCGTAATCGTATCGCCTTCCTTAGCCGTGATTTCGTTCTTATCAAAGAAGCAATATGTATCGGACCAGGCAACCGTATCCGTATAAACAAATGCATAAACGAAATCGCCGGACTTCACCGGATCGGCGAGACCCATTGCGGAAGCATTGTTCACATAGTAACCGTAACCGGTGCCGTTATCAACGCCCCAAAGCTTGTCAAGCTGAAGACCGTATTCACCCGTGGAGCAGGCAAATCCGGCAGCTGCGCCGCCTTCGAAATATGCCTCATGTGCACAGTACAGGGCATCTGCAATCGTCAGTGCGCCGTCTCCGTCCGTATCAGTAACGGTAACGGGCTTCTGCACCAGAACAGCATCTCCGTTTGCAACGGAAACCGTTACCTCCGTGTCATCTGCGAGAGCCACACCGCCCATCAGGGCAAGCATCACGCAGGACAGAACAACCATAAGAAACTTCTTCATGTGTCGTTTCTCCTTTCAAACAAACCATCTTTTTTCTTTATTCTTTCTAACTTCTTGCCAACCGGTCCGGCCAGCAGAAGGAGAAAAACAACATTAGAGACCGCATATATGACGGTCAGCGGAAGCGCCGCCGTAATTGCGGCAACGTAACCCGATAAGACGAAGGACCCCTCAGCCCAAAGCACCGTCCACACATCCATCGTGACGGAGTACAGAATGCCGGCAAGTGCACCGAAGATGCACAGGAGCACGCGATTCTTCTTTAGCGGCTTATATAGAAGCCCCGCCAGAAGTCCGATGATGCCCCAGGCAAACATCTGAAACGGCGTCCACGGCCCGTGCCCGAAATAGAAGTTAGACACGGCTGCCGACAACGAGCCGACAACAAACCCGGCCTCTCCGCCGAACGAAAGCGCCACGATAATCGTAATCGCCGTTACCGGTTTAAATCCCGGGACCGCGGCAAATACGACGCGGCCGATTACGGAAAGCGCAATCAATACCGCCAACACCATCAGTTCCTTTGCCGTGCTGTCCCGTCTTTCAAACGCATAGAAAAGCGGGATGCAGGATATGACTGCAATCGCCAGGGCAAGCCAGGCATAAAACCGTTCCCGAAATACCAATGCTCCGAAAAGCACAAGGGCGGGAATCAAAACCGCAAGAAGAAGGACCGTCAGCACTTTCTTCATAACGCACCGCCTTTGTTAAAAAGACAGAGTTCGGCAATCTCCTCGCAGGTCATGACGTCATCATAGTAACCGCGTGCAATCCGGCACGCAGGCGTAGTATAAAAGGCGTTTTGCGAGAATACTTCGCGGACCGGCCCCGAAAGCGAAACGTCGCCGTCGAAGAACAGTCCGACGCGGTCGGCAAGCTCTGCCGCCCACTCGGTATCATGTGTCACGGAAATAACCGTCGTCCCTTCCGCCTGAAGCGCCTTCAAAATGCCCTTCAACTCCTTCTTGTATGCAGCGTCAAGTCCCTTGGTCGGTTCGTCCAGAAGCAGAAGCTTCGGCTGCAAAAGCAATACCTTTCCAAGTGCGGTCTTTTGCTGTTCCCCGCCGCTCAGATCGTAGGGATGCCGGTCGAGGAACTCTTTCGTTCCGAGCTTCTCCGCCATCGTTTCAATCGCGCGGTCACAGTCTCCGTCCTTAAGACCCATCGTCTTACAGGCGAGTACCCAGTCCTCCCGAACCACATCGCAGACAAAGACATCCTTCGGGTTTTGCGGAAGCATCGCAACAAGCCCGCGGTTTTTCTCCCCGTCGCGATAGGAACGGATCGGCTTGCCGAACAGGCTTACCTGCCCCGCGTACACGCGGTTCGTCCCGAGGATAACCGAAAGAAGCGTCGTTTTCCCACTCCCGTTTCCGCCGAGAAGGCAGAAATGCTCTCCCTCGTATACCGTAACGGAAGTGTCGCGAAGAATGTCCTCCGAATGCTTTTTATACCGGAAGCGGGCATCCTTCACCGAAACGGCAACCGTCTTCTTTTCAGCGGTCTTCTCATCCTCCGCAGTCTTCACTCGGTCCGAAGACTCTCCTTCCCGGACAGCACGGGCTTTATCGAGCGACCGGATTTCGTTTCCGAAATGCGTCCGCAAAAAGCTTCGCCCCTCTGCCACGGAAAGCGGCGTTTTTTCTCCCCCCGCACATTTTTCAAGAAGCGTATAAAGACGGACAGCTGCCGGAAGTCCGGCGGCCATTGCCTTATACTCTTCTTTCCCGAAGAAAGTCCCGATTTCATCGGCCTTTCCGCTGTATCTCAACTCCCCGTCCGTCAAAACAAACACGCGGTCTGCCTCGGAAAGAATCTCCTCCATGCGGTGTTCCGCTATCAAAACCGTCACGCCGAGTTCTCGGTGCAGCCGCAGAATCATCGCATAAAAATCTCCTGCTGCAATCGGATCAAGCTGCGCCGTCGGCTCATCAAGAAGCAATACCTTCGGCTCAAGCGTCATCACGGACGCCAGATTGAGAAGCTGTTTCTGTCCTCCCGAAAGCTCCGACGTTTTCTTATGAAACCAGCCTTCAATCCCGAAATAAGCGGCCATCTCAGCCACCCTCGCACGAATCTTCTCCGGCTTTGTTCCGAGATTCTCAAGGGCAAATGCGAGCTCCTGCCACACAACATCCGCGACAATCTGACTGTCCGGGTCCTGCGAGAGATATCCAATCTCCGAAGCGGCAACTCTTGCATCGAGTTCCCCATACGGGGTTCCCGCGTATCGCCTTTCTCCGCTTAGCTTTCCGTACGGCGCAATCTCCTTTTTCAGGAGTTTAAGAAGCGTTGATTTGCCGCAGCCGGACGGCCCGTAAAGAATCGAAAAACTGCCTTCCTCAAGCGACATGCTGACATCACAAATCGCCGGGCGTTTCGCGTCCGGATAGGAAAATGTCAGGTTGTCAGCTTTCAGTATGTTCATCTCAATGCCTTTTTATCTATGGTATTTGCCATCGAAATCCTTCAGATTCGGGACCTGCGGACCTTCCACCGGATTGCCTCAAAAGCCTCAAAGGCGGCTGCCGCAAGCGCCGTCACGGCATAGCATATCAGTGCTGTCGTTGTCGCCGGGCCGTGCTTCGCGGAAAGAACCGGGTAAAAGGAAAATGCAAGGCGGCCGGTTGCCATCACCGTAAGAACACCGGCGTCCAATAGTATAAGAAGCACGGTTAATATCGCATCTCTATTTTTGAAGCGGTATACCGAATAAGTTGTCCGCCCCTTAAGACCGTAGCCGCGCGCCTTCATCGAGGAACTCACGTCACTCGCGTGGTCTAAGGACCACGTCACAAGCATCGAAAAGACCCTCGCACCGCCGGTAAGCCGGTCGCTCATCTCGCCGTTTCCGTATAAGCCGAGCTCCTGCTGGGTATCGCGCATCGACGCCGCGCGGCAACGAAGAAGCGGCACAAGCCTGAGCGAGGACGAAAGCAGCAGTGCGGTCTTCGGAAAGGTCTTTCCGAGAAGCGCCAAAAGCTTTTCGCTGCTCACGATCCGGTTGAAGATGCGGCACCAAAGAAGCACCGTCAGCACGCAAAATGCATTACGCACGCCGTATAACAGCGCCTCAAGCGTTATCGCATGACCGTTTAGGAAGAACAGTTCCGTCTGTCCGCGGTGTGAAAACAGCGGATTGATGACGATGATCAAAACAGTCAGAAGCGCTAACCACAATACAGTCCGTAATTTCGGCGGTTCCGGCTCCGCAAGAAGCAAAAAGAAAGCGGCCCCGGCAAATGCGGGAATCAGCAGAAGCGGATTTATCGAGAACATCGCCGGAATCGTAACGGAAAGAAAATAAAGCACCAAAACAGCCGGATGAATTCGCTCGTATGCCATTTTCCTCTCCTTTCCGCAAATAAAAAGCCCCTCATTTTCATGAGGGGCAACTGATAATCACACAGATATAAGCCTTGGAGCGAGTCGTGCACCAAAGCCTTCCGGCGATATATCGGCTGCACTCTCCCATGCCCAAGCGTGATAACCTGAAAAGATACGGCAGGTCTCCTGACTTATGATATAGCATACCTGCATAAAGGCACACCTTCTCGGAATACTCCAATGGCTATTGTGCCCTCTTCGTCAAATACAGTAATGGCGGTTGCTCCGGATTCTAACCGGATTCCCTATTAATCTACTCATCTTTACAACTTTCAAACCGTATCTTCCATATCGATATTCAATTGTCAACGAGTATAGCACAACTCCTCCGGGAATACAATTCTATTCTTTCTCTTTTTTCCCGGGCTCGTCCTTCTTATCTTCGCTCTTCTCTCCGAGCTCGTTGTCAATGACGGTACGGAACTGCGTCTCATACAGCTCGCGGTAAATTCCGTCCTTCGCAAGGAGTTCCTCGTGCGTGCCCTGCTCGGCAATCACGCCGCCCGACACGACAAGAATCTTCTCGGCCTTCAGAATCGTCGAAAGCCGGTGCGCAATGACGATGCTCGTGCGTCCCTGCATCATCGTTTCGAGGGCTTCCTGGATGGCATTTTCCGAAATCGAATCGAGTGCCGAGGTCGCCTCGTCGAGGATCAGGATCTTCGGGTCCTTCAGGATGACACGCGCAATCGAAATGCGCTGCTTCTCACCGCCCGAGAGCTTCAGACCGCGGTTACCGACCTGCGTATCATAACCGAGCGGCTGCGCGGCGATAAAGTCGTGGATGCTTGCCTTTCTGCAGGCCTCCTCGATTTCCTCCATGGTCGCGTCGTCCTTGGCGTAACGCAGGTTCTCGAGAATCGTGCCGTTAAACAGGTACGTTTCCTGCGTCACGACACCGATCTGCGAACGAAGCCACGTAAGATCCATGTCCCGAACGTCCACACCGCCGATGGTTACGGCGCCGCCGAGCACGTCGTAAAGACGCGGAATCATGTTGACAACGGTCGATTTGCCGGAGCCGGACGGACCGACAATCGCGTACATCGAACCGCCGGGCACGGTGAAGTTCACATCGGTCAGAAGAGGCTTTTCAGGGCTGTAGGAAAATACGACGTTCTCGTACACCACGTCCTTGTTCGCCAGGTCGGGCTTCTGTCCGTTCTCAGGCGATTTGATTGTAACGGGACGGTCGAGATAATCGAAAATTCTCGTGAACAAAGCAAGCGATCTCGTGAAATCCACGCCCAGGTTGAGGAGCGATTCCACGGGGCGGTACAGACGGTTTACGAGCGCCACGGTGGCAGTAATCGTACCGACGGTAAGCGCCGGATCATCGTTTCGAATCAGGAAATAACCGCCTGCAAGATAGATGAGAAGCGGCCCGATCTGGGTGAACATTCCCATTGCGACACGGAACCACCGTCCGGTCTGCGCTTCCTTCAGGGATATCTTCGTGACTTCTTCGTTCTTCTGAACGAATTTGTCATATTCCTTCTGCTCTCTCGTGAAGATTTTGACGAGCATCGAACCGCTGACACTTAACGTCTCGTTGATGATCTGGTTCATCTCGTCATGCTTCGCCTGGCTTTCGGTAACCAACTTAAAACGGGTATTGCCGACAACGCGGGACGGAATGATCAATAGCGGGATGACAAGCATGCCGATGATGGCAAGCTTCCAGCTCATCGAGAACAGCGCCACAAGCGTCGTGACCGAAACAGCCACGTTGCTGACGATGCTCGAAAGCGTTCCGCTGATGACCGAGCTGACACCGTTGATATCGGTATTCATGCGAGTGATGATGTCGCCCTGCTTTTCGGTCGTGAAAAATGCGTGCGGCATCGACTGCAGATGCTTATACATCTGGTTCTTCATATCGAAGATGATGCGCTGGGAAATCCAGGCATTGATATAGCTTTCAAGAACGCCGATGACCTGGCTGACGGCCACCGCAAGGAATGCAGCGATGCACAGCTTGATCAAGAGCTTCATGTTCGGCGTGACAAGCGCCTTATCGACGATTCGTCCGGTGATTACGGCAGGGAGCAGTCCGACTACCGCAGACAGAAGAATCGTGACAAATACAAGCAGGAACTGAAACCAGTACGGTTTCATATAGGACAGAATCCGAAGGATCAGTTGTTTGGTAACCTTCGGTTTATTGGCTTTCTCCTCCTCCGTCAGATGACCTCGCGGACCGAGGCCGTACATTCCTCCGGCCATGGGTGCCTTCCTTTCCGGCTGTCGCCTCTGTGCTTTTCTGTCAGGCCTTAGCTTTCTTTCCGGCCGCCTTCTTCGTGGCGGCTGCCTTCGTTACGGTTGTCTTTTTGGCCGCGGCAGCGGGCTTCTTCACAGCCTTCTCTGTCGTAACCTTCTTTGCAGTTGTCTTCTTTGCAGTTGTTTTCGCGGCCGCCTTCTTCGTCTCTTTCATGACAACGGATGCCGGAATGCCTTCGCCCTTATCCACGGCACGCCAGATTTCTCTTGCAACCTGCTCGGGAGTCTTCCCGTCGGTATCGACGATCTGCTCGCCCGGCGTGCTCGGTGTCTCGGCCCAGAAGAAGGAAACGGCTACTCTTCCGCCCTTTGCGTCAAAGCGTGCCTTTAACGTATCTTCGGAGCAGACAAGCCGGAAACTGTGAAGCTCGTAATCTTTAGAAGTAATGCAGCGGATGACTCTCTCTCTTGTTTCAGGCTCCGTCATGACAACCGAGGAAAATACGACATAATCGTATCCTGCCTCCAGATAAGTGGAAAGAAGGAATGCCATGTTGCGGTCTCCGTATTGCTGCCGGTTATCGCGGATGGACTCCGGATTCACACACCAACACCAGTCTCCGTCACAATATGCGCTGTTACTGTAGTGCTCGAATACACGCTTTCCCACGGTTGACTTTCCGACACACGGACCGCCGCTTATGATAATGAGTTTCTTCACTGCTTTATGCCTTCCTCTTCCTCAGATTTCCTCGTAAAAACGGAGCACACTCCGAAAACCATACTACCACGAAACCGCTTTCGGTTTCAACTTTTTATTCAAACTTCAGGAACAGTCTGATGACTCTTTCGGCGCTTCTCTTCAAATCATCTCTCGTGAGGGCACCGACCTCAAAGGCCCGCTCAAGACGGTCGGGGAAGCCGACAGGCATCTTCACGTCATTACCTGCCAAAACCTCCTTATAATGCTCGCCTCTGTTCCACCAGTCTGTCATCACGAGCCCGTTAAAGTGCCACTCGTTACGCAGAATCTGCGTCAGCAGTTCCTTCGATTCGGAACAGCGGCGGCCGTTGATCAGGTTATAAGAGCTCATGATGCACCAGGGATCGGCTTCCTTCACAACGATTTCGAATACCTTCAGGTAAATCTCACGAAGCGCACGCTTGCTGACTCTCGAGTCGCTGTATATACGGTTGGTTTCCTTGTTGTTGCAGGCGAAATGCTTCACGGTCGCAGCCACACGGTTTCTCTGGATGCCGCGTACTTCCGCTGCCGCAAGCTTACCGGCAAGAAGCGGATCCTCCGAAAAATACTCGAAGTTTCTTCCGCACATCGGATTGCGGTGAATGTTTACGGCAGGCGCGAGCCACATGAACATGTTGCATTCCTTAAGCTCGGAACCGGCTGCCTCACCGATTTGATCCATCAAAGCCTCATCAAATGTCGACGCCAGAAGCGTTGCGCACGGCCAGCAGGTCGTATAAACGCCGCAATACGCGCCGAGGCGGACACCCGCCGGACCGTCTGCCGTCATGAAGGAAGGAATGCCTGCCTCCGGAAGATTGCCCATGCCGAACGTATTGGCCATGCCGGTATTCAGCTGTCCGCCGAGAAGCGTCATCAACTCCTCATTCGTAAGGGAATCCAGGAATTCCTCAAGCGTATATTTGCCGCCCAGCTCAACGGGCTTTTTGATGCCCGGACGCAGGGGCTTGTTAATCCGAAAGCTCTCACGGGCACGGGTCAGCGGCACAAATCCGGAATCCTCTCCCTTTTTGACGCGTCCGATGATGCTGTAATCCGAATCGAAAGGCTCGGAAACCGGAAGGCTCTCCATCGTGCCGTCCGCTTTTCTTCTCTCGGGAAGCGAGGTCGGCGCCAGCGCATCCGAAAGCGTCTCGAGAATTCTGTCCTCCTTAACGTCAACCGTCCTGCCATACGGAATCAGGTCGCGTACGGAACGGCCCAGGAAGAACTTATAAGTCCCGCGCTCAAGCAAAAAGCTGTCCTTTGCAATTGCACCGAGATCGTCATAGCTGGCCATGGAGTTCCATGAGGCCCGAAGCGTCACATTTTCCGCTTCACCGGGCTTTAATTCCTTCGTTTTGGCAAATGCGACGAGGACGGCACTCGGCTTTCCGAGCCTGCCCTGCGGCGCACGCACATAAAGCTGAACGGCTTCCCGTCCGGCAACGGAACCGGTATTTCTGACGGTGCAGGTCGCCCGGATGCCGTTTTCATCTCCGGAAAGCTCGCCCGGAACAACCTCAAAAGTCGTATAAGAAAGACCGTATCCGAACGGGTACACGACATGCTCGGCCGCGCCCGGAATCGTCTCAAAATAGCGGTAACCCATGTAAATGTCTTCGTCATAAGGCGCATAGCGTCCGTTCTCGTGGAATCTCTCGGAGCTCGGATACGCCTCTAAAGTATCGGCAAATGTATCCGGCAGCTTTCCGGACGGATTTCCGATGCCGCACAGAAGCTCTGCCGCCGCCGTGCCGCCCTCCATGCCGGGCGCCCAGATCAAAAGCGCCGCATCCGCCTTCTGCTCCTTTAAGAACCGAAGGTCCATCATGCCGCCCACGTTGAGCAAAACAATTACGGTACGGAAATTCTCCCGAACCGTTTTGATCATCTTCTCCTCTTCGTCGGAGAGATAGAAATCTCTCTTCGGGAACACCTTTGCGGACAGCTCGTTCATCGAAAGGCACAGATTCTCAAAAGAACCGGTGTCCTCCTGCTCCTCGGCATCGTCCTGGCCGATGATCCACGGATTGACCTCGTCCTCGTAGAACGAAATCTCGGAACGGTCCCAGCCCTCGCCGCTGAACCGGCTGATGGAAACGATTGCCGTATCGGCAAATGAGGACGCCTCCTTAAGAAGCTCCTCCGGAATTTCCGGTTCGATGACCATGCCGGGCGCATAGCCTGTCTTATACTGCTTCTGCACATATTCGCGGTAGAAATCGCAAAGCGGCTCAAAAACCTCGTGTCCGCCGACTTCCTTCATGCCGTCATAAATATTCTTCGAGTAAGCGCAGTAAACATCGCCGCTTCCGCCGCCTCCGCGAACGTAATCAAACGTTCCCTTTCCGAGAAGCGCAACTTTTGTGCCTTCCCGAAGCGGCAGCGCGCCGTTATTCTCGAGAAGCACCATGCCTTCCTTAGCTGCATTCTTCGAAAGTTCTCTGTGCGCCTTGCTGCCTGTAACCCACTCCCCGTTCTTTCCTGCCGGAAGAATCGGTGTGTATTTGGCTCTTGCCCATCTGTCCATGCTTCAGTCCTCCTGATTTTCTCTTATTACGCGCAAATTACATGATTTCAAAACAAACCGTAACATTGTCGTCAAGCTGTATATCATCGGCTACGATGTTCATTCCGTAAGCGTTGTCCTCACAGCATGCCTCTGCAACCTTCATCGAACGGAAATTAACCGGCTCCGAATAAATCTCCATGGTGCCGAACGAATAGTCAATCGTCTGAATGGCGCCGAGCTTCACGCCGCTCGCTTCGGCAAGGATGGCAGCCTTCTCTTTCGCGTCACTGACGGCCTTCCCGAGCAGTTCGTTCCGGCAGGCTTCCGGATCGCTTACGGTATACTGAATCCGGAATTCCGATTTGACGCCGCTTTTCGCAAGCGCATACAGAATCTGCCCGAGCCTGTCGTTATCAAGCGGAAACTCAATCTTCAGCATCTGGTTAAAGCGGTATCCGACAAAGCGCTGCTTCCAGTTCCCGTCCTTGTCGCTGTAGCCCGTATACTCGGCATCCACGGAGAAATTCACGGTTTTCAGATCCTCCTCCGAAAAACCGCATCCGCAAAACGCCTTCTGCAGCTCCGTGCTCTTAGCCGAAGCCTCTTTCAAGGCCTTATCATAATCCTTTTTCACATCCGACAGTGTAAGCATCAGCCGGATGCGGTCCGGTTTCACGGAAATCCTTCCGCGCCCGGTCACTCTCATCTCACGCATGGCAAACCCCTTTCTCTCATTTCCGTGGAAAATGCAACGTGGTTTCGCATTTTCCGAAATCACAGTCCATTCGGATAACCCGGATCGCGCAGTCCACGCACGTTATTCAGCCCCAATTACCGAACGGGCTTAATGAATACGTTGTCCACGAAGAAATCCGCTCTTCCGTCGGTCTCAATGTAAAGCGCTGCGGAGTTCAGTTCCTTCGGAATCGGAACGCGTCCCGAAATCTTATTCCATTCTACATTGGTAGAACCATTTACTTTCGCAACTTCGAGAGGTTCTGCACCGTCTAAACCTACACGAATCTCCTTATCTGCGGTCTTCACGAACAGTTCGAAATCAACGGTATATCCGATGTAAGCGCTGACATCAAGCTTAACGGTTGCATCCTTTTCCTGTCTTGTGACGCAAAGCGAATGACCTTTGCCGTCAACGGACTCCTTATCCGTGATATAAAGGAACGGCAGGTGGCCCGCACCGCGGATGGCCGCGATGTTGGTCTCCTCTTCAAAGCTTTCTTCCTGCCCAATCAGTTCGATGCTGACATCGTCGATATAAAGCGGGCTGACCGGCTTCGGCTCCTTATCCTTCGTATTGAAGAACAGTCTGAGGGAATGATAATCGGTCGGCACCTTGTAGGAAACGCGAAGCTGCTTCCACTCCGCACCGCCGGCAACGGTCGCGATGCGCGGGAAGAAATCCTCGATATCCACGCTCAGGTTAATCTCATCGGACTCGCTGTATACCCAGGCACTGATCTGAATCGTCTGCCCGAGGAAATCCGAAATGTCGCAGGTGATGCCCATCCAGTCGGCGAAACGGGGCGTCGTGGTAAGGGAGGCTTTTCCGCCGTGCACCTTCTCGACCGTGTAAACACACTCGCCGAAGCCCTTCATCTTGAAGCCGTACGTATCGGGCTTCTTCGGTTCCTCGCCTTCGGGCGTTTCAAAATCATATACGCGGTCCGACATGTCTCTTTGTACAAACTGAGGCTCTCCGAGGTCTCCGCCGGTAACTGCATAAATGAGAGCATCATATGACATTTTCCTCGAAAGATCCTTACGGAACAGCAAAGGATCTGCGCCGCGAATCCAGGAATTGTCATCCGTCAGACCCCAGACAGTGACGGAGGTCAGGTTCACACCGTCCTTCTTTGCGGCAATCAGGCGCTCGAAGAAGGCCTTGTAGAACACGGCCTGATAGTATTCGCGGTTGATGTTCGTGCAGGTGCATTTGACATCAAGCTCGGTGATGTGAACCTCCGGCGCTGCCTCAGCATACTCATAGAGTGCCTTTATGTACTCATCGATATCATTGTTGTCGGAAATATGGCCCTGCATGCCGATTCCACCGAGAAGGCCCTCGCCGATGACACTGCCGTGGCCGTGTCCCTCTCTTCTGAGGTTCGCAAGAATCGCTGCCTTCTTGTCGGGCTGCCACTCGTTGTAATCGTTGTAAACAAGGACCGGCTGAATGGTCTTAAGAGCGGCGGCATCACCTGCGTCAACGCCGTACGCGGAAGCATACTGTGCCGAGTATTTCGCTACCGCCTCATTCGCATAGCGGAATGCCCAATAGATGAAATCGTCGCCGATGACCTGATACCAGTAGCTGTTGCGAAGGCCGGTTTCGGTTTTGTCCGCAAGCTCAATTGCCTCGTTGACGACGTCCCAGGCGTAAATCGTGGACGCATAGCCCTCGCGGTACATATATTCCACCAGAGAATGAATATAACTTTCAAGTCTCTTAAGCATCGTATCGCGGTCCACGAAGCAAACCGGATCAAGACGTTCAAAGAACTTCAGTCTCGGATTCTCCTTGAGTTTCTCGGGATCGGTCGGAATCGTAACCGGCTTGTAACCCTTGCAGAATGCTTCCTGAGCGCACTGGCTGTGCCATACCATGACATGTCCGCGCACCTTGATGCCGTTTGCTTTTGCAAAATCAAGCATCACTTTTGCATTCGGGTTGATGACAAAGGGAAGGAAATCCTCCTTCGCCTCGGGACTGTTCCATCCCATGTTGTAAGCGGGCTTGAGCTCGTTCGCGCAGGTCATGCTCGAGAACTCTTTCACAATCAGCGCCTCTTTATCCGGGTTGCCGATTTCGTTGTTTGTGAAGCGGTCGTGGATGCGCTCCACGGCGGTACCGATTCGAAAATACTCCCGATAAGTGTCTTTCAGTGTTTCATTTGCCATGTTTTCTATCCTCTCTGATTTTCTTGTAAACCATGCATGGTTTGACTCTTCTTAACAGCGTTCAACTCTTCTTCGAGAATTGCCTCGCCGGCTGTTTCGTCAACAGACGGCTCCTCGGCCGTCCCAATCTGCGCTGCAAGTTCTTTTGCTCTTTCGGCCTGAATCTGTTCCCATCGTGTCTTGCCGTCCTTCAGCTTCTCCGGCTGCTCCTTCGGCGGGGCTTTCGGCTTAGACGGTTTCAAAAGGTGGAAGGAACGCTCCTGTACGGGTCTGAAAAGACCGCATACGCACATGGAAACGTTGCCGGGCTGCATACGGCCACACTGGCATCTCCAGGCTCTAAACTCTCCGGAGGATTCCTTCCGGCCTCGGGAAAATGCTTCTTCCAAAGTTGCATCCGCAGATTCTTCAGCTGCTTTTGGCGCCTCGTCCTCTTTGGATTCCTCCGAATCATCCTCCTCCAAAAAGCCGAGGGCATTAATCTTAACAGGACGGGGAGCCGGTTTTATGTCGTTCACCCGCATTTTGACTGATCGCACTGTCTCAGGCGCTTTTCGCTCGACATGATAGCGGTATGCGCTTTCTGCCATCCGACACCCGACATATAAAACGAACGAAACCAAAGCCATGGCAATCATGCCCCAGACGAGCCCCTTTGAAAACAACACGGGGATTCCCGCCAGTATGCCGAGAAACACCGCCAGGGCATGGCGCCATCCCGCGCCCAGATACGGCTTGAAGGTTTTCCCGCGCCAAATTGCTTTCTCCAAAGCAGCTGCGACACGGTCATTTATCTTTTTGAAAAATACAAATTCAAAGAACACAAAAGCGTTCAGAACAAACAATTCCCAATCCATATTTTCCCCCTGTCGGATTGCACAAAAGCCCTATTCCAATCATACAATAAAGGGCGCGGAAAAGCAACAGAGCAACGCCAACAATACAACATATGACATATGGGAAGGAATAAAGAATATAAGATGATTTTTTACGCCCGGTTGGTACGACGGCGGGAAAATGACATCCTCCCGTACCAACCGGGCATCGGTGCGTGGTACGGGGACGGGAAAACACTTTCTATCCGTACCAAGTCAGGCAAATTGATGGTACGGCTGCCGGAAAATGACATCCTCCCGTACCAACCGGACATCGGTGCATGGTACGGGGACGGGAAAACATTTTCTATCTGTACCAAGTCAGGCAAATTGATGGTACGGCTGCAGGAAAATGACATCCTCCTGTACCATCCGGGCGTCGGTGCATGGTACGGGGACAGGAAAACACTTTCTATTCGTACCAAGGCAGGCGAATTGATGGTACGACGGAAGGAAATTGACACTCTCCCGTACCATCATTCTGATAAATGGCGACCCATTTCCGGAAAGAATCCGTTCCGTTTCCGGACAGCCCTGCCAATCTCCCGGCTTCTCTGACTCCGATTTCATCCCTCAGATACTGTTCAACCAACTGTACCTCAAGGGCTGGATCAATCTTACTCTTTCTGGACATAGAAATACCCCCAAGTAGGTTTTTATATTTCAGTGTCCTACTTGGGGGTAGCATATCACAATAAACTGCGACAGCCTTATATTTCTGTTTCTCCCATAAACTCTAAAACTCCGTCACGTCCATGCGGCACATTTTCCGTCCTTTGAGAAGGATCAGCGGCAGCAGCACCATCAGGTTCGAGACGGTAATGCCGATGAGACCGAGTACTGAAACATACGGCAGGTACTGCCCTCTCGGGATGTACAGCAGTTCGTTCATCATGAAGCTTGCGAGCATCTGTCCGGATACGCCGAGCATGATTGCGATGAAATCCATCGTAACAAGTTCGGCGGCAATCTTGCGGCGAATCCGACCCTTCGAGATGCCGAGCGCGCGATACACACCGAACTCATATTCCCGCTTGATGTACTGCCCACTGACAACCGAATTCAGCGTGACTGCGGTGATGACGGAAATCAGCAGCATGGCCGCGAAGAAAATCAGCTTGGCGGGCTCCATGTCTCTGGTCATTGCGTCCGCATAGGGAAACTCGATATTCACCTTCCGGTTTCCGCAAATCTGTTTCACATAATCATAGAGCACCTCGCCGGACATCGTATCGCTCATGATATTCACGCGATACAACTCCGCGCCTTCCGGTTCCTCATAGATGTAAAATACGACGTAGCTCCCGTCGTCCATAATCCCGCGAAGCGTGAACTGTTTATTCTCCGAAAGGTCTCCGATGCGCATCTTCGCGTTGTCGGCCAGGTTTTTACTGATGACCATGCTCATATCGGTAAGCCCGGTGCAGTCAAAATCGATCCCCAGATGATCAAAAGCGCGCTGCATGTCGGCTGCCGAATTAAATAAATAGCTCGTACTGTAAACATCTATTCCGATTGTCGTTTTGATTTCTATCCCCGGAAATCCCCTTCCGGTTCTGCCGAGAACAATCAGCTTTTCATCGCTTTCGATGTCCCGACAGAAGCTCCGCCAGTCCTCATAATCGGTGTCGGTCGGAATGGCTCCCGCGACAACAATCTGATCGTCAAGAACGTCAGCTTTTCCATAATACCACCAAAGGCTGCTGACATAATTGCCTGCCATCAGCATGCATGTCGTAAGCATCATCATGAAGATGATGATGGCTGCGCGGCCTTTGTTGTTTCTGACATAATATCCTGCCGAAAATGGCTTCATATCCGTACCTCTTAAGCTCTTCCCGTCGTAATGTTGCTGATGGTTCCGTCCCACATTTCCACCATCATGTCGACATCCGTCAAAACGGACCGGTCATGCGTAACCACGAGGACCAGCCTGTCCTCCGAATATTTCTTCAGAATCTTCATGACGTTAAATGCGTTTTCGTGATCCAGTGATGCCGTCGGTTCATCGGCAAATACGACCTTCGGGTCATTGATCATCGCCCTCGCGATAGCCACTCGCTGGCACTGTCCGCCGGAAAGCTTTGCCGGTTTCTTGCCGAACTCACGCTCCTTAAGTCCCAGTGTCCGAAGGGCCTCCTTCGCCTTTTCCGTAACATCCCCGTCACTGTCCGCTGCTGCCACGACGACGTTGTCTAAGGCGCTCATATACGGAACAAGATAGTGCTTCTGGAATATGAAACCGAACTCTCTGCGCCGAAGCTGTTCCTTCTCGCGGTCCGCGATTCCCGTGATGTCCGTCCCGTTGTAAAGAACCTCGCCCTCGGTAGGCTTTTTCAGTGTCGAAATGCAATACATCAGCGTGCTCTTTCCGGAGCCCGAAGGCCCGATGATTCCGACCAGCCCTTTGTCAGGAAGCTTCAAATCAAACCCTCCGAGCGCATACAGCCGCTCTTCGGTATCCATATCGTAAATCATGCTGATATTCTTAATGTCAAACATTTCCGTTCCTCCTAATCCTCCATCAAGTCGATGGTCTTTATGCTGTTAATCGAAATCATGGCCGGAATCTGAAGCGCGCCCACGATTACGGCAAATGCGCCGAGAATCCGAAGCACCTGGTCCTTCATGAACCATTTGACCGCCAGCCCCTTCGGAACAATCAGAATCGCGTTCATAGCTCCCATCAAAGCGATGGAAAATACGACGCCCAACACGATTCCCGCGAGAAACATGATGCCCATCTCCCGCATCAGCATCCCGTAAATCTCCCCTTTTGAATATCCGATGGAAGCATACAGGCAATACTCGTTCACGCGGTTTCGAAGGAATGAAACGTAGGCGACGACCACCGAGATGCTCAGGAATACCATCACGACCATCAGGATTCCGGTGATGACGGAATCAATGACCTTTTTGAAGCCGTTTTCGTACATTTCTCTATAATCCCGGATATCGGAAACGCTGTCTCCGTTCTCTTCGCTGACGGTGACTCCGTATTTGGCAGCGAGTTTTCGAAAATCCGCGCTTTTCTCATTACAAAGCACCACATATCCCCATCCGTTATTGAACGAGCCGCGGGGCGTTCCCATGCAGATCATTTCTTTCGAGCGGATGATTCCGACCACATGGAAGACCTCGCCGTAAGAATCCTCCCGGAACCAGTCCCCGACCTTCATGCGTCCGTTCTTCATAACCTTCTCGTCAATCAGAAGCTCCCCGTCGCCTGACGGCATGCGCCCCTCAATCAGTTCGGCTCCGAAATGCTTCATCACAATCGGCAGCTCCTCTGCCTCAAGCAGCGGAAACTCGTATCCGATTCCGCCGACAACACCGAAATACGGAGCTTTTAAAACCTGCGTATCATAGACCTTTTCCACATCCGGGTCGGCGTTCAGATCCGCAAAAAACTGCTCTTTTGCCTTTCTGAGTGCTGCGGCATACTCCTTTACATCCGCAAAGTCGGCTCTGTCCACGTTGTAGCTTGGGTTGTTGATCGATGCGAATGACATCTTCTTCGGCAGTTCAAAGGCAATCGGCTTAATGCTCTCGGTCGTTGCATTCAGGAGGAATGCCACGACATACATCGCCGCAAATGAGAGCGCCAGCGCCAGAATCAGGACGAAGCATATTCTTTTGTTGTTTCGTATGTATTTATTTGCTGAAAGACGGCTTTTCATTACTGCTCTCCTTTCCACATCCACCCGTATCATACAGGAAAATGCCACACAAAAAAAGTGACCGCAGTCACGATTTCCGATAAAAACCATGACTGCGGTCATATTCGTCGCATTTTCCATAGTTGAAGGAGGCGTTTATTTTGCGATAAACAATCCGTATTCCTTCGGGACGTGAAGCACTCCGGCACAGCGCAACAGATCTTCCTTCATAAAGAGATTCGGGAAAATGAACCCGATGGCTCCCTCGGGAAGTTTCGGGATGGAGTCCACCCTGATGGAACATATTACGCAGTCACCGACCTTCTGCTCCAAATCCGTAAAGTTACCAACGGTCATCGTGGCATACCGATAGGGCGCCAATTGAATGCTGAATCCCAGATAATACCAGGTCTTGGCCTCCACCGTATCCTCCAGTTTATCCACTGTGGTTATCTCCACACCGTCATTGACCAGATCCCGAAGCGTTGCTTTTCCGAGGATATACTTCTTTCCGTTATAGAAGTTTGTGTTTCACTCGTATTCCCCTTTTATTGTTATTTATATGAAAGCCGTTTCATAGTATCCTTCACGGCTTCATAATCTCCCGTAAAGCAGAAGGTCTGCATTCCGACTGTCCGGGCGCCGGCCAGATTCTGCTCAAGATCATCAACGAAGAGGCATTCCTCTCCCCTAAGGCCGTACTGCGCCAGAAAAGCTTCATAGATTTCCGGGTCCGGCTTCAGCATATGATGGTCAGCTGACACGAACACGCCGTCGAAGAAATCAAGCGGCAGGAACGGCGGAAAATACCGGTAAAAAGCATCGCTTGCGTTAGACAGCACATAAATCCCGTAGCCCTGATCTTTGACAAATGTGCAGAATTCCCGTGCGCCCTCCAGCGGCTTCATGCAGATGTCCCACTGCTCCGAACAGGCCTTAAGCGCCTTATGGAATTGCGCGGGCACCCTGACTTTAATCAGGTCATACCGGTCCGCGTCCTTGATGTCGCCGCGGTCACCCATCTTCCATTCGGGACCGTGAAACAGCTCCTTTCGGATCACATCCCGTTCCTCACCGGGGGAACAGAATTTTCCGAGTGCAATTTCCGGGTTGTAATCGAGAAGGACGTTGCCCATGTCGAGTATCACATTTTTCAGCATATCTTTATTTCTTTCTCCGCATCTTAAAAAATACGGCGATTCCCGGCAGAATAAGCACAATTGCAATGAGACAGATGAGCAAAGCCGTTTTCGAACCACGGTCATCTTGGGAAGTCTCTTTCTTTTCTTCCGCCCCTGCAGTAGGCGTAAATAAATGGGGCTCCCCGATTTCCGTTCCTCTTTCCTGATCCGGTGCCACAGCATCCTTCCCGTCCGGGTTCGTCTCTATGGCTGTCGGGGTCACAGTGATTTCATCCGTGCCGTCATCCTTTACGGTTTCAGTGCCTGTCGGTTCGTTTCCGTCTGCAGGATCAGTGGCTTCGCCGGTCGGGGTTGGTTTGTTTCCGTCGGCTGGCTTATCCGCATCGTCTGTCGGCGCAGGAGTGTCCTGTCCGGGTGTCAATTGGTTTCCGTCTGGTGTGGGCTGCTTTGAATCCGGTGTCGGCGAAGCGTTGTTCGGTGCCGGCGTATTTCCGGTCTGCTTTGCCGGCGTCGGATTATTTTGCACCGGTGTAGTATTATTCTGTTTCGGCGTCGGTGTGTTTTGCTTCGGCGTCGGTGTGTTCGGCTTCGGCGTCGGTGTGCTTGGCTTCGGCGTCGGGGTGTTCGGTTTTCCAATCTGAGGCTTCGCGTAGCCGTTCACCTCGAGCATCCGGTTAATCATCGTCTGCATCTCGGTGCGGGTTGCGTTTCCGTGCGGATCAATCCTTCTCTGATCCTTCGGGGCGCCGGCTTCTCCTTTTCCATCGATGATGTTATGAGTCGCGGCCCAGCAGACGGCTTCCCAGGCGTAGTCATCCACCTCGTAATAGTCGATGAAAGCATCGCTCCGCCCGAAATCGATTGCTCTTTTATAGCCGACTGCTTCCGAATACCGCATCAGCATGAGCATCAGATCCTGCCTGGTAATGTACTGCCCCACGCCGAAATAATCAGATGAGATATCCGGTGTTCCGACGGCAATCGCGTACTGCTGTCCCCATACAACGGCGTTGTAATACGCAGAGCCCTGCTTCACGTCCTTAAACCTGGTCGTAAGACCGGCCACACTCGGGCTGCCCGCCATCTCATAAAGCTTTTGCATGACCGCCTCACGTTTGACAAGCTCGGCCGTATTGCCCGCCGGCTCCGTCGGCTTAGGGGTCGGCGTCGGTGTTGCTTCCGCGCCGGCCGTCAGCGTGACAGCATCGTCAAAGCAGAGGAAATACAGATTGTCACCGCCGGTCGAGGAATCGCCGCCGTAATTGAGTGTCCAGGAATGCCCCTTACAGACCGCATATTCCGCCTTCTTCGTGCCTTCCCGATAGGTCTTCACAAGAAGCGGATTCGCACTGATGTCGAGCTTCGTGAAGGGGTTCGTAAAGGCCTGCAGAAAATGCAGCTTCGGGTTGTTTTTAAGATTCAGGCTGCCGATACTGTTGCATGCGCAATCCAGATAAAACAGCTTGGGGTTATTGCTGACATCGAGCTTCGAAATGGAGTTATAGCTGCAAATCAGCTTCTGCAGCTCAGGATTGTGGGTAACATCGATTGCCGTTGCGCCGTTATTGGCGCAGTTGTAGTATTGAAGCCCTTTGTTCCTGCTCACATCGATGCTCCCGAGGCTGTGATTGTCCCAGATGTCGAGGCGTTTAAGACTCGGACAGTTCGTGACATCAAGCGTCGTAAGATTGTTCCGAAAAGCATCCAGATGGGCAAGCTTCGGATTGTTGCCGAGATTCAGAGAAGACAGCTGGCAGGTGCCGCACATCAGGTGCTCAAGCTCCGGGTTCTGCGATACATCGAGTGACTTCAGCGGGTTCGTGTTGCACTCGATGTAGGCCATCTTCGGATTGTTTCTGACATTCAGACTCGTGAGCCTGCACTCGAAACAGTATACCCAGACAAGCTCGGGATTGGCCGAAAAATCGAGTGAAGTGAATTTGTTATTGGAACACCATACGCCGCGAAGGTCCTTGTTTTTGCTCAGGTCCCAGGTCTCGATTTCGTTAAAGGTGCAGTAAAGCCCCTGCAAGGCCGTGAAGTATTCGATTCCTTTGACACTCTTAATGCCTTTTCCGTCGCAGTGAATGTTAATCGTCAGGCTGATTTCTTCCGGGCTCAGAAAACCGTCTCCGTCACGGTCGTAATCGCGCGTTGCGATGACGCCGCGGAAGTTCGCATCCGGAAAATGCTCCTCGTCAATCGGAATCAGCTGCCCGTCAGATGCAGCCGCCGTTCCGCCTCCGCCCGAAAAGGCCGTCAGTCCGAGCACCAGCGCCAGCAGAAACGCCGCAAATACGCCGGACAGCTTCCGTCCTTCTTTCATTGTCCTCTCCTCCTCTTTCCTTACGCTATGACAAATGCCACGGCTCCCGCGAAAGCCGCTTAGTTTTGCTTCATTAATTCCCAAAAACTGATGGCGCTCGCAGCCGCCACATTTAAGGAATCCACGCCGTGATACATCGGAATCATGACACGGTAATCGCAGGCGGCTATGACGTCCTTCGGAAGTCCCGTACCCTCGGTTCCCATAAAGACCGCAAGCTTCTCCTGAGCCCTGATCTCCCGGTTGTCGACGCTCGTCGAGTCCTCGGTCAGTGCCATCGCAACGGTCTTAAACCCATATGACTGCAGCATTCTTACCGGATTGATGCCCTCCGATTCCGCGCGGCCTGCCTTTGTCCACGGAATCTGAAAGACCGTTCCCATGCTGACTCTCGCGGAACGTCTCGTAAGCGGGTCAACGGACGCGTGGGTCAGAAGAACACCGTCCATTCCGAGCGCCGCCGCAGAGCGCACAATCGCCCCGACATTGGTCGGATTCATTACGTCATATAATACCGTGATGCGCTTCTTGTCCCTGCAGAATTCCTCCACCGGGACCGCGGGCTTTCTTCGAAGCGTCATCCAAAGACCGCGAACCATCGCATAGCCCGTCAGCTGTGTCACGACATCGTGCCCGGCTGTGTAAATCGGGATGGAATCCAGCTTTTCCCTGCCCCAGATCCGCTCGATTGCCTCGAATACGGGCCGGCCTTCCGTCTCCATCCGGCCGGTTTCCAAAAGCATCGTAAGCGGTTCGTATCCGGCCTCTAACGCGCGTTCGACCACATAAGCGCTTTCCGCAAGGAAGATGCCCGTATCCGGCTCAAAATACCGGAACAGCTGGGCCTCGGATATCCTGGCAAATACATCGAGCTCAGGGGCATTGATGTCATTTATCTCAATCAGATTCATGTGAAATCAAGGTTCTCCGTTTTCGTTCGGTTTCATAGAATTTTACCATATACGGCGCGTTTAGTCCATAAGAAAAGCCCGGCGTTGCTCCGCCGGGCTCTTTAACTATGCCATTTTCCTCAGAAATCGCAGGTTCTGGGTGTTCTCGGATACGGGATTACGTCGCGGATGTTCTCCACGCCGGTAAGGTACATAATCAGGCGCTCAAAGCCCATTCCGAAGCCGGAATGAATGCAGCCGCCGTATCTTCTTGTATCTAAATACCAGTCGATGCCGCTCTTGTCAACGCCCATCTCATCCATTCTCTCGATGAGCTTGTCGAGATTCTCTTCTCTCTGGCTTCCGCCCATGAGCTCGCCGGCCTGGGGAACCAGAAGATCGACTGCAGCAACCGTCTTGTTATCCGGATTAACCTTCATGTAATAAGCCTTGATATCCTTCGGCCAGTCCGTAACGAAAACGGGACCGTTGAAATACTCGACAATGTATTTCTCATGCTCTTTCGCGATATCCTCGCCGTAATCGGGCTCAAACTCCCATTTAACGTCGGCCTTCTTGAGAATGTCGATTACGTCGTGGTGCTTGATTCTCGTGAATTTGGCATTCATGATATCGTTCAGCTTGTCCTTCAGTCCCTTCGATACAAAGCTGTCGCAGAAATTGATTTCCTCGGGGCAGCGCTCGCATACATACTTCACAATGTACTTAAGCATCTCCTCCTCGATATCCATCAGGCCCTCAAGATCGCAGAACGCCATCTCAGGCTCAATCATCCAAAACTCGTTTGCGTGCGTCTGGGTGTTGGAATTCTCCGTACGGAACGTGGGGCCGAATGTATAAATGTCACCGAACGCCATGGCAAAGGTCTCACCCTGCAGCTGTCCGGAACCCGTGATAAATGCCTGCTTGCCGAACAGATCCTTGTTGAAATCCACTTTTCCGTCGTCGGTAAGCGGAAGATTGTTCATGTTGAGGGTGGTAATCTTGAACATCTGATCCGAGCCCTCGCAGTCGGCACACGTAATCAGAGGAGTGTGGACATAGAGATATCCTCTCTCCTGGAAATAACTGTGAATCGCCATGGCCGCCACGCTTCTGATGCGGAATACCGCGCTGAAAAGGTTGGTACGCGGGCGAAGGTGTGCAACGGTTCTCAAATATTCTCTCGTATGTCTCTTCGGCTGAATCGGGTAATCCTCGGGGCAGTCGCCCAAAAGCTCAACACTCTTCGCCTTTACCTCAAAGGGCTGCTTGTGTTCCGGCGTAAGCACAACCGTTCCCACAACCTTCACGCTGGCTCCGACGCCGATTTTCGAGATGCTCTCAAAATTCGGGAGATTCTGCTCGTAAACCACCTGTAAATTTTCGAAGAAAGAACCGTCATTGATATTCAAAAACCCGAACTGGGACTGGGCACGGTTCGTACGCACCCACGCGCAAACGGTCACTTCTTCGGACGCATGTTCTGCTGTGTTTCGAAACAGCTCTCGTATTCTTGTTCTCATCTCATCTTCCCTCCCGGAAAAATAACTATGTTGCTATGTTAACATTTTTTGCAAATAAATCAATCTTTTTTTGCGGGAAATGCCGTTTCCGACGGCCATATCACATTTGCCACGGCAAAATTCTCTATTCCGCTATGAACATTCCGTACTCCTTAGGTACGCGAAGCACGCCGTTCACGGCATTGGCCCGCAGGACACCAAGCAGCGTTTCCCGCGGAATCTCCCGCATCCCGGACCACCCGGAGAGCGAGTATACATAGTCCGCCAGATCTTCTAAATCAGTGACCTCAAGAGCATCCGGATACTCAAATCTCTCGATTTTGGCAAATGCCACACCGAGCTTTTCGGCACCGTTTTGCAGGGTAAATGCCCTGTTCGCTTCGCCCTTCACGCCGTATGATGCGAAAAGCCCGCTCAGGTACTCCATGATGCCGTTCTCGCCGAATGTGGCACAGTAAAACTTACCGCCCGGTTTCAGCACTCTTCGCACCTCATTAAGCCCTCTTTTCAGATCCGGCACATGATAGAGCATCATATTTGCGATTACGATGTCAAAGGTGTCATCCTCATACGGAATATTCTGTATATCTATGGTCTGAAATGTGATGCCCTCATAATCCCGCAGCGTTGCCCGCGTCTTGGTAAGCATGCCTTCCGAAAAATCCGAAAGTATCAGTCTGCCGCATTTACGGATCAACTCGCCCTTTCCGGCCCACATGCTTCCGGTGCCGCAGCCGAGTTCCAATACGGTCATTCCTTCTTTGATCTCGTAGTGGTCTGTAATCCAGTTTCCAAACCCCTGTTTATTGACCGAATATTTATCGTGAATCGAAATCCGCGTGTTCAGATTGTCGGAATTCCGATACTGTTTCTTAACGGAAGCCGTATCATTTATCACCATTTCCTGCCTCACCTGTCATTCGCTGAAATCCGTATCCATTGCCACCTGAAGCGTGTATCCCGGTCATTCCATGCACAGGAACAGCCCCGTATAGCCTTCCTCTTTCTGAAGCGGAATCCTGGTATAACCATCCTCGAAAGAATACTCAACACTCTTTTGCTCCGGTATGCGGATTACATCCTTCGGACATTGCTCTGTGCGGATTCTTAACTCCCGATCACATACGGTGAACCGCTCTTCGATGGTTTCCATAACCTTTGCCTTCCGTGATATTACGTAATTCAGCATATGAAGAACCATGCCCTCCGAATTGCGCCGAAGCGTCAGCTCGCTGATTGCCGGCAAATCCGTTTTGATGTAAGGATTCGGAAGTAGATACCGGATGCATCTTTCCAGAATATCGCGGTAAACGGTATAGCCATACTCGCTGTACATGCGAAACGCCGGGAAGCTCACGCAGATTCCTCCATCGCAGCAAACAATGCCGGCATCCTCACCGGCCGTAAGACGCGGCGGTGTCTGCCGATGCGAGCAGAATTTTTCAAAGGAGCGTTCAAAATAAGGCTCGACAATATGTGCTGCCGCATTCTCCCCGCGGATGCGCTCGCCTCCGTCATACAGGACATGGTCGATGTCCGGAAGGTCAGGAAAGAAATCCTTGTTTAACCGAAGATACTGCTGCGCGTGACTGCTTTTGCCGAGATGAAGGACATTCATCGATGCAATTTGCGACCTGCCGCCCTGAAAGCCGGAAGCGCCTGTCATCAGAATCTTTCCGCCGCATTCCGCAAAACGGTTGATTTTGGCAACAGTCTCCGCCCCGAGCTGCACGGAATCGGGCAGAATCAGCAGCTTATAGGGATCCAGACTGTCATTCACATTCACAAAATCGAACAACAGGTGTAACTCTGACAGAATCCGGTACACGCCTTCTTCGCTCAGGTGTTTCTCCGCGCTGTCCTCCCCTGCTTTCGAGGGAATCATGACGGCAATTTCGCTTACCTTACCGGTATCTGTAAGCCACGGCTCCAGCGCCTCCAGCTTTGCAAATACTTCACCGATTCGCTCATACACGACCCGGTCAAGCGCACCGCTCGGATGCATCTGGTCCCCGACGCATACAGCCGTCCCATTGACTGCGCCGCGCAAGCACTCATACTCCAGCGCGACCGGGTGCCGCAGGGAGCCGAAATCCCCCCAGGCGGTATGGAATTTGCCATTCATCATGCAAAGCGGCGTATCATATTTGTTCAGATAATTCACTGCCACAGGAAAATGTGAATACCCCCATTGGTCACTCGGCAGCGATTCAATGTCGATAAAGTCAAAATACTTACGCTTCTCAACCGAGGAAGCCTCTGCATCCTCACCGTCGTCGAGGCGGTACGGCCAGGAGTTGAAGTACACCTCAAGGTCCTCGTCAAGCGATTTGATATATTGGTACATCGTCCTGCAAAATGCTGTCTCGCTGATCCGGTCAAAGCGCTCCACATCCGCAGGGCAGGCAGGATTGAGCCCGATTGCGCGCATATCCGCGGAGCAGGTCTTGCAGACGCATTTCTTACCCTGGACGATATCGATCCAGAAACCGTCGGGACGGTACCGGTCGTAAATCTCTTTGAATTCTGCCTTCAGAATCTCCTGATACTCCCGGTTGTTGTGGCATATATGACGCCAGGTATAAAAAGGACGCCTGCCGCTTTTGACGAGCTCCGGATCAATCGTTCCGATGATGCCGTCAGCATCGACCGTAAGCCATTCGGGGTGCCGATCCGCCCAGTCTTCGTTCCACGAAACGCACGTATAGGCAAGGGCACGGATTCCGTTCTCCTGACAAGCCTTCATCTCCTCGCCGAACAGATCGAACCTGAGGTTCGGATGCATGGTTCCGATTTTGGTGGGATAATAATACATGCCATGGTGGCATTTGGCAAAGATGTTGATCGAGTTCACATGCGCATCCAAAAGCATCTTTGCAAACGCCTCCGCATCGAACTTCTCACCGACACCGTCGATGTAGGGTGATGTGTGGAAATCAAGATGAATCTGACGCATCGGCAACTGCTTCCTCATAGTCGTCCTCCTAAGCCCGGTTGTCTGCTCAACGTTACTCTTTCACCGATCCGGTGAGCGCGTTCGATATCTCCCCTGCCTTCCGCTCAATCTCGCGGCAGATCGCCGTGCGCCAGAAGGCAAACCGCAGAAGGTCGTTTTTATTCTCCGTCTTCTTGACCAGAAACTCCTTGTAACCGTACGAGCTTCGGGACAGCTGATAGAGATAGACGTAGGGCATCGCCGCAAGGTCCCGCTCGGTCAACGGTGCATACTTCATGTACTCCCGAACGTAGGAGACGAAATCCGCGGTGTCAAAGGGTGCCCCGTCGCGGCATGCTCCGCCGGACTGAACGTAGGAGCGCATGATCTCCCAAACCGCCGGAAGTGATTTGGCTGCTGAGAAATCGATGATCGCCTTCACGTGGTTTTCTTCCCATACCAGCTGGCAAGCGGTGTAATCGCCGTGGGACGGCGTGTAGGTAATTCCCTCAAACCAGTGCTTCCACTGAGGAAGCCTGCAGACCAGTTCCTTTTTGTAAACAAGATCCGCGCGGATATGGTCAAGGGTGCGGAGCATGTTTACGTCCCTGATCGGCTCCGCGGAAGTTTTCTCTCCCGAATCCAGCACCTGCAGAAGCGCGTCAAACTTGGCGGCCGCATCCTCCACCGAAAAGCTGTCCAGCCACTTCTCGTCCATATCCTTTTCCATGGGATAGTCCCGAAGAAGTGCATGGATCATCCCGAGATACTTCGCACTCTCCGGCAGAAGTTCGTGCGGCAGATTATTTAAGTACGTCTGCCCCTCGATGTACTCCTGCACACTGATGATATGTCCGTCCTCTTCCGTGCAGACTTCTCCCGCACCGGTCTTTTGAAACCGCGCAACCGGAAAATCCCGCTTAGCAAGATACTCCGTCACCGCGGCTTCCCGCTCCACCTCCCCGCGGGAAATCTCACTCTGGTACTCCTTGAGGAAGAAGCTGCCTTCCTCACAGCGGATTTCATAGCAGTTGGCAGAACCCATGGGCAGTTTACGGCTTGCCGTCATTGTAAGCCCATACTGTCTCAGGATGTCACGAATTCGATTGTCCGTCAGCACACTCTTCTCAAGAGCCATCATTCCCTCCCATAATTTACAGTTCGTTCGGCTTTTAGGCGAGAATTATCGCACATATGGCATTTGCCACGTAAATGAGGAACAGAAACAGCGTCGTCAAAAATGTGAAGGTGAACGCCGGTTCCGTAACTTTCTCGCCGAATCCGATTTCCTGAAGATTGGCGATATATTCCCTGTCATTGAAAACAATCGTAAGAATCGGCTCGATTGCACAAAGCAGCGCAAAGGGAATCAGCGGTCTGACAGACCCGATTTTTCGGGCTTTCCGGTATAAGTGAATCATAAACCAAACGGAAGCAGCCAGGAGTATGCATGCCACCACAAGGATGACAATGCTGATTGCATTACCGGCCTTCTCGAAGGGAATCAGGAAGGAAGTGTCCATCACGCTTGACGGTCCGTTCGACGGATATTTAAAATCGTGGACTTTTGTTTTGATTGCCCCGATTGTGGAAAGAAAGAATATCGTCGCGCTTATTGGCCAGACAACAAGAGCGACTGTGCAGATAAGCAGGATTAAGCCTTTCATTGTTTTGTGCGGTTCTTCGCAAATCATTGTTTCACCCTCCTCATATCGGTCTCAGTTCGGACTGAAAAGCATGCTCACGGCTTCCTTCCACCCGCTGATGCGCGCATTCCGCTCTGCATCACTCATTTCAGGCAAAAATACCGTCTCACCGACTCCGTTACTGAGCTCCGACTCATCCGCCCAGAAACCGGTTGCAAGCCCTGCAAGATAAGCAGCTCCGAGCGCCGTCGTCTCCACGCAGGCAGGCCTTACCACACGCGTGTTGCTGATGTCGGCCTGTGTCTTAACAAGATAGTTATTCACGCTTGCGCCGCCGTCAACACGGAGCGTCCCGACCGGCTGGGATGCGTCCTGCTCCATCGCGGTCACGATATCGTTGACCTGGTAGACAATGGCATCGAGTGCGGCACGGATGATGTGATAACGGCCGACACCTCTCGTCAGTCCCGTGATGATTCCCTTTGCCTCGGGCTTCCAGTACGGAGCGCCGAGGCCGGTAAATGCAGGCACGATGTAGCAGCCGTTCGTGTCCTTTACCTTCTCCGCAAGTTCTTCGGTTTCTGCTGCCGACGAGATCAATCCGACCTCATCGCGGAGCCACTGCACAACGGCGCCGCCCATGAAGACCGACCCTTCAAGTGCATAGGTAACCTTGCCGTTTCGTCCCCAGGCGATGGTCGTAACAAGGCCGTTCTCCGACTGAATCGGCGTTTCTCCGGTATTCATGAGAAGGAAACATCCGGTTCCGTATGTATTCTTGATATCGCCGACGCCGAACGCCTTCTGCCCGAACAATGCCGACTGCTGGTCTCCGGCAGCGCCTGCAATGCGGATGCTTCCGCCGAGAAATTCCGCTGCCGATTCGCCGTACACTTCGCTGTTGCCGACAGGCTTCGGAAGCATGCCGACCGGAATGTTGAGCCACCGGCAGATGTCCTCATCCCAGGTAAGCGCGTGAATATTGAAAAGCATCGTGCGCGACGCGTTGCTCAGGTCGGTCACGTGGCATTTTCCTTTGGTCAGCTTCCAAATGAGCCATGTCTCAACGGTTCCGAAGAGCAGTTCACCCTTCTCGGCGCGTTCCCGCGCTCCCTCCACGTGGTCGAGAATCCACGCAAGCTTCGTCGCCGAAAAATAAGGATCGAGAACAAGCCCGGTCTTCTTTCGAATCTCTTCGGAGCGTGATTTCAGGCGCTCGCAGTAATCCACAGTCCGCCGGCACTGCCACACGATCGCGCGGTACACCGGACGCCCTGTTTCGCGGTCCCAGACAATCGTTGTCTCCCGCTGGTTCGTGATGCCGATTGCGTCGATTTCCTGCGCCGTGATGCCGGCCTTGCTCATAGCCTCCACGGCAACTCCGAGCTGCGCCGACCATAATTCCATCGGGTCGTGCTCGACCCACCCTGCCTGCGGATAGTATTGCGTAATCTCCTTTTGCGCGACGCTCACAATCTCGCTGTCGTGATTGAAAATAATCGCTCTTTCGGATGTTGTTCCCGCGTCAAATGCCAAGATGTACTTTTCCATAAAACCCATTTCTCCGTTCTGCCCGGTATCGATTTTGAAGCGGCCTGCCGTTATTCCGCGTCGCATTTGCCATTTGCATCAGCACCCGCGATGGGAGTTCCGTCCGTTTGCAAAAAGGCGAGAATGTCCTTCCAAACAGTCTCCTTGTCCCGCTCGCGTAAAATCTCATGGCGCATGCCTGGATACCGCTTTCCTTTGGTGTTTTTGTAGCCCTGCTTTCGAAGAAGCCGGATGGCATCGCCGAGCTTCTGCTTTGAGATGGCGCACGGATCGTCCGCACCCGAGAAGAACCGGATCGGGAGGTCTTTGTTGCGCGGGGTAAAGCCGCCCTCCGTGTAGGTTAAAATCATCATCTCAATCAAAGCCTTATAGCCGTTCAGGGTGAAGTGATAACCGCACAGCGGGTCTTCGTTGTAAAGGCGAACCTGCTCCGGGTCGGAGTTGGTCCAGGCATACTGCGTGTGCTCCTTCGCAAATGCCTTTTCGAACCCGCCGCCGACGATGAAGTCCACCGTTTTCGAGCGTGCACGGTCTCCCCGTGTGGCAATCAAACCCTTCACAAGTGCGAGCCCGGCCTTTGCGCCGGTTGCCTTCGACGGACAGCCGAGAAGAACGAGCTTATCGATTTCGTCGTCGTGCTCTCTGAGATAACACCGCGCGCACAAGGTCCCCATGCTGTGTGCAATCATCGCAAACGGCAGGTCGGTCCGCCCGGTTCGCTCGGACGCGTACATTTTCGCCGCGACGACCATCCCGTGAATGTCCGAAAGCATCGCCCGATAGCCGCCCTCGTAAAGATATCCGAGGTCCTCCGGACTCCGCACGCTTCCGCCGTGTCCACGCTGGTCGAAGATGGTCACGATATACCCTTGCTCCGCCAAAAACCGCACAAACTCCTCATAACGTCCTTTGTGCTCACACATGCCGTGAACAATAATCGCCGCCCCGCAGATATCTGCTACATCCTCTGGTTCCGCCCGCAAAGCAGAAAGCGGCAGCCCGTCTGCCTCCGAAATATGCTGAAACTCTTTCATCAAAATATTCATACGCACTCCTTTCACCTGCAATCCCTACTTCTTCGTAAGCGACAGCGATTTCACCTGCGGTCCGAAGCCCCAGGCTTCCTTGATTTTGCGTTCACCCTTAATCACAAGCGTATCCCGCGCAAACAGGAATTGTTCGGCAAATACCGGCTCGGGCGCCTTGATGCCGCAATCGGCAAGCACCTTCGTCACCTCGCGAATCGCCCACGAAGTGACATACTCTCCGCGCTCAAAAATGCCGAGCCACGAACTGTGATCGCAGATTAACTCTGTCGCCACATCGAACAGCTTTTCAATAGCATCTTTCTGCTCCGGTTTAAGACCCGGGATAAGTGCCGCAGACGGCCCGCGACCGATGTGATCGCTGCTCCACTCTTCGGTGGAAGCAGACTCCCAGAACGTATTCAGGTATCCGTCGAAGGCGCTCACGGAAATCGCCGCGAGATACGTCTCGATGCATCGAAGCACGTACCCGAGCCGCGCGGTCAGCGTCACGTTTCGGAATTGTTCGGCGATACGAATAATCTCCTGATCCTCCGCTGAAAGCCTTTCCTTCGCAAAATTCCTCTGCTTCCATCCAAGCTTCACCATCCGACTCTCTCCGTCAGTGAAGTGACATCTGAGGTCGATGCGGGAGCGGGAAATGCGATAGTCCAAAACATCGACATACTCCCAGCCGGAAAGGCTCTTCATCACGCCCTGCGCACGGCGGAGGCACGCGTCAAGGTAGTCTTTTCGGGTTTCCACGGAACCGAACTGATACGCGGGCCCCATGTCGGATTTCAGGTGATCGGAAAGGTTAGTTAGGAAGAACACTTCTTCTTTGTGGTCCTGCGGGTCTTTGTGAACATCTGTCACCGAGTGGACCTCTGCCCCCATCCCCAAGGGGCCATCCCAAATTTTCGCGGCCATCCTTTCGGGTGGGCATTGGAGCCGCACGGTAAGGATCCGGACGAATGTCATCAGAACCGGATATACGAACATGAAGAACAAAAGCGCCCCGAGGAAAATGTAAAACAGCCCCCGGTACTCATAAAACAGGAACCATACGCCGCACATCACGGCAATCACGAAAAGCGGGACCATTTCAAACCAGACCCGAAGCATCCTTTCATCCACACCGGCGTGGGGATTCTCCGCCCGCTCTTTGCGCGTTTTATACTTCACAAAGGCAAGAATAAGTTCAAACACAATCGCCCAGATGCCGATGCTTAACAAAACGGCTGGCAGGCTGACCTCACCGACTGCGCGAATGACAATCGCCGTGAAAACGAAAACAACCGCCGGCAACACGGTAATATAGACATGGATGAGCATTGCGCCCAGCGAATCCGGATGATTTTCGGGATTTTTCGCGGCATAGAGAACACAGATAGAGAACGTCATGCCCGCTATCCATGCAATCAAAATCAGGAATATCCATAACCAATACACCGCGATTCTCCTCCGCAAATTCTTTCTTCCCTTGACGATATTCGGAACAACCGTTACTTATCGCCTGGCCCGGCGCGAATTATACGCCCCGGATATAATTCCGAATGAACGCAAGCATGCGCTCCTCTGTCTTTTCGGGATATGCGAAGCCTAAGCTTTCGGCAATCGCATTCCTTTCTTAGTTTAACAAATTCAAATTCTCTTGCTCAATTATATTGCGAGTTAGCTTCCGTATCATCCTACATTCAAAAGATTCATAACCATCATAGTCATAATATCTTTTTCCTTCGGGTCGGATTCAGCAATCATCAGCGTGATAGCGACAAGCGCACCTTCACTTATTACCTTTTGATCATTTTTAATCAATGCATTATTGCGGTTCAAAAACTCAAGGAATAATGATGCCGCAATTCTTTAGCAACCATCGGCAAAAGGATGATCTTTTATCATGAAATACAAAAGATTGGCCGCTTTCTCCTCTAACGAAGGATAGACTTCTCCGCCGAATACATCCTGATAAACAGCCGCAAGGATACCTTCAATCTTTCCTGCTTCCCTTTCGACACCGAACACATCTGATTTGAAGCTTTCCTCCATGCGGTCAACCATAGACCGGCAGTCCTCATAAGTAATTCTGTATGTCGGCTGTTTTCCTTCAGGTTTTTCCAAGGACTGATGGTCATATTGATCCAGAAGCTGAAGCGCCTGAGTATACATATTTACGGCTTTTAGCACATCATCCGACTCCGCCTCAATAGTGTTGGCCAGCATCCGCGCCTGAATTTCTACAGTCTTCTGTAATGCCTCCAACCGTTTGTCATTGATTGCACAGCCCTTTATGATATAATCCTTTAGAACCTTATTGGCCCAGCGTCTGAATTCGATACCACGTTGAGACTTAACGCGATATCCGACGGAAATGATCATTTCAAGGTTATAGTATTCAATATCTCTTTCAACATTTCTCCCGCCCTCATTTTGAACTGTCGCAAAATATGCGACAGTTGAATTATCTAATTCTTCCTTCAATGCATTATTGATATGTTTGCCAATTGTCTTAACATCTCTGTCAAACAAGTCTGCCATTTGGTTCCTGCTTAACCATACAGTATCCGTACCAACTTTTACATTGAGTTTTACTTCTTTGTCCTTGGTCTCAAATATAACAATTTCGTTCTCTTTCATTATACTCATTCCCCTGTCACTTTTCGCTGATGCCATTCTCGTCAAGCTTACGCTGCATCTCTATATAATATGAGAGCAATACATACGTCAATAGTCCACCTAATTCAAATCTTCTTACCTAACAAGATAATAAAATAAGTATAGCACAGTAATGTTCTCCTTGTCACCAAAACATTTTCTCTGGTCTCGGCATTGATTGCCTCGAAAGAAGTGTAGCGTTGTTCTTTCAGTTTCTCGACAAGATGTGTCTCCAGATACCTTACATGGTTTTCCAAGTTGGTTTTCCTTTCTGTTTCCTATGCGGTGGAGGAAGTACGATGACTTCGTACAGCCTTTGGAAAATGTCAAGTTAACGTTGCACTTTTTGCATAATTACAAAAATCTGCATCGTTATCAGGCGTGTTTCATCGATAAAAAGGAGAGCCGATTCTGAAACCGGCTCTCCCATGAAAACTATTCACATTTTCCATAAATGCAACTACTTCAGTTTCCACTTCTCCTTCGCTTTTCGCAGCAGGAGATCTATTGTGTCCCGATGGCGTGTAACCGCTTTGCTGTCTTCTTCGTTTACGGCACTGCCGTCTGCGTTGACATAAATCTGGTAGTCTCCCTCATCGGTATAGAGTATCACCCCGTACTCATAACCGCTGAAGAACTTCGGCCAGATGATCAGGCAATCGGTGAACATATTGTCCTCTGTCGCCGGCATGCCCACGCTCAAATTGCCGGTGAACGTAAAATAATCCGGATATTTTACACCATAGTCAAAGTCGTCCGCATCCGTATATACGTAGCACATCGTTACCTTTGCTCAATTATTCTGAAATATAATCGTTGTTGCACTTTATTCGTATTTTGTGTAACAAGGGGTTGCTTGCATTATATTCAAATATTCCGTCCAATTCTATCGGTTTATATCAAAAATATCACCAAATACCTCATTGGCAAATTCCATTGTGTCTACTATCTCAGAGTGATACTCTAAATATTCCACTTGTTTTTCCGTATCCAATAGGGTTCCATGTTCATCAATATCAAACTGAGCAACAACAGTCCCCCCACGTTTTTCCTGTATAGTTACCGTCGTATCAAATCCACCGGATATAGTCGGGTGTATGTTAAGTGTTATACGATCTTTAAATACTGTAATAAGCCCTCTGGGGCTAAATATTCCATCAGATCGTTTTGCGTCAACATACTCATTTTGGTGCGCATTTCGAAAAGCCTCATCGTTTGCCAGTCTTTCTTGAAATTCTGCGGCTGCTTTTTCATAAGGGGCAAATTTCTTTTGCTTATATATAAAGCATCCGCTCAAGTATAAGACTAAGATAGCAAGAACAATGAGAACAAGTTTAATAATTTTTTTAGAATCCTCCATTTTTCAGCTCCACCTTTCCACAAAGTTATAGCCTACTCTACTAAACTTTTATTTTCTGTATCAATAGCCCTACAGCATTTTATCTTCGGGTTATGTGAAGCATTGGGGCATTGAAAGATATGCACTCTCGAGAATTCCTGTAGCATAATAAGATAGCTCGTATAGTAGTACCAATATTTTTCTGCTTCCACCGACACCTGCTCCGGAATTAAACCCTAATATAATAAGCCAACTTTTTTGGTTTGCTTTGGTAATACGGTTTTCCTTTATCCCGCTCTCACATCGGTGCCTGTTCTTTCTCTCCTCTCTGCTCCTTTAAGCATACATTGGATTACTCGATACCGATACTGCTTATTCGTCCCGAATCTGTCCTATTTTTATATTGGAAAACGGCACAGACAACAGATAGATTGCTGCCCAGATTCCTGCCATCGTCACGGAAAATGTGACAGCCGGGAACTGCGGTGTGTAGTTCATTGCATTTTTCACAATGTACTGAAATACAAGCCAGAACAAAACCATGAAATAGCCGGAGATCAGAGTTCCTGCGGCGATCATAATCAGTATTTCAAAGCGGAAGATGCTCTTCCGATCCGCTCGCCGCATTCCGATTGCATCCAGCATATCATAGTACTTACGGTTCCGGCTGCGATAGAAACTCCATAAATACCCGGTTGCGCAAATTGTGGCGAATACCGCCGCGCCCCCGAGAATCAGAAGAAGCTTTTGTGCGTGGGACAACAGCCAGCCGAAAATACAGATTTCGGTTCCCGCCTCTGTCAGCGCTCCGCCTTCACTTATGATTGTTTCGCTATCCCCGTGATTTCTTATGAGAGCACCGAAATCACGGATGCTTTCCGTCATTGCCCGATAGGAAGGATAATAAAATCGAACCGTCCCGCTCTCCACTTCAAAACCGGCTTTATCCTCATCTTTCAGCCAGGCCCATATGTGTTCCGTATGCGGATCATCATTGTTACCCTTCTCGCGGCGGTTTAATGCCTCCGTTCTGACGATTCCGCTGATATGGTATTTTTCCAGAACCGCTTCCCCGGAACTGACTCTTCGAAGGGTTATTGTCTTTCCGGGCAAATCCTCCGGGTTGTCCGTTATCTGAAATACAGAAATCAGATATTCATCCAGAAGGATTTCGCCCGGCTGTTTCGGCAGGTTTCCGATGATATCATCTCCTGTTTTACCGGTCTCCCGCCAGTCAGGGTATATCTGATACGTTGGATCATAAAGCCCGATCCGCAAAGTAGAGTCTTTCCCTTTTAAATCCTGATAGATTTCCTGTGCGATACCCGTATATACTTCGGCAACACACTCTTTTCCTTCCACTTCCAGTACCGTATCGCCGGAAGTATAACACCCGTCATATTTTCTGGCCAGCATGGCAACGGAAGCCCACATTTCTTCCTCCGCAAGATTCTTCGAAAAGGGCTGACTTTGATACCAGCCTTTTTCTTCCACGCTGATCAGTACCGACGTCCCCGTTTGGGAGGAATCGGTATTCTTATCGATGATTTCTTTACATTTTTCTTCCAGTTCATCCAGCCCGGTTCCCGGCATAATCGACCGATAGCGATAGCAGGCATTTATTTTCCCGCCCTCCTGAGTGTCCCGGTATTCGGAGAAGGCCCCCACTACCAGAACATAACTCAAAATGAAAACCATCAGACATGTAATACCGATTATGATTCGAACGGCAGATTGTTTCCCGGCATGAAGATTGCGAACCGCTGTCTTCACTCGATCAATTCTCTTCATGGCTTGCCCTCCATGCTTTTCGAAGCGAACGCAGCATCAATTCCAGGTGAATCAGCATCAGCAGAAGAATCAGCAAAGGTGAAAAAAGCGGCATGCCGATTTCCACACCCATAATCCTATGCATGTAACTGTTAATCCAGGTCATTGCCGTCCCCGTATACAGACTCGCGGCAACAAAGATGACAACGGACCGCACTGCAAAAAGCCGGAAAAAAAGCCCGAAAATACTGCTGCGGCTGCATCCGAGCTGATCCAGCATTTGAATAAACCTTTCCCGTTCTTTCAGTTTCATTTGGAATGAATTCGAAATGGAGTTCAGTAGAATTAACCACAGAAGAATTGCCACAACCGCGAAAGCGATACGACAAAACAGCATGATCATAAGATAATTGTCAATGACTGCGTTCCATACATCTCTTCCGCTGATGACGGAGCGGATCTTAATCCACCATATATGGTCCAGACAATCCAGATTCCCGGTCATCCGGTCTTCCGAAGACCAGAACGAATGAAAGCCCATGCCTCTGAGGCTTTCTTTGTCATCTGCAGTATATCCGTTTAGTTCAAATGTGAAGCTTTGCTGATCGAAAATTCTATGAATGCAGATATCCCCGATATGATTGATCCTTACGAAGAAAGAAATGACCACCAATACACACGCCAACAGAACGGACTGCATGAAAAAAGAAAGAAGCCATTCCGTTTTGCCATGCACCGATTCATTTTTAATCAGTTTCCACAGATCTTTTCGTTTCATCACTCTTAATGCTTCCATCCTGTAGCGTAATAATCCGATCCGTGTTCCCGGCATCTTCCCGGTTATGGGTAATCAATACCACCGTTTTTCCCATCCGGCATTGTTCCCGAAGCAGATTCATAATTATCTGCCCGTTTTCATAATCCAGATTTCCGCACGGCTCGTCAGCAAATACAATCTGCGGATTGTTGATAATCGCTCTCGCGATACATACCCGCTGTTTTTCTCCCCCGGAGAGCACCTTGACCTTCGAATCCTTCTTATGCAGCATCCCGACCTGGTCGAGTGCTTTTTCAATTCTTTCCCTGCGTTCCGTTTCCGGTATCCCGGCAATCATCAGAACGATTTCCAGGTTCTGGTAAACCGTATATAATTCTTCCAAAAAGAAATCCTGAAAGATAAATCCGACTGTATTGCATCGGTAATCCGAACGCTCATCATCTTTCATTTCATAAATGGATTTATCCCCGATTCTGACTTCTCCTTCCGTAGGCGTAAGCAGACCGCCCAACATCTTCAAAAGCGTGGACTTACCGCTTCCGGAACGTCCGACGATGCTCAGAAACATTCCGTCCTCCACGGTCAGGGAAATATCTCTGACTGCCCACAGTTCTCCGGACGGTTCCGTAAACTTTCGACTCACATGACTGCACGTGATCATTTTCCGATTCCTCTTCGCTGTTGTTTACTTCTGCTTTTGAAACTGAATGTTAATCCCATGGTGCATCGTCGTAATGGTTTTTCGTGCACTGTCATAGCGGATGATGATTCCGAACGGTGCATGTATGAAATCATAGTTATATTGGTTCGTTCCGACTTTATCCGCCTCAATATTGGAAAAACTTATGGCGTTGTCAACAAAATCCGAATTCAAATCTGTCAGCCGAAACAGTTCCCCATCCGACATGGGCGTATATGGTTCCGTTCTGCTTTTTTCTACCCTTCGGTATGCCTCAATCATAGTTTCCTGATAATAGGCATTAAGATCAATGTTAAAGAACTGTATGGTCTTACCTTTCACCACAGCATATGCGTCGGGGAACTTGGTATCGTTCACGATTACATACTTGCCTTCTGCGATATCCGATCCGCCCCCACGCGTAAGAAAATAGACGATGATGGGAGTGACTACTAATAAAACTATTATCAGCAAAACAATGAGCTTTTTCTTCATAAACATTTCCCCTCTCCGTTGTTTCATTTTACTTTTATTTTCTGTAACAAAGGTTTATTCCCATTTTTCTCCGAACAGCAGAAAATCAAACAAGTCGATAGTCAACACTCCGTTTTCATCATATGATGGCTTCAAGCCATTCTTTGCGACAACAATTTTCTTAAATGAATCATCAATGTAGTACAAACTCTTTTTTTCCTGTAGTTGCTTTTCGGGATCAGCCATAGATAAGGCAGACTGAATATAGTATTTCCGACCGCCTTTTGACGCAATAAAATCTACCTCCAACGCCTTCTGCGCATATATCGCCTTTCCGTTAACATCGATGCGATCCGTCTTCTCACTTACATTCACTTCTCCGACATCCACATTGAATCCCCGGAATCTGAGCTCGTTGTAAATGATATTCTCCATAATGTGCGGCTCTTCAATCTGTCGGAAATTCAACCTGGCGTTTCTAACTCCGATATCCTCAAAATACAGTTTAAAGGGCGATCCGATATACTTTCTTCCCCTTATGTTATATTTCAAAGCCTTGGAGACAATAAAGGCATCCTCAAAATACCCGATAAAAGTATTGATCGTGTCTTCCGATATGTCCTTTTTTACAACACTTAAAAACGTGTTTGCAACGCGCTTGCTGTTCAACGGACTTCCAATCATTGACGCAAGAATATTGAAGGTATCTCCCAATTCGTTCTTTTTCCGCAAACGGTTGTGAACAATAATATCCTTAAGATAACTTTCCTCGCAGAGCATCCGAAGATAGGATTCTTTTTCTTCCTCACTAGACATCTTCGCTACCAGCGGGATCCCACCGGTAACAATATACTCCTTCCACGCCACAGAAGCATTTACTTCACCGTCTTCCCCTTCCATATATTCGGAAAATGTCAGAGGAAGAACATGCACCACAGTACCACGACCTTTAAACTCTGTGGCAATATCAGACGAAAGGAATTTGGAATTAGACCCGGTGACATAGACATCATAATTATTATGTCGCAGAAAACCATTTAAGGTACTGACAAAATTCTCCAACATCTGCACTTCGTCCAACAGGAGATAATATGTATTCTCTTCCCCGGTCATATCCTTTATATATGCTCTGAATTTTTTAGCGTTTACCAGGAATGTCCCGTTTTTTTGCCAAATCCTCGTTTCTTCTGTCGGATAATACGCATCCAACAAATCAATATCCTCATCTGAGTCAAAAGCAAATCTAATGATATTCGTTTTAGGTACTCCGGATTGAAGCAGATAACTGTAGTATAGTTGATTCATCAGATAGGATTTTCCGGCTCTTCTGGCACCTGTTATCACCTTTATCAACCCATTCTGCCGTCTTTCAATCAGCCTGCTTAAATATCCTTTTCTGCTATACTCCATATTCTAATCCCCTTTATGCAAAGTCTTTGCACTTTTCCGATTAGATTGTATCATAAGCGCCAGCGATTAGCAATACATGAAATCATGCCTGCCCTTGTTACATCTTTCTTTCATTTTCTGAAACAAGAATCTGTATCATTTTATCTTCCGATACACCGCACTATACCGGAATCATAGGAATACTAAGCCCCACCAATCTCCGCTCCAAGAGCCTTCAGTTTGGCGTAATACTTATCTCGTTTCGCCGTGAACATAGTGCCGATTGCTGCCGTGTTCAACCTGACGCGATACCCGGCTGTGCATGCTCCGAGTGCCGTGAGCGACACGCATCCGCCGCCGTCCACACCGATGATTTCCACCTCATCTACGGACTTTTCCTTCAGGAAAGCGGCAAAGGCAGGAACGGAAAATGCATCGCCTTTGTATTTGTCGAATATATACTCCGACTTCATCAAAAGGCCTTCTGCAAGTTCGGCTTCCTGCGTTCCGGCAAAGCATTTCACCGGTGCCAGTTTGTTGATGAAATTGTTCTTCATCAGATTACGAATGTAAACAATGAGATTGCACTCATTCTGTTCGATAACGGAGTTAACTTTCGCAAGGATATCCTCCGGATACGAAAAGAACTTTGCATGATCCTTTCCGACGGTGACCTCCTGCATGTCCAAAACCAAAAGTGCTTTTGCCATAACTTAAACTGCCTTTCTTTTATTCGTCTTTATTTCCATGCGGATAACTGCAGAGAACGCTGTCCAAATACTTGACGCCGCAAAAATATTTACAAATGGAGAAGTTTTTGACCGCACATTTATGAACGGTTGTATTTTCCGCCTCATTCCACGGACAACTGACCTGATTCCATCCAATGTTTTCGCTGGTCAAATCAATGTCCATATTTGCGCCTTGGAGTTCCCTGACATTATTCTGAAGCCCATTCTCCGGGAAGATTTCGTTCCATAAATCTTCGTGGGATTTAGTAAAAAGCTTCGGTTTTTCTTCTGTGGAGAAATATCTCAACTCCATCGTTTCTGTGAAGTCACAACAAAGCTCACCCCCGATCGGCTTCAACTCAAACGCGATCACAATGCTCTGCGCCCGGTCGCCGCTTGCATAGGTAATATCCAGATCTGAGTATACGCCGATTGCTCTGCCAACTTCCACATCAAGCCCTGTTTCCTCTTTTATCTCCCGAATCGCCGCCATCTGCGGGGTTTCTCCAAGCTCCACCGCACCTCCGGGGAATCCCCACAAATTGGTATCCCCGCGCCTCTGCAGAAGCACCTCGCCTTTGCCATTGAAAATACATCCTCCGGCAAATGTGAGTATAATCTTGTCATGTCCCACTTTGCTTCGAATTTCTTTAATACAGTTTCTGTCCTGCCCCATTCTGTCGTTCCCCTCAATAAGTTTAACTTTTTCTTTTCTGTAACAATGGCCTTCAGGAATACACTCATCGCGATGAAAGCTACGAATATATTAACACGGAAACCCGTGAGAAGGTTGCGCCTCAAAAACATTTCGCGAGATATTGTTTATTCCCAACCCATCTCTTTGTACAGATACTCTTTAAATCTGTACAGTGTGTATAACGGAATCGACCACACATGAGTCTCTCCGTCCATATTGTCACCGACATTCTTTAAGGAAGACTTTATTGCCAATTTGGGACTATACCTGTTACAGAACTGATGCAGGCTCTTAGCCTTGGTATTATCCGCAGATTTTGTTTCAACAGGTACAAGTACGCCTTCATGGTCAGTGATAAAATCAAGCTCCGCATCGGATTTGGTTCTCCAGAAATAACTGTCGATCCCCATAAACCTAAGCTGGGTATAAACGTAATTCTCAGTTATCGCTCCCTTATAATGTATGAAAGCCTCGTTTCCTTCAAGAACCGTTCTGTAGCTTAAGTTTGACTTTCTCCTGAGGAGCCCTACATCAGCCATATATACCTTAAAGTAAGTATAGTCCGCCTCTCCGGACAAGGGGATCTCAGGTGTCGATACCATACAAAGCTTACCTGCAATGCCTGCATTTACCAGCCATTCCAGCGCGTCCTCAAGATCTTTCGATCTCGCTCCCTGTTTCACATGGGAGAAAATGAACTTATTGTTTTCTCTTGCTATCTGCGAAGGGATCGAATCCCAGATCAATTTGATTTTGATTGCAGTCTCCGGTGTAGTATGCTTTGAAAAATCATCCGCATAATCTCTGAGGATATTATCCTGAATCGCTTCAACTTCTTTATAGTTATGTGTCTCCGTCCAGGTCTTAACAGCCTCCGGCATACCCCCAACTATATAATAATTCTTCAGATACTTCTCAAGAGGAACCGTATAGAGTTCCGGGATTTCTCTGTCAAGTGGCATTTTCTTAATGCCATCGATGTATTTCCCTCCTCCGTCAGCTCTCACAAACTCTTCAAAGCTCATGGGATACATATCGATCCTGTCAACCTTGCCAACAGGAAACGATATCCCTTCAGCCTTCAAAGCTACCCCAAGAAGCGAACCTGCAGCTATGATGTGCAGTTCCGGCATTTCCTCACAAAAATACTTGAGTGACTGAATAGCTCTGGAACAATCCTGTATCTCATCAAATACTACCAGTGTCTTGCCGGGCTCGATCGCCTTTCCGAATATAATGCTTCCAAGCTCGTCAATTATCCTTTTCGTATTAAAATCATAATCAAATACAGACTTGAGCCCGGCATTGCCATCAAAATTAAAGTAAGCCATCTCCTCAAATTCCGTTTCACCGAAATTCTTGATCAGATAAGTCTTACCGCATTGACGGACTCCGGTGACAAGCAGCGGTTTTCTCTTGCCTTTTTCTTTATCCTTCCATGCCTTAAACTGCTCCAGTGCCAGTCTTTCCATCATCGTAATGTACCTCCGAAAGAATCTATGCAATG